>Ga0209342_10005695_pt1 | contig 12699 bp, 7 predicted proteins | sample RifCSP16_2_FD_184023 | JGI IMG/M metagenome (GOLD analysis project Ga0209342, IMG submission 184023) | Soil microbial communities from Rifle, Colorado - Rifle CSP2_sed 16_2 (SPAdes) (version 2) | ecosystem: Environmental > Terrestrial > Deep subsurface > Rock core/Sediment | place: Rifle... | reverse complement strand
CTGGTAATATCTTTACCAGTACTCAAAAATCATTTAGAACTTTCTTTAGTGCTATTCAAAGAAATGTTTCTGAAATGATTAAGTGGTCAGCAGCTACTTTATTAGTTTGGGGTACTATTAGAAAGCTATCTGAGCTTTTACAACTTGCTATTAAAAATGAAACTGAGTTAGCTAATATTGCTGTTATTTTAGGAAGAGCTCATTCTGACCTAGGTCAGATATTTGAGGATGCAGCTGAAGCCGCAGCTGCTACTGGTGAAAGTATTGATGGTGTATTAGAAGGCTATGCTCAAGCTTATCGAGCTACAGGTAATATTGCAAATGCTACAGAAAGAGCTAGAGTATCCCAACAATTACTTGTAGATTCTCTAATATTATCTAAACTTTCTTCACTAAATCAAGCTACTGCTATGGACACCTTAACAGGTGCTTTAAGACAGGCTAATTTAGGATTAGATGAAGGTCAAGTATTACTTGATAAATGGGTTGCTGTATCCAGAGTTGCTAATGTAGGAATGGACACTTTGGCAGAATCTTTTGCTATTACTGCTACCTCTGCTAGAAATGCTGGTTTAGATATTGATGAAGTAAATGGTATTATTGCTACTATTGCAGAAGTTACTACCCTATCTGCTACTGAAACTGGTAATGCTATGAGAGCATTTATTTCTGGATTTACTACTGACGCAGCTGTAAAACAGCTAAGCCAATTCGGTATTGCTGTTGAGGATTCAAATAAAGAGGCTAGGGGCTTTCTAGATGTTATGGAGGAAATTGCAGCTTTATCACAAGCTGGTATTATTTCCGATGCAGAGCTAAATAAAATTGCTAGAGCTATTGGTGGTGGTGCTAGACGTGAAGCACAAGTAGTTGCTACTATTCAAAACTTAGGCAGAGCTCAGGAAGTAATTGCTGTCTCCGCAGAGGCTCATGGTGATGCTGAGGAAGCTTTAGCAATTCAATTAGAAACAGTTCAAACATCTATTACTAGATTAGGAAACTCCTTCCAAGTCCTAGCTAGAACTATGGGTGATGATGGTGGAGTTCTAGATATTACTCAAAAGACATTAACTGTATTTGAAGGATTGATAGGTTTAGCTACTACTTTAACTAGAATTTTAGGTGATTTAACTCCAATTGTTACTGCATTGGCTATAGCTTTTGCGGCTACTTCTAAAGAAACTAGAGCTTTATTTGCTACCAATTTAGCTACTCAATTAGGTACTAAAATACCTATACTGGCTGGATTACTTGGTAATAGAACACAAGTTTTTGATGAGTTTGGAGCTCAGAATGTAAGTAAACAGGGAAGATTATTTCAACCTGGATTTGGAGGCAAATCTCCTTTAGGAGGCCAATTATTAGCTGGAGGCTTTACTGCTTTTAGTGCCATTCAAGATGTTAGACAGGGTAATATATCTGGTGCTGTAAGTTCTATTGCTGGTGGTGTAATTGGTGCTTTAGTTACTGGTGGTAGTCCAATTGGTATTGTAATTGGTACAGCAGCTGGAGAAGCTTTTGCTAATGCTACTATAAACTTTGATACTGAGTTTGAAAATTTCTTTAGAGAGATATTTAGAAATAGTACACAAAAAGGTATTGAAGAGGGAGCTTCAGAAGCTGATACAGCTGTTTCAGATATATTTGCCAGAGCTGGTGCTAAACTAACTTTAGGTATATTTGCAGAAGGCCCATTAACTGAGGCTGTTGGTAAATTTGCGTCTAAACTACCAGCTGCTATGTCAGAAGCTCTTTTCCCATTATTAGGAGTAAGTCAAGGTTTTACTCCCGAACAATTTGCTCTAACTGTAGCTGGGGATGATGAAAAACGTAGAGTAGAATTATTAAAAGCTCAACAAACTGCACAGCAAGGATTTGGAGCTAAACCAGGACAATTCCAATTATCTATTGTAGAACAACAAGAAGAGTTATTAAATAACTATGGAGATTTTCTAACTAATCTAGAGAAAACCACAGCTGCTGAATTTAGAGCCAAAGCATTAGCTGGAGAGATTAATGATAGAGAGTTAAGAACAGCCTTAGAGCAAATTCCAAAATTACAATCTATTACCAGTAAATACTTTGCAGCTTTTGGAGAAGGATTCCAGAACTTAAATCCAGAGATTCAAACTACAGAGGACGCTTTTAAATCCTTTACTGATATAGTAGTAGGTGGTTCTCAAGAACAAATTGAGTTTTTAAATGCTTTAGCAAATCAAATAGCTGAGTTACAAAATAAAATAGATGTAGCTAGACAAGCTGGTGAGGAATTTGTAATTACTCGACCAGATGATCCCACTACAGTAAATATTGATGAGACTATGAAAGCCTCGCTTGTAGAAGCTGAGAAGCTAAGAGATGAGTTAGTAGATGGAGCTTCCGAATTTGCTACTACTATGGAAAATGCTATGAGGAAGGCAGCTATTCAGCTTCCTTCTATAGTAACTCTTGATGTTAGAGCAGATGATTTAGAAAGAGTATTTAATAGAGCTGCTGAGTTACAAAAAGAGTTTATCTCTAAAACATTTGAAGAAGGTTTAAATGAAGGATTAACAGAAGAGGATATTCGTTCTACCTTTGAACCTATTATGGTACAAGCTGGTGAATCTGGTGGGTTTACATATGCTCAGGGATTCATGCAACAGTTCTTAGCTGTAGCTGTAGAACAAATGCAAGCTGCTGGAGAGATTTTAGCTCCAACTCCCGAGAGAATACAATTAAGACCTTTAGATATGACCTCTGCTCAATTCCCAGCTGCTATGGCTCGGTATCAACAGCTAGCTTCTTCTATTCAGCAACAGTTAGGAGCTCAGGGTATAGAATGGAGTCCTGATGAAGAAACCTTTGCAGGTTTGTTTACTGACTTTATTGCTCAACCTATTACAGCAGATTTAACTTTATTGAATCTTGCTATGCAAGATTTGATTGATATTGAAAAGAAACAGCTAGAGGGGGTATATAACTTACCTACAGATGCTAGTTTCTTTGTTCCATTCCAAGGTTATAGATTAGGAATGGGTGCTGGAGGAGCTGGTGGTGCTGGTGCTGATAGACTAATTTCAGCTGGTGATAATCTAAAGCAGGCCGCAGCTTCACTAGAAAGAGCTGCACAGCTTTTAGCAGCTGAGGGTGGTCAAGATGTATCTCGCAGAACAGATGCACAAAGCCAGGCTACTTTACGAAGAACAATAAATCTTTATGCAGCTGAATTTGGTATGCAGGATGTATCTAAACGACCAGAAAATATTATTCCATTTACTAGTATTGGAACTCAACAAAGAGTAACAGAATTTCCTCCTCAACCACAACCATTTGAATTTCCTGAAAAGCTATTTATGGATCAACCTACTATTGGAAGTCCTGCAAATATATCTAGCTTATTTGGAACAATAGAAGAAGCTATTAGAAAAGCTTTTGAGGGAGTAAATATAGAGGATATAATCCGAATAATGTTAATTAGAGGTACTATAGCCCCTACTGCTATTCCCATTGGAGAAAGAGAAACCAGACCTAGATTTGATACAGAGATTCCTTTAACAGCTCCTACAGGAACAGATGGAGATTTACTACAAACTATTAGACGGTTCTTTATTAATATGTTTAGTGAATTACAATCCCCAGGAATATCAGCTGATGTAGCTAAAGCTGGTGGTTTACCAGGTGGTGTAGCTACAGGTAATATTTTTGAGAAAATGAATAGTGTATTTGATTTACTTTCTCAAAAAATTCAAAATCTTAGTGGTTTCTCTACTAACCTAAGAATAAATTCTACTACAACTACTAATTTAATTGTAGATGGTAGAACCTTAGCTAATATTATTAAACCATATTTGTATGAAGATATGATTCGATTTGAAGAATCGAGCAGTTCCATAAGTAAGAATATTGTTGTATAAAGGAGATTTGAAATATGCCAGACTGGAGCTACAACGGAGTAAGGATTTTTGTTCAAGATATGTCCACCAAAGATGAACAACTTATTGCTAGATTAAATCCTCTAGCTGGTGATACTATTTATCATATCTTTGGTTGGGATGAACTAATAATAAATGTAAATGCTTATGTAGTAGGCTTAACTGATATTTCAGCTCTTAGAGGCTATGTTAGAGACGGTACTTCCTATTTATTAGCCAGTCCTTTAGCTGCTAATTCAGGAATACCATATTTTCTAAAAACAATAAACACTAAATTAGTTAGTGCTAGATGTCAAACTTTAAGACCTGATTTAGATGAGGATGCTCCAGTTTATCTGACTGATTTAGAATTGTGGTATGATAATTCATAATGGCTAAAGAACTTTATTGTACAGCTACTAATATATCTGATATTATCTCTGTGATTGTTTCTACTAGCCATAATGCTAGTACAGCTACAGCTCAAATTATTACCAGAAATAAAACAGTAAATATTGGTGACAATATTACTATTGATATGGGATATGTAGGAGATTTTGAAAAAGTTTTTAAGGGATATGTAAAGAATATAACTAGAAATGTTCCCAATGATATTTATACAATTGTAGCTAAAGATGATTTAGTAAGAGCTTTAGATTTCTTTATTGTTCCTACTGATCCTGATGATTCTTTTAGAAGAAGTAATATTTCAGCTGAAAGTTTAGTAGAACAAGTCTTAGCTTTGGCAGGAATTACCAATTTTACTTATACACCTACTAACTTTACCTTTGCTGTTACTGCTGGAAATGAAGTAGAAGTTAAATTAACCTCTTCTTATGACTTTTGTAAAATGATTTCTGATTTATTAACTTGGCATTTATATGCTGATGAAGATGGTTTAGTCCATTTTATAAACAGAAAGCCTCATGTTATGTATGGAACTTCTGGACAGCCTGGAGATATTGCCGATGTAGCTATTAATGCTGGAAATCCATTAACTTATACAGTTACTTTAAACACATCTTTAACAGAATCAGATCATGATTTAAGAAATAGAGTTGTAGTTCATGGTAAAACAGGAGTATTTGCAGAAGCTTCAGACAATGAATCATATAACCCATTAACAGATGCTATGGAGGAGATAATGCCAGCTGGTTTTTATAAATCTATGGCCTTATTAACTCCTATTATTGATACTCAAGATATGGCTCAAACAACAGCGGATTATAATCTAGACTTATATAATAAATTAACAGTTTCAGCTTCTTTGGCTTGTGAGGGAAATCCTGATTTCTTAGCTAGAAGAGTTATTGAAGTTAATGATACTGTATTAGGATTAACTGGAAATTGGTATATTTATTCTAGTGAAATGCAATTTTCTAAAGAGGGTTTTATAACAAACATGGAGCTGCGAAAATAGGTATGGCTTTTTTGGATGTAGTTATACATCATGAGGGAGATGATATAAGTAATCAAAACGTTTCTTATAACAGAGAGCATGTTATTTGCACAGGAATAGGTTCTTTAGAATTAACAGTTCCCCTTTCTATTGGAAGAGATTTTCATCCCTGGGATACTATAGAAATTTGGGAGAATGGAAACAAAGTAACTCCATTTTATATTTCATCTGCTAAACGAGATGGAGCTAAAGGAACTATTACAATTCAAGCTCAAGATACATCTAAAAGATTAACAGATTATTTTGTTACAGATACTTATCTTATTGATTATTTATCTTATTCAAAGTATTGGATTGAGCTATTCTTAAATGAAGTAGGTATTGAATTTGGATATTTAGAGGATAGTACTGGAGTTCCCCTATCTAATAATACCTCTTTAGGATTTGACTCTGCTTATAATATTATATTAACATTACTTCAACAAAGTGGTTGGTATATGTTTTTTGATGAAAATGGTAAAGCTTGGATCGGCGAACTTAATAAAGATATGCATGATCCAGATCATACTATTACAAATGCAGTAGTAATGGGTATAGAAAGAGAACAAGATGATGAAAGATTGCGGAATAGAGCTGTTGTTTGGGGAAATACTAATCCTGTTTATGGTGAAGTATTTGTTGATATATCTGTTCATACTCCTTATAATTATGATTTAGATGATAAACGTGCTGTTGTATATGCTAACAGTTCTATATTTAGTAATGAACAAGCTCTTGAACTAGCTCAACTTCTTTTAAAAGAATTTACTAAAATTAAAGATGAGAAGGTAATTTTACTTCCCAATGATTATGCTATTGATGTAGGAGATACAGCATTTTTAGATGTTAGAGGATGGAGTGGTACTGGATTAATTACTACATTGGTTAGTTCTTTATCTGATAAGGGTCTTATTTATACTTTAACTATTGATGAACACTGTCCTAGATTATTTACTTTTTTTTCTACAATGCCTCCCACAATCTCTGGATTTCCAGTATTTGTAGGTACTTGGGGAGATGGAATTTGGACTAGACAAGTAGATGATACTACTTGGTATAATTCCAGTACTGGATTAGAAAATCTCTTCATAAAAGATTTATTTATTAAAGATGGTATATTTGCGGCTACAGCTGGAGATGGGTATTTATACGCTAGAAACTTAAATAATTCTTGGGTTAAATATTTACACCCCGATTTAAGAGAAATTGATGGAACTGTAATAACAGCTGCTGGACTTCAAGCTGAGATTTGTTCTATAAATCCTAGTAATACTATTATAGCTGGATATAATACAACTGTTTCAGGGGCAGCTTCTAGATCATTTATATTAGAAAGAGATTCTCTTAGTAATTTAATAACAGTAGATCAAGTAGTTGTAGGAGGAGAATCTAACGCTAGAATTATAGACTTAGAAGCTGGGGATGGTTATAATATAGTTTCTGTTGTTAAAGAAACAGTAGCTTCAGGAGTTGGCCCAGGAGCTACAGGACTAGGTTATAGAACTATAAATATGTTTGAGGGAGATGATGGTAGAATACTATTACCTCCTGATACTAACTCTTATTCTTATGGGCCACCTCTAGGTTATACATCTTCAAGCACTTTTTATACGGGAGCTACAGGTGGGTCATTAATAATTAGCAGTATTATTGTTGAAGATGACCAGAAAATTTGGTATCTTACTATAAATGGACTTGTTTTACTAGATGCTGTTTCTGGAAGTTCTAATAAATATAGTTTCATAACTCCATCTGAATGGCCCACATCTCCTAGTGAACATAAAATACAAGGCGTAATTCGTAGAAAAGATAGTAATACTTTTACCATTGTTGTATTTTATGGTTTAACTGGTGAAACATTACATTTAAGACATTATGAATTAACTCTTAGTACGAGTACTTTAACACAAATAGTTTATAATACAGTATCTACAAATGCTTTTAATATTAGGGATAATATTATAGGTGGGGGATTAATTGAAGAACATTTAGTAATTCAATATTGGTATGAAGATACAAGCCCATCACCAAATGAATATGTAAGTAAAGTAATAAACTATAGTTTAACATCACATGGTTTAAGTAATATAGAATTTGATAGATTTATCAAAACAAGTGCTAGAGGATATAAAACTGTATGTAGTGGGGATGAAATTATTTGCCTATCAGCAGCTGTTACTTATGATGGTTCCAGAACATTAAATTGTATAGGAATAATTGATCCAAACGGCCCAATTGTCGCATCAGCTGATGTGGCTTTTTATAGGGTAGGTAGATTTGGCTCAGCCGGTACTGGATTAATTAATATTGGTACTTTGGAAGCTGATGAAAATAGTGTAATAGATACTATTAACTCTAGATTATATCAAAGTGGATATGGGGCAGCTGATACTACATTTGGAGATGCATATGTTAGATATGCTGTTTCATTAACAAGAAGAGAATGTCCAGTAGGAGGAGATCAACTATCTTACTATTGGGCATATGGGTTTAGTTCTTATATAAGATTTCCTTTAGGTAGTGCTATAACCCATGAAACGGGGGAAGTTAATTATCATGATTCTTTTGATGATTCTACAGGAAGCCATGGAACTGTAAAAAGTGTAGATCGTGCCTTTTTTGGATTAAACTGGACTCATTTTAATACAATATATTCTAGATATGGAAATCCATATTTTATATCACATATATTTAGTGCAGGAGCTGTAGTACTTAATGATGCTACAAATGGTTCTAAATTAGCAGATGTACCAGATATAGGTGTAACAGGGAGTTTAATAGCTAAAGATGATTTAGATGGTTCAATATTAACGACTTTTAATACTAGTCCAGAAGGTATAGGAAGAACATCTGGTTGGAGTTCTGTAAAAAGTTTTGATACTAGCACTAAACTTACTGGTACAAATACAACATCCTTTTATGTAACACAAGATTTTGTTATAGAAGCTGCGGCAAGTACATTATCAAATAATGTAAGAGTTTGGAGATATGCTGATCCTACTCCCTCAGTACAACCTTATGGGGTTTATAAACATACCCACGCTCTTAGTATCAGTGGTTCCACAGCTTCGGATTTAGCTACTCAACAAACTCAGGGAAACTTTGAACTATTATACTTATCAACAGTTCCTCTTAAAGTAGAAATCTCAAAAGGAGCTCCTACAGTAATTTATAGTATACCTGCTATTGGTAGTTCAACAAATAGTATATTAGCTGCTTCTATTAGTAATGCTCCAAGCTCTTTTTATGAACATACAGAAGACAAGCAGGTTTGGGAAGCTAAAGTATTCGATTTATCTAATCCAAGTCAATTTCCTACAACTAGTGGGGTGTTTACAGAAACGGACTTTGAAAGGTATATAGGCATAGTAAATACTCAAGGATTATTTGCAAGTAAATATGATCTAACAACTCCCTGGGTTAAAATGGCTAATGCTAGTGGTGTTACTATCCCTGTTAATCATTTAGAAACTACTAATTATCATCCATCTGGAACTTACTTCTTTTATTCATATAGTGGAGCTGCTAATTTCTTTCAAAAAAATCCTACAGAAAGTGTATGGAGAGATTATTCAGCTGGATTGCCTAGTAGCGAAATAACAATTATACGGTGCGATGACCTGATTTAAGGTAAATTATGGCAAAATTTGATTTAATCGGTAAGATATTTAATAGACTAACTGTAATAAAATATGTTGGAAACAATAAATACAGACATAGATTATGGTTATGTATGTGTATATGTGGAAATGAAACCATTGTATCTACTAATAGCTTGAGTACAGGTAATACTAAAAGTTGTGGATGTTTAGCTAAAGAAGTAGATAGAAAAGGCCCAAAAGCAAAGTTAGAATATGGGAAGTCTAGTTTCAACGCTTTATTATTTGTATATAAAAGAAATGCTGAGAAAAGAAATCTAGAATTTAGTTTAACTGATGATGAATTTAGAGAACTAACATCATCTAATTGTCATTATTGTGATGAAGAACCTCATAGTTACACTAACCATCCCTCTTATAACGGGTACTATACTTACAATGGAATAGACAGGATGGACAATTCTATTGGATATACTTTAGAAAATTGTGTGCCTTGCTGTAAAATTTGCAATTCTATGAAAAATGTCTATGGTTTAGAAATATTTCTAAACCATATATCTAAAATATATGAATATCAACGGAATAAAGATAAATAATGGCCCGCTACGATTACAATTTCTTTGCCTATTTCTCAGACCTTGAAAGAAGAATAAAAGCCCAACCACTAAACTTAGGAGCTATTATTGGTTCTGGTGGTGGTAGTGGTGGCCCTCCTGGTGGATTTGTTGGTATGCTACCACAAACTAGAGTAGCTTATGATATTACAGAAGCTGAGGACAATGGTTTTGTTTCCCCTAATCCATATGATCCTAGTGGTATTTTAGTTAGTGCTACTTTATTAGATAATCTAAATCATATTCGCTATAGAATTGCTACACTAGAAGCCGGTGGGCCTGGGGTTTCTAATTTAGCTGTTTATGAAAATGATGTAGCAGTAAAAACAGATGTAACCATTCTGGATTTTACGGGAACTGGATGGACAATAACAGACACCGGCCCTGGTGAAGTAGAGATAGAAATTGATAGTGCTACCAGCTTTTTAGCTCTTACAGATACACCAGCTTCTTATGCAGGACAGGCTAATAAACTTGTTTCAGTGAACGGTTCTGCTAATGCGTTAGAATTTATTACTGTAGCCAGCGGTGGAGTAAGTGACTCTTTCAAAGTAAAAGTAAGTTCGGATGATACTACAGAGGATTTTCTAGAGAGTAAAATAGTTGCTGGTGATGGTGTAACTGTTACTGTATTGAATGATGGAGCTAATGAACAATTAGAAATAAGTGCTACAGTTTCTAGTGCTGTTCATGTAATTGGTTTCTTTTCTGCTGGAACTTTAAGTGTTGGACAAAAAGCCCCTAGAGTAAGGTCACCTTGGGCTGGAACTATTTATGAAGTAGTTTCTAATGTAGGTATAAATGGACAACCAGTAGGAAGTGGTATTATAGCAGATGTAGAAAAGGGTGGTACTACCATATTTACTACTCAAGGAAATAGACCTACTATTTTAGATGGACAATTAGACTCTGATGCTGAGGTTCCAGATGTTACTTCTGTAAGTATAGGTGATGTATTTACTTTTTCTATAGATCAAGTAGGTACTACTACTTCGGGTTCAAATTTGATGATTCAGGTAAGGATAAACACAACATGATTATAGCACCTGTTGGATTTCAAGATTACTTTTATAGTTATTCTGTAACTACTTTAGATGGATATAGATTGGACGATGCTAATGATGCCATAGGATATGTTTATATGATTCCTAAAGATGGTACAATTACCCACTTAGGAATTTATATGACACAAAAGAACGGTACTGTTCCTGATTACAATATAGGATTAGTAACTTTGGATGCTAATGGTGATCCTACTACAAATGCTTATGGCAATAGTGCTACTCAAACTATTTCACCTAGTACTATGGATGTAGGTTGGTATTGGATTGAATTAAACACCCCTGCTTCTAGTGCTGTACAAGGAGATATAGTAGCTTTACATATTTGGCCTACAGGCACAGCACCTACTTCAAGTAATTTTGCTGAATTTGCATGGGATGGAATATTTGTATCATCCTTACCCAAACAGAAAAGATTTGCAGCTTCTTGGACAGAAGATATGATTGCATCTTCTGGTTTACAATATAATGATGGGGATATAGTTGGATTTCCTATTACTGCTATGTTGTATGAAGATTTAACATCAACAGATGAATTTGGTGTCTATTTTCAGCTTCCCTTTGGGGTTGAATGTAATGGTGCAGATATAATTGTAATAAGTAACTTTGCAGGAACAGAGTCCTATGACGTTATTTTGTATAATTCAGTAAATACTGAATTAGCCAGTGTATCCATTACCGACTTTGATGATATAGATTTATCTCAATATAGAGTTCATGTAAGTTGGCCTGATGTAACATTAGATGCTAATACTATTTATAGATTAGTTGTTAAATCTACATCAGCTACTAGTATATTTGGTTTGGGGGTTATAATGCAATCCTCAGCCTATATTTCTCAATTTGTACCAGAAGCTACCACTTGGATAGCAACTTACAGAACTGGAGCTGGAGCTTGGACTAATCAAACAGCTCAAGTACCTTGGATTGGTTTAAAAGTTAGTGAAATAATTACAGAAGTAACCGAAGGCGAAGGTGGTGGTGATGTGGGCTTTGTTTGGTAAAATTATGGCACTAGACTTTGACACTATATGGTTCTTTTCAGTGTTATTTTTTAAAATATATTTTAAAATAGCTTTTATGTTAATGATTCATCTTGGATGGATACAAAGATTAAAAGAACTAGATACCGCTTTACTTAATAGGCTACAATAATGATATATAAAAGGTTTCTTTATATTTTAGTGGTATTAATGATGTTTATCTTTCCAGCCACTTCTAACTTAGTAAGTATATTTCCTATTCAAGAAACGATTATAATAATAGAAGATACATCTACTTCAACATCTACTGAAACCCTTACACCTACTCCTACATATACTCTTGTACCTACCTTTACTGATACACCCACTCCTACAGAAACAAATACACCTACGCCAACTAATACTGAAACTTCTACAAGTACTCCTACAGATGAACCTAATACATCAACATCTATTCCAACAGAAACTCCTACTAAAACTTTAGTTCCTCCTAGTCCTACAGTGACTTTTACTAGAAATCCAACAGCTACTAAAATAACACCTTCTCCTACTATTACCAGACAGCCTACAGCCACAGAAGAGCTTCCTCAACCAACTGTTACCAGACAACCTACTTTAACTTTCACACCTACTATTACACTAACTCCAACTGTTACAAAAACTCCTACCAGAACTCCTACATCAACAGTTACTCAACATAATCAAATAATAAGAACTTCTACACCAGCTCCTATAAAGATCACAACACCTACTAATACTATTACAGTAATTCCAACTACAAATATTGTTGCTACTATAGTAGAGGATGTTTTTCCAGAATCTACCCCAACATCAACAGCAACGGAAACCCCCACATCTACTCCTATACCTAGAGTAGTGGTAACTGGAAATGAAGTTCGTATTCCAGAGAATATACCAAAAAGTGTATTAATTGAATTATCAAGATTTTATAAAATCTTAGATTATATTAATTACTTTTTGACAATAATAAGCTTAGCCATAATGGGTTCTTATTTATATAAAATAAGGAGTGATTTAAGAAGATTAATAACAGTATTATATGTATTTACTTGGTTAGTAGATTCATTACTTTATCATACAGCTTTTATAC
>Ga0209342_10005694_pt1 | contig 12699 bp, 10 predicted proteins | sample RifCSP16_2_FD_184023 | JGI IMG/M metagenome (GOLD analysis project Ga0209342, IMG submission 184023) | Soil microbial communities from Rifle, Colorado - Rifle CSP2_sed 16_2 (SPAdes) (version 2) | ecosystem: Environmental > Terrestrial > Deep subsurface > Rock core/Sediment | place: Rifle... | reverse complement strand
CAAGGCATTTGTCATGGGTACCGCCTCGATTCGCATGGGATCAAAACGCCGGTTGAATCCCCACTGCATGGTCCGCAGGAACACGAATCCCGCCTGTTGCGCGGCGACCTGGACCGGAATGTTGAAGAAGCCTCCCGGAGGGGCGAAATGTCGTGGGAATTCGCCCAGAATGTCCCGGAGGATCTTCCGGGACTGGCCCAATTCAGCGCGTATGGCGTCGCAGGACATGAGATCGAGCCTACGGTGCGAATGGCCATGAGACCCGACTGTGTGGCCTGAGCGAAGCACCTCGTGCACCATTCTGTGAGACAGGTGCCCAGGTTCTCCCAGCCTGCCCGTCGGCACATAGAACAAACCGGGAAGCCCACAGTCACTCAGCACTGGCAGTACAACCTGGAAGTGATCGACAGTCCCATCGTCAAAGGCAAGAACGACTCCGTTGGGACCGTGTGGGGCCGCCATGCGCCCGGGGTCAATGACCGGTACCATCGACTGCCTGACAGCCGTTAGGTCGCTCAGGAGTGCATCGACTCCCACCGTATACCTACCTGTGGGAGGACCGGTGCTCACGCGATGGTAGACGAGGAAGAGGAGCATATCAATGCCTGCGCCTAACTCCGTTCTCGTCGAAATGAGTGCTCGGAGCGTGTTATTCTGGCGCTCCTGTTCCCCTTCAATTCCGAGATCAGCTTGTAGCCTTGGAGTTCGCCGCCCCCGATGACCACCTGGTCGCCGCTTTCAACCCACGCGTGCGCCTCGGGCCGGCCGCCGTCGCCACGCGCCACGCCCACCCACAACCGCGCGGGCAGACCGGCACGCGTGAGAAGGACGGCCGCGGCCAGCGCCCGCGGCAGGCACATGCCCGTCCCCGGCACGTAGCGGCTGGCAGCGTCGACGGCCCAGGCGATGCGGGCCGCCGCCGCAGGATTCGCAGTGGTCGGTGCGCCGCCATCCATGCTCTCAATCCTGCGCAGGATATCCTGGAAGGGAAGTATCCAAAGAGCAATCCGACAGAAAACCAGCCAGAACGTGGCGGAGAGCAGCAGCCAGCGGTCGGCAGAAGGAAGCGCCGCGTACTTTTGGAGTTGTCTCACCGAGAACTCGGTCAGTGCCGTGCCCGGGCAATGGCCATATCGTAGATGTCCATCAGCATCTGGTAGTTCCGTTCGGCCGTGTACTTCTGTTCGTACTCCAACCGCGCCTGGCGTCCCATATCGGCCATCTCGCGCGGGTGGGTCCAGGCCCACTCGACCTTGGCGGCCAGATCGTCGGGATCGCCGGGGCGGAAGTGGAGACCGGTGCGCCCATGGTCGACGATCTCGACCAAGGCCCCGTGTCCAGCCACAATAACGGGAAGGCCTGTAGCAAACGCCTCGAGGGTCACCAGGGAAGAAGTTTCGTACCATTGGGAGGGAACGACCAGGAAATTCGCCTTCCGCATCAGCGCGAGCACCTCACTTCGCGGCTTGCGCCCCAGATAGCATAAGTTCTGAGCTTGGTTGGCATGGTCGGTAACCTTCGACGTTAGAGGGCCATCTCCAACGATCTTGATCGGAACCTCGCCCCCCAATCTTGCCGACGCCTCAAGCAGGACCTCGATGCCCTTCTCGGCGGAGAGTCGTCCAACGAAGAGGGCGTAGCGGTCACGATGCTCTTCTAACGCTGGATCATGGGAAAGGAAGTTGGGCTTCACGATGACTTTCTCTGGGGGGAGTCCCCCTTGTACAAACTTAGCTCGTGAGAATTCGGTCAACGCAATGTATAGGGTTACCTCTCGCTTCCATGTTCCCAAGAAATTGTGTGCGCCAAGCATCGCCATGACGACTCCGGACTGCCCCCTGGACCCACGATAGCACCCGTGCAGGGCTCCAGGCCAAGCGAGCTTTCTCCCCACACAGTCTTCACAGGGTCGACCTGCACGAAAGAGCAGAGCAGCAGGACAAACCAAGCGGTAGTTGTGCAAGGTCTGAACCACGGGAGTCCCGTGTGCCCGACAGGCATAGAAAATGGAAGGGGAGATTACGGGAAAGAAGTTGTGGACGTGGACTACGTCTACTCGCTCATTTGCCAAGAGCCGACGAAACTTTTTTGCCCATCCCTGTGACCACAGCGAGTTCACTGCCATAGCCGCAGACCTAAGAATGCCCTCCGGCGGACTAACACTCTCCGTTATGAGGATGACACGGTTTCCATAACGACGGAGAAGCTCGGCCTCTGCCTCGAAGACCTCATCCTCACCGCCTCGGTTGAGATACCGGTTGTACACAGAGAGCACTGTCAGCCTGCCGCTCATTCACTCTCTCCGGACAAAGAGGGCATCGCCCTGCAAGATTGACCCGTTGAGCGGAGACAGCAGTTGATCGAGGTTGCCGGCAGGCCCAAGGCGATGATCACTCCCGAAGCCCTTCGACGTAGAGCGAATCAGGGTGGAACACTCTCCCATCCCAGTCCGCATCCAAGTAGAAGCTAGCCCAAGCAGGGATTCGACTCTCTGTAGGACTCATCGTCGTGACTCGGTGGAATCCCACTCGAGTAAGAAGCGCAGTCACCGAATAGCGGTCGTACATCCAGCGATGTCTTTCCCCAGTCTTTTCAGCATCTCCCCGCACGAGTTTCTCCACAAAACTAACCCAGGGCTTCTGTCCTTCCGTGCCGGCGCCGTACCCGCGCACCATCTGGTCGAATAGCTCCGCAACGGCCTCCGAATAGAGCCCGTCGTTACTCTCGCTGAGACCTTCCTGAAGTCTCGGCAACAACTGAACATATCTATTCACGCGAATCTCAAGGTCGGGGACCACAACTCGGAGAACCCCGCCCTTCTTCAGGACCCGGAGACACTCGCCGAGAAAGAGAGGAGCGTATCGCCTGTCTAGGTGCTCCAATAGGTGAGAGTGATAGACAGCGTCGAAAACCTCATTCTCGAAGGGAATTCCTCTTCGGAGATCCCACGCAACAATGTCAGGATCGATCTCCTGCAGTCGCTCGTATCGTTCAGCAGAAAGTAACCCAACGCCGTGCATTAGCCTGCTTAGCGTCGGATACCGCTTCAAGCGTGCGTAGATCGAAAAGTCCACATTGTTCCAAGAACAGTGCGTGCGCGTTCCACAGCCCAAATTCAGCATAGCGCGCGCATCACCCGTAATCTTCACGCGGAAGCGAGAGGACGATCCGGGAATATGGTGCTGCGCTAGCGTCCTCACGATGACCCCACATTTTAGACGCCCAGTCTGCTTTAGAAGGCCCATTCCACGACCAACCACAGCATCCGCGCTCCTGGAGTCACGATCGCGAGTCTGAGCAACCAGAAGGCGCAAGCCCCCGAGCACTCCCGAAGCGCTTCGGTGTAGTGCGAATCACGGGGAAGCACCCGCCACCGCGGTCTGCATCAAGTGTGCGGGCGCACCAGAGCCTCTCCGCGCACGCAGGCTACCTTGACTGCCCGCAGATCGGCCCGACGCCTCGAGACGATGAATACCATTATCCAGAGCGCAACCATCGGAGGAGAGTGTATGCTCTGAAAGAGGCTTTCTCCCACGTTGATTAGGAGAACTGCAGTGTACATAGAGATTAGTACCAATCCGCTTGTAGCGTGTTCGGGAATCTTCAAGAGGCGCAATCCGTTTCGGATCGACACGTACGCTGTTCCCAGGACGAGGCCAAGCCCGACTACCCCCAGTCCCCCAATCTCGTCGAGATATCCTCCGTGAGCCGAGGTGGCAACCCAGAGGTCGGCCAGGTCGGGAATCACCCTGCCTGTCCAAAAAGCCCCGTAACCGCCCCCCGATAGCAGACTCGACCGCGAGGCCATCAGCTCCCAGGCGCGCGACCACAAAGGGATGCGTCCCGATAGATTCCACGTTACTTCATCACTTGCTGCTCGGGTCAGGTAGGGCCGCACATCTACCGAGAACGCCAAGACGAAGAGGACCAGAACAGCAATCATCGCTTGTACGAATGACCTCGCAAGGCCTTTGCGGGTCAGGAGTCTTGCCACGATCAAACCGCCGCCCACTCCCAGCCACCCAAATCGAGATTTGGTCGCCACGGTCATGAGAGCCAACGAGATGGCAAGCATTGTTCCCAGGGTACTAGATCCCCAAACTCTCCGGTCGCCTTTGGTGACATAGGCGACCAGAAAGGCAAGACCGGTGACCCAGGACGTTTGGTTTTCCATCCCAACTCGGCCCAATCTCCACCGCGGATCGAGCGGGTTGAACTCGCCCGACGCGACCTCCACCGCAAGCACAAGCAATCCCGCTGCGAGTCCTGTCCAGACCAGCGTTCTGAAGAAGGCCCGCTCACCTGATGGCTTTGAGGGGTAAAACACGCCCCCGACCCCCGCGGCAAAGGCGAAAATGGCTGCAACGCCGACCGCCTTACGCGCAGTGAGGGCGGGATCCACTGACCAGATGAGGGAAGCAAAGGCAAAGCACGAGTACGCCCCAATCCAGGGCAGTACGTTCAGCCTGGGCAGTTGATAGGGTCGCCGAAGCATCAGCACCATTCCTGCGATGAAAAGGAGCGCCATAGAAAGGCGAGTCTCAAGGCTGCCCGCTCTTATGGCTTCGACGGCTGCCGCGGTCGCATAGCGGGTAAAATCAGCGGCGAGGGGCGCCCCTGCATCTTCGCCAAAGTACCGAAACATACTCCTGAATGGTACAAACACTAGCGCAACCAAGCCAAGGGCAGCCACCCCGCCAGGGCCCCACCGCAACAGCACAAGTGAGAGCATAGCGGCGAGCCCAGGGATCCAGAGAGGGAGCCCGCCTTTGACGACGGCTAGACTGGCAAGCACCAACACACCCATCAACGCGGCGAAAGGCGCAACACCAGACCTGCTCACGATGTAACGTGAAGCAAGAACACTCATGCTCTTGGAACCCCTAGAACCCAGCGCACTACGTGGAGGGAAGACGTTGGTTTGCAAACGGGACACTGGGTCGTCCTTCGGAAGATGCCAAAGTTTCGTACACGAGACTAATTTTGTTGCCCTTTCCACTCCACTCATGGTGCTCTGCTACCATACGCCGAGCTTCCTCACCCAGCCTACCGCGCAGCCCGGAGTCCCTTGCCAGGACAAGTATCCGGTCGGCAAGTTCGTAGACGGCCCGACCAGCCGTGCTGGCGTGAATCCTGAATCCCGCTTCGTCGCCCACCAGCAGACCAGGGCCGCCAAGGTTCAGGCAGACAACCGGCCTCCCGGCCGCCATGGCTTCGACACATACCCAACCACCAGAGTCATGCAAGGTAGGGTGCACCAGCACATCACACTCACCCAGCAGCTTCAGGACTTTCGTTCGAGGCAGGTTGCCCCAGAATCGCACTCTGGTCGACACTCGCAGTCTCTGCGCAAGACGCTCCAAGCGCCTCCGTTCGGGTCCATCTCCGATAAGCCAATATTCGCTTGCAGGATGTGACTCCTGAAATCTGGCAAAGGCCGCCAAGGCCAGATGAAATCCCTTGCAACCAATAAGGGTACCTATGCTGAGCAGTCGGAACGGCCCGGCGTTGCGACGCGGAAGTGCAGCCAGCCTGCTGACCTCCTCTGGGGGGAGAGCCGCCTGCGACAGAGTCTCCACCTGCCTGGCACCCAGCCGCCGAAGCTTCGCAGCCGTCTCATCAGTTGAAGCAAATGTCACCCGCGCCCGCCGGGCACAGAGACGAACAGCCGGGTTTCTCTCGCCGATCCATCGCCCGAAACACCGCAGTATTTCGTACACGATCGCCCGGCCGGAGAGGCCTTGCAGGAAGGGGTAGGGCGCCGACTCGCCCCCCCCAACTGGCCCCCAAACAAAGGGAACGGGGAGCAACCACATCAAAGTCGGGAGCCAGTAGTTAGCAAAAGTCGCGTGATGAACGATGTCAAATTTTTGCACTCCATGCAGCCGTTTGGCTGTCACGTAAGCTCCGATCTGCCACAGGCAGTAGTACAGGTAGATGCCGCGCCGTCCTCGCTTCCAGAACCTCGACCAGTACGGCAGATCGAAGTATATCCACCGGGCGGTAGGGAGCGGCTCCCGCTCAAGCCCGGCCTCAATGGTGGGCCGGTTGTTGGCCCGCGTGATGACCCAAACTTGGTGATTTCTCGCGACCTGCTTCACCAGATTCCAGCCCACTCCCGGTTCCGAGCCCAGGCCGGGCTCGCATGCATAGGCAGAGACAAGGATCCTCATGCCTGCCTCCCTGGATGCCATTGTGGCATGTAGTCCCCCCGGGCGAACTTGAGGAAGTACCGCTTTCCCCGAGCGGCAACCTCGAGAGTACGCCGCACTACCTTTCTTAGCTGCGGGTCTCCAATCCGCCTTATGAAGGCATCATGTGTCACCAGAGCAGCCTCCTGCTCCGCTCTCTGCCTCCCTGCCCAGAGGGAGGACTTGCTTGCGCCGTGAAGCCTAAAGTCCGCCAGGAACGCATCCATGTGGGCAAATCTGTATCCCCGGACGGCCAACCGAAGGAGGAATTCGTAGTCCATGGCATAGTGATAATCCGTGTTCAGGTAGTTACCCTCATCGAATATCTGCCGCCGGAAAAAGGTCGAAGCGCTCGGTATGTAGAGCACGTGCAAGTATTTGAGCATGAACGGGTCGTAGCTCAACTCCCGCCTCGGTCGGACAACTTTCCCAGACTCGTCGATCAAGCGGTAGTCTCCGAACACCACATCGACCTCGGGACGAGCCAAGAGGTACTCGGTCACCCTTCGGCAACAATCCGGCAGGTACAGATCGTCAGCGTTTAACCAGCCAACGATATCGCCTCTTACCTTCCGAAAGCCTTTGTTTAGTGCGTCCGACTGCCCCGCGTCTGGCTCGGAAAGCCAGGGGATGCCCTGATACCTGGCGAGCACGGCCAGGGTTTCATCGGTCGAGCCGCCGTCAATGACAATGTGTTCGTAGTGAGGGTACCGCTGGTCTATCACACTCTTTATCGCGCTATCTACAAACCTGCCCTGGTTCAGAGACGGCGTAACAATGGAAATCATGGGTCGGTCCATGCGAACACTACATAACGGCGACCAGTCCTCGACGTCGACATGAGTTCAGCCAGAAGACGCGTCCTGGACCTGAACCAACGAGCTTGCGCAGCCGAGAGTACGCCTCTGTCTAGATTGGTCTTCCAATACCATGAGATCAGATCTATAAGGAAGGAACTGAATAGTGGCGAAACCAGATTCGATCCCACGCCCAGGCGGTCGAAATAGAGTCGGGTTTCGTGCGAGTGGAGAGCCTGCGCCAATGCGCTGGCCCTCTCCAAGCCCATACCCTCCAGCGTGAAGTAGAAGAGATCCCATCCCGGGAGACACCGCGGTCGAGCCCGTTCCCAATCAAGCGCCAGCAACGACCCGTGAGAATCGAGGACCTGCAGATTCCATGGTGAGAAGTCCCCGTGGGCCCAGACGAACGGAAGGCGGATATCACCGATTTGTTCGAGGCTAATTCTAAGAGCTTCTTCAAGTAGCTCTACATCCTCACTTCCGAGTCTCCCGATTGGCCGAAGGCCCGGAATTCTTTGCAGCAAGGCCTGTGCGAAACCCGAGCCAGGCAGGGGTTCCTCGCTGACTTCACAGTTCGCCAAGCCTACCAGCGCCGGTACTATCTCACTTAGGGTACTTGGGTGCCGCCGAGCACGCCCGTGGCTGGCTCCAAGAACCAAAACGCTGGCTCGCGAGATGACGGCGTATCCGAGAACCTCTGGGATTTGGAACGTCGAAAACGAGAAACTTCTTAGTCGGCGCAGGGTGTCTTCTTCATTCTGAACCAATTCGCGCGTGGGCTCGTTCCAACCGATCTTCGCATACGCTAGGATGCGCCCCGTCCTATCCGTAATCTGGACGACCGGTTTGCGATGTGGCCCTGGCGTTCCCAGGTATATCGCGAAGCTCACATCATCCGAAGCGACGGTCTCTCGGAGATAGCGGAATAACTCCCTGATCGTCACCTCTTGACCCGAGGCGCCAGACGAGAGGCCAAGCATGACTCTTGGAAGCCTTAGTTGAAGAACCCCATGCTTGAGCCCGGCCCGCATAGCAAGTTTCGCCAGATGCCCGCGAAGTGTCGTAGGGGCATACAACTCTAGAGCTTCGACTCCCACGCGGGAGGAATCAAGAGGTACCAAATAGCCCCTGCCGTCCCCAAACGCGATGAGTCCGTAGACAAGCGATGGGTCGGCAGAGGTAGGAATCCCACCTCGGGGCGAGATCCCATCTACGGCGCCCAACGCAAACCTTGCGTACTGCATCGGAGCATCCAGATCGATGCAATTCTTGCCACGGATATCACGAGAGAGTCCAGGAATCAATTCGACCGTAGGGGACGCCCCGGCCCACACAGCGTTCTCACAGTGCCGTTAGGGGTTGGTCCCAAGCCCCAGCCTCGCGGCAGTCCTGGCGGTTAGCGCGTCGAGAACGATCCGGGTGACATCCGCCGCTACATCGGCCATGGGGCGCGCCGCGTCGACCACATGGCTTCGCGGTACGCGCTCCGCCAGGCGCCTGTATGCCTCGCGTTGGCGCACGACTGCGTGTCTCGACACTTCCTTTTCCTTCTTTCTTTCGAGAATTACATCCTCTGGAGCATCGAGGCAGATGAGGACTCGCGGGCCCAACTTGGTCTTCCATCAGCCACCGGCCCCGAGTCTTCGCGCGATCCTAGTTCTCATTGCCGCTAGTACCTTCTCGAGAATGCTCGCGACCACTAGGTCAAGGGGCCGCGACGCGTCGATCACATGACCGTTGGGTAGGGACTGCGCCAGACGGAGGTAGGCTAGTCGTTGCCGCTCGATCTCATCCAGAGGAACCTCTGTCTTCCTGCTTCTAATCAACGCAGCCGGTGCGTCGAGGAAGAAGACGATCGAACAGATTGGAGGAGCCAGCCTCCCCATGATCCTTCCTAACCATAATGGACCACCGTACCGATATCGAACGGGGTCCACAGCAAGATCTAGGAAGTGACGGTCGAAGATGACCAGCCCCACTCTCACTTTTCTAGGTAGAATATCAATCAGATAGGAGATAAAATAGTCTGTCCACCACAGTCCTATCTTGGCGATCGAAGCAATGAGTCCGCGGGGCGGTTGTGCGTGCGGTTCGATAACTGGAGTGCCACCATCGCCCATCCGACCAAGATGAGGCCGCAAATGGTACCGCCTCGTCGAGCGAAACATGGGTGCTAGCCGGTGCTCGACAAGACGTGCGACAGTGCTTTTCCCAACACCATCGGGCCCTATAAACGCTATTACTAGCCCGGCCGGCCATATCAGTCGCCTGCCCCACCGTAGAAGCTCACCCGTCCAATACTCGAGAAGCTCCACCGGTCGCCTGCGCCGGGCGTACGAAAGGAGCGAGCGACGTAGCCTGGCAAGATGTGCCCTGACCTGATCCCATTGTCCGCTACTCGATGCCGCCGCAACAAATCCCGCATCATCATCAGGGAGTAGGCCCCTCAACTGAACCGCACACCCTTCGGGGTCCATGTGATAGAGTCGCGTCAGCCTCGCGCCGTGACTTGCGTTGAGGTCACCCTTGGTAATCTTCTTGACGAAGTAGCACGCAAACTCGAGTGCGGGAGTAGGCACGAAGAAGCATCCGTAAGGCTTGACCTTCCCAAGAAATTCCGGGCCTCTGAAGAAGATTCGCCCTTGATCTCTGTAGTCGAAAGAGACGTCGAGGGATAGGAAAGTCGGCTTCCCGTTGTTGATTCTGCACAAAACATAACAAAAGGAGCCAGCCTCATACTGAACCGCCTGGACAATAGTTACAATCTCGCTGTCTGTAAGTAGCTTCGCCACGCGTGCCGGAGATTGAACCAGAATATCGACATCGGTGTGGATCACGTCGGGATAGCTATCGTATCCGTCAAGGACACAAAACTCTAATCCAGCGCGATTCAAGAGACCAAAGACATCCTGGAGAAGCTCACTCCTTGCACGGTCGTGTACCTCGTGCGCACGGGCCTCCGGCCCCACACTAACCATGATGGACTGATACCCGCTCACGACAGAGCGGCATCGCCGGTACGCGAATGGCTTGCACTAGCTGACCTCAAGCACCACTTGAGATCGAGTTCCTCAGGGCTTTGTAAGAACGCCAAGAAGCCGTGGCGGCCACCGTATATCCACTCAGGGTACCTACGATTGCGCCGAGGAGGTCCCATCGAATGACGGCCAGGTATCCGAGCACGATAGCTGTCGTTGCACCCACTGCTTGGGCCAATGCTAATCTGTCCGGACGCTCCAGAGACCGGATAGCAGCGCCGTAGATCATGCTTATTGCACTCATCAGGGGCAGCGCACCCAGTAGTAGCAACAGCCCCGAGTGAGGGAGATATAGGTCGCCGTAGACAAACCTCACTATCTGCTTGTGAAATACGGCAAGCATGACCCAATAGCCGGCGCACGTGCCGGCTACGACCAAGGTAGTAGCCCGCAGGGTAGCTCCAAATTGCTCGTCTACCTTCAGACGGACAAGCGATGGAACAAGGAGAGTTGCTAATGCAGTATTCACATGCATGACGGGCAGAACGAGGTTCATGAGGGCCTTTAGCACGCCTGCGCTAGCCAAACTTGCCCGCCAGGAAAGGAAAAACAGCGAGATGCTCCCAGGAAACCAAGCCATGGCGTTTGCAAACAAGGCCCACCGACCGTAGACCCAATGGTCAAGCAGGAATACCTGTAGACGAACACGCTCGTTCGTCTGTTGGATCCTTCGGCGAAGGGAGAAGAAGAGCCATGCTGACGATCCAAGGCTGACAGTCGCCAACCAGGCAAGGGCGGTTGGCGCCGTAAGCATTCCGTGATAGCCAAGCGCATAGCCACCTACAAGGGTAGCGACCATGTAGAAAAATCCCCCGGCCGCCGCGAGCCTCGGCTCACGGACGACGTAACAGGCGCGTCGGCCGACCCATAGCAAGAATACAAAGGGTGCTGCGAGCGCGCCGGACATCGAAGCGGCTGCAAACTGATGCGCTCCAGCAAAGCGCAACGATAGGGCAATGAAACCCAATGCGACGGCTACAACGAGGCTAAAGGCTGCGTGCCCCCTTAGAATCGCGGCGAAATACTGCCTCAGCTGATGGCCATACCTTCCTGAGCCGAAGATCAACATTGGCTCAACGATGAGAGAGGTGTGTACTGTGCCTACCAAGAGCAAGGCACTGTAAGTTAGGGCGAAAAGCCCGAATTCGCTTGGGACAAGCCACTTGGCCAGTAGGACATTGAATGCGAAATTCGAGGCAGCGAATTGCCCTTGATCTGCAATTGCCCAGATCCCAGGCCCGACCCATATCTTCGAACTCTGCCACCGGGTGAGTAGCGAGATCCTAGTCTGAGCCACCTGCATGCTGATCTATCTGGCGCCTCCGCCGACCAGGATTACCTTTGCCGTCCGAAGCAAGATCCACAGGTCGACCCACAATGTCCAGTTCCGGATGTAGTGGGTGTCCATCTGTTCCTGCGCCCGCAGGTCGCCCTCCGACCGGCAGGTCACCTGCCAGAGCCCCGTCATGCCCGGCATCGCCTGCCGGCGCAGGCCTCGGAACTCCTCACCGAACTGCGCCAGGTGGTACTGTGGGAAGGGCCGGGGGCCGACCAGGCTCATCTCGCCCTTGAGTACGTTCCACAACTGCGGCAGTTCGTCGATGCTGAATCGGCGCAGGTGGTGGCCGACGAAAGGCACGACGCGCGGGTCGTACCGCAACTTCATGTGCCGCTCCCACTCCTCTCGCGCCTCGGGGTGCTCGTCGAGATAGCGCGCCAGCAGGGCCTCGGCGTTGGGCACCATCGTGCGGATCTTCCACACGCGGATGCGGCGGCCGCGTAAGCCCTCCCGCTCCTGCACGAAGAACGCCGGGCCGGGGCTGATCAACTTCACGGCCAGTCCGACCGCCACGACCACCGGCAGTGTAACCAGCGCCAGCGGTGCGGCTACCAGCAGGTCGAAGGCGCGCTTCACGGCCATGTTCACGGGGTCGAGCAGGCTGTTGCGGACTTCCAGGGCCATGCAGGCGCCGAGCGCCCGCGGCCGCAGCGAGAGGTCCGCCAGGCCGAACATGTCGCGCATGATCCCCAGCGTCAGATAGCGGACCGACAGGGACCGGGCGAGCCGCGCGAGCCTCTGGCCGCCTAGCGAGGGGATGGCGATGAGGGCGTGATGCACGGGGGACGGGAAGCGCGTCCGCAGCGCCTCCTCCACCGGCCCCAGCACCGGCACGCCGGCGACCGTGCGTCCCTCTTTGGCCGGGTCGTTGTCGAAAAACGCGACGGGGATTAGGCCCAGGCCCGGGTTTCGGGAGAGTTCGCCGACCAGGCGCGAACCGCTCTCCCCCGCGCCGATGACGATCACCGGCGCGCCGAAGCGGCGGAACCGGATCAGGATCTCCTTGCACACCCCGCGAAGCGCCCAGCTCGCCAGCACCAGCACGACCCAGGTCAGCAGCACGACGAACCGCGAGGCGGTGGCGACCTGCAGCGCGAACAATACCCCAGTGTGTGCCAGAGCGGCGACGGCCGTGGTCGTCACCGACTTCTGCAGTTCCTCGACGGGCGAGAGGCCGAATCCCGGATACAGGCCCATCCCCAGGCGCAGCAGGATCCAGCCGGCGCCCACCTCCACGAGCCCCAGAGGATACGGCAGCGGCCCCCAGATCAGGTTGCGGAGTGTTAGGGTCAGTCCCCCGGAGAACGCCAGAGCCAAGGCATCGGCTGGAT
>Ga0209342_10005693_pt1 | contig 12699 bp, 10 predicted proteins | sample RifCSP16_2_FD_184023 | JGI IMG/M metagenome (GOLD analysis project Ga0209342, IMG submission 184023) | Soil microbial communities from Rifle, Colorado - Rifle CSP2_sed 16_2 (SPAdes) (version 2) | ecosystem: Environmental > Terrestrial > Deep subsurface > Rock core/Sediment | place: Rifle... | reverse complement strand
GGGACGCGCGCTCGCGCAAGCTTTGGGGGAGGTTCGGAAGGGGGCCGCTGGCCCCCTCCGAGGAAAGCCTTCGCCGCAGATGGGCCTTTTTCAACAACCTGTTCATCAGCGACCTTGCCCAAGGCTTTGGAGATAGGCCACGAGGCTCGCCATCTCCTCCGAGCTCAGCTCGGGCCACTGGACCTTGCGACGGTCGGCGCGCTCTTTCATGATGAACGAGTGGTTCCAGAGCGCCGAGATGACGGCGGGTGGGCTGTCGAGCCGTTTCACCCGCGCGAGATCCGACGCGCTCTTCCCCCCCTGGCCCGCCAGCGAATGGCAGCCAAGACACCCCTTGTCCGAAAGCAGCTCGCGGCCCTTTCGAAGATCGCCAGGCTGGGCGAAATACTGCACGGAATAGAGGTACGCGACAAGGTCAGCCATCTCGCGTACCTGAAGGTGAGGGACTGAGATTCCCCTCGCCTTCATCGCCTCCATCATCTTCGGCGCCTTGTTCCACATCGCGGCCGCGAACTGGGTCAGGCTGCGGTGAAGCCCGCGCTCGGCGAGATCGGGCCCTACGCGGCCGCCCTGCCCCCGCACGCTGTGGCACTCGATGCAGCCCTTCTCTGAGAAGAGCCTGCGCCCATCCTCGGCATTTCCCGGCAGGACATAGAGCGGCTCGTCCCCCTGGCTCCGCGAGGCCGATTTGAGGTAGGCGATCAGGTCGCGCAGCTCAGTGTCCTTGAAGGTGGGGCGCTCGACCTTCCTGGCCCGCATCGCCTCAGTCATGGCAGGGCCGTGGTTCCACAACTCAGCCGCGATGAGGATCGGCGAGCCGAACTGCTGGAGGAAGTCGAGGTTCGGACCCACCACGCCACCCACCCCGGCCACTTGATGGCAGACCACGCACTTTTTCTCTGTGAAGAGGCGCTTCCCCGTCTGGACATTCCCCGGAGCGTCGAAGTAGTCGAGCGTGAAGAGAAAGGCGATCAGGTCGCCAGTCTCGCGAGGATCCAGGTTCGGGCGCACGATCCCGAGCTGACGCATCCGATCGGTCATCTTGGGGAGATGGTTCCACATCGCCGCGGCAAGATCGTAGAAGCTGCGCGGTCTCGGGACCCGACCAAGATCGGGTCCGACCTTGCCGCCGACACCGTTCACCGCGTGGCACTTGGAACATCCCTTGGCGCCAAAAACCCGCGAGCCGGCCAGCGGATCTTGAGTCGGATTGAAGAGCGGCTGAGAAAAGGCCGGCCCGAGGGCGAACAGGCCCACGAGGGTCATGAGAGTGATCCCGAAGATGACGATTGCGGCCCGGCTCACTAACAGGTTGTTGAAAAAGGCTCATCTGCGGCGAAGGCTTTCCTCGGAGGGGTCCAGCGGCCCCCTTCCGAACCTCCCCCAAAGCTTGCGCGAGCGCGCGTCCCCCCGGCCTCGCTTTGCGGAGCAAAGCGGGGGGGAAAGCTCGCGCTCGAATGGAGGATCCGGTCGCTCGTCGTTCCAACGTACGACCAAGTACGTCTCACTCCTCGCTTCCTCGCCGCCTTGCATCTGGACCTTTTTGAGCAGCCTGTTTTTCGACACCCGTTAAAACCTCCGCGTCATCTTACTGTTGCACCATTTGGGGCGCAACCGCCGGAGGAGAAACTCCCCCGGCGGTTGCCTCGGCCCAGCTACTCAAACTTCAGCTTGAGCGCCCCCGGCGTGAACGCATGGCGCACCTGGGCGTTATCGAAGACCGCCACGCCGAACGCGTACGCCTTCTTCATGTCGTTGAACTGCACGTCGGACTCGCTGCCTGTGGCGAGCTTGCGCCAGAAGACGTGGGTCCAGGCGCCGTCCTTCCAGCTCGACTTGATGGAGATTTCACCGCGGTCACCCGCAAACGGCGCCACGATGATCCCGGGCACCTCGTCACCTGCCTTGTACTTCCCGTCGTCGAACGGCTCCTTTTCAGCGTCCACGATCCAGTACGGTGGCGCGGGCTTGTTGCCTTTGAGCGCCCACTTTGGCCCTTTCTTGTCGTCGCTCACGTTGTCGACGTAGCCGCCGCCCGTCTTGGGATCGCTCTTGCGCCCGGCTTCCTTGGCTTTCTCCGGATCGTAGCGGGTCGCATCGAGGTACTGGTCGTCGATCTGTCCGACCGATCCTGTGCGGACACTCTTCCAATGCCAGATGTCAGCCTTCTCTCCGGGGTTCTGAAGATACTTGTTCCCGTAGGGCTTGCCCTCGCCGGTGTGGCAGGCCGCCATGCACCCCTTGGTCTCGAACGCGGGCGAGTTGACGTTCCAGATCATCGCCATCTTGTCTTCGTAGTACAGGTTGTTGTCGCCTCCCTTGTCGTTGGGATCCTTCAGCTTCTGCCACGAGCCGTCGGCCTGCTTCACCCACGGGCCTCGCCTGAAGCTCTGCGTCGGGTCCTTGTACTGCATGTAAAAGTACACGGTGTCTGCGGTATACACCGCGCGGAGGCTCACTTCGGTCGAGCCGCCGGGCAGGTTCTTTCCCCCCAGGGCCTTGACGGTGAGCGGCTGGGCGCTCTTCCAGGCCTGGTCCAACGTCCCATCGAGTGCCGGCGGGGCGGTGACCTTCTTGGCTGCCAGGATGTTTTTCTGCTGGGCCTCGATCGGCCAGCTCAAGAGCCCCAGGCCCAGCCCCACGATGAGTAAGAGAGCCGGGAGCAACCACTTCGACATGCGTTTCATGACAACATCTCCTTTCTTTCACCCGGGCTGGGCACCCGGCCTTTCGGCACGCCCAGCCCTTCCGGACTCTCGCGCTGTCTGAGTTCTGTCACGCGATGTCAGCCCTTGTTGTCGCAGCTTGCTCATTCTCCCCTACTTTCTCCCCTACTTTCTCTCGCATCACATTCCGTGGCGCATCCCCATCGGCTGATTGAGCAGGACGATGGCCACTACGGTAAAGACGAAAGAGAGGACAACGAAAGGAACGAGAGCCCGGCCCGCTGTCCTGCGGTCGGGATAGGCCTTGATCGAAAGCCGGTGCCCGGCGAAGAGCGAGAGTAAGAAAAACCCGACGATGAAGGCCATCTGGAGGAGCCCGACAACCGGCTCGGCTGCAAGCGGGAGCGGTTGCCAGTTCGGCTCGCCGAGAGAGAACGGCGTGTAGAGGGCGGCGGCGCGTTGAACCACAGGGACGATCCCGCCTCCTTCCAAAAGCAGGTGAGAGAGATTGTGAGCCAAGTGCACCGCCAGCCCAACCGGGATGAACATATACCCGAACGTGACGAACGTGCGCCACAGGCCAAGCCTCTGTTCTCCCGCGGCCCGGTCAGCGAGCCACGCTCCGGCGAGGACCAGCAATGGAACGACCACGAGAGAGCCGCCGAGGAGAATGATCGACTCAACGAGCGCCAGGTATGCGACCGGTTTGACGCTCGTACGGACAAACCCGGGGAGCCATTGCGCGATCCAGGAGATCCAGTCCGGCCAAGCGGTCAGCATTTGGGCTGTCACGAGGAGCGTCAGCCCCACCAAGATGACAGCCAGGTACGACTCGTCGAAGAGGCGACGTCCGGAGGCCCAGAGGTCTTTGCCGAACGCGCGAAAGCGCAACGCGAGGTTCTCTCGCGAGCAGCCGGCCACGCAGTCGGCGCAGAAGGTGCAGTAGTTGTTCCGGTCCATGCTCTGCGGGAACTCGAACATCGGGCAGCCGCGAGTAGTCGCGGACCCTCTGTAGCACTCCTTGTCAGGGTCAGCCCGGCAGATTGCCACACTCTTCGCGCGCAGCTCGAGCGGCGCCGTCATGGAATAGAGCCCGATCAGCCCGCCGATCGGACAGAGGTAGCGGCAAAAACTTCGGCGTTCGTAGAACACACCCACTGCCACAGCCAGGGCCAGGAAGAAGAGCACGATCCAGGCCGTGACTCTCGGCGATCGGACCACTCCGAGCTGCTCGTCAGCCCACGTGAGCAGAACAAACATCCCGGTGGCCCACCAGATGTTCCTGAATGGCTTTGGAAGGCGGCGCAGCGGAGCCACGAGGCGTGAGGTCCACTCGTTCAGCGCTCCGAACGGGCACGCGAGGCACCAGACGCGCCCCACCAGGAAGAAGGTGAAGATGATCCCGGCCCACCAGATCGTCCAGGTGAGCTTGGTGGCAAGGTTCACCCCACCGTCCTGCACGTCATAAAAGCCGGTGAAGACCACGATTGCCATCAGGAGGAGAAGGGGGATCTGGAGGGATGGTTGAAACGCTCCCGATGTGATGATCCGGCGCAGCCACGGGATCTGGAGCAAGTTGAAAGAGCCTTCTGTCGATGCCCTTGCCCTGAGATCAATGACATAGAGGCCGATCAGGGTGGCTCCGCCCACCAGTGCAAGAAGCGTCAACGCGGCCCACCCCATTCCCGGCGCTTGAGCAACCGAAACCGGAAAGTCCACGACCAACGGCGGCTCGAAGCGCTGTCCCTCCAGCTCCTCGATGACCAAGCGCACTTGATGAGCGCCGAACTGGGTTGGCGTGAAGGTAACGGTATAGCTCCCGGCCCAGGTTTGCTCAGGCGCCGGCATGGTGTGAAGATGATCGCCTGTCCCTGCCACACCAATGAGCACTCTGCCTCCCGAGACAGGCGTCTGCGTTGAGTTCACCTTGAAGACCTTCGCCACCACGTGACTCTTCCGACCCACGGCGAGCGGGCTGGGATGGCTCAACAGCTCGACCTGATAGCCGTGGATCGTCACCACGCCCCCGTCTCCGAGCGGCTTGGCTCCACCATGCTCGCCGTGCGCCGCCGCCAGTGTCGGAAGCGCAAGCAGGAGCGCGGTTACAAAGAGACTAGAAGCCATCTCAAAAAACAACTTCTTGGGAGCGCGGGTGGCGTCGGGGTGGCCCACGCAGCGCCGCGCGGGAGTGGGACCCTCGTCAGGGTGACGGAGCGCGGCGGGGCGGGGGACGCCCCGACGACAGGACCCGCGCTCCCAAGCGTTTTTGAGATGGCTTCTCATCATCTTCCGTACTTCCTATCGATCTCAGTGCGGATCTGCGCCACCGTGTACCCCGCCTTCACCATGCGAGACGCGTCCAGCGCCTCATCCATGCAGATGTCTCAGGTGGCCGCGTGGCCGTCGGTGTAGCAGGAGAGCAGACTCTTGTGTCCCATGTGCTTGTCGCACTCGCAGTAACAGTAGAGCTGATCGAGGACGTCGGGGATCTCACGCGCGATCTGATGGGTGAGCTTCGCCTTGCCGACGAAGAGCGCGGGATCAAGCGTGGGCTTGGTTTCCTGGCGCGCGACGGCTGGGACGATCGTCCCGGCAGAGAGCGCCGGACCGCCCGCGGGCGGCGGGGCCTGGGCTTTCCAGGCGAGGACGGCGCCAACGAGAACGATCACGATCGACAATAACAGCAGGCCGTATCGTTTGCGATGCGCGTTCATTTATCGCTCCTCCTTCAAGCGGAAATCAACCGGTCTCGCGACCTTCATGCAATCGCCTCGTCAAGAGCTTGAGCGCCGGGCTCATAGGCGCAGAGCGGGTCTGAGCCAAGAGGATCGCAGCTCGCGGCATAGGCGCGAGCGCGGGAGCCGCCGCAGATCTCGCGAAATTCGCAGCGGCCGCACCGGCCGTTGAATCGGTCGGGCTGGCGCAGGCTCTGGAAGAGTCTGGCCTCCCGATAGATTTCAATCGGGCTCTGGCTCCTCACGTCACCTGCCACCAGGGGAAGAAAGCCCGACGGATGGATCTCGCCCGTGTGGGAGATGAACATCACACCGTTCCCGTCACGGATCCCGAAGCCTCGGCGAAGCAGTTGGCTTCGCAGCGACTCGCCGGACCGCCCCTCGGCCTTCATGCGCTGCAGCGTCATGCGGCGGTAGTGGGGAGCCTCGGTGGTGGTCACAATCGTCCTGCCTCCACGCGATTGGTCGTAGGCCCAGTGAAGCACCGCCTCGCACTCGGGCGGCGAGAGCTGGCCGAGCAATCGCCCGCGCCCCACCGAGATCAGGAAAAAGAGAGACCAGCGCTGAGCGCCAAGGGAGGTGACGAGGCGGTGAATGTCGTGAAGGTCAGTCACGGTTTCCGAGGTCACCAGGCTGTTGATTTGGAGCAGGATCGCGGCATCGAGGACGTCGCGGGCCGCCTCAAGCGTTCGGTCGAAGGTGCCGGGAACTCCGCGAAGCCCGTCGTGGCGCCCGGCGCTCGATCCATCGAGGCTGAGCGACATGGCTTCCACGCCGGCACTCTTCATCGCGTGGATCTTCTCCCGTGTCAAGAGCGGTGTGGCGCTTGGCGCGACGGAGACCGGAAAGCCAAACTCGACGGCGCGCTCGACGAGCGCCAGAAAGTCAGGGCGCTTCAGCGGGTCCCCGCCCGTGAGAATCAGATGCGGCGGTGGCGTGCCGAACTCAGCCAGTTGCTCGAGCAGCCGGAACGCCTCTTCCTTTGCGAGCTCATTCGGATTTCGTCTCGGGACCGCTTCGGCCCTGCAATGGCGACAGGCAAGGTCACAGGCCCGCGTCAACTCCCAGTAGATCCGCAGAGGCGCCTTGGCAAAAACAAAGCTCATCAGAACCTCCCTCGCTCAGTTCAGGGTGATGAGAGCCAAATTCTTGTGAAAGGGAGAGCAAGGCCTGTACCAGGAGAATCAGATAATTGTTTTAGTATGTTAGAAACGAGGAAGGGCGCAGCCAGCCGACGGATGGGGCGGTGGTGCCCCAGTCTGTCGCGTTGACGGGACAGCGGAGCCGACCTGGTCGAGAGAACCTCCGCTGCCCCCAAGAGCGCTGGATCTGTTTGCCCAACATCTGCACGTTCCTGTCGGATTTTATTTTTGATCTCCACTCGCGCCGTGCCGAGGAGCGAGCGTCTTACTCGGGGGCCGGGGGTCAGGGGTCCGGGGCTTGCTAGATCAGCCTTTGCCAACCCCTGACCCCTAGCCCCTGTCCCCGGAACACTGAACGAAAAGATGCGAAGCTTATCGGCACGGCACTAGAGATTATTTGGGAGTCGACCTCAGCGGAACGGTTCTCGGAATCGTGACCAGATAGGCGGAGATGTCAGCCAGCTCCTGGCCTGTGAGGTTGGGCCAGGTAATCTCTTTTCGCTGGGCCTGCGCCTCCATGTAGCGGCTGTGGTTCCACATCCCGGCCAGCACTGCGGCCGGCGACGCGACGAATTTCGAGGTCGCAAAGTCGGCGCCGATTTTCCCGCCCTTCCCGCGCACGGAGTGACAGGAGAGACACCCCTTGCTCTGCAGGAGCTGCTGACCCTGAACGCGGCCCAGGGCGGGTTGATCGAAGTAACGCGAGGTGTAGAGGTAGGCGATGATGTCCGCCATCTCCTGCCCGGTGAGGCGGGGCACCTGGATCCCGCGCGCTTTCATCTTTTCCCACATGGCAGGCCCATGGTTCCACATCAGCGCCGCAAATTCCGTGAGGCTCACATGGTGACCGCGGCCGAGGTCAGGCCCCACGCTGCCGCCCTTGCCGCCGACGGCGTGGCAAACGACACACCGCTTGCTGCTGAAGTGCTGCTGGCCGCGATCGGGTGTCCCGGGAACGACCTGCGACGTCTGACCCCCGCTGTCCTTGGCGACTGCCACGATGTACGCGATGAGGTCCACCAGCTCCTTCCTTTGAAATGTCGGCCGCGTGATCCCTTTGGCCTTCATCGCTTCGGACATCTCAGGTCCGTGGTTCCACATCGCGGCCGCCACGAGGACCGGCGAGTTGGCGCCCTTCAAGAAGTCCAACCCCGGTCCGACGTGTCCACCCTTCCCGCCAACTTCATGACAGTGGATGCACCCGTTCGAAGCGAACAGCTTTTCACCCTCTTTCGAGTTCCCGAGTTCATCGAAATACTGCACCGTGAAGAGAAAGGCAATAAGGTTGGACATCTCAGTCGGCGTGAGTGTCGGGCGTTCGACCCCGGCCTCTCGCATCTTCGCGCCCATGCGTGGGAGATGGCTCCACATCGCCGCGCCAAGCTCGAAGAAGCTCTTTCCCGTCTGGATTCGGCCGAGATCAGGACCAACGCCTCCGCCCACGCCTCGAACCGCGTGACACTTGCCACATCCCTTTTCCGAGAACACTTTCCAGCCAGCGAACATCCCCCAATCCGGCCCAAACGGTTTGGCGGGCTGCTGTTGAGCAATAATGGTTGAGGGGAACAAGAGAAATGTTCCCGCAATCAGGCCGGCAGCATTTCGCTTCCATGAGCTCATTGAGCTGTCCTTTCTCTGAGTGATCCGCATCGCTAGCAGTCCGCGCTTTTCGGAAGCTGCCGATACTCAAAGTAAGGCGTGTGGCCTAAAGCTGTCAAGAAGCGTGAGGGCGTGATGGAGCGCGGATGAGGGACGGCATCGCCCCTCAGACGAGGTGGTGCTTCGTGGCGAGCGCGACGGCTTCCAGGCGGCTGTGGGCGTCCAGCTTGGCCAGGATGTTCTGCACGTGGTTCCTCACGGTCGCCGGGCTGATGCAGAGCTTGTCCGCGATGGCGCCTGTCCTCAGCCCTCCGGCCACGAGTTGGAGGATCTGCCGCTCCCGCTTCGTCAACTCCGGCGCGGCGCCGTTGTCGGACGCTGGCGCCGGGGCGAACTCCTCCTTCTCGCGAATCAGCTCATGGAGCCGGTGGAGATAGGTGACATCCCGGAACAGATGGACCGCCACCTCAAGGCCTTTTCGGCTCCCCGGAATCACCACGATGCTGACATTCACCCAGATCGAGCGCCCGGCCTTGGTCGTGATCTCCAGGTCGTAGTTCTGAACAGGCTCACTATGCTTCACCATGGTGAGGATGTTGCACCCCGGGTAACAGAATCGATTGCCGGAAGGGTCCAACCCTTTGAGGACCTCACAACACTGCTTCCCCAGGACCTCCCGAGTGGAGTACCCGAGGATCCTCTCCGCGGCATCGTTCCAGAGCACAATCCGCCCCTGAGCATCCACAGCTACGACCCCATCGGCCGTGTTGGCGAATAGATCGAGAGGATCAACCATCGACTTCACCTCAACGCGAACAATACTCCGCTCGCCTGCTAAACGTGGACGGCCTCGCTCACCACTAGCACCGGGATCGGGGAATCCTCTAACAGACGGGCAGCAAAGCCGTTCTTCTCCAGTTCAAGGCGCGACGATCCCAAGTGAAACGGATTCCGACGGCCGACAGCCACAAAATCGTAGTCGCCCGACGCGATCGCCTCAAGCGCCACGGTCGCGGGCTCCCCACTGAGAAACTCTGCCTCGATCCCCGCCCCTTCTTCCTCCGCGAGGCGCCGGTATTCGGCCAGCATGCCAGCGATGATCTCGTCAACCCCTCGCGTGTCCCCTTCCAGACGCGTCTCCTCCAGGGGCTGGGAGCTCTTCACCACGAGGAGCAGTTTCAGGCTCAGTCCGAGTTGAGCGGCAAGGCGGGCGGACGCCCGGACGACTTTCGGCGATAGAGGCGTTCCGAGGACCGGCACCAATAGTTTTCCTGCTGGCGAGAAAGGCCGGGGTGAAAGATCGGGACGGCCTTCCACATTTTTGTAACGAAGCACCTGGGTGAACGCGCGGAGGACATCGGTCTCGGTCAGGATCCCGACAAGCTGGCCATCGCTCAGGACTGGAAGACCTCCGATCTTCTTTTCTTGCAAGATTGTGATAGCGTTCTCCAACGGTGTCTCGGGCGCTACCGTGACGACCGGAGCGGACATGACGTCGCGCACAGGAATCCGCTCAAGTAAATAGTGGAGCTCCTGAGTGGACAGCGTGTTCGCGTCGGAGGCCCACGCCTCTCTGAGATCGCGGTCTGTCACGATGCCAACCAGCCGGTCGCCGTCCATCACCGGGAGGCGACGGATTCCTCGCTGCCGAATAATGGCGCGCGCGAGCACGATCGTTTCCTTTGGACTCACAGTCACTGGGTTTTTGGTCATCCACTGTCCCACTCGCATTTGTCAGCCCCCCTTCCGACACTTCTTGTCCCCCTCTATGAGCACAAAGAATGCCAGATGAGAACCAACAGATTTTCAAGAGGTTGGACTCCCCCGGTGTACCCCCGAGACCGGACAACTGGGGTGGCCCTGCCCTCCCTGTCGCACCGCTGCCCCAGTGCGGGCAAGGTGGCGCGAGATGACAGGAAACGAGGAGTTGATCAGTTTCAACGAGGGAAATTTGAACGAAGAGGCCCGTTCTAGGGAGAGTGGGTACCGACGTCCCACTTGAGGGCGCGTGCGACCTGAGGCTTTAGAAGCGGGGAATTGTCACCACACTCTATGCCTCATCGCTGCGACTCGCGTGACGGACTGGTCAGAATGCAGGGACCGGAATCGTCCCCCAGCTATGACGGCGAGGCGTCTCCATGACCGCCGTCACCTCATCGCCATCCAGCTCCACCAAAAAGAGGGGAAGGCGGAGCACATCGGTGTCAAACGCGCGTGACGCCGGGACCCGCTCCCCCTTGGCTGTCACGGCCTCGGTGAAGATGATCCGCTTCTCGGGCGACAACGCGCCGTCGCGGAGCTGGCGCAGAGGTTCGAGCGCGTACATCTGGCCAAGGTGTTTCGCTGTCGCCCAGAATCCCGACTCGGCGGTCTTGCCGTGATGAGCCTCGTGCTCGCCGATGTCGGCGATCAGGTGCTGCATCATGTACGCCCGCGGGAAAACATACGCCACCAGCGTGTGGCCAGGCTGGTGGAACTTCTCAAGCAGGCCCTTCACCTCGGGGTGTCCGAGAGCGGCGCCGATTGTGCGCTCGAGCTCGGCTCCCCCCGCTGGCGAAAGCGAGGTAGCAGAGAGCGCATCCGAATAGCGCGTCATCGGAACACGGGAGCGCGAGTATGCCCGGGCCCCGAACGCCACGCCAATGCTGACCGCCAAGATGACCACATAAGTCAACGCCAGCGTCGCCCCTCGCGGAAAGGCTCCAAGAGACCACCCACTCCCGATCCTGAAACCGGGGAGAAACATCGGGGTGCTCTGCTTGAAGCGCCGGTAACCTACTCCGAACTTCGCCTCCATCCGCTCCTCTTCGTGGCGCGCGAGCAGATAGTAGACGAAGAGCATGCTGACGTAGAGCACGAGGATGATGAATCTCGGCCAGTAGAACAGGAGCCCCAGCCCAGCGATGCCGAGGCCGAGATACTGAGGGTGGCGGACCCGGCGATAGAGTCCGCCGGTGACCACGCCGCGCCTGAAGAGCTTGGCAGAGTAGACCTGGGCGGCGCACACGAGGAAGATCCCGAGTCCGAGGGTGAGCAGGACGGGGCCGAGCCATGCCAGCACTGTGAGCAGCGGGGAGCCCGTGTAGGTGATGTGCGGAAGAAAGAACGCCGTCAGCCACGCCGTCGATGGACGGGCTTCGAGCCAGCCCAGGACCGGTGCGTACACGGCATAGAAGTAGACTGTGAACGGCGTGATCATAATCACCGCCTCGAGCGCGATCAAGAGGTAGAAGACAAACGCCGTGCCTGGGACGATGCGTCTACGCCAGCGGCTCGATTGGACTTGACCGTTCTCAGCCGGGGCAGCGCCTTCGAGCAATCTATCCTGAGCCGTGAGTCGTTCCATCTCCATCTCTCCTCTCCTATGCGAGGGCCTTTAGCGTCTTGAGCCGCCACCCCCAGGTCACCAGCGCGACGACGAGAAGAAGCAGGCTCGCGCCCTGGAGCAGCGAGAGGCCAAACACAACCTCAACGCGGTCTCCCCTGAACAGTTCCGTGAAGAGCCGGATCAAGCCGTAACCGGCGGCGTACGTGAGAAAGAGCTGCCCATCGAACTTCGTGCGCTTTCGAAGCGCCCAGAGCGCCGCGAAGAGGAACAGGTCCAGGCCGAACTCGTAGAGCTGAGCCGGATGAAGCGGGACTCCCAGCGGGGCGAGCGAACCAGGGCTACTGAATACCACGGCCCAGGGCAGATCGGTGGGGCGCCCATACGCATCCCCGCTCAAGAAGCAGCCGAGCCGGCCGATCCCCTGACCGAGAATGATCGCCGGCGCGAACACATCAGCGAGCGCCCACGTCTTCAGACGGCGTCTCCGGCAGAACCAGAGAGCCGCGGCAAATCCTGCCAGCAGCCCGCCATGGAGCGCCAGGCCGCCACGCCAGACGGCGAACACTCCGAGAGGATCCTGCCAGAACAGTTCGGGCTCCCAGCCCAGCACATAAGCCAGGCGTCCTCCGGCAAAGCCGGCAAGCAGCACCGGCAGGGTCAGATCCTCGACGACGCTCTGCGGAAATCCCTTGCGGCGGGCTTCACGACCCGCGATCCAGATCGCAAGCAACAGGGCGAAGGCGACGACCACGCCATAGCTGTGAAGCTTGAACCCACCCAACTGGAGCAAGATCGGGAACATTTCTTCTCCCTTCACCGTGTTGACGATTGCACCTGCGGTCTCTTCGCCGTCAATCGCTCTCGCGCCTGGGCGAGAACTGACAGCACGTGGTCCCGGTCCTCTTTAGAGATTTCCTGGGTCAGCAGCGTCTCCCATAACTGGATCGCCTCGCCCGTCTTCCCCATCGCCTCATCGAGGACGAGCCCCTTGCCCCAGAGCGCCTGCGGCAGCGTGGGCTCAATAGCCAGAGCGCGATCAAGAGATTGGAGAGCTTTATCGGAGTGACCTGCCATGTGGAGAATGAGCCCGAGAGAGGCGTGGGCGATCGGTTGGTTGGGTTCCGCCCTGAGCACGCGCGTAAAGAGGTCGATCGCCCGGTTGAAGTCCCGTGCCTCCATGGCCTGCCGCCCCTGGTCGAGCAGGGTCGGAATGTCCTGCGCGCGCGGTT
>Ga0209342_10005690_pt1 | contig 12705 bp, 14 predicted proteins | sample RifCSP16_2_FD_184023 | JGI IMG/M metagenome (GOLD analysis project Ga0209342, IMG submission 184023) | Soil microbial communities from Rifle, Colorado - Rifle CSP2_sed 16_2 (SPAdes) (version 2) | ecosystem: Environmental > Terrestrial > Deep subsurface > Rock core/Sediment | place: Rifle... | reverse complement strand
CTTCTTTTAGCCTTTTAAAAAGGAGGAGGGGAATCCATGTTCGATTTGGAAGAGATCATCGAAGGGGGCGCGAAGATCAAGGTGGTGGGTGTGGGGGGATGCGGATGCAATGCCGTCAATAATATGATCGCTGCCAATCTGAAGGGAGTGGAATTTATCGCGGTCAACACCGATGTGCAGGCCCTGGGACTCTCCCGGGCAGGGACCCGGCTTCAGATCGGCGGCAAACTTACCAAAGGGCTTGGCGCAGGGGCCAACCCGGAGGTGGGACGGGATGCAGCGCTGGAAGATTCGGACAAGATCAGAGAAATCCTTGCGGACTCTGACATGGTCTTTGTGACAGCAGGCATGGGGGGAGGCACCGGGACAGGGGCGGCCCCTGTCATCGCCGATATCGCGAAGAGCCTCGGCATCCTGACGGTGGGCGTGGTGACAAAGCCTTTTCTCTATGAGATGGGGAAGAGGATCACCCATGCCGAACAGGGCTTAGAAGAACTCAAAAAGTGTGCAGATACCGTCATCGTGATCCCCAACGAGCGGGTACGGGGGATGGTGGAACAGGACACCCCGATATCAGAGGCTTTCAAACTTGCAGACGATGTGCTGAGGCAGGCTGTTCAGGGAATCTCAGATATCATTACAAGACCGGGTTATATCAACGTAGATTTTGCAGATATCAGGACCATCATGAGCTATATGGGGCGTGCGGTCATGGGGATGGGAGTCGCTTCAGGGGATGCCAGGACATTAGAGGCCGTTCAGAGGGCCATCTCCAATCCCCTGTTAGAGGACAATTCCATAGACGGGGCCAAAGGCATCCTGATCAACATCTCCGGAGGCGCTGATCTCTCGCTCCATGAAATCTCCGAGGCATCCTCCATCATCCAGAAATGTGTGGACCCGGATGCCCATGTCATCCTGGGATGCGTCATTGACGAGACCCTGAACGGCAAGGTCTCCGTGACCGTCATTGCAACGGGATTTAATAACGGGGCCTCCCGATTGGCTGTTAAAGAGGCCCGGCAGCTTCAATTAGCAAATTCCTCTGATTCTGTCGAAGAAACGGAGACCGATATTGACAAACCGACCTTCCTGAGAAAGGTTGCGGCTGTGGATTATCGAAATGACTCTATCGGGATAGAAAACGACACCTTAGACATGCCCACATTTTTGAGGAAGAAAGGACATTGAGTTACCAGATAGTCAATAAAAACGGGATCCAATACCTGGTGATCCCCGAAATGGAAGAGACAGGAATCCAGCACTTTTTCACCACAAGAAAGGCGCCTCAGCACGGCGCCATCCCATTCGTTAATCAGGAATCGTTTGTCATGGTAAGACAGGTGCATGGAGATAATATCCTGGTCATTGACAGCCCCCTGGAAGACATCTCCCTCTTTATCAGGGATGCCATGCAGAAACCCTGTGATGCCATCATGACCAATCAAAGACCCATGGGGATAGGGATTGTGACAGCAGACTGCCTCCCTGCCCTGCTCTATGATCCCGTACAAGGTGTGACCGCGGCTGTCCATGCAGGCTGGAGGGGGACAGTGCCTGCCTTGCACCCGAAGGTGGTCTGTCAGATGACTGCCGGATTCGGGTGCAAGGCAGAAGATGTCCTCGTGGGTGTGGGGCCCTCGATAGGACCCTGCTGTTATACAGTCGGAAAGGCGGTCATGGACCCTGTAAAAAGTATCAACCCCCGGTGGGAGAAATATCTCACCCTGGTGGAAGACGGAAAGGCAAAGCTGGATCTCGCAGGGTTAAATACTTCTCAGATGGAAGATGCAGGGATACTGAAAAAAAACATATTCACGGCAGGGCTCTGTACGGCCTGCCATGTGGACCTGTTCTACTCCTACCGCAGGGACGGGATCGGGACAGGAAGGATGATCAGCGGCATTATTTTATGAGCATTGCCGCCTGTGTCCAGGAAGTAAAAGAGAGGATCGCCTGTGCCGCAAGGCGCACTGGCAGGAACCCGGAGGAGATCACGATTGTTGCCGTCACCAAGGGGGTTGATGTGGGGAGGATCAGAGAGGCCATTGCGGCCGGTATCAGCATCTGCGGTGAAAGCCGGGTTCAGGAGGCGATGCCCAAATTGGGCGTGTTGCACCAGGCGGCTTCCTGGCACTTTATCGGCCACCTGCAGAAAAACAAGGTCAAGTACGTTGCCGGAGAGGTGGACCTGATTCATTCGGTAGACAGCATCGATCTGTGTGAAGAGATCAGTCTCCGTGCCCAGAAAAGAGGGATCATTCAGAATATTCTTTTAGAGGTGAACCTCTCCGGGGAAGAGGAAAAATTCGGGGTCCCCCCTTCGGAGGCGGGAGATATGGTTAAGACGATGGCCAGGATCAGGGGCGTCTCACTGAATGGGATGATGGCGATCCCCCCTTTTTCAGACGATCCGGAAGAGTCAAGACCCTATTTTCGCCGGCTGCGGGAACTCCGGGATGAGATTGTCCGTATGGGGGTCTCTCCTCCTGATTTCAGGGAATTATCTATGGGCATGAGCAATGACTTTGAGATCGGGGTCGAAGAAGGGGCCACGCTGGTCAGAATAGGGACGGCAATCTTTGGACAACGAGGGTAAAAGGGTATGACGATGAAATGGAAAATCTGCGTGCTTGGGACAGGAAATATGGGAGAGGCCCTGATCAAAGGGATGCTCTCCGGGGGGCTTTACACACGGAAAGAGATTATTGCCTCTGACATCTCCGAAGAGCGGCTGGCACATATCCATGCTGTTTGCGGGATAAAGACCACCCGGGACAATGCAGCGGCCTCTGCCTCCTCTAAATTTATCATGATTGCCGTCAAACCGGCCGGTGTAAAGGCCCTCATGGAAGAGATATCCCCTGCCTTAGACAGATCAAAGGTCATCATATCCATTGCAGCCGGGGTGCCCATAGACAGGATACGGCACTGGTTAAAAAAGGACATCCCGATTGTTCGGGTCATGCCGAATATCGCGATATTGGCTATGGAGGGGGCCGCTGCAATCGCGCCCGGTCCCGGTGTGACGGGCAGGGATCGGGAGGCCGTTAAGAAGATCTTCGACTCCGTGGGAAAGAGTGTTCTGCTGGGCGAGGAGTACCTGAATGCGGTCACGGGGCTGAGCGGCAGCGGCCCGGCCTATATATTTACGGTGATAGAGGCCCTCTCAGACGGAGGGGTCAAGGCCGGCCTCCCCAGAGGGGCGGCCACTCTGCTTGCAGCACAGACGGTGCTCGGCGCTGCGAAAATGGTCTTAGAAACCGGGAGACACACAGGAGACCTCAGGGAGATGGTCACCTCCCCCGGAGGAACGACGATAGAGGGACTCTACAGACTTGAGAAATCCGGACTCCGCGCCGCTTTAATGTGCGCCGTGGAAGACGCAACAAGACGGGCAGAGGTCCTGGGGAAGGGGGAATAGATGTACGTGTGGACTAATTTCCTCTCGGCCGTTGCCGAGATTATTGATATTGTTCTTACATTCTATATGTACATCATCATCGCCAGGGCCCTGATATCATGGGTGAATCCAGACCCCTATAATCCTATTGTACAGTTCCTCTACCGGGTGACAGAACCTGTCTTAAACCCGTTACGGAGGCTTGTGCCGGTCTGGAAATTGGGTATTGACCTTTCCCCCATGATTGCGATATTAATAATCATCTTCTTGCAGAGGTTCCTGATACCGACACTGATGCAGACGGCACATTTTTCGAGTTGAGCTTGTCAAACAGCTAAGGAGGGCTTTGTGGAACAGAGATGGCGGAAGTACCAGAAAAGATTTACATGGCATAGAAAGACCCCAGGGAAGACCCTCTTCATTCTGATGCTTGCCGCTTTTATCATCTTCCTTGCATCGGGTTCACCATTCTTAGACACCTTTGACCTTTCACAGAAACTCCGTTACACCATTGAGGAAAATGGCCTTCGCCTCAGTTTCGATGACGAGGGTGCGCGGATAGAAGGCGAGTCCCCCATCCTTTTCAAAGAAAAGGTGGGGGACAAGTTTGTCAGCAGTTTTGAAAACGGTCTTTCAGTCACCTATACAATAGACCCTCCCCTTCAGGAAAAGATGACAAATTTCTTTGCCAAGTACAAAGTCCCCTACGGGGTCTTTGTGGCCATCTCTCCAAAAACGGGCAAGGTCCTGGCCATGGTCGAACACTCTGAAAAAGGCAAAGGAGACCAACACCTTGCATTAAGGGCCACCTACCCTGCCGCATCTCTCTTCAAGCTGATAACAGCGGCCGCAGCCATTGAAAATGGGAAAGTTGAACCTGAGACCGTCATCCGGTTCAATGGAGGACTCTACACCTTAACATCCAGGAACTGGGTCGATAATCCAAAGAGGGATAAAAATAAGATCACCCTTGCGGATGCCATGGGAAAATCGTGCAATGTGGCCTTTGCCAAGGTAGCGTTGAAGTGGCTTGGGTCCGAAGATCTTCTCCACTATGCAGAAATTTTCGGATTCAATAAGGCCCTTGATTTTGAATTGCCGGTGCAGATGAGCCAGGCGTCTTTAGAGAATACTCAGGAGAGCATCGCAAAGACAGCGGCCGGGTTTGGTCATGTCACCCTCTCTCCGCTCCATGGGGCCCTCATCGCCTCGGTGATTGGGAATGACGGCAAGATGATCGCTCCACGGATTATAGACAAGATATCCCTTGACGGCAGGGACATCTACAATTTTAAAGCAAAGGAACTGGACACCTGCATCTCCACTGAGACTGCAGACAAACTCAAGTATATGATGACCAAGACGATTGAGAGCGGCACTTCAAGACATGCCTTCTATACACGGAAGGGAAGGGCCTATCTCAAGGACATTACGATTGGCGGCAAGACAGGCACTCTGGAAGGAGACAACCCGCCGGGGGATTATAGCTGGTTTGTCGGCATTGCCCCCCTGGAGGACCCTGAGATCGCTGTGGCTGCCCTTGTAATCAACCAGCCGGCCTGGCAGGTCAAGGCCTCTGTAGCGGCAAGGGAGGCCTTCCTCACCTATTTCAAGAGTAACAAACCCAAGATATAGGGAAACCCTACTTCCCGTAATCCAGCCTCAGCGTCAGAAAAAGGACTAACAGGGTAAGGGTAATAAAAAGCCATGCGCCCAGAAACCATGCAATCAGGGGAACGGTGTAGTAAAACCCCCGGATACCAAAGGTGTAATGGATCCCGGCCCTGGAGAACATCCCCGTGATATAGTCAACCGCGCTGACCCCCATAGTCTCTTCGATAGCCTCCGGCGAGGCACCGACCAGTATAACCAGATAGTTCAGAAGGCGTATGCAGAGGGAGAAATTTAAGAGGGTCATCAGGAACATCAGCATCAGAGTGATGAGTTTGAGAAATACCATGTAGTCCGGAAGGGCAATCGTCCCCCTCCCGGTCACAATACCGGATGTCTGCTCTATATTGAAGATGAGATAGAGGATACTGCCTATAAAGACGATGCTGGAAGAGGCCAGGAATGACGCGGCCATGTGTATGTTGCGAAACGACTGAACCGCCACGATGGCGTTTCCGGGTTGGAGCATGTTCTTTACCCACGTCCGGCGAATAATATTTATCTTCCCCTTAAATATGTCCTTTGGGAGTTTAAATACTTTGTAGTAGTAATAAACGTGATAGACAATTGTACAGAGGATAAAGATTACAAAAGCTATTATGTCGGAAAGGTTGATCGTCATCATGGTCTACAGGTCTATCTCGTGCAACAATTTGTCATGATACACCTCCGGATGTCTTTCCCGGGGTGCAAGTTCTGTAATCTTGGAACCATAATTCAATGCCTCATCGTGATGCCCGATATACCAGAGCCTGATCGGACCGTTGTCTGCGGGTTCAAATATAAGCCTGTAGGTCTCGTCCACCCTGCACTCCATGATCCCCTTCCTCCCGGTCTTCAACTGCTTTACCTGCAGGGACGGGTGACGATCATTCTTCAGCAGAAGGATGATGCACTTCCAGACCTTCGGCTGTACATTCTTGGGCAACCTAAATGCATTCAGCACAAAATCATCGGTCAAGGTCAAACTATCTTCTGCCATAATCCCCTGTGAAAGAATTGAGTGTCGTAAACTTTTCCAATATGAGAAGACCCTCTTTGTTAAATTCTACTCTATGGGTAAAGGGAATTCTACCCCTTAAAATATCAAACCTCAGGTCTATAAACTCCACCAGATGATGACCGTTGGGCAACTCCTCCACAAGGGCCACAGGAAATCTTGCAAACCAGAGGTAGAATCCCACCCCCGGCAATGTGCGGGCCTTTTGAACCCAGGGAGAATCAGGCCATTTTTTCCATATCATATTTATCTTATCATGTCTATCATTTCCTTTGATATCAATATCTATGAAGCTCTGATAGAGGGTGTCCCCTGTGTCAATCAACAGCACCCACTTAAATGGGGAAAATGGCTGCGGGAGGGCTGCCACGGAATGGGGACTCAATCCCTTTGCTTCCACTAATCTTTCCGCTATAGAAAGCGCCTGTCTGTGATTCACAATACAGAGACCTGTATAAAGGAGAAGGAGGCAGAGCGACAGTATCCCGAGTTCTATTTTGTACCTCTTTATGAGATGACCCAGGAGGAGGGGGATGAAAAGGATGCCTGTGAAATAAAGGTCCACGATGAAGACGAGGTCCCAGGTCAGGCGCCGGTCTGTCACAGGAACCAATGCCATCGTCCCGAAGGAGGTCATCAGGTCTAAGAAGACATGGCTCAGGAGGGATAAGAAACAGAGGAGATAGAGGGGGAGAAATTTTTCTGTCTTATACAACCTCCGGAAAAGGATGGCCCCAAAGAGGCTGTAAACAGGAAGGAGTATCAGGGAATGGGTGATCCCCCGGTGGTAGCGCAAGAATATCTCCTCGCCGAATAGTCTGAGTATATAATCAGCATCAGGAGACAGTGCTGCAAGAACACCGGCGACCGGACCCCATTTTCCAAGACTCCTGGAAAAACCGGCCCTGGCTATTACAGCCCCGGCCAAGCCATGTGTCATAGGGTCCATAAGTTATGGGTCGAGACTTTTTACGAATCCATCACCCTTCATATTTTGCAAAGAGAATACTGCAGGTCCGCTCATGCTCGGCAAACAATTCAGGGGCCTCTTCTTTCAGAGAGGATGCCTTGATCTTATCTTCAAGGATCGCCTTTACCCGTTTCAGATCTTCAAGGCTGGGAAATTCAAAGTCTGATTTGATTGCCAAGAAGGCTTCATTTGCATTATCATAAATAGTCCTCCGCACCTCTTCTTCCGGCGAAGGAATGCCCTTCAGGGAGCGATACTTCATCAGGGTCACTATAAAACAGGCGAGCATACCCTCCCGGGTAGTCTTGTTAGAAAGCACCCGCTTTGACAGCTTCTCTTTCAGGATTTCTTCAGCAGACTGCATCTCTACCCCTTTTCTGATCCTTAACCTTAATGGAATGATTCTTCTTCAAAGTCCGCACACTCTACCACAATGACCTCAAACATGACATCTTCCGGGATAAAGACGGAATTCCCTGACTCCTCTGCCTGGAGCTCCCGGAGCTCTTCCAAACTCTCGTCAAGAGACTCAACCTCTGAAGAAATATCCAGCTCCGTTGGCACTAAACAATTGGACATATGCTTGCATTTTGGACATAGATTCATGGCACTGTTTCTCCTTTCCTTTTTGAGTGCAATATGTTACCCCAAGAATAATCAAAAGTAAAGGGTCTAAGAGTCGGAATCTTGACACGGGGATATGCCTGTGTTTCAATTAAATTTCCACAGATGAATCAAAAGAAACTAATACGTCTTTTACTCCTTTTCACACTGATATCGGGTATTGGCCTAACCATAGCCTTTCGTAACAAACTGGACGCAACAGCAATCGAACAGTGGATAGAGGGGGCTGGACCAGCGGCGCCGTTTATATTCATAGCAATCTATGCGCTCGGATCAGTCCTGTTCCTGCCCGGATCTGTACTGACACTTGCAGGGGGTGCATTGTTCGGTCCTGTGCTCGGCACCCTCTATAACCTCACTGGGGCTACCGCAGGCGCACTATTGGCATTCCTGACAGCCCGGTATTTAGCTTCAGAATGGGTAGAGCGTAAGACCGAAGGCCGGTTGAAACAGATCATGGATGGCGTCGAGTCGGAAGGGTGGCGCTTTGTCGCCTTTGTGCGGCTGGTCCCCCTTTTCCCCTTCAACCTGTTGAATTATGCCCTCGGACTAACCCGCATCAGGCTATCCCACTACGTTGTCGCCTCTTACTTCTGCATGTTTCCGGGGGCCCTGGCATACACCTACCTGGGCTATGTTGGCCGTGAAGCCATCAAAGGGACAGAGGGCATCATCCAAAAGGGGCTCCTGGCAGTAGGCCTGCTGGCGCTCGTAGTCTTCATCCCCCGTTTTGTCCGCAGGATGGATGCCTCTCCAATGATGAGCAGTGTAGAATTAAAAAGACGCCTTGACGGGGGTGAGGCCATCGTAGTGCTGGATGTGCGCAGCAGGGCAGAATTCACCGGAGAGTTAGGCCACATCCCCGGCGCCATCAATATCGGTATAGAAGAGATCCCGGGGCGCATCGCTGAATTGGAAAAATACCGCAACAAACAGGTCGCCATTGTCTGCCATACGGACAAACGCTCGGCTAAGGCGGCAAATATCTTACGGCAAACCGGATTTAGCGCCGTAACCGTCATCCGCGGAGGGATGAAACAATGGCATCGTAACGGGATGCCTGTAGAAAGGTGACCCCTGCTTCCCCTACCCTATTGACGATCAGGTCTTCTTTTGCCATAATTTATTCCTATGACGAGACTCGGTGTCAATATAGACCATGTGGCTACCCTGAGACAGGCCCGGAGAGGGAAGGAACCGGAGCCTGTCGCTGCGGCCATCTTAGCCGAATCTGCCGGGGCAGACGGCATCGTTGTTCATCTACGCGAAGACAGAAGACATATACAGGATAGAGACCTCCAGATACTCCGACAGGTTGTAACCACACACCTGAATCTTGAGATGGCCCCGACTGCTGAAATGGTCAGCAAGGCGATAGAGATCGGCCCGGACCTTGTTACACTGGTGCCTGAGCGCCGGGAAGAACTGACCACAGAAGGCGGGCTTGAGGTGCTGAAACACAAGGAGAAACTCAAAAAGGTTTTAACAACACTGCACAAGAATCAAATAAGGGTCTCCATATTCATCGATCCTGACATCAGGCAGATTGAGGAGGCCCAGGGGGTTGGGGCCAGGATCATAGAGATCCATACGGGGGGATATGCCAACGCCGCCACCCCAACTGAGGCAGAAAAAGAGAGAGAAACTATTATAAATGCCGTGATGTTTGCAAAAAATATCGGACTGCACGTCTCGGCAGGCCACGGACTCAATTACAGGAATGTCGGCCCAATAGCCAGTATCAGAGAGATAGAAGAACTCAACATCGGCCATAGCATCATCTCACGGGCCGTGCTGGTCGGCATGGAAACCGCCATCCGGGAAATGAAACGGCTGATCAACGCCCCATCACCCGCTTCACCTGTATCACCCCGCTGAGCTGGCCTATCCGCTGCATGACCTTCTCTAAATGCGTCAGGTCCTTTATATCCACCACAAAATTGAGGATCGCCCTCTTGTCCTCTGTTGTAGATATATCTGCATGACTGATATTGGCCGCAGAGGATGTGATCGAGGCTGAAACGCTGGCAAGCACCCCTGGCCGGTCTACGGTAGATACGGAGATCCTTACCGGATAGGTGCCAGGCTCTGCCACATCCCATTCTACCCCGACAAGACGTTCTTTATCATAATTCAATTCATCAATGTTGGGACATTCCGCCGTATGGACGGATATCCCCCTCCCGCGCGTGATATAGCCCATAATCTTGTCTCCAGGCACAGGGTTACAGCATTTGGAAAAATGGATGAGGATATCATCAATGCCCCTGACCTTAACGCCGCCGGAGGGACGCTCCCGTTTTGATACACCCTCCTTCTCTGTCAGATCTTCCTTCTCTGCCTTCTCGGGGAATATCTTTCGGAGCACCTGGCGCGGAGAGACCTTCCCATATCCTATCAATACCGCCAGATCATCAAGGTCTTTGATATTATACTCCCTGAATACTTCTTCAAGCCTTTCTGTCTTACTGAGCGCACTCATCCCTGTTCCTATCTTCTGCAGCTCTTTTTCAAGAAGCTTATGACCGATATCCTGACTCTGTTTTCGCTCCTCGAGATTGATAATGTGCTTGATCTTGGCCCTTGCCCTTGGGGTCTTGACGAATTTAAGCCAGTCTTTACTTGGGGCATGGTTAGGGTTTGTGACGATCTCTACCATATCGCCGCTCTTCAGGTGGCACCGGAGCGGCACCATCTTCCCATTGATCTTTGCGCCCACACAGTGGTTGCCTACCTCTGTATGAATCGCATAGGCAAGGTCTACCGGGGTAGCCCCCCGGATCAGCTCCTTGACGTCCCCCCTGGGGGTAAATACATACACAACGTCCTGGAACAGGTCTATCTTGACAGAATCAAGAAATTGCCTGCTGTCCGCCAGGTCCTTCTGCCACTCCACCATCTGCCGAAGCCAGTTATAGACCTGGTTATCCTTCGTGTCAATCTCCCCCCGGTCTTTATATTTCCAGTGCGCAGCGATACCCTCTTCAGCGATCCTGTGCATCTCCTCTGTCCTGATCTGAAATTCTATCCTGTGCCCCTTGGGTCCGATGACCGTGGTATGCAGGGATTGGTACATATTCGATTTGGGGACTCCAATATAGTCTTTAAATTTACCCGGCACAGGGGTCCACAAAGAGTGGATCATCCCCAGGATCGCATAGCAGTTGACCTTCGTGTCCGTGACAATCCGCATCCCCGAGAGATCATATATCTCCTCAAAGGGGATCTCCTTGGACGCCATCTTCAGATAAATGCTGTAAAAGTGTTTCGTCCTGCCGTAAACCTCTGCCTGAAATCCATAGACCTTCAGATTCTGTTTTACAATTTCGATGACCTCACGGATATCTTTCTCCCTCTCACTCCTTTTCACCGCCATCTTCCGGGTGAGGTCGTCGTATATCTCCGGTTCCAGGTACTGCAGGGCCAGGTCTTCGAGCTCTACCTTCATCCACCCTATTCCGAGGCGGTTTGCAATAGGGGCATATATCTCCACGGTCTCCTGTGCAATCCTCTTTTGTTTATCCGGAGGAAAGGGTTCCAGCGTCCTCATGTTGTGGAGTCTGTCTGCAAGTTTTATCAGGATGACCCTGATATCCTTGCCCATGGAGATAATCATCTTCCGGAAATTCTCGGCCTGCTTCTCCTCCCGCGACATAAACTCCACTTTGCTGATCTTCGTCAACCCCTCCACCAGATCTGAGACCTCTTTGCCAAACTTCTCTGCAATATCCTCCACCGCCGTAAGGCTGTCTTCCACCGTGTCATGCAAAAGGCCGACAACAATCGAGGGGACGTCCATCTTCATCCTGGCCAGTATGTGTGAGACTTCGAGGGGATGTTTCAGGAAGGGTTCTCCGGATTTTCGCACCTGGCCCTCATGGGCCTTTGCCGAAAATTCATAGGCCAGTCTGATAAGCCCCACATCAGCCTGAGGATTGTATTCCAGCACCTCGCTTATCAAATCCTCTACATTCGGCATAACCTGACTCCATGTCACTGCTGTCTTAACCATTGCCATCGGCCGGCCGGAGGTCTTTCAATCTGAGCTGCACCCCGTAGGTTCCCTTCCAGAAGTTGAGTTCCGGTGTATAAGCAATATCTATCTCTCTCCCACTCGTTATAATATCATTATACGCGGAACCCATACTAAATCCAATACTGTCTAAGTAAACCCTCCCCTTTTTAAGTCTCATCTTCAGATGGTCCTTTCCCACAATCCTGGGTTCCACAATCCTGAGCCCTTTTGTGACAATGACAGGCTCCGAATTTGCCATCCCATAGGGGGGAAGCAGTGTCATCTCTTTCAGTAAAGGAAAACTGATCTCGTCGAGGGTTATCTCAGCATCCAGGATGATCTGCGGGGTCAGGTCCTGCTCTTTCATTCTCTCGGCAATCACTGCGGAAAGTCTCTCCCGCAACAGAGGAATATTCACACCCTTTATAGTCAGTCCCGCCGCATACTTGTGTCCGCCGAACCGCTCAAGAAGGTCACTGCAGGCCTCAAGTCCTTTATAAATATTGAACCGGGGAATGCTCCTTGCCGAACCCTTGCCGCTCCCGTCTTCCTGAAGGGATATGAGAATACAGGGGCGATAGAACTCATCGACAACCTTGGATGCGACAATCCCGATAACCCCCTGATGCCACTCCTGTGAAGCCATAACAATGACCTTCTCCTTATTGAGGTCAATCTCTCCCGCTATCTTCTCCCGCACCTCATCCCTGATCCTGCTTTCTATCCTCTGCCGTTCCTGATTCACCTGGTCCAGAGAAAAGGCAATCTCCCTGGCCTCCTGACTGTCCGCTGTGGTCAGCATCCGTACGGCCATATCCGCCCTGGATAACCGTCCTGCGGCATTAATCCTGGGGGCAAGGATAAAACCGATCGTTCCGCCTGCAACCTCTCCCCCGGCGATCCCGCTCACCTCTTTCAGTGCGGCAATGCCAATCCTCTTCTCCGCTGTCAGCAAGGCTAATCCCTCTTTCACGAAGATCCTGTTTTCTCCGGTCAGGGGCGCTACATCCGCTATGGTTCCA
>Ga0209342_10005688_pt1 | contig 12709 bp, 12 predicted proteins | sample RifCSP16_2_FD_184023 | JGI IMG/M metagenome (GOLD analysis project Ga0209342, IMG submission 184023) | Soil microbial communities from Rifle, Colorado - Rifle CSP2_sed 16_2 (SPAdes) (version 2) | ecosystem: Environmental > Terrestrial > Deep subsurface > Rock core/Sediment | place: Rifle... | reverse complement strand
ACGGTCCTGATCTTCGCCATGTCGAAGAAGGGCCTGCACGAGCAGCTGATCAAGCGGATCGGTCAGTCGGTGATGACCTGTCCGAGCACCGCCTGCTACAACGCCCTGGCCGGAGAGTCGTGGGTCTCCGTCGGCGGCAAGCTCCGCTTCTTCGGGGACGGCTTTCAATCCAGTAAGCTGCTGGATGGAGTCTTCAATCCACCCGTCGGGCGCGCCCGGCGGTTCTGGCGGATCCCCGTGATGGATGGGGAGTTCGTGGTGGAGGACCGATTCGGCATGGTCAAAGGGGTCGCGGGAGGGAACTTTTTGCTCCTCGGGGAGGAACCGCAGGCCGTACTGCAGGCTGCCGAGCTTGCCGTAGGGGCGATGCGTCAGGTCCCCGGAGTCATCCTCCCCTTCCCGGGCGGGGTCGTTCGGAGCGGGAGCAAAGTCGGATCGCAGTATAAATTCTTGACGGCATCAACCAATACCGCCTATTGCCCGACGATTCGGCGGCAGGTCGAGAGCGTCCTCCCGGACGAGGTGAGGGCCGTGCTGGAGATCGTCATCGACGGCCTGACGCCCGATGGAGTGGCTGAAGCGATGCGGGTGGGGATCCGCGCCGCATGTCGTCCCGGCATTAAGGGAATCTCGGCTGGCAATTACGGTGGCAAACTGGGGAAATATCACTTTCGCCTCCACGAGGTCTTGAGGAGCTAACGCCCGGGTACGCTCATGGGAGAGATCATCCTCACCTTCAAAGGGATGGGCGGGTCGACGGTTCCGCTCGAGGCCGATCCCATTACGCCGGATCTGCTCCAGCTCAAGGTCCGGGCGGAGATCGAGCGACTGCCGCTCTACCACGGGAACGAGCAGTTGCTGCTCGGCGACTTCTTCTCCGTCAAGGGAGAGCGGTCGAACCAGATCCGCCTCCGGGGGGATTTGTCCCAGGTCAAGAACATCGGGGTCGGGATGCAGACCGGGCGCATCGTGATCGAGAGCAGTATCGGGATGCACGTCGGGGCCCGGATGACCGGAGGCGAGATCCAGGTTCACGGAAATGCGGGTGACTGGGCAGGGGCGGAGATGACCGGTGGCCTCCTCTGGATCAATGGAAGCGCGGGTAACCGGGCCGGCTCGGCCTATCGCGGCAGCAAGTACGGGATGCGGGGTGGGGTGATCCTGATCGAAGGGAGCGGTGGGCACGAGGTGGGGGGCTACATGCGCCGCGGACTGATCGTCGTTCGCGGGAATCTGGAGGATCACGCGGGCGCGCGGATGGTGGCGGGATCGATCTTCGTGTTTGGTCGGGTCGGTGGCCGAACCGGTGGCGGGATGAAACGGGGGAGCATCGTCTGCTTCAACCCGCTGGACGTCTTGCCTACCTTTCGCCTGACCTCCACCTACGCGCCGCTCTTTGTCACGATCTATCTCCGGGCCCTCCGGAGCAGAGGGTTTTCGGTTCCAGAGATCGGCGGCGGACGCTTCGCCCGATACTGCGGAGACCTGGCCGAATCCGGCAAGGGGGAGATCCTGGTGTGGCAGGGGTAGCGGGAACGGGACGGATCAGCGTGAATCGCCGTGCTGCCGCGTTCGTCGAGCAGCTCGCAGCCGATACGGCAGCGCTGGGGGTCGACGTGCATCGACTGGCGAATGGCACGCGCGTGGTGGACGCCGGCGTCCGCGCCCCCGGGGGTTTCGGGGCCGGAAAGGCCGTCGCCCTGATCTGTCTGGGCGGCCTCGGCGACGTCAGTTTTATCCCGTACGACCTCGGTGGGCTGACCATCCCGGCCGTGAGTGTGACGGTCGACCGGCCTGTGATCGGGTGCATGGCGTCCCAATATGCGGGGTGGAAGATCAGCGTTGGGAAGTTCTTCGGCATGGGGTCGGGGCCGGCCCGCGCCATCGCGGTTGTGGAAAAGCTCTACGCCGAACTCGATTATCGGGACGAGGCCGACGAGGCGGTGCTGGTCCTCGAGACGGATGCGATGCCGACCGAAGAAGTGGCCGCCTACGTTGCGGGAAAATGCGGGCTTGCTCCGGAACGGCTCACCCTGGTCGTGGCCGCGACCACGAGCGTCGTGGGGGGCATTCAGATCGCCGCCCGATCGGTGGAGACGGCGATGCACAAGATGATGGAGCTGGGGTTCGACCTCCACAAGGTACAGGCGGGCTCCGGGGTGAGTCCTATCGCGACCCCGATCCGCGACACGCTACGGGCCATTGGCCGGACCAACGACTGTGTGCTGTACGGGGCGACCGCGGCGTTAGTCGTGGATGCAACCGATGACGAGGTCGAACAGATCCTGGACCGGATCCCTTCCTCTGCCTCTCGGGATTACGGTACCCCTTTTTACGAGCTCTTCAAGCGCTATGGGGACTTCTACAAGATCGACCCGATGCTGTTCAGCCCCGCGCGGGTGACGATTACCAACGCGGCCACCGGGCGTACCTGGTCCGCTGGCCAGTTGAACCTCGAGCTGCTGCGGAGCTCCCTGGGCGCGTAGGGCTGGACGCGCCCGCGGCCATCGCTCCCCTTTCCGGTTGCACCTCCGATGCGGGTAGGCATCCTCGGACACAAGATGGGATGGCATATCTCGGTCCTGCAACGGGCCTTCGCCCGCCGCGGCGCGGCCGCGGACCACCTGTCGATCACGGCCATCACTGCTGGCGTTGGCATCGGGCGTTCCTTCGAAGCGGAAGGGCGGGTCCTCGAGGCGTACGAGGGGCTGCTGATTCGCATCATCCCTGACGGCTCCCTCGAGCAGATCATCTTTCGGATGGACGCGCTCCACTGTCTCGAGGCCAGGGGGATCACAGTCATGAACTCGCCGAAGGCGATTGAGAAGACGGTCGACAAGTTCTACACCTCGAGCCTCCTCGAACACTCCGGGGTCCCCACGCCCCGCACCGTGGTCACCGAGGACTTCGACGAGGCCATGGCCGCCTTTGAGAAATTCGGCGACGTGATCGTGAAGCCGCTCTTCGGCTCCGGGGGACGGGGGATGGTCCGGGTGAGCGATTGGGAGGTGGCCTACCGGACGTTCCGCGCCTTGGAAATGGGTCGGTACGTCTTCTATCTGCAGGAGTATGTGCCCCACGGCGATCACGATATCCGGGCCTTCGTCGTGGGCGACCGCGTGGTGGCCGCGATGATCCGGCGATCCACCGGGTGGCGGCACAACGTCGCCCGTGGCGCCCGGGTGGAGGCGTGCCAGCTCGACGGCGAGGCGGAGGAACTTTGTCTCCGCGCCTCGGCGCTCCTCCGCGTCGACTACGCGGGCGTGGATCTGCTCCGCACTTCCGACGGGCGTACCGTGGTCATCGAAGTGAACAGCATCCCCGGTTGGTCGGGCCTCCAGACCACCACCTCCACCGACATCGCGGACGCGATCGCCGGCCACCTGGTTGCCTCCCTTCGCCGTTGAGCCTCAGATGCGGGACCCGCGCGACGTTGCTCTCGCCGCCCAGCTCGCATGTCTCATTGAGGTGAGCACCCCGAAGCCCGGCAACGTCCATCCGCAGGCCGACTTCGCCGACACCCGCTACGAGGATTTTGTGGCCAGCGCCCTCGCCATCGGAGATGCCATGGGTCAGGCCCACCGGATGGGCGTCGGGAAGATCGTCTGGGCGGCAGTGCGAGACACTCGGCGCCGGGTCGGGGTGAACACGAACCTCGGCCTAGTCCTGCTGCTGGCGCCACTCGCCAAGGCAGCGGTGATGCAGGGCGGGGGCGGCCTCCGGACGCGGCTCCGTCGGGTGCTCCAGGGGCTCACGGTTCAGGACGCCCGCGATGTCTACAGGGCCATCCGCCTGGCCAAGCCCGGAGGCCTCGGGACGGTCGATCGGTGGGACGTGCGGGAAACCCGGGTTGGGGTGAATCTCCTGACGGTGATGCGGGCGGCAGCCGACCGGGACACGGTGGCCCGAGAATACGCGACCGGCTTCGCGGTGAGCTTCGACGTCGGCCTGCCGTGCCTACAACGCTCCTTCGACGTGACCCGAGATCTCCGGGCCGCCACCCTCCAGACCTACCTGACCATCCTCGCGACGGTTCCCGATAGCCTGATCGCCAGAAAAGCGGGGCCGCGGCAGGCCAGCGAGGTTTCACGGGAGGCCGCCCGGATCCTCAGCGCTGGCGGAGCCCAGACGGCGGCCGGCAGACGGTGGTTGGCGAGGTTCGACCGCCAGTTGCGCCGCCGACGGAATCTCCTCAATCCCGGGACGACCGCCGACCTCACGGGGGCGACCCTTTTCGTGGAGCTCCTTCGGAACGGGATCCGCCGCTTCCTTGGCCACTGACCCCCTCGACCGTTGCCCCGTGGTTGTTCGCCCCGGCCGTGAAAGTCATGACCTTTCCTCTCCGCTCGAGCGCCTCTCGAAGACGTGCCTCAAGGCGCCATGCTATCTCCGCTCCGCCGACGAGGCCATACACCGCCGGACCCCAAGAACTCTGGCCCCCTCCGGCTGCCCCCTCGGCCACCATCAGCGCCAGGATATCCTCAGCCATCGCGGTGGCGTAGGTCCCCCGCTGGATGGGAGCGAACCAGCGCCCGATGATGCGCTGGATCGCGGTGAGCGCCTGTCCGAAGGATCCCAGGTCTTTTTCGATCAGCGATGGCAGGAGCTGCATGAGAACCACGTGGCAGACGGCGGCGACCTCCTCCTGGGGGGGACTTGCCAGCTGACCAAATGCCTTCTCCTCCGCTGCACCATGCAGCGCCTCCCCGAGGTCCGGCACCACGACGACAAATCGCCACTCCTCAGGAAACGGGTGACGGAAGATGACCGTCGGGATGTCGCTGACCTTCCCTCCGCCGCTGTCGAGGATAAAACCCCCGCGCGCAAAGGCAGTCACTCCGATCCCGGAACGCCTTCCCCGCCCGGTCAGACGGGCCAGCTCTGCAAGGGTGACGTCCAGCTTGAACAGGCGGGCGACCGCCGTCGCGACCGCGAGACTGAGTTGTGTCCCCGAGCCGAGCCCCACGTGCGCCGGGATCGTCTCGCGACAGTGAATTGAGACACCTTGATCGAGGGCGAAATGTCTCAAGAGACGCCGAAGGAGAGGCTCTACCCGGCCGTCAAGGTCACCCTCGACGCTGACTGTCGGGGCGGTCCGCGCTTCGAGCACAAGCTGGGGCGTATCGATCGCGACGCCGAGGCTGCCAAAGCGGCGCCCCAGAGACCCGTCGGGGTCGATGAATCCCAGGTGAAGTCTGGCTGGGGCAGTCACGACGACGCTAGCCATGGGACCCACTCACGTGTTCGGAAAGATACCTGAAGGCGGCGTGCTCTTGCTCCCCGCCCGTCTTGTCGACGATGAGGCGGAGCCGTTCGAACTCCTTCAACACGTGCTCCCGGCCCAGGAATCTTAGCCGCGTGGCAACGATGGCGGCCTCGATGACTGCGTTCTGGGCGCGGTTGAACCCGATGAACTCGCGCAGGACACCCTTTTTGACCACGGCGCAGACGAAGCGTGCGCGCTCCCCTTCCTCCTGCAAGTCCCGGACGGTGCACTCATAGTACATGCAAGCGTCTTTGAGGACGAGGCCGTCAACGCGTTCAGCGGGGATCGCGGGAAACTGGGGCCGTCCCACTGCCCCCTCGGCAAACAGCAGGACGTTATCGGTCAAATTAATCACGGCCTGTCCTGTCGCGACAAGGTTCACGTACGTTGTGGTTTCCTTGTACGGGCGCAGGAGGATCGGTTCCCGGTCGAAGGTGACGCCCATGGGGGCGAAGTTCGGGAGGCCGCTCTGGTCTTGCGTGATGACGATGCTCTCGACGATGAAGGGCACGACTCCCCCTTGGTCCCTCAATGCTTCCGGGTCACTGTGACGAAGCCACCGTCTGGAAGGCTGGCCGCCCCCACCACGAGCCGGGGTGCGGCCCCGGTGGCCGTTTCCACTTCCCCGCGGGCAACAATCCTACCTCCTGGATCGGCCGCATTACAGTACAGCCCCTCGAACGAAACCAGGGTTTCCACATCGCTGGCAGCCGGGTGGGTGGAGGTAGCCGACGACACAGAAGATCAACCCCTCGATCGTCTCAAGAAAGTCTCGGTCCTTCGGACGCCTCATATCTCGATCCAGTCAAGAACCCGCTCTGTCGTGTCTCGAAGGCCCAGATGGTCCACGAGTCCCTGAAACTGACCCCCCGCGATCCCATCCGCAAGGATGGCCGCCCCGAGCGCTGCCTCGAATCCCTCCCCATCCTCCAAAGGGAGCTCCATCGGATAACGCTTCTCGAGTCGCTCCATCACCGCTTCTTTCCGCCGGCCCGCCACGAGGATGCGCCGGAGGCCGTAATAGTTGAGAAAGAGGACGATCTCCTTCTCAAGCCCCTCCCAGAAGGCGTCGTGACCGTATTGGCCGAAGCGCGCTTCGATGTCGAGCGCCCCCCCACGGTACACCATCGCCTTGCTGAATGGGTACAGACACGCCAGCTCGCCATCGATCGCGCCCCGGGCCCTTGGCCCGAGATGTCCCGCCGTTCCGCCGAGACCGTCCACGACCCGGCCGCCGCGGACGACAAGGATCGCCTTGAAGCCTTCCCCGACCTCCACGCTCAGGAAATCCTGGGTCTCCAGGGATTCGCCACGGGCCATCTGAAGGTGGAGCAGGCACGCCACGGCGCACAGCTTATCAGCCGTGCCCATGTCGATCCGGTTCACCTTGCGATGGACCGGAACCGACCGTAACAACTTGACCGACGGGATGCAATAGGCGCGCAGGTCGCTTTCGCGCAGCCTGGAGAGGAACTGTCCCAGTCCTTTTTCGCTCGGATCACCTCGGCGGAGCGTCATCTCGAACAGGTCCCGGTCATCCACCTCCTGAATGCGCCTCAGGGGGATCCCGAAGCCGGAGGGGAGAACTATCGGGAGATGGGGGTATGTTCGGGTTGTCTCCTCAAGCATGGGGTACAGCTCGGCGGGATCAGGAAACCACTTCAGGGCAAGGACCCGGGGGCCCTCGATGAGGGCGAATTTCCACGAGCCGGTCCCATAATCAATCCCCAGGGAGGCCATGGGTGAGATACCCCCAGTCCAGGTCCTCCTCCTGGATGTACTTCTTGCCGAGCCTGAGCGCGATCTGTGCCTTCATCAGCTCGCGCCCGAGATAGAAGGCATGGGACACAGGATTCGGCCCCAACTCACCGGCGATCTGGTGGAACATGCGCTGGATGTCGGTGTCCTTGATGAATCGGTCCTTGTTGAAGAGGTAGATGCTCTTCCCGTCGATCATGATCCGGAAATTGGGGTCGGTGATGCGGCGCTGCAATGCACGGACCTCCTCTTCCGTCGGCCAGTCGACCTTGCGGTCCTTGATGGTGAGGAGGCTGTCGTCGATGTCCTTCGGGAGGACTCCCCGGCTCCGGGCATAGTGCATCAACCGCCGGGCCCGGTCCAGTTCGCGGACCGTGCCCCGCGTCCAGTGGGCGACCTCTGTCGTGAGCACGTAGCGGATGTCCAGTTCAGCCATGACCCCGACCATGAGGGCGTTGATCCCGGTGCTATCAGCATCGATGAGTTCGGTGAGGTTGCCCACGCCGATGAGCATTTCGGCCTTTGGGTACCGCTGGCGGACCTCATACAGCCGGTGGAGAAAGCGCGTGAAACCGAAGTTAAGCGGATCCAGGATCGGGTCCACCAGGTACCGGGTGATCCCCATCTGTTCGAGCGCGGCGATGTTCCGTTCGAGCGATTCAATCCCGGCGCCGAAGTCCGGGATGACGACGGGGATACAGGACAGCTCCGGGGCCAGGTGGATATTCTGTCCGTTGAGACTCAGCAGAAAATCGACACCGGCCTTGTTCGCCTGGCGGATCTCCTCTTCGTTAAAGGTGTCGACGCTGACCGTGAATCCCTCCGTTTTGAGCCGCGCCACGATCTCTCCCACGTTGTCGGCCGTGCGGCCCGGCGTGCATCCGATGTCGATGATATCGGCACCGCAGGTCTGATAATACTTGGCCTTTTGCAGGATCGCCTCCCACGAGAGCAGGGGGGCATCATTGATCTCGGCGAGGATCTGGATGGTGTACTGACCATACCCCTCGCGCTTTCGCTCGACGCCAAAGTGATAGGGGATGTCGCGGAGATCCCGCGGGCCCTTCTCGACCCGCACCCCGAGGGCTTCGGTCAACAGGCCGGGCTCGGCCTGACACAGGCCGGGGATCATGATCAGATCGCAGGGGCCAGGTTTGAGGGAGCGGAGGATAAAAGGGTTGGTCATCAGGGCCGCGACGCTGATCCGCAGGGTGGCCACCTCGTACGCGAAATCGGGGCGCATCGCCTCCAGGGTTTCCCGAAGCGCCCGGTCTGCCAGCTTTCCCGTCACGAAAAGGACCTTCACTTTCGTGTCCTCGCCCCTTAGACGAACAGGCCTCCATGGACGTGGAGGACCGCCCCGGTGATATATCGGGCGTCGTCAGAGACCAAGAAGCTGACCGCGCCGGCCACGTCACCTGGCCGACCGAAGGCCCCCGCGGGGATCAACCGGGCCCAGCGGGCCCTTTCGGCCTCCGAATATTTAGCGTACTCTTCCGTTTCGATGAAGCCGGGACTCACCGCATTCACGCGGATCTTGAAGGGGGCCTCGGAGTGGGCAAGCCATCGCGTTAGCATCATGAGACCGGCCTTCGCCACGTAATACGCGGGCGCCTCAAAAACCCCCATCTGGAGCGCCTCGGTGTTCAAGGCCCCGATGTTGATGATGCTGCCCCGCTGACGGGCCCGCATCGACGGCAGGGCGGCCCGGCTGCAGTAAAAGGCGCTCCCGAGGTTGCCCTCGAGTGTCTCCCGCCATTCGCGATCGCTGGTCTCCACGAGGGGCTTGACCAGAAAGGGCCCGACGTTATTCACGAGCACATCGAGACCCCCAAAGGTCTCCATCGTCCTCCCGATGAGGGTTTCCGCCCCCTCCGGTGTCGAGACGTCGGCCTGCACGGCGATAGAGAACGGGGAGGCCGGCCGGATTTCCTCAAGGACCGATGCCGCCGCGCTCTCGTCCGTCCGGTAGTTCACCACGACGGTGTACCCGTCACGGACGAGCCGCAAGGCGATGGCCCGGCCGATGCCCCGACTACCACCGGTGACGACGGCCACCCTGTCTGTTGCCGATTTATGCACCATGGAAATTACACGGATTCTATGGGCTCCCCGAGACACTGTCAAGCAACGGGCCTCCCGAGGCCGCTTTGGCCCCTTCCGCCGTGTCCAGGCGGAGATGGACCAGAAAACTGCTTGACCCCAGGAGGCGGGCCACATGAGAATGGGCCACACAGCGGGCCTGTCGCCCTCCAGAGTCCGGCTGATAGGTTGCCGGGCCCGTGAGGGGGTAACTAAGCCTTCTTAGGGTCCAGCTGGGGGCGAGAGATCGCACGAGAGGAATCTCAGAAGCAGATCGAAGCGAAGGTCGGGAGGCGTCTTGTGGGTGAGTCGCGGGGACGGCCCAGAAAGATTCGACCTGCAACCCGAGAAAATGTACTCTGATCCCCTTTTGCTTCAGAGGCGGACGTGGAGTGGACAGCCCTGCGGACCGCCTCTACTCCCTGTTGTTGCCCGGGATATGCTGCGGGCTGATAGCTGGATAGACTGCAAGATTCGTAGTCTATCCGGGAGGGTCGCACCGGACAAAGTGGTGGATAAGTGTTGGACTTTTCGGTAGACTTTCCCACCAATGGATTGCTGAGGCTGCCTTGCTATGCTGCCAAGGCAGGCCGCAGCAGACTTAATAGTTAGCTGCACATGCCTTAGGAGGCCAATGAATCCGACAGCCACTAACGACGACTGGAGAGCGTTCCAAGAACGCGTGGCCGACCTTTTCAGAACTATTCCTGGCTGCAGCGTATCAGTGTGCGAGCACCTCCATGGCGCCAGGATTGGAACGGTGGAAGCTGACGTTGTTGCGAGATTTCGAGCAGAGCCTACCAGGAGGTTCGGCGCCCGCCCTCATCGTCTCGAGTTCGTCGTAGTAGTCGAGTGCAAGTATTGGCGAACCAAGATTCCTCAAGAGAAGATCTTCGCGCTCAAAACAATCGTGGAAGATGTGGGTGCCGCGATGGGTATTCTAGTCTCTGAGGCCGGCGTACAGGCGGGCGCCGTGGAGTACCTAACCGCCCCTAATAACATCAAGGCGTTGACCTTCCACGAGTTGCTGGCCTTCGTCGCTGGCAGGTACAGCGTTACATGCGGCAGGTGCGGAGCGGAAGCCGTCCTGCCATTTGAACCCGATGCCCATCGGTTGGATCGCGTGCTGTGCCGCGACTGCCACCGCGACCAAGTCCGATCGCGGCGTGGCAGCTAACAAGGGCTTGAAGTTGACGGGCTCGCCGGGCACTATTGGAGCGAGGACGGCTGGCGAGGCCGGCTCGCCCGCAGCTTAAGCCCTGTCCGTTAGGCCTCGGAGGAACGGTCTCAACCAAGAGGTAAGTGCCTGATGACGAGACATGGCATCTTGAACACCCCCGGGGTCGACAAGCTGGCTATTGCCGTCGAGGAATCAGCGCGTGCAGCCAACATCTCGAATCCTCGCTTCGTGGAGCCCGCGAGGGGCACGCTCGACCGTGCCAAGTCTCGCCGGCACCACATCGTGTTTGGGCGCAGAGGGTCCGGCAAGACAAGCCTCCTAGCCAAAGCGGCGGCGGATCTTACTGTCGACCGCCGTCCAATCGCGTTCGTGAACCTCGAGACCTTCAAGGGACACAGCTATCCAGATGTCCTCTTGAGTGTGCTTATCGAGACCCTTGACAACTTCAAGAAGTGGTTCGATACAGCCGCCGTCAACCCGGCTTCCAAGACTACCTTCTGGAAGCGGCTCTTCGGCGCCCCCCCGAGCCGGCCACCCCTGCGGAGAGCAGAGGTGCAACCCATCATCGAAGCCATCGATACTCAGAGCAAGGAGCTCAGGAAGCAACTGTTTGTGCCCGAGAGCGCGGCGGTCGTCACTACCACGGAGCAGTCTCGAGAGGCGGGGACTGCAGATGGAGTGAAGACTGCGGTGATCGCCGGTCCCGTGGCGGTTGGCGCCAGTGCAGACTCCACGACGCGTTCCGCTTCATCGTCACGCGTCGTCGAGGAATCTCGTCGGCAGAAGATCGACTTTCTGCATCGATGGCTGATCGAGTTCCAAGGGCTCTTTCGTCGTGTGGCGGAAGTGTCAGACGGCGACGCATTCCTGTTTCTCGACGACCTCTACCACATCCGAAGGCTCGATCAACCCAACGTGATCGACTACTTTCACAGAATCGCGAAGGGCTCCCGTCTATGGATCAAGATCGGAACCATCCGACATCGGACCGACTGGTACCGCCACAGCGATCCTCCTATAGGACTCAAGCTCGGCGACGATTCGGAAGAAATCGACTTAGATCTGACCCTTGAAAAGTACGACCTTGCGAGAGATTTCCTGTTGTCAGTGCTCAGTGACATCGCCACCCGCGCTGGTGTCCCGAATGTCCGCAGTTTGCTCGCCCCCACCGCTATCAATCGGCTTGTGCTCGCGAGCGGGGGTGTAGCGCGCGATTTCCTCGCGCTGTTCAGAAAGTCGATCGAAATTGCTCGGGAACGGGGCGCAGGCCCTCGGGGGCCGCGGATTGTGGCGCAGGACGTGAACCAAGCCGCGGGCGAGCACGACGCCGCGAAGCGAGATGAACTCAAGCGTGACACGTTGGAGGAGCGCGCGCAGGTGGAGCGGGCATTCGACGCCGTGAGGAAATTCTGCATCGAGACAGCCAACTGCAACTGTCTGCTGATTGAGAAGGACCGTACTGATCCGGGTGCAGCACTGATGGAAGAGCTCGTGGATCTCCGAATGCTTCACCTTGTTCAGTCCAGGGTCACGATCTCAGACCGGCCCGGGAAGCTCTTCGTGGCCTACATGCTCGACCTCGGGCAGTACACAGGAGAGCGGAAGAGGCGAGCCTTGGAAATGGTCCCCTTCTGGACCAGAAGAGCCAAAGATCGACTCCGTCGCGTTGGGCTGATCTTCGATCCACCCCAGCCGACAGCGAGATCCGAGGCCTAACAACCGGGTGAACCCGACGGTCCCGTCACGGGCCCTGCAAATTACGCAGGGGCCGCGCCGGTTCCGCCCGCGGGTTACCCGGAGCGTTAGACTGCCACGAGTTCTGGCATGAGTACCGATCACCAGCGTTTTCACTACAGCGTCACCTGCCACACTGACGATGAGGCAGTCCTGTTCTGCCTTCGAGCCCTCTGTCAGTTCGCCGAGGAGCACCCTAAGCGTCAGATCGGCTGGGGGGGAACAAAGACGCCAGAGTGGCGGGACCGGCACGGGGAGTTGGCGCTCCGCTTCACTAAACCCGACTTCCGCACTCGGTTTCTGAGAGAGGCCGAACGCCTCCTCCCTGGTAAATGGCGCCTAGTCCGCCAGAGCGACAACGACCCTGCGCATCCGCAGCGCCCTCGTTGAATGTGGCGGTCTAACACGCGGCTGCACCTGCCGGGCGCGGGACGTTCTCTAAGGAATCGTCGGTTTGCACGGAAATGGGGTCGGAGAACAATTGTGTTGCAACGTGTGTGTTTGTAGAGGGAATGAGGGCGGGGGAAAACTTGGTACCGGCAAGCATTGCTGTGGATCATTTACTGCTTGGTACCGCTGATCTCGATCGCGGAATTGCATGGGTTGAGCGCAGGACCGGTGTGAAAGCCGTCATAGGCGGAAGCCACCCCGGCGTCGGCACGCAGAACGCGCTCATTTCGCTCGGCGGC
>Ga0209342_10005687_pt1 | contig 12709 bp, 9 predicted proteins | sample RifCSP16_2_FD_184023 | JGI IMG/M metagenome (GOLD analysis project Ga0209342, IMG submission 184023) | Soil microbial communities from Rifle, Colorado - Rifle CSP2_sed 16_2 (SPAdes) (version 2) | ecosystem: Environmental > Terrestrial > Deep subsurface > Rock core/Sediment | place: Rifle... | reverse complement strand
GGCAAAAGAGATGGAGTTGAGGAGCAATCTTCGGGTCCTCCGTTCGGCGATCGATGCGTTCAAGAAGGACTGTGATGACAACAAACTCGCGAAACTGGAAGCGTACTGTGACTCTGCACGAAATAACTATCCCGAGTCGCTCGAGAAATTGACGGAGCCGCTCAAGCTTGCCGGCGCGGTGGACAGGACAAAGAAGTATCTCCGTAGGCTCCCCCGTGATCCTATGACGCCGCTCGATTCACCGGAAAACCCCAACAACTGGGGCCTCCGGTCGTACGGCGACGATCGTGACTCCACCTCCTGGGGGGGAGATAATGTTTACGATGTATATTCGAAGAGCGAAGCCCTGTCGCTTGACGGCTCCAAGTACAATACCTGGTAAACGCACAATGCAAATTGAAAACGGCAATATGGGAAAATACGGAAAGTTCGGGGTTCGGGGTTCGGAGCTCGAAGTTATAATTCCGCATCGGCGTGGCCTATGGCCATCCGCAAGCCGCAATCCGCATTCGAAGGGGTTCACCCTCATCGAGCTCATGATCGTGCTTGCGATCATCGGAATTCTTGTCACGATCGCCCAGCCGGACCTCCGCTATGCGGTCATTAAGGCGCGTGAGGCCGTTCTGCAGGAGGATCTGTTCCAGATCCGCGACGCGATCGACCAGTACTACGCGGACAACGGCAAGTACCCGGCTGAGCTCACCGGGCTGATAAATCAGTCGGACCAGTCAAGGAGCTATCTGAGGCAAATCCCCAAGGACCCGTTCACCGGCAATACCGACTGGATCACGGTCGCGCTCGAAGGGGAGGAAGGAGGCGTGTTCGATGTCCATAGCGCGAGCCCCCTTGTCGCTTTGAACGGCACATCGTATAATACATGGTGAACTTCCGGGTCGTCCTCTCAAGCAGCCGCTTGAGATCGTCCTGGCGGCAAAAAAGTTCCGCAATCGTTGAAAAAACTTCCCTGCGCATGGTCGTCCCCGGCCTTTGGACTTTCTGAAAAAAGCATCAGCGCCCTCCGGCAGCGTTTTTTTGCGCTATAATATCCCTGTACAGCGTACAACATTTCATCTCTTGTGAAAGAGACGATCAGGATCTCCCCTATGGCCGAGGTCACATTCGAACAGAAGATAAAAGATCTGAAAAGGCGGCTTGTCCGGCGGCCCGCTTTTTTGTTGTTTTCCATTCTCGCGCTGTCGATGACGGCATATTTTGCCGGGTACGCGTGGTATGGCCTTTCTTTCCGCCTTATGATTTTCCATGTTGTTATTATCAGCGCTCTCTCCGGGGTCGGATATTTTACCTACCGCGCCGCGTGCAGACAGGGGCAGGAGGCCTTGCTGCGCCAGCATGATTACTACCGGGGGATCCTTGAGAGCAGACATGAAAGCGTCATTGTTATTGACCGGGACTTTCTCATCCGCGAACTGAACGAAAACTTCTTGAGGACAGCGGGGAAGACCCGCGATGAGGTGATCGGAAAGCCCTGCTACCTTGTTTCGCGCGGCAGGACCAGGCCATGCGGGGAGGACGGTGACCATCAGTGTCCGGCCGCATACACGTTCAAAACAGGCAACCACCGGAGCATCGTTCAAAGGCATTTCAGGCCGCGGGGAGAGCCGTTCGACGTAGAGGTATCGGCATCCCCTCTTCAAAAGGAGAATGGGGAGATTTCTCTTGTCGTTGAGACCATGCGCGATATCACGGAGCTCACCCACCTCAAGGCTCTGTTCCTCCAGGCCCAGAAGATGGAGGCCGTGGGCCGGCTGGCAGGCGGCATGGCCCATGATTTTAATAATCTGATGAACGTCGTGATCGGCTACAGCGAGATGCTCCTGCACAAAAGCTCCTCAGATGCTCCGGGCAGGCAGGCCCTTGAGAGCATACTCGACGCGGGAGAACGGGCCGCGACCCTGACGCGCCAGCTTCTCGCTTTCAGCAGGAGACAGATCATAGAACCCAAGATCCTGGACATGAACGCGGTCCTTACCGACATGGATCGGATCCTTCGCAGGATCATCGGAGAAGATATCGAACTTATATCGAAAAGCGCGCCCGGCATAGGGCGGGTACGGGCTGACCTCGGGATGATCGAGCAGGTGGTCATGAACCTGGCCGTCAATGCGCGTGATGCCATGCCCAATGGAGGAAAGCTGACGATAGAGACGGCAAATGTGGAATTTGATGAACAGTATGTACACGGACATCAGGGCTCTGTGCCCGGCTCGTATGTGATGTTCGCCGTTTCTGATACGGGAACGGGAATGACGCAAGAGGTAAAGGCCCGCATCTTTGAACCCTTCTTTACGACCAAGGAGATGGGGAAGGGGACCGGGCTCGGTCTGTCAACGGTTTTCGGCATCGTCAAACAGCACAACGGTTATATCATGGCCTACAGCGAGCCGGGACAGGGGGCGAGCTTTAAGATCTACCTGCCCAGGGTGGAAGGGGAGACCGAGGCTGAAGGCAAAAAGGTCCCTCAAAAGGTCACGGGAGGCAAGGAGACCATTCTGATCGTTGAAGACGACGAAGGCCTTCGGACCATGGCGGGAATGATGCTGGAAGATCTGGGGTACACCGTGCTCTCGTGCCCCTCGGGAGAGGAGGCGCTCTCCCTGCTGGCCGCATATGAGGGAAACGTGGAGCTCCTGTTCACGGACGTTGTTATGCCGGGTATGAACGGCAAAGGTCTGGCTGAAGAAGTGCGCTCGCTGCGGCCTGAAGTGAAAGTTCTGTACACGTCGGGGTATCCGGATAATGACATTGCGCATCGGGGAGTGCTGGATCCGGGCGCTCTTTTCATCCAGAAACCCTTTACCTCCGCCGCGCTGGGGGCAAAGGTAAGAAAGGCCCTCAATGCGTAGCGGCGTGGGGCTTTCCTGTCGGGCAGTTCTCAAAAAAAGCTTGCAACCTTCCTGTAAAATCAGTAATATAGCTCTGTGAAAAAGATCAGGGATTTCTTCAAAAAATATTTTATCACCGGTCTGCTCGTTATCATTCCTGTCTGGGCCACCTTCTATGTGCTCAGGGCCATCCTCGGCTGGATCGACGGGATGCTCGGCCCTCTGCTCGGACAGTATCTTGAGCTTCGTTTTCCCGGCGTGGGCATCGTTACCCTCTTCCTTGTCATCCTGATCGTGGGCGTGCTCTCGGCCAACTATATCGGCAGGCGCTTTGTCAAGTACAGCGATGTCTTGTTACAAAAAGTCCCGCTCGTGCGCGGCGTGTATACCACAGTGAAGAAGATCATGGAGACCTTTTCCATGAAGCAGAATTTTCACGGCGTGGCGCTTGTGGAGTATCCCCGCAAGGGGTGTTACAGCGTGGGGTTCGTTACCGGGGACGTGCGGGGCGAATCCGTGGGCCTGACCGGGAAGTTTATGACGGTCTTTGTCCCTACCACGCCGAACCCGACCGCGGGATTCCTGCTCATTCTCCCTGAAAACGAGGTCACGCAGCTCGATATGTCCGTGGAGGACGGAATGCAGTTCATCATTTCCATAGGGCTCGTGCCCATGAATGAGGTGAAGGCCCGCAAATTGACCCATCCGGGGCAGGAGGCGCTGTAAGTGAAGCCTACCGTCGTCATCCTCGCGGCAGGTCTGGGCACGCGTATGAAGTCGCATCGCGCCAAGGCTCTGCATCCCCTTGCCGGACGGCCCCTGATCGAGCATGTGCTGAATGCGGCAGCCGGTCTGGACCCCGAGAAGATCGTCCTCGTTCTCGGTCATCAGGCGGATGCGGTGAGGAAGTCGGCGGAACAATACCGGGCCGAGGTCGTGCTTCAGCGCGAGCAACTCGGTACGGGCCACGCCGCGCGACAGGCCGGAGAGATGATCGCCGCTTCGTCCGGACCGATCATCATTCTCTGCGGCGACACCCCGCTTATTACCGCCGGGACGCTGCAGGCGGTCATCGGGTTCCATAAAAAATCCCGCGCCTCCGTCACGCTGCTTACCACCATGATGGACAACCCCTTCGGCTACGGCAGAGTGGTGAGGAAGAGATCCGGTGTCAAGGCCGTTGTCGAGGAAAAGGACGCTTCCCCGGCGCAGAAAAAAATCCGGGAAGTGAACGCCGGCATCTACTGTTTTGAGAAGAAATTTCTCCTCTCGTCCCTCGAAAGGCTCGGAAAGAACAATGCGCAGGGCGAATATTATCTTCCGGACGCCATAGCGATCGCCGGGAAGAAGGGCCTCGTCGTTTCCGCCCTGCTCTGCAAGGACGCGGACGAGGTCATGGGAGTGAACACGAGATATGACCTGAGCAGGGCTGAACGCGTTCTCCGGGCCAGGATCAACCTTCACTGGATGCGGGAGGGCGTGACCATGCTCGACCCGGACACGGTCTTTGTCGGGAGCGACGTTTCCCTGGGACGGGACACGGTCCTCTACCCTAATGTCCGTCTCGAAGGCAAGACCGTGCTGGGAGAGTCCTGCATGGTATATCCCGGCACGCGGATCGTGGACAGCGCCCTCGGCAGCGGTGTCACGGTGAAAGATTGTTCCGTCATCGAGGAGAGCAGTATCGCCAGGGGCGCGTCCGTGGGCCCTTTTGCCCATCTGCGGCCGGGTTCGGTGATCGGCGAACGCGCGAAAATAGGGAATTTTGTCGAGGTGAAGAAATCCGTCATCGGCGAGGGGAGCAAGGCGAACCACCTCTCCTATATCGGCGATGCCGTCATCGGGAAAGACGTGAATATCGGGGCGGGGGTGATCACCTGCAATTACGACGGTTTCGAAAAACACCGGACGGTGATCGAGGACGATGTATTTGTCGGCAGCGACGCGCAGCTCATTGCTCCGGTAACGATCGGGCGGGGCGCGGTGATCGCCGCCGGCGCGACGATCACCCGTGATGTTCCGCCGGACGCCCTGGCCATAAGCCGCGCGCCGCAGGACGTCCGCGAAGGCCTTGCGAGCCGCAGGAAGCAGATGAAACAGAAAAAAGACGGAAATCCCAAATAGCAAACGCCAAATAACAAACAAATTCCAGTGACCAAACACCAATGATCAAATAAATTCCAACAATCAAGCCCCAAACTGTTTGGTTATTGAGATTTGGTCATTGATGATTATCTGTAATTTGGGATTTGAGATTTGGAATATTGGAGCGAAGCGACTTATGTGTGGAATCATCGGTTACATAGGCAGGGAACAGGCGGTGCCGATCCTGATCGAAGGTCTCAAGAAGCTTGAGTACCGGGGGTACGACTCATCGGGCGTGGCCGTGCTCCAGGACAAGAAGCTCGAAGTGCGCAGGGCGGTGGGCAAGCTCCAGAACCTCGAGAATCTCCTGCGGGGCGAGCCTCTTCCCGGCAGGATCGGCGTGGGCCATGTCCGCTGGGCCACCCACGGGCGGCCGTCCGAGGAGAACGCCCATCCTCACCGGGCAGGCAGCGTCGTGGTCGTCCATAACGGCATCATAGAGAACTATACCGCGCTGAAAAAGGAGCTTTTGTCCCAGGGCCGCACGTTTCTGTCGGAAACGGATACCGAGGTGATCGCCCACCTGATCGACAGCATTGCCGTTAAAGGCGTGTCTCTTGAGCAAGCAGTACGTGAGGCTATTGGCCGTCTTCAGGGCGCGTATGCCATTGCCGTGATCGATGAACGCAGCCCCGATGTCGTGGTCGGCGCCCGCAAGGGGAGCCCCCTCGTGGTCGGGCTGGGGCAGGGCGAGTTCTTCCTCGCCTCCGACATCCCGGCCATCCTGCACCGGACCAGGGACGTGCTGTTCCTGAACGATGATGAGATGGCGGTCCTCTCGGACGAGGGCGTACGGATAACCGATCTGAAGGGCGCTGAGCTTTCACGCGATATCACCCGCGTGCTCTGGAACCCCGTCATGGCGGAGAAGGGCGGCTACCGCCACTTCATGCTTAAAGAAATATACGAACAGCCCCGCGCGATCATGGATACCATCAGAGGCAGGATCTCGCAGGAAATGGGCGTGGTCCACCTTGAGGAGATCGATCTTGCACCGGAGCAGATGAAAAAAATAAAAAAGATCTTCATCGTCGCCTGCGGCACATCATGGCACGCGGGCCTGACCGGCAAGTATATGATCGAAGCGCTCGCCAAAATACCCGTCGAGGTCGACATCGCGTCCGAGTTCCGGTACCGCGATCCTCTCGTGGGCAAGGATGATCTGTTCATCGCCATCACGCAGTCCGGTGAGACCGCCGACACGCTCGCGGCCATGCGCGAGGCCAAGAAACGTGGCGCCATTATCGTTGCCGTTTGCAATGTCGTGGGGTCCACTGCCGGCCGGGAGGCTGACGGAGTGGTCTATACCCACGCCGGGCCCGAGATCGGCGTGGCTTCGACAAAGGCATTTACCGCGCAGCTTGCCGCGCTCTATCTCTTCGGCCTTTTTTTCGGCGCTTTGCGCGGAGCTCTTTCCGCCGATGACATGAAGAAAATGCTGGCCGACCTGGTGCATGTCCCGACGCTCGTTGAGCGCTGTCTGGAAGAGAACGAACACGTAGAACAGATCGCGAAGCGCTATTTCAAGGCGAACGATTTTCTGTACCTCGGCCGCGGGCCGAATTTCCCCATAGCGCTGGAAGGCGCCCTCAAGCTCAAAGAGGTGTCCTATATCCATGCCGAGGGATATCCCGCGGGTGAGATGAAGCACGGTCCGATCGCGCTCATTGATGAGAACCTTCCGGTCGTCGTGCTCGCCGGGAAGAACGGCGTGTACGACAAGATCCTTTCGAACATGGAAGAGGTGAAGGCCCGGGGCGGGATCGTGATCGCGCTCACGACAGACCACGACGAAGAGATAAAAAAACGGGTCGATCACGTAATCCCCGTGCCGGCGACCAACCCGCTTCTTATGCCTATCCTCATGTCCATCCCGCTGCAGCTCCTCGCGTACCACATCGCGGTGCTGCGCGGCGCGGATGTGGACCAGCCGAGGAACCTGGCGAAGAGCGTGACGGTGGAGTAGGAACAGACATTCAGAAGACAGATTACAGAGGACAGACTTAAAGACTTGGTCTTGTCTGACTTCTGACTTCTGAATTCTGACTTCTGAATTTTATGGATTATCTCAACGACCTTAATCCCCCCCAGCGTGAGGCGGTGCTGCACGGCGAAGGACCTCTCCTGATCCTTGCGGGCGCGGGAAGCGGAAAAACGCGGGTGATCACCGAGCGGATCGCGAACCTGATCCGGGAGCGGGGCGTGCAGCCGGGGAACATCCTCGCCGTGACCTTTACGAACAAGGCCGCGAACGAGATGAAAGAGCGGTTGGAGCGGCTCCTGCGCATCCCGCTCGCGGGCCTGTGGATCAGCACGTTCCATTCGTCCTGTGTCAGGATCCTCCGGCGGTTCATCGACCGGCTGGGGTACAAGAAGCAGTTCGTGATATACGACGAGACCGACCGGGCATCGCTCATCAAGACCTGCATGCAGGACCTGAAGATAGATCCCGAGCAGTACCAGCCACGCGCGATCGCGGCGAAGATCAGCAGCCTCAAGAATAATCTCATGGACGCGGAGCAGTACGCCGTCAAGAGCTCGGGATACGGGTTCGATGACGTCGTGGGGCGGACCTATGAGCTGTATGAACAGCGATTAAAGGAATCCGGCGGGCTTGATTTCGACGACCTGCTCATGCTTACCGTCAGGCTTTTTGAACGGCAGCCTGATGTGCTCGCGTATTACCAGGAGCTGTTCCACCATGTTCTGATCGACGAATACCAGGACACCAATCATGCCCAGTACCGGCTGGTCCGGCTCTTGACGGCGAAGCGCATGAACCTGTGCGTGGTGGGAGACGACGACCAGAGCATCTACAAATTCCGCGGGGCCGACATCGCGAACATCCTGAACTTCGAGCGGGATTACCCTGACGCGAAGATCATCAAGCTGGAGCAGAATTACCGCTCCACCGAGAATATCCTCGGCGCTGCCAGCGCAGTGGTCGCGCGGAACCTTGGACGGAAGGGGAAGACCCTCTGGACGAGCAGGCAGGGAGGCGACACCATCCACTGTTATACCGCGGCGGACGAAAAGGACGAGGCCCGGTTCATCTGCGGAATGCTCGACCAGCTTGTGGATGACGGCAGGTCGCTGCATGAGATCGCGATGCTCTACCGCACCAACGCCCAGTCCCGCGCCCTCGAAGACGCGCTCAGGAACAGGGGTATCGCCTACCGCATCTTCGGCGGTCTGCGGTTCTACGACCGCAAGGAGATCAAGGACGTCATCGCTTATCTCCGCGTGTTGCACAATCCGGCGGACAGCGTGGGCCTCAGGAGGATCATTAACGTCCCGGCGCGCGGGATCGGCGATACAACGCTCGATAAACTTGAACAGATGGCCGCCCGGTCCGGTATGACGCTGTACCAGGCCGCCGTCGGCGCGGCGAATGCCGATATCACGCCCTCGGCAAAAAAGAAGCTCAAGGAGTTCACTGCGTTCATGGAACGGCTGCGGTCCGAGTCGGACTCCCGCACCCTTACCCATCTGGTGAACAGCGTTATCGAGGAAAGCGGGTACCTCAAGGCGCTCGAAGAAGAGCGGAGCATCGAGGCGCGCGTGCGGATCGAGAACCTCAAGGAGCTTCTGACCGCCACCGAGGATTTCACCGAGCAGAACCGCGAGGCCACGCTTGCGGCGTTCCTGGACCAAGTCGCGCTCATCACCGACATGGAGCAACAGTCCGCAGGGGACGGCAAAAAGCGGGTCAATACCCACAGCGTGACGCTCATGACCCTGCACAACGCCAAGGGGCTGGAATTCCCCGTGGTATTCATGACAGGCATGGAAGAGGGCTTGTTCCCCCACTCCCGCTCGGCGGAGAGCGAAGAAGAGCTGGAAGAAGAGCGTCGATTGTGCTATGTTGGCATGACCCGGGCCAAGGAAAAGCTCATTCTGACCCATGCGTCCGAGCGCAGGCTGTACGGTTATCCGCAGGCCAACCTCGTATCGCGGTTCGTTTCGGAAATACCGGAGGAACTGGTCACCAGGTCCGGCGGGACGCTGTTCTCGGCGGGTCCATACGGGAAACATTCCCGCTGGGACGGTTCGCGTGAAGGGTCCTCTTCCCGAAACCACCCGGCAGCCGCGCAGCGCGCGTTGGAAGAGACGGGCTCACGGAAACCCGCTTCGTTGTCCCGAAAAAATCCCTATTACAACGGCGCCGTGGTGCGGCATTCCAAGTTCGGGATCGGCACGGTGCAGCGTTCCGAGGGCGCGGGAGACGACCTGAAGATCAGCGTGAGCTTTCCCGGCCATGGCGTGAAGATGCTCGCGGTCAAGTACGCGAATCTGGAAGTGATATAGATATAAAAGTCAGGAGACAGGAATTACCACAAAATAGATACTGATGCTCACCGGCAACCCCTTTGCGCTGACGCGTAGCGTTCCAAAGTACGGTAATTCTTCCGACGTGATGCTTCGGCTATCTGGAAACGCGATTCATGAGCATCATCATTTCCGTGCAGCACGCTTGGACGCGCCGAGCGTTCAGGGGTGCCGGATCGCTAATTCGATATTTGCAATGTCTATTTTACAGAGTCAGGAGCAGCGAATGAAGATCACGAAACAGGAAGTGGAGCATGTGGCGGCGCTTGCGAGGCTCGAACTTTCGGAGCAGGAAAAGGAACTGCTCACGAGCCAGCTCTCGAATATCCTTACCTATGTGGAAAAGTTGAACGAGCTCGACACCAAAGGGGTGGAGCCGACGGCCCACGTGCTTGATATCAAGAACGTAATGCGCGATGATGTACTGGAGGAGAGCTTCTCCCAGGAACGGGCCCTGGCCAACGCTCCTGAAAAGGCGGCAGGACATTACAAGGTGCCGAAGATCATTGAGTAACGGAAGTAGTCAGGAGTCAGTAGTCAGGAGTAAGGGGTGAGGAGTAAAACGCTTTCCATGACCCTTGACCCATGCCCCTTGACGCTATTATTGAAAGGTGAATTGAAATGTTAAGACTGATGCTGCGATCAAAGATCCACCGCGCGACGGTGACGGACGCGAACCTGGAATACGAGGGGAGCCTGACCGTTGATCCCATTCTCCTGGAGGCCGCAGGCATGCTTCCCTACGAGCAGGTGCGGGTCTCTAACCTGAACAACGGTGAACGGTTCGAAACCTATCTCATCCCGGGTAAACGCGGATCAGGCGATATGTGTCTCAACGGTCCGACGGCGCGAAAGGGCGCGAAAGGCGACAAGATCATTGTTTTCTGCTACGAGTATTATAGCGAGCAGGAACTGAAGACGTTCAAACCGAATATCGTCCAGGTGGATGAGCGGAACAGCATTGTTTCCGTGGGTCACGCCATTAAGGATAAGGAGTAGGCATGGAGTTGTACGAACTCACGATACACGAACTGCGCGATATGCTGCGAAAGGGCGAGACCACGGCGAAAGCCGTCACCGACGCGGTGCTCGGCCGTATCAGGGCCGTGGATAAAAAGGTCAGTGCCTATATCACGGTGACCGAAGACATCGCCCGCAAACAGGCGGAAGAGGCTGATAGGCGGCTTGCCGCAAAAGAGAGCGGATCGCCGCTTCTCGGCATTCCGATAGCGGTCAAGGACAACATGTGCGCCGAAGGGATCAAGACGACGTGCGGTTCGAAGATACTCGGAAACTTTGTCCCGCCTTACGACGCGACGGTGGTCAGGAAATTGAAACAGGCCGGCTACGTGCTCTGCGGAAAACCCAATATGGATGAGTTCGCCATGGGGTCTTCAACGGAGAATTCCGGATTTTTCATCACCAAAAATCCCTGGGACCTCGCCAGGATACCCGGCGGCTCGAGCGGCGGCTCCGCCGCGGCGGTCGCGGCCGGAGAGTGCATCGGGGCGCTCGGTTCGGACACCGGCGGGTCCATCCGTCAGCCCGCGGCCTGCTGCGGCGTTGTCGGGCTGAAACCGACGTACGGGAGGGTCTCGCGCTTCGGTCTCGTCGCCTTCGCGTCGTCGCTCGACCAGATCGGCCCGATCACCAAAGATGTAACGGATGCGGCGCTCCTCATGAATGTCATAGCGGGCCATGATCCGAAGGATTCCACTTCAGCGGACATCGCGATCCCCGATTTCACGAAGGTCCTCAGGAAGGACGTAAAGGGTCTGAAGATCGGCATCCCGAAGGAATATTTCATCGAGGGCATGGACCCTGAGGTAGAACGGGCGGTCAGGGACGCGATCAAGACGCTTGAAGGGCTCGGGGCAAAGGCCGTTGAGGTATCGCTCCCGCACACGGGTTATGCCGTGGCAACGTACTACATCCTCGCCACATCGGAGGCGAGCTCGAACCTCGCGCGCTACGACGGTGTGAAGTATGGTTTTCGCGCACAGGGAGCAAAAGACCTTCTGGACATGTATATGAAGTCACGGAGCCAGGGATTCGGGCCCGAGGTCAAACGCCGCATCATGCTCGGCACCTACGCGCTCTCGGCCGGTTATTATGAGGCCTATTACAAAAAGGGACAGCAGGTGCGGACGCTCATCAAGCGGGACTTCGAGGAAGCGTTCAAGTCGGTCGACGTCATCGCCACGCCGACCGCTCCGACAGCGGCGTTCAAGATAGGGGAAAAATCGGCCGACCCGCTCCAGATGTATCTGTCTGATATCTTCACGATCAGCGTGAACCTTGCGGGCATTCCCGGGATCTCGATCCCCTGCGGATTCACGAAAGACAATCTTCCGGTCGGGCTCCAACTCCTCGGAAGGCATTTCGACGAAGAGAATATCCTTCATTTCGCTTATGCCTATGAGCAGGCGATGGAGTGGCACAGGAAGAGAGCTTCGCTCTAATGCGAAGTTCAGAGTTCGGAGTTCTGAGTTCGGAATAAAAAGAACACTGCGAGGTAATGCATGAAATATGAAACAGTCATCGGGCTTGAAGTGCATGCCCAGCTCCAGACGCGCACCAAGATATTCTGCGGGTGCGCGACGACATTTGGTGAAGAACCGAACTCGCAGACCTGCCCGGTGTGCATCGGCATGCCTGGCGTGCTGCCCGTGCTGAACAAGAAGGCCGTGGAGTACACGGTCAAGACCGGCATCGCCACGCATTGTACGATAACCCCCTCCAGCAGGTTCGCGCGGAAGAACTACTTCTATCCCGATCTCCCGAAGGGTTACCAGATATCCCAGTATGAACTGCCGCTCTGCGAGCGCGGTTATGTGGAGATCGTTGTTGACGGAAAGGTCAAACGCATAGGGATCACCCGGATACACCTCGAGGAAGACGCGGGAAAGAACCTCCACCTCGCCGAAAGCGGCGCGAGCCTCGTGGACCTGAACCGGGCGGGTACGCCGCTCATGGAGATCGTGTCCGAACCGGACATCCGTTCTCCTGAAGAGGCCTCGGAGTATTTGAAGAAGCTCCATTCCATCCTTCGCTATATCGAGGTCTCGGACGCGGACATGGAGAAGGGGAACTTCCGGTGCGATGCGAACGTTTCGATCCGTCCGTCCGGCTCAAAAGAGTTCGGCACGCGATCGGAGATCAAGAACGTGAACTCCTTCAAGTTCGTGGTGAAGGCCCTGGAATATGAGATCAAGCGCCAGGCGCAGATACTCGATGAGGGCGGCCGGGTGGTGCAGGAGACGAGGCTCTTTGATTCGAGCAAAGGCGTCACCTTTTCCATGAGGAGCAAGGAAGAAGCGCATGACTACCGTTACTTCCCGGAGCCCGACCTTGTTCCGGTGATGATCTCGAAAAATACCGTCGAGGACATC
>Ga0209342_10005686_pt1 | contig 12709 bp, 9 predicted proteins | sample RifCSP16_2_FD_184023 | JGI IMG/M metagenome (GOLD analysis project Ga0209342, IMG submission 184023) | Soil microbial communities from Rifle, Colorado - Rifle CSP2_sed 16_2 (SPAdes) (version 2) | ecosystem: Environmental > Terrestrial > Deep subsurface > Rock core/Sediment | place: Rifle... | reverse complement strand
CCAAATAAATTTGCGGTAGATTATGAGCAATTTGATTCTATTGGTTTGCAGAAGGGAATTGTGTTTCGGTTATATAATAAAGAGTTGTTAAAAAAGCTTGAGCAAGCAAATAATCAGCCGGTTTTACGTACGCTATGGTATTCGCCCTCTGATCTATACGGGGCCCCCGGCGTAGAGAAACGAAGCTGGGGTAGAGATAAACCTTGCATTGTAATTGATCCTGGGCATGGTGGTCTTGATTGTGGAGCAATAGGTCACGGAGGTATTCAAGAAAAACAGGTTTGTTTAGCAATTGGTACTGCAGTTGGGAATTTGTTACAACAACATGGTTGTTCAGTGGTGTTAACAAGACACAATGATTGTGATATGCAATTAGATGAACGTACATCTTATGCAAATGATATCAATGCTGATATGTTTGTTTCTATTCATGCAAATTATGCAGCAAGTCCGCGTGCGGTTGGAGTTGAAACATTTTGCATGCAACCGCAACTATTAAAAAAAAAAATTTCTCATGTATCAAGCGAACAGGATTTGTGTATAGCACATATCATGAATCATCGTGCTGATTTTTCGCACAAATTAGCTCAATCAGTGCAGCGTCATGTGTGTGATGCTGTGTCGCAATTCCACGATGAGTCGATTGATCGCAAAGTTAAGCATTCTATTTCACAAGTATTGCTTGGTACGCAAATGCCAGCAGTACTTGTTGAAGTTGGTTTCCTATCACATAAAAAAGAAGCGCTATTATTGAACGATGTACAGTATCAAAATTGCGTTGCACATGGCATTTGTAACGGAATATTATCGGCCATACGCTTCTAGTCACATCATCACAAAAACTTCCTCTTTTTTATTGTTGCTTATGCAAAAAGCTGTTACTATACAATCTAGCTTTTATTATTTTTTAGGGTGGTTCAAGAGTGATGTATTTTATTTGGGAAGATTTTTTAAAAATTGTTCGTGAAGAGCTTGGCAGCCGTGTTGTTGAAACATGGTTTAAGGCTGTTTCGATGACCAAATGGGATGCGATGGAAAAAGTTATTTATCTGCAGACACCTAATGCATTTGTATGTAACTGGCTTGAAAAAAATTATCGACCTATTTTTCAGACACATCTTGGAAGATTATTAAATGTTGCAGATCCAAAAGTTGTTTTTCTGACCACAACACAAAAAAAAGATGATTCTTTTGTTGTTAATAGTGGAGAGTTACAAGTTTGTGTGAGTGATGCTAAAACACTTCAAGTAAAAACATATCGTCCAGCACATATTATTCCTTATGGATCTAAAAATGAACAGACAAGTGCAAAGTTATCAGAACGCTACGGTCATATTAATCAAAAATACGTGTTCGAAACGTTTGTTGTAGGACCAAGTAATTCTCTTGCATATGCAGCAGCATGTGCTGTTGGACAAAAACCAGGAGATTTGTACAATCCTTTATTTATTTATGGTGGATCTGGTCTTGGCAAAACACATTTATTGCATGCAATTGGTAACACTATTCAAGCACATAATAAAAAAGCACTTGTTTTGTATCAAACAGCTGATCGCTTTGTGAATGAGTTTATTAATGCAATTCGCTTTGATAAAATAGATCGTTTTCAAAAAAAATATCAGTTGGTTGATGTATTGTTGATTGATGATATTCAATTTATTTCCAATAAAGAAACGACCCAAGAAGCTTTTTTTCATATTTTTAATTCTTTGTATGATGCGCGTAAGCAAATTGTTTTTTCGAGCGATACATTTCCGCAAAATATTAATGGGATTGCAGAGCGATTACGATCACGATTGTCATCGGGAATGATTGCTGATATTCATCAACCTTGTATTGAAGTTAAAACAGCTATTTTAAAAAGAAAAGCTGAAGAAAGTGGACAAGTTGTAAGTGATGAAGTTGCTCACTTTCTTGCATCGCATGTTACTTCTAATATCAGAGAGTTGGAAGGTGCTTTAATACGTGTCATAGCGTATGCGCAGTTGACGAAAGAGCATATCACGTTGGCTTTGGTTAAAAAAGTCTTTTTACACGATGAGTGTGCAGTCAAAGAGTCGGTTGATTTTAAAGCAGTTATTAAGGCTGTAGCAAAATATTTTCCTTATTCGTTGGATGAGTTACGTTCAGAAAACAGAAATAAGGAATTAGCTTTTGCACGACAAATTACCATGTATATCATGAAAAAAAATACTGACAGATCGCTGCGTGAAATCGGTGCGTATCTTGGTGATCGCAATCACACAACAGTAAAACATGCAGTTTCAAAAATAGAACAACATATTATCGCAGATGTAAAATTGCAGCGACAAATTAGTGGGATAGAAAAAGAGTTTGAGCGGTAATTACCACCCTTCGACAAGCTCAGGGGGAGCGGAGGAGTTTTTCGTAACTAGTTGCTACCATTGTAATTCGCACGGGCTTATTGTATTTTGTGCCTCTCTACGATCAAATTTTGTTTGCAAAAAAGCATCTTGGAAGTATTTAGCACCTAGATAAACATAGTATTCAAGATGATTGTTAAAGAAAGGTTGTTCTTTAAGGCCAACAAGTGATGGAAAATGTTCCGTGTCGACAATGCTGATATGATAATCGTTTGTTGCTTGATTGTATTTAACAATAAAATTATCCCCGTGGGGATCAACAAAAAGTTGAAGATCCATGCAAAGTTCCATTACAAGCTCACTTCTTTTTTGGAGTGATAAAAGAGGAGCATCTTCTTTTGTGTCGATAACGTCAGCAATAATAGCGTATGTGCTTGGCATTAATGTAGAGATATTATTTTCATTTCCTATATTGTGTCCATCAATTTGCATCCAGCGGGGTTTTTTAGGAAGCCAGTACCATTTGCGCGGAGTAACTACTTTATTTTTCCATCGCGGGTGATTCTCGATTTGTTGTTGTACCAATTCTAAATTTTTGACACGTGTCAATCCAGCGATATGTCTATTCATCCCACCTGACATGTAAAAAAAGAATTGATTATCTGGACCTTTGCAATAAGGATCGATAAACGTTTTTGGGGTTTCCATAAAAAGTTTGAGGACGAAGGGATAATTTTTAAATTTAAGAATGAGCAAACCACAACGTTCTTTGCGGTTAAAGTTTTTGTCTTTTAAAATTTCAAAGTCAGAGTATTGTTTCTTGTGTTTTTTGATTTCTTTCAGTAGTTTTTCAATAACTTTGTTAAGAATACGACAATCGACTGATTCCTGCGAAGAATCATTTTTTGTTACGGAGATTTTTGGAAGAAGATGACTATAGAAGTAGTCACGATTAAATGTGGTAAAAAGGGATTTTTTATATGCCCAATTACTTCGAGAAATTCCTTTTTTTGATCCTTTCCATCGAATAGTTATGCTAGGTTCATCCTTGTCCTTTTTTCTAAAGGGGCTGCGAGCTGGTATAACTGATGAAAAGGTAAAAAAAGCGAAAATAACCATTATCACTTTTTTCATATATGTATTTTTAAATTCATTCATATTTAATTTCAACTTAAGCTTTTTTTCTATTCTAGCATAAATGAAGACAAATTGCTTCTACATTATGAGAGGGTTGGTTTTGTGTTTTTATTAGTAATATTAACGAGCAAAACACATATTTTGGTTTGACAGTTAGTGTTTGATTGGTAAGTATTGCTTTGAAAAAACGAGACATGATAAGATAAATAAAAGGGTTTTTAGAGTAGTTGCAGTTAAGGGTAAGGTGGGGTATGTTGAGAAAAGAGAGTAGTAGGAAGATGGTGAGAAGGAGTAGTTATGAAGCCAGAGATGATGTATCGGCACGCTCAAATTGTTGATAGTTTGCGACGTTTGCCCAGGAAAATGTTGCAACTACATGGTCGTGATAATGTTACTGATTTCGTTTTACATGAGCTTTGTAGTCGGGACTGTTTTAATATACCCAAAGCAGCCTATTTTATTGACAACCCTTCTTTTAATTGTTTGAAGGGAATTGTAGGAATTTCTGGAGAAGAATTACAAGGGTTTGAAAATATTTGGGCGAGTCCGGATCAATTTATTGAAAAAGTAGCTCTGTCACCATTTAACCAAAAAGTACGATCTTTTAATTATGAAAGTCGTAAAAATCGTGGTCATTCACATGAAGCGATGGCGGAAACAATTGCGCAGGAACTTGGTCTGAACGACTATGGTTTTTATTCTTGGGATATGAAGCATGACAACCATGGTTTTTTGGTATGCGAAAAAGGTACCATCGAAGACCTTGAGCATCCACATGAAGAGGTTATGGTTGATGGACTATGTTTATTGAGTTTTTGTCCTGTTTATTAAATCTAGCACATGTCATTTTTCTTCAAAAGCAGCCAATCCAGGTAGTAGTGTATCACTGAGATATGCTAGAGCTGCGCCACCGCCAACAGAAAGATGATCAATTGCAGAATGATTTCCTGTGCTCAAAGCACTATCAACAGAATCGCCACCGGCAATCACGGTTTGTGCCGATGATTGTGCCATTGCATTGATGATACTTTTTGTGCTTTCGCGAGTTTCTGGTCTGTCTGCAAATCCCATAGCACAATTTAAAAAGACAGTTTTTGCCTGATTAATTATGGCAGAAAATTGAGCAACGGTTTTGGGGCCTACCGATATGCCAACTGCGTTATCAGGAAATTCTGCAGCAGGAATAATGGATAGTGGTCCATCAATTGAATCATAAGCAACTTGATAATCAACGGGAAAAATACATTCGACGTTTAAATTTTCTGCTTGCAGAATTATTTTTTTGCACGTCTCAAGCATGTTGTCATCGACGAGAGATTTTCCTACCGGTTTTGACTGTGCTTTGAGAAATGTAAAACAGAGTGCAGGACACACAAGAATAGAATCAACTTTTTGTAACAAACTATGAATGAGTGGAATTTTATCTTTTATTTTTCCACCACCAACAATTGCAACAAATGGACGTTGTGGATTATCTTTGAGCGTGCTTAATGCACGCAGTTCTTTTTCCATTAAAAAACCAATGCTACGTCTGTTCTCGGGAAACTCATATGGCAATAAGGTGACAGAACAATCATCATTGTGCACTACACCAAATGCATCATTAACATAATAGTGTGCAGTGCTCGCAAGTTGTTTTGCAAAAAAAGGGTCTCCATTTTTTTCTCCGGGAAAAAAGCGGAGGTTTTCTAGTAACAAGATCTCTTTGGATACAACTGGGGTGCCGGCAATTTTTGTAAAATCTTCAACAAAATGTATGGTGTATCCGTGTTCTTTAAACCATGGAAGCAATATTTTTGTTGAAAGTTCGGCTTCCTTGTTCTTTGGCCGTCCAATATGAGTTGCTAAAACTATGCTACCCTGATGATTAAGAATAAAATCGATTGTGGGAAGTATACTTTGTAGGCGAAAATCATTCATGATTGTGCCGTCGGATAAGGGAACGTTGAGGTCGGCACGAACAAAAACGCGTTTATTAGCGATATTCCATGAGGCTAGTTTTGGGTAGATCATTGTTATCCTTCAAAGCGTAACACTTGAGAAATATTGATGGTGCGAATGCGTTGTATGGGTAACCATGTTGCAAATAAGCTAAATATAACAACAACGCAAAAAACGGCGCATATAATGTACCAATTCATAGCAACGGGTAGATGGGTAACGTAATATGTATCCGGCAATGTAATGAAAGGATATTGTTTTAGGATCCAACTTGCAAAAAGTGCAGTTACTAGACCAAAAAAAGAAGCAACACAGCTAATTGTCATGCCCATAATAAAAAAAATTGCACTGATTGAACGGTGGGACATTCCAATGGCTTTAAGTAGTGCAATGTCAGGTCGTTTTTGTGTGATTTGCATAAAAAGAAGTGAAATAATGTTCATGCTTGCAACAAGAAGAATGAGTGCAAGAATAAAAAATGAAACATATTTTTCAAGTTTTAAACTTGCAACAAGAGATGGGTATAAATCTTTCCATGAATAGACATCAAGTCCAAGTCGGTTGTGTAATTTTTGTATGACGCTATTTTCATCGCAATGTGGTGTAAGAGTAACATTCACTTGTTCAATTGCAATGTTGGGATACAATTCTTCCAAAAACGAAAGAGAACAATACACAACGCTGCTATCAAATTCGTCAATGCCTGTATCAAAAATGCCACTAACAACAGCTGGTTGCGAGTCAACAACAATTTTTCTGCCTTTTATTTGTTTATCACGCATAAAAAGTAGTTCTACTTTGTCACCGACTGTTATCTGATTGTTACGTGCTAATTGTTTACCAATGATAATGTGATTGTTCGTAAATAATTGAGAAAATTCGGTTGATGGCAATGTTTTTATTATTTTTTTTGATAAAGAATTGGTTAATTGTTCTGTTTCAGGATCAATTCCTTTAACCATTACTACCATTGGTGTGTCTTCTGATGAATCATCGGTGCGCAGTAGAACATGATGTGTTGCCATGGGAGAAAAAGCAGTAATTTCAGGAAATTCTTTTTTTAATACGGGAAAAAGAACATCTATATCAATACCGTCTTTGTATGATTGTATAATGATATTGGAATGAATGCTTTGCATTTTTTGATGTATTGCAACTTCAAAACCATTCATAATTGCAGTGATAAGGGCTAAAGAGAACGAACCAATAAAAATACCAGCAAAACAAATGATGGTCATAGTAGAGATGCTTTTCTGATATACGTGCGCCAATAGCATGCGTTGAGCTAAAAAAAATGCGGTCATGTTCATAGGTGTCCACCTTTGCTCTTGTAAAGAATCGTCGTTTTAATTAGGATAACTAGTAACATTAAAGGTTACAAATGAAAAGGGAAATATGAAAGTATTAATGAAAATTCATACGATATATATTGCAGTGGTTGCATTATTACTGCTGCCGAGTTGTGGAAGAATTGTTGACTGGGGAGAAAGGACTTTTGTTCAAGCACCATCGTTGCAAGCGAGTATTACACAAGCTCAAAAATATATACGTTCGGTAACCATGTATGATCAATTAACAACACGTGCTCGTTTTGATGCATTATGGTTATCAGATAATGTACGTATCAATTATGCTGATTTGTTCGCATTAAAATTTGGAAAAACTGAAGAGCAAAGAAAGATTTTTTTACGACGACAACTTGAAGAAAACAATCATTTTATAACCTTCTATGTATTGAGTTTGTATGAATATCCGCTTGGTGATGTACATAGTGAGTGGGCGTTGTTTTTAGAAATTGACGACAAGCATTATGCACCAATTGAAGTTAAGTCAGTAGAGCTCTCACCAGAATATATTCATATCTTTGGCAAAAAACATAACAGATTCAAGGTGCCTTATAGTGTAAAATTTGATGCCAAAGATATTAATGATCAATTTTTAATTACTCCTGATACGCAAAAAGTCACTCTTTATTGCAGATCTCTTAATTCTGAAGTTGCTTTTGTGTGGGATATTGCACAGTAAGAAGTTCCAGATTTTACTATACATACCCCTCTGCGCTCACCCTGAACATGTTGAAGGGTTTCTTCGAGCGCTCGAAGAAACCCTTCAACATGTTCAGGGTGAGCGCGGTGAGGAAATGATGGGATTAAAAAAATGGAGAGCTAATATGAAGATTGCCATTGGCGCTGATCATCGCGGATTTTTGCATAAAGAATTTATCAAAAAACATATGCCAACAATTGAATGGATAGATGTTGGCACGGAGAGTGAAGAGCGCACTGATTATCCTCTTTTTTCTGACAAAGTTGTTGATCTTATCGTTACATATGCTGTGGAATATGGTGTGTTAATCTGCGGCACTGGTGGTGGTATGGCAATCGCTGCAAATAGATATAAAAATATGTATGCAGTTGTTGCATGGAATAAAGAAGTTGCGCAGCGGTGTAAACAAGAAGATAATGCAAATATTTTAGTGCTGCCATCAGATTTTATTGCGTATGATGACAGTGTCACAATCGTTAATGCGTGGCTTGAGCAAGATTTTAAAGGTGGTCGTTATGCGGAGCGTATTGCAATGATTGGATGAGTAATACTGTTCAGTTCTCTCCGCGCTCATCCTGAACTTGTTGAAGGATAAGAGCGCTTGATCCTTCAACAAGTTCAGGATGAGCGCACAAGAAAAGTTCATACGGACGACCATGTGGTGAGTTATGCTATAATTTTGGTAAAAAGCAAGAGGCTCCTGGAATTTCCAGGAGCCTCTTGCTTTTGTCCATTCTGACATGTCCGCCGAAGCTTTAGCAAAGGAGGATGTGTTCAAGCTATTGCGTCTACAGGTGTTTCTTCTGAAGTTACTTCTGTTGATACTTCTTCTGCTAATTCTTTTGTCGTCTCTGAGGTTGTATCAGCTGTAGAGATTTCTGTTGTTATATTTTCAACTTTATTGATAATAACTTGTATTTCTTTATCATTCAAAATACATTTTGCTATGAGTTCATCAACAATAGCGGTTAATGCTTCTTGATGAGCTTTAAGAAGTTGCATAGCATTTTCATGACATTGCTTAAGCATAGTAAACGCTTTTGTTTTTAGTTCCTCACGAACATTTTTTGGTAAAGCTTCTTGTTTAAGTCCACCAAAAACAAGTTCTTCAATTATTTTATATGCACGATCTCGATCATTCCTGTGACACGTGAATCCACAAGGTCCAAGAAGCAATTCTTCAGCAGCAAAACCTGCAAGAAGAACAGTTGCCTCATTGAGAATTTCTGTTTCACTTTTTACATTGATGGTATCATGTGATTGTTTAGTGATGAATTTACCATATTCAATTTTTTGTTGTTTATCTTTTTCATCTTTTTGAGAATAATTTTCCCATATAGCTTCGTCTTTAACATTAACCATATGCGCATAGATAGTTACTTTATCGAGCTGCTCATGCGTTTCAAGATGCATTGCTGCAAGAGCTTTACCTGCAAAATGGGTTGCAGTGATGCGAATTTCATTTTCAGGTAATTCTTTACGGTTGAACATAAGAATATTGTGTATTTCAGTATCAATACTTTCCTCAAGCAACTCTTGTGTAAGTGAAACACTGTGCATCCATGAACGTGTCATTGCATTACGAACTACGCGTTTCAAGTCTTCAAATGTTTTGTTGTTTGTCTTGTTGGCAAGTGTTTCAATATTAAATTCCTTAATATTCAGCGCCATGTTGGTCAGTTCGCGGATAAGGAATTTTACACGGTATTTCTTTGAAGGATAGTCAAAGCGAATTTCTTTGCCAAAACGACCATTTTGACGAAGTGCGGAGTCTATATTTTCAGGTTTGTTTGTTGCTGCTATAACGATAACAATCTTAGATGGATCAGCATTCATAGAACTTTGCATTGCAGTTAAGAAATCGCTTAACAATTTATTGTTGCCAATGCGTTGTAGGCCGAGTAAATCAATTTCATCGATAAATATTACTGCAGGTGCATTTTCGTAGACTTCATCTAGAATTGCTTTGATACCATATTCGTTAATTAACGCAGCATTGATATTAAAGAACTTCATTTTGTTTGCTAAGCCACGTTTTTCCATCATCAGTTCTATTTCACCGCAAAGACATTCAACGCTGAACGTTTTACCGGTACGAGGAGGACCTGTGAGTAACCATCCTTTTTCTGGCGTTGCTTCAATACGCATTAATTGCTCAGGGTTATCGATATACTGAATAATTGAATAGAATGCTTCTTTTACTTCATCAAGGCCAACCATATCTTTAAAGCTGACTGTTGGTTTAAGTTGTACTAGCCCAGGTTTGAACGTATTGAGATATTCTCCACCACGAAGGAAGTTCCACACATCATCTCTTTTTCTGATCAATTTTTCGCGAATGCCGCCACCTTCACTCCATGTTTTGTAGAGTGAAGCGATGAAGAATGTTCCAGCTAATGCTCCAAGAGGATACGTTTGTGACATAAACTTTGTAATTGCATAATCAACTACGGCGAGCATGTTTGCATCGGTTGGTATTTTTTCAGAGAAAGATTCCGTTGGTCCAGTCCATTTATTTTTACTATCATTAGTACCACCTACAATATATGGTCGTCCTGTTCTATCATCTGCAAGAGGCCCACGATTATTTGCATGAAGTTTTTTAACAAAATCTCTGATCGGTGCAGGAATATCTGTGTTGTCTTGAAAAAGCTCCCCAAATCTCCATAGTGAATACAAACCAAACAATCCGATACCACCCGCATAACTTGCTATAGTAGGCACATTATATTTGTTTGCAGGCGTTACCACATAAGAGTCAAGTGTACGAGCTGCTTTGTTGTACCACGTGAGGCCTATGTTCTGAACTGTAGTATCAAGGGCCTTGAGTTTTATATTGGTTCTGTTAAGGCCTTTTGTGAGAGATGCTGGTTCAAGATGGCTTACATTATTTCTGCTTCGACCTTTATTTATATGTTTAAGGAAGCGATTCAGATTAAATGGCTTTGTATCTTTAAAATTATTGTTTATCTGGTTGGTTAAATACGGGATAAAGGCATTACAAAATTCTGAGATCACAAAAGCAACCTCTAAGTGTTGAATTGGATCTTTTAATGCGATTATTGTTGCTTGATTTTGCAATAAAGCATTGACGGTTGCTTTATTATCAGTCAGGACTGCCATTATTTTGGCAGGATTATCTGCAAGTTTATTGAAGCCCTTTTTTACCAAAAGAGCGATTTCTGTCAGTTTGTTTTCAATTTTTTGTAAAGAATTAAAGGCTTTGATTAAGGCATCTTCGGCAAATTCTGTAAGTTCTGCCATTTGTGTCTGTTCAGAGGCTGTTAGAGGAGTGTTATCTGTTTGATTTATTTCCGCTTGAATTGTTGATCCAAGAAAAAAGGCCAAAAGTAGCATCAATTGTGCAATATTTCTTTGTTTCATTTAAAGTATTACTCCCAGATTTAGACCATAATTTGTTTTCAAAACAGTTACTAATACTACAAAGTTAGCATATTTTTTTGGTTTTGGGAAATGGGGAAGGGGCAAAATGAAGCTTTATAGTCGTTTTTCTTTACGTTTTTCCCCAAAAATTGAAAATATTTATGGTGTTTTTAATTATAAAACATTGCAAATTGTAAATTTTTAATGATATGCTAAGGTAGAAAAAAGATTAGAAAATAGCGGTTTTTTAGAAGTAGGAGATAGCGATGTTTCCTCTTACAAGGGTTAAAAAGATGGTCATGAGAGTCATAAAAGGCCACTTAGGCATTTTTTTGTGCCTTCTACAGGTATCAGTTCTTTCAGGATATGTGCAAGAAAACACCTACGGGTACGTTGTTCCAGAGAAAACCAAAATGAGCGATGGGGTGGTTGTGGAGCATGTGGTTTTATATCCGCAAGAGGGACACGATTCTTTGGAAAAGATTACCCGTAATGGGATGTTAGCCCGTTGTGACAACGCAAAGGCCACAATTTTGATATGCCATGGGTTTATGTGCGATAAGTACGATGTTGGGATATTACGGAAAGTTTTTAAAAAAAGTCAGTTTAATGTAATGACTTTTGATTTTAGAGCGCATGGGCAGGATAGTCAGGGTCAATATTGTACTTTTGGCCGCGATGAAGCGTTAGATGTGATTGCGGCGGCAAAATTTTTGAGTAATCATCCAGATCTCCAGGGTGTACCGCTTATTGCTTATGGCTTTTCAATGGGTGCAGTTTCTGCAATAGAAGCGCAGGCTTTGTCTTTAGATTTATTCGATGCAATGATCTTGGATTGTCCGTTTGAATCAAGTGAAAAAGTAATCAAGAGTGGGCTTGAAGGGTTGAAGGGTTCAGTTTTTGGGTATGAGTTCGATTTGCCAGGTAAAGATTTTTTACAAAAATATGCATTTCACCCGTATGTTCAAGCATTAGTTAAGGCAGTATTAAAAACGGTTGCGCAGTTGGATGCGACTGGTGTGAATACAAATTTCTGTCCTTTGTACCCTGCCGAATCAGCCAAAAAGATTGTTGTGCCAGTATTTTTTATTCACTGTAAAAATGATCAGAAAGTTTCTGTTGAACAAGTTAAGCATGTATATGAAGGAGCTGCTGGATTTAAGCGTTTGTGGTTAACAAATGGCCGTCGTCATTATGATTCATTTTTTTATAATCCAGAGAAATACATAGAACAAGTACGAGAGTTTTGTAGTCAGGTAATTAATGATGATATTTCAGAAATGCCACAAGAGGGCATTATTGAAGACGATGAGGATGATGATCATTTATTTGCTTAATAAAAAAATTATTAATAAAGGGAGAAGGGATGAAAATTTATAATAAAAAAATAGTAAAAATAACGATGTTATGCGTGTTATTAGTTGGTGGTTTTTTGCAAGCAAAAGTAAGAGCGATTACTACTCGAAGAGATTTTGAGCAACGTTTATCAAAAGATGGTAAAGATGGCATGGTAGTAGTACTTTTTTATGAAAGTCAAAAAAGAAACGGTGATGCGCGTAACAGAAATAAAGGCTTGACGCGCATGTATGAAGATTTGAGTAATTATCAACCATACAACGATGCGGACGTTGTTTTTCTCAAAGTAAATACTGGTCGTAAAGAGTTGGCTGATCTTGCTTTGTTATATGGTGTCAAAACTGTGCCAACATTTATATTTTTTAACAGTGGTAAACGATGTGTTGATGATCAAGGATCGGCAATAGTATTGAATGGTTTTGTTTCACGCGTAGATTTACAGTCTTTTATTGATCAGTATTATGGTGCAGAAGTAAAAAGACGTGTTGCAGAAAAAGAAGACAGAAGAGATCAGCGTATGA
>Ga0209342_10005684_pt1 | contig 12713 bp, 10 predicted proteins | sample RifCSP16_2_FD_184023 | JGI IMG/M metagenome (GOLD analysis project Ga0209342, IMG submission 184023) | Soil microbial communities from Rifle, Colorado - Rifle CSP2_sed 16_2 (SPAdes) (version 2) | ecosystem: Environmental > Terrestrial > Deep subsurface > Rock core/Sediment | place: Rifle... | reverse complement strand
CCGGTGCCGCCTGCGATGCATAGGAGGTTCTTGCCGAGACTCGGGTGGAAGGTGGCCCTCCCGAGCGGGCCGAAGAGGCCGATTCGGGCCGCCTCCGGCGCGCGCCCGAACAGCCACTCCGACACGCCGCCGCCCGGCTTCTTCTTGAGGACGAAGTCGAGCTTGCGCGCCCGCCGGTCGAAGTTGACCATCGAGTAGCCGCGGAACCCGGGCACGCCCGGCACCGTTACCGCCATGAACTGCCCCGCGTCGAAGTCGAGCGGGCGCTCGAGCGCGAACTCGAGCGCCATGACGTCGTCGGTGAGATTCCGCGCGCCCGCAACCACGCCGCCCACGGAGAGCACAGGACAGGCCCCGGAATCCATCGCATAGACGAAACTCGCCACTTCCACGGTGATGTCGCCTGCCGGCGCGCACTGGCACATCAGGAACTCGCCGGGCGCCTTGAGGTACTTGCGTCCGGAAGCCTCCGGCCAGCCGTCCTCGACCCGGCCGTCGACGAGCCGCGCCTTGCAGGTCCCGCAGGTCCCCGTCCCGCACTCGTACGGCAGATCGATCCGCGAGCGCAGCCCCGCGTACAGGATCTTCTCGCCCGGCTCGCCCTCGAAGGCGTAGGCGCGGTTGCGGGCGTTGACCTGGACGCGCATCGTCGGCGCCGCCGTCAGAAAGGGATGTGATAGCCGAATCCCAGCAGCCGGGTGTCGAGCCGCACGTTGCGTCTGAGCAGCCTCGAGCTGCCACCGCTCAACTTCACGGTGTCGTGGAAGCGACCTACCGCGAAGAGCTCGGTGGCGCCGCCGTCGAGCGCGGTCTTGAACACCTGGAGCGCCGACACCACGTCCGCCTCCCCCTTTGCGTCGTTCACGTCGACGGTGTAGACGGTGACGTGGCGGGTGAGCGGCGAGTGATCGCTGTTGTGCTTGGGAAGGTTCGTGAACAGCGTCGTCATGCCGTCCTTGCTGTGGTCCAGCCAGATCATGTCCTTGCGGATCTCCGGGCTGTAGGTGCTGATCGTGTAACGGAACGCCGGGTCGCAGAGATCGAGGAACGTGCTCCAGTCCCTCGCGTCGAGCGCGAGACAGGTGCGGTAGACGAGCTCCTCGACCGCCTGGCGCTGCTCGAGGGTTGCCATCATGCCCCTCCCTTAGGCAGCGGCGCGCGCCGGCTTCCCCTTCGCGTCCGGGTCGTACGACGGGCGTCCCATGCGCCGGCTCCATTCCGCGTAGTAGTGGCGCATGCCGACCTCGTCGTGGATCGTGCTCCCCTCCTCGCGCCCCTGGATCACCCAGCGCGAGTCGGTGCCTTCACGCATCGCGCGCCCCTGGCCGTGCACCCCGAGGAGGTCCTCGTGCAGGTTGCGGCCGAACGGGCCCCAGATCGTGTTGTGGTCGAAGACGCGCTGGGCCCGCTCGGCGGGCGTGTCGCGCTTGAGCCCCAGGCCGCGGAACTCGATCAGCACCTTGTTCGGCCCCAGCGGGGTCGAAGTGTCGATGCGCATCACCGACGTGCGCAGGTTGTACGTCATGCCCGGAAAGAGGTCGACCATGTACCAGCCGCCGGGCGCGAGGCCCGGCCAGCCGACCGCGCGCTCCTTGCTGCCCTCGTACTTGTCGTACTGGATGCTCATCGAGCCGACGGTCGCGTGACCGTTCGGAAAGGCGGTGTACTTCCGCTCGAAGTAGCCGGGCTGCAGCATGCCGGTGATGCGATTGAAATAGTGCAGATAGTCGTGATAGAACTCGCTATTGGTGTCGTGCCAGAGCTTGAAGTTCGTCTGCACGACCGCCTTGTGGAAGTGGAACACTTCCATCGGCTCCTGCATGTACGGCTCGAGGATGTCCAACGCGTCGCCGACGAACTCCCGCAGCGACATCGCGCCATCGTCCAGGTTCACCCACACGAACCCGCCGTGCGCGACCTCGGTCCGTACCTCCCGCAGGCCCGCGTCCTCCGTGCCGTAGCGATCCTGGTAGCCCTGTTCGCTGCGCGAGATGTCGACGCAGCTGCCGCGGGTGTCGAACGACCACTGGTGGAAGATGCAGGTCATCCGCTTCGCATTGCCGGCGGGGTCGTACAGGATCGTGTTTCCGCGGTGCGGACAGATGTTGTAGAAGGTGCGCACCTTCGAGTCGTCGCCGCGCACGACGATCAGCGGCACGCCGGCGGGATGGGTGCAGAGCCGGTAGTCGAAGGCGTTCGGGACCTCCGACTCGTGGCAGGCGATGATCCAGCTCGGGCGAAAGAGCTTCTCGCGCTCCTCCGCGAGGATCGCGTCGTCGGTATAGATCCGCGAGTCGACATAGTGCGTCGCCGGGAATTTCGGTCGGGCGGCCCAATCGGCTGCGGTCTTGGCCATGTGCGGTGCTCCTGATCTTAGATAGGCGAATCTTAGATCCCAGACGCAGATTCTGTGCCACGCTACGCGTCGGGCTTAAATCACTAATTTTTCGATCGATATGTCGCGGATATGCCGCGCGAACCGTAGCCTCCTGACGCGGCTCGTGTTTCCGCAGGAAACAGGCATCCGCCCGCCACCAAAGCGAAACGGCGACCGGTCGAGTCTCTCGGCCGGTCGCCGCTCGCGGCCCGCGCGGCTACTTGCAGCCGGTCATGCAGCGCCCCGCCTTGGCGTCCGGCCGGTCGTCGCGGATGAACCCGTTCCGGTTCGGCATCTGGACCGCCGGCAGCGTCTTCGCGTCCATTACCGCGTTGGCCGGCACGAGGCCATTCAAGTTCAGGATGTACGCCGACAGCGCATAGACCTCGTTCGGCGTCAGGCTGAGCGGCCGGTCCATCGGCATGGTGCGCCGGATGTAGTCGAACAGGATCGGCGCGTACGGGTACATGCTGCCGGGCGTCAGGACGCGCGCGTTCGTGGTGAACGACCCGATCCCGCCCACCATCGCGCCGTAGACCGGACCGCCCTTCGCGTCCGCGCCGTGGCACGCCACGCACTTGGCGTCGTAGATGCTCTTCCCTTGCGCCACGGTGCCGCTCCCGGCCGGCAGCCCGCGCCCGTCGGAGGTCCGGATGTCGATGTTCCACGGCGCGATGTCCGCCTCGCTGATCGGCTTGCCGTAACCGGCTGCCGGCTTCGCCGGGGTCGATGCGGTGTGCTGCATCTGCGCGCAGCCGGCGGCCGCGAGCGCGACCGCGACGAGACAGGCGAGCTCAGCCCGGGATCGCATTTTTCACCTCCCCGTTCGCCGCCACGGACCAGGGCTGGACGGCGTTGTGGTGCTGCACGAATCCGACGATCGCGCGGGTCTTCTGCAGGTCGGCTACCGTCGGCTGGACGTAGCCGGTGGAGTCGACCGCGCGGCTCGCGATCACCGCCGGGCTGCCGTTCCAGTTCCACCGGAAGCGGAACTCGCTGAGACACTTATCCAGCACCGGCTGGTCGAGCGTCGCCTCCTGCCAGTTCCGGCCGCCGTCGAGCGTGACGTCGACCGCGGTGATGCGGCCGTTGCCCGACCAGGCGAGGCCCTGGATCTCGTACCAGCCCGGCGCGCCGAGCTTCATGCCGCCCGAGGGACGGGTGATCACGGACTTGCACTCCATCTCGAAGCTGAACTGGCGCCACTTGCCCTGCGGCATCGGATCGGTATAGCGTGCCGTTTCGCTGCGGAAGTGCCACGGCTGATCGCCCACCTTGATGCGGCGCAGCCACTTGACCGAGACGTTCCCCTCCCAGCCGGGGACCAGCAGGCGCAGCGGGTAGCCGTTCTCGGGGCGCAGCATCTCGCCGTTCGACGCGTACACGAGCAGGCAGTCGTCGAGCACCTTCTCGATCGGCATCGAGCGCGTGTGGTTCGAGCCGTCGGCGCCTTCGAAGGCGAGCCACTTCGCCCCGGGCTGCACGCCCACCTCGTCGAGCAGCCACGACACCGGGATCCCGGTCCACTGCGCGCCCGACAGGAGCCCGTGCGTCTGCTGCACGGTGGTCGAGGCGGGCTTCAGCCAGTCGGTGAGGCCGTTGCCCGAGCACTCGAGGAAGTAGAACCGCGACACGGTCGGGTACCGCATCAGGTCCGCCATCGAGAAGACCAGCGGCTGCCGCACCATGCCGTGGATGACCAGCTTGTGGCTCTTCGGATCGATGTCCGGCGTGCCGGCGTGGTGGCGCTCGTAGATCAGGCCGTTCGGGGTGATGATGCCGTACTGGTGCTGGAGCGGCGTCATGCTCCAGTCGGACCAGTTCTGCCGGTTGACGAGGACGTCGGTCCGGCGCCGTGCGACGTGCGCCTCGTACTTGGACGGCATGCCATACATCGCCGGCGGGATCGGCCGGCCCATCTCCTGCGCCGTGGGGGGAACCGGGAGCGGGGCCGTGCGCCCGGTCGACGCGACGCCACCGGCGGCGAGCGCGCCGCCGGCAAGGGCAGCGCTCTTGCGGAGAAACGCGCGCCGGTCCTCGGACTCGAGTCTCACTTCGTCCTCTCTGGTCAGCAGGGTTCGTTTCGGCAGGGAACGCAGTCGCGTGTCGCTCGCCATGGATCCTCCTTCGGTGTGCGGCGCCGGGCCGCTGGTCCGGGGTTCTTCGCCCCGTAATCGCGAAGAGCAGTGCATTAACCGTGCCATTGCCGGTGACCGGTCTAACTCGTTGTCGCTTCTCATTGTGCGCTTGCGGCATTCGAAGGCACCACGCTGCGAGTGTTTCGTGCGGAAACGAGGCGCGCCTGTGGAAACGGCGCCGGACCCGCAACGGCTCAGCGGCGGATTCTGCCCGGCGGCGCGTCGCCTGTGAAAGAAGCTTTCGGCAGTTCGATATGCCGAACAGTGAGGGGCAACACGCCGCTAGTGGCCGTCGAACGGCGCTGGATCGGCGTGCATTCCCGAGAGTAGACTGCCCGCATGAAGACCGTGGCGATGCTCATGGCGCTAGCCGGCCTCGCTTACGCGGCGCCGATCGCCGCGGACGGCGACAATGCGCGCGCGGTCTTCGCGATGATCTGCACGCGGGAGGGACTCTCCCTCGGCCATCGCGACGAGGCGCTGCGCCGGTATATCGACGGGTGTGTGGCCGCGAAAATGAAGGTCTACGACCACGACATGTCGGATCCGGCAACCGCGCACCTTCCGAAGGCCTGCTGAGCTCGCGCTCGTGCCGGTGCGGCATCAAGGTGACGCTCGGGGACGGGGGCGTACTTAACCAGGACACTTATCGCGGTATCAGGATTTTCGTGGGGCCAGCGGATACGGCGTGCTAGCGTAGCGGTCGGTTATAAGGATATTTCGACCTACGCCTATGTCCGGTCTGGTATCGCCGCACGGCGGCCGCGGGCTGCGGGCCCTGCGGGTGGAAGGCGGGCGCGCAGCGGAGGAACATCGACGCGCGCAGACGCTTCGCAGGCTGCAGGTCACCTCCCGGGAAAAGGGCGACCTGATCATGCTCGGCATCGGCGGTTTCACGCCGCTCGAGGGCTTCATGACCCGTGCCGACTGGCAAGCCGTGTGCGACGGATGCCGTACGGCGGACGGCGTGTTCTGGCCGATCCCGATCACGCTTTCGACCGACAAGACCGCGGCCGATGCCATCGCCGCCGGGACGGAGATCGCACTCGCCGATCCGGATGACGGCAGCCTTCTCGCCGTGATGAAGGTCACGGAAAAATACCGTATCGACAAGGCTCACGAGTGCATGTCGGTCTTCAGGACCGCGGACCCGGCACATCCGGGCGTGGCGATGGTCATGCAGCAGGGCGAAGTGAACCTCGCCGGCCCGGTGCAGGTGCTCTCCGACGGCGGCTTCAGGGCGCGCTACGGCGAGCTGTTCATGACGCCGGCCGAGACCCGCGCCAGGTTCGAAGCGCTCGGCTGGTCGAAGGTGGCGGCGTTCCAGACGCGCAATCCGATGCACCGGTCGCACGAGTATCTCGCCAAGGTGGCGATCGAAACGTGCGACGGGGTCCTGGTCCACTCGCTGCTCGGGCAGCTCAAGCCCGGCGACATTCCCGCCGACGTGCGCGCACGGGCGATCGAGGCGCTGCTCGCGAAGTACTTCCGCAGGGACACCGTGATCCATGCGGGGTATCCGCTGGACATGCGCTATGCGGGCCCGCGGGAGGCGCTGCTCCACGCCCTGTTCCGGCAGAACTACGGCTGCTCGCACCTCATCGTCGGCCGCGACCACGCCGGGGTCGGGAGCTACTACGGCCCGTTCGACGCGCACCGGATCTTCGACGAGATCCCGAAGGACGCGCTCGAGACGCGGCCGTTGAAGATCGACTGGACCTTCTGGTGCTACAAGTGCGGCGGCATGGCCTCGGGCCGGACCTGCCCCCACGCGGACGCGGACCGGCTGCTCGTGTCGGGAACGAAGCTGCGGAAGTGGCTCTCGGAGGGCGCCGAGGTGCCGGCCGAGTTCAGCCGCCCCGAGGTGCTCGACATCCTGCGCGAGTACTACTCGGGCCTGGCGGCGGGGGAGAAGGTCGAGGTGAAGCTCGTGGGCCACTCGGCCCGCTGAGCCCGTTTGCTTTTCGGGTCGAGGAGCGGCACGACCTGAGGGGTCACGTTCGCAACAACTCGCCGCCCGGCCCGCCTGGTCAGTCGATGATGTGGTAGACCGGCGCCTTCTCCAGGTCCCACTTGCCGGTATTGCGGTCGTAGCGGGACAGGGTGAAGCAATGCCAGTTCTCATCATCCAGCTTCATGTGATCGCCCCGATAGTAATACCCCGGCCACCGCGTCTCCTCGCGGAACAGCGTGTGATGGGTCACGGACTCCGAGGCCCATAGCCGGTGGTGCAGCTCCCACGTGCGCTGAAGCTGGTGCAGGTCTTCGGCGCCCATATGGGCCATGTCTTCCCTCAGCATGCCCAGCAACTCGAGTCCGCGGTTGAGCAGCACGCCGTTCGTCATGTAGTTGGTGCTGATGCCGCCGACGTATTCGTCCATGATCTTCTCGAGGCGCTGAAGACCATGGATCGGCAGAAGATAACTCGGCGATACGGTTCCGGCCACGATCTCGTTGCGGCCGACCCGGTAGTTCTCCAGCGGCTGGTAGATCACCTTCTCGAGGTCGCGATATTCCTGTTCGCTGACCTGGGGCTGCGTTTTCCCCATGTCCATTACGTACTTGACCGCCGCCTTGGCGGCGATCCGGCCTTCCGTGAACGACCCTGACGAGAACTTGTGGGCGGTGCCGCCGATTGTGTCGCCGGCGCCGAAGAGCCCGTCGACCGTCATCATGCGGTTGTAGCCCCACTGATATTCCGCAGGAGCATAGTCTTCCGGTCCGCTCGCCCACGCGCCGGAACAGGTGGCGTGAGAGCCCATGACGTAAGGCTCGGACGTGGTCAGCTCGGGGTTGATGTGCTTGGGGTCGATGTTCTGCGACGCCCAGACGACCGCTTGCCCGATCGTCATGCCGAGGAAGTTCTCCCAGCCGACGGTCTCCTTGTGGGGATCCTGGAAGGCCTCCATGGTCACCATGCGGATGGGACCGCGGCCGGCCGCGACCTCCTTGAGGAGGGCGTGGTTGCGCAGGCAGGTCGGCACCGGGTGATGGTCGACGTAGTCGCCCACCATAGCCTTGGTGTCTTCGTACCACCTCTTCTCGTACTCCTCGCCATAGCCGTTCTGCGTGTACGTCTTCAGATGGAGGAAGTAGGCGCCGACGGGGCCATAGCCGTCCTTGAAGCGGGTCAGGACGATGCGGTTCTCCATCTGCGTCATCTTGGCGCCGACCTGGATCGGAAGCGCGTAGCACGACCCGCTGCTCCAGGGCGCATACCAGGTCCGCCCCATGCCCTCGCCCACGGCGCGTGGCTTGAAGATGTGCGACGCACCGCCGGCGGCGACGATGACGGCCTTCGCGCGGAACACATGGAAATCGCCCGTCCGGACATTGAACCCGACGGCGCCGGCGACCCGGTTCGCCTTGCTCTTGTCCATCAGCAGGTGGGTGACCATGATCCGGTTGTAGACCTCGGTCGCGGCCTTGCGCGCGGCCTCGGCGACGATCGGCTTGTAGCTTTCGCCGTGGATCATGATCTGCCACTTGCCTTCGCGCTGGTACCGCCCGGTCTTGGGGTCCCGCATCATCGGCAGGCCCCATTCCTCGAACTTGTGCACCGTGCCGTCCACGTGCCGCGCGATGTCGTAGCCGAGGTCCTCGCGCACCAGGCCCATGAGGTCGTTACGGGCGTAGCGGACATGGTCCTCGGGCTGGTTCTCGCCCCATTGCATGCCCATGTAGCAGTTGATGGCGTAGAGGCCCTGGGCGACCGCGCCGCTGCGCTCGATGTTCGCCTTCTCGACGCACACGATCTTCAGATCGCGCCCCCAGTACCGCGACTCGTAGGTTGCCCCGCAGCCGGCCATGCCGCCGCCGATGACGAGGATGTCCGCGTCGACGAAAACCGTCTTCCTGCCTCCGAACAGTCCCATCAGACGACTCCCCGCTTGAGCTGCTCCGGGCGCAACGCGGGCAATCCCCCTTTGATGTTCAGTGCATCCGGTTCGTGTGCGAGTTCCTGCCTCGCGAAATCCTCGGGACGAGGCGCTTCATACTCGGCCGGCCCCTTGATCGATCCCCAGGGCGTCGTCCGGATCGGGGACTCGAAGTTCTTCTCGCGGCCGTCGCGGAACTTGAGCCGCCAGGAAATCGTCCCCTTGGCCTCCTCCCGAAGCACCCGGACGCTGTGGCCCAGCGGGGCGAAGTCGGCATAGCCGCGGCAATCGATGGCGTGCTGCGGACAGGCCTTCACGCAGGAGTAGCACTCCCAGCACATGTTCGGCTCGATGTTGTACGCACGGCGATAGGTCTTATCGATGTGCATGATGTCGGACGGGCAGATGTCGACGCAGTGTCCGCAACCGTCGCACCGGGTCATGTAAACGAAAGTCGGCATGGGTTTCGTCCTCTCCCTGATCAGTAGTGCCGGGGCCGTTCGCGGGCACTGCCGAACTGCTCGGGCTTGTCGGCGGGCGCGGGCAGGTTGCTCCTCCAGCCGATCGCGTAGGAAACCCTCTTCTCGAAGGCCGCCGCGGGCTTGAAGAACATGTGGGCGAACTTGGACCACGGCACCGAACCGAACAGCACCGTCGTGGCGATGACGTACAGGCCGAAAAGCACGCCGGCGCCGGAACCGCCCCGCGTCTGCACGTAGGCCCAGACGAGGCCCAGCGTGACGCTGGCGAGAAGCGAGAGGATGAACAGATCCGCGCGCACGACGCGGAACGGGGAATGGCCTTCGGCGAGGACATCGACCCGGATGAAGAACCAGAACCAATAGCCGCCGAGGCAGACCATCAGCCCGCCGAGCCACCAGAGCTGCGGCAGGATGGCGGGCGTCGGCGTCGCGGGCGTCGGGTAGCTGAACACCATGACGGCGGTGGTGACGACGTAGATCACGAAGCCGTACATGGTCAGGAGATGGGCGACCCGGCGGCGCGCGTTGCAGAATTCCCCGGATGCGAGGAAGTCTATGAGGCCGGTCTTGATGGCGATCGACACCAATTCGCCCCCGCCGACTTGCTGCGACCCCTTGCTTCTCGATCTCCGCCAATTATCGAAAAAATACCTGGCGCTCCCCTTGTGCGCGACGTCGAAGAGCGTCCCTGCCGCGACCAGGACGATCATGACGACCACATAGGCCTGCATGATGGCAGGCGATATGGACGCCGAAAGTTCGGCAAACGGATTGCTGGTGAACATCTCTTGTCTCCTCGCCGTTTCGGCGGGGATTCTAAGTGTCGCGTGACAAGCCCTCGCCTTGATCTTCGCTATGCGCTCATAGAGACGATGAATGCTCGCGGGGGGCGCGCCCGAGCGGGCTAGCGTCCGAGCGGGCTAGCGTCCGAGCTCCCGCAGCTCGAAGCGCATCGCCGCGAGATCGCCCAGCGCCCACGTCGCCGGCGCGGCGAGACCTGCCACCGTCCCGGGATTGACGAGCCAGGTTGTGTCGCCCTTCACGCTCGCGACCTTCCGCGCTTCGGCCTGGTGCGAGTGCCCGCAGCACACCAGCTCCCAGTCGCCGGTGCACGCCATCGCGTAGCCGTAGTCGTGATAGTGCACGACGAAGACCCGGCGGCCGGCGAGCTCGATGCGCGCGTCGGCGCCGTGATACTGGAGGAGCCCGCCGCTGGCGCGCGACAGGTTGTGCAGGGCCTGCGGATCGCCGACGTTGTTGCCGTGGATGAGGTGCATCGGCAATCCCAGAGCGATGGCGGGTTTGAGCGTCTGCGCCCCGATGAGGTCACCGCAGTGGATCACCGCGGCGGCACCCTGCGCTTTCGCGTCGCGCACCGCTTGCGCGAGCGCATCGGCGCGGTCGTGGCTGTCCGAGACAATGCAGATTTTCACGCGGCGATGATAGACGATAAGCGGCCGGGACACTGCTTATGGCCGCATCAGTTCCGTTCGTTGCTGCGCTGCCGAAGCGGGCGCAGAATGCGCCTTCGCAAGTCCACGCCGGGAACGTCGCGTTGGCCTCCGAAGTCAAGACCACCACCTGCTACATGTGCGCGTGCCGTTGCGGCATCCGCGTGCACCTGCGCGACGGCGAGGTCCGTTACATCGACGGCAATCCCAACCACCCGCTCAACCGCGGCGTGATCTGCGCCAAGGGCTCGTCGGGGATCATGAAGCAGTACTCCCCGGCGCGGCTCACCAAGCCGCTCGCGCGCAAGCCCGGGAGCGCGCGCGGCGACAACGAGTTCGTCGAGATCACCTGGGACGAGGCGTTCGCGACGCTGGCGGAGCGGCTCGCCCACCTGCGCGCGACCGACCCGAAGAAGTTCGCGCTCTTCACCGGCCGCGACCAGATGCAGGCGCTCACCGGGCTCTTCGCGCGCCAGTTCGGCACGCCGAACTACGCGGCGCACGGCGGTTTCTGCTCGGTGAACATGGCCGCCGGCATGATCTACACGATCGGCGGATCGTTCTGGGAGTTCGGGGGTCCGGACCTTGAGCGGGCGAAGCTGTTCGTCATGATCGGCACGGCCGAAGATCACCACTCCAACCCGCTCAAGATCGCGATCTCGAAGCTCAAGCGCGACGGCGGACGCTTCGTTTCGATCAACCCGGTGCGGACCGGCTACTCGGCGATCGCCGACGAGTGGGTGCCGATCCGACCCGGTACGGATGGCGCGCTGCTGCTCGCCCTGGTGCACGAGATCATCGCGCTCGGGCTCTACGACCGCGAGTTCCTGGTGCGCTACACCAATTCCGGCCAGCTCGTGAGCCGCGACGAGTCGAGCGACCGGCACGGGCTGTTCGTGCGCTCACCCGACGCCGACGAGGTCAATCCGCTCTATCCGCAGAATCAGGTGTGGTGGGACCGGCACACGAACGGGCCAGTGACCACCCACACCGCGGGCGCGGACCCCTATCTCCTCGGCGAGTTCCGGATGCCGGACGGGACGAAGGTCGCGCCTGCGTTCCAGCTCCTCGAGGAGCGCGTGCGGGCCTACACGCCGGAGTGGGCCGAGGGCGTGACCGGAATCCCGGCGGCGACGATCCGCCGGCTCGCGCACGAGATGGGGATCACGGCGCGCGATCACCGGTTCGAGCTGCCGATCCCCTGGACCGACTGCTGGGGCACCGAGCACGAGAAGGTCGTCGGTAACCCGGTCGCCTTCCACGCGATGCGCGGCCTCGCCGCGCACTCGAACGGCTTCCACTCGATCCGCGCGCTCGCGATCCTGATGACGCTGCTCGGCACGATCGACCGCCCAGGCGGCTTCCGGCACAAGGCGCCGTTCCCGCGCGCGATCCCCCCCACCGCGAAGCCGCCGAAGGGACCCGAGGCCGTGCAGCCGAACACGCCGCTCGCCGGGCTCGCGCTCGGCTGGCCCGGCTCGCCCGACGATCTGTTCGTCGATGGCGAAGGGGCACCGGTCCGGATCGACAAGGGCTTCTCATGGGAGCACCCGCTGTCGGTGCACGGGCTGATGCACAACGTCATCACCAACGCCTGGCGCGGCGACCCGTACCGCATCGACACCCTGATGATCTTCATGGCGAACATGGCGTGGAACTCGACCATGAACACCATGGCGATCCGGCAGATGCTGAACGACCGCGACGAGGCGGGGGAGTACAAGATCCCGTTCATCGTCGTGTGCGACGCGTTCCAGTCGGAGATGACGGCGTTCGCGGACCTCCTGCTGCCCGACACGACCTACCTCGAGCGGCATGACGCGATGTCGCTCCTCGACCGGCCGATCTCCGAGTTCGACGGGCCGGCCGACTCGGTGCGGGTGCCCGTGGTGTCGCCGAAGGGTGAGTGCAAGCCGTTCCAGGAGGTCCTGATCGAGCTCGCGGGGAGGCTGCGCCTGCCGGCGTTCACTCGAGCCGACGGGTCGCGGAAGTTCCGCGACTACCCCGACTTCATCGTGAACTTCGAGACCGAACCGGGGTCCGGGATCGGGTTTCTCGCCGGGTGGCGGGGCAAGGGCGGCGAGAAGTTCATGCGCGGCGAACCGAACCCGCGCCAGTGGGAGATGTACGCCGCCAACAACTGCGTCTTTCATCATCGGCTGCCGCCCTCGTACCAGTACATGCGCAACTGGAACAAGGGCTACATGGAGTGGGCCCAGCGGACGCGGATCCGCCGGTACGGCGAGCCGGTGCTGATCCACGTTTATTCGGAGGTGCTGCAGCGGTTCCGGCTCGCCGCCCAGGGGAAATGGCCGGGGCGCAAGCCTCCGGAGCGGCTGCGGCAGCGGGTCGCGACGTACTTCGACCCGCTGCCGTTCTACTACGAG
>Ga0209342_10005683_pt1 | contig 12713 bp, 14 predicted proteins | sample RifCSP16_2_FD_184023 | JGI IMG/M metagenome (GOLD analysis project Ga0209342, IMG submission 184023) | Soil microbial communities from Rifle, Colorado - Rifle CSP2_sed 16_2 (SPAdes) (version 2) | ecosystem: Environmental > Terrestrial > Deep subsurface > Rock core/Sediment | place: Rifle... | reverse complement strand
CGGCGTTTCGAGTATTGCTGCGTGGCGACAGGCTTACGGAGGTCTGCAGCATATGGCTGCATTCAGAACGTCGCGTGCATTTGACTCGCGTCCGGCTTCAGTGGCTACCTGGCTTCGTCGGGGTGAGATCGAGGCGGAGCAGATAGAGACGAAGCCGTGGGATCCGGGTCAATTCGAGAAATCTCTCTCAGCACTTCGTTACTTGACCAGAAGACATGACCCCGGTCATTTCATTCCCGAGTTGCGGGAGCGTTGTGCGGAAACAGGAGTTGCGGTCGCCTTCGTGCGTGCTCCGACAGGCTGCCGGGCAAGCGGGGCGGTTCGTTTCCTGACTCCCAACAAGGCTTTGGTGCAGCTCAGCTTCCGTTACCTATCAGACGATCAATTCTGGTTTACCTTCTTTCACGAGGCTGGGCACCTACTGTTGCACCGAGAGCGAATTTCGTACTTAGAGTCGCTTCGCGGCGATAGATGCGGACTGTTGGAGGGCACCGATCCGCTCTCTGACATCGAGGAAGAGGAAGCCAACGAATTCGCAGCGCGAACCCTCATTCCGTCTGAGTTTCGAGTAGCGCTTGAAAACCTGCCACCTGACCCGAGGGCGGTTATCCGGTTCAGTGTTCGACTCGGGGTGTCCCCGGGCATCGTGGTAGGGCAGCTCCAGCATCTCGGCAGAATCGCCCCTAGCCGGCTGAACAGGCTGAAGAGGCGTTATCGATGGGAAGACTAACTCCCTTATGATCGAAATGGCTTGAATACTAACGGACTCTTTTGCCAATTGCAGAGAGCGTCTTCAAGTACCTGCATCCCCACATTCAGTTCCGAATCAAGCTCCACCAGCGCCCGATCTAGGTTCGCTGGACGGTCATTCGATCCAAGTAGCAACCGTGCTCCCTCGAGAGGCCCGGTCGCACCAGACATGTAGGTCGAGCCAGGCTCAATCGGACTCAAACCCAGCTTGCCAACCATGTTCAGGTAGTCGAACCGAGCCGTCCGTCCGAATCTGGCGACGGTCATGCTCCGGTAGATGTCATCAAAAGCCCTTCGAGCATCGCCATCCGACCTCCGCAACGCTTCGCTCATCAGTTCCTGGTGAGAGCGTGGAGGAGCGACCCACGTTACATAGCTCTCGACGACTGCCCCTGTATCGCTCAGTGATTCGTACTTGCGATGGTTGCCAAATCCGTGCGCTCCCTCGGCCTTGAGTGCGTCTAGGTTGGCATCAAACCAAGTACGAAATGCTGTTGGATCGGAGCTTACGCGGGGCCAGTCCCACTTTCCCGGACCACCAAGGCGGCCGTAGACCCCTCGTGCATAGCGCCACCCAGCCCTGGCATGTTTCCCGAAGTGTACGAACAGGAACACCATCCAGAAGGTCTCCTCGATGTTCCCCGAGCGCTGAAACAAGATCGCGGCCTTAATTGGATCGAATAGCTCGTCATTTGGATCGGCGCGCCGCTCGCTGATCCCGCGTGTGGCGATCTTGGAGACATAGGAGACTCGGCGTACGCTTTCCAGCATCTGCTCCATGAAGGTTTCGCGTGCCGCGGGATCGGTGACTCCAGGGAGGGCTCTGTTATCACGGTCAAAGAGGGTCAGTGCGGCTCCAAGTTGCCGGGCAAGCTCTCGATCCCTCGGCCTCAAGGCATCCTCTCCCCCGACACCTGAGCAACCCATGCCCCAATTGCGTTTACAACTTCCTTGGTCACGCCAAAGCTGCTTTGAAGATTATGGTTGAAACCTAAAACGAATATGTCGTGGTCAAAATACACGTCGAAGAGGGCGTCAATCACTCCCCAGTACGCGATTCCCGCGACGCCTCCCGACTGTCTTGGCAGTGACCAAGCAGGCATCTCTTTCTGCTCCAGACGAACACCGGCCATGGCCTGAACCAGCTGCACAACGGAACTGCCATTGAGAATCAATGTGCGAACTGGCGAGTCCCTCAGAAGAAGGCCAAGAGTATTGCCGGCGGCTGACAAGAGCGATGAGCGTTGATCAGTGCTCATCTCAGTCCATTTTCGCATTGTCGCGTACGGGATGAGATCGAGGTGGCAGGCCTTCCTTAAAGGATCATAGAAGGAAGCGTTTGCTCCCGAAACGACGATGTCGAGTTTCTTGAACCATGTATCGTATGGATTCCACTGAAAGTATGAGCAACAGGCGTCAACAATCATATTTAGATGTCGCGCGTCCACATCTGACCAGGATGAAAGACCGAGTGAGTTCAGAGTGTGAAAACGGCGGTTAGGTCCCTCGAGTTCGTTTCCTGACGCGTCCACAAATTCTCTGTTGCTAGGATTCAGGCCAAGAGTCGCTATACAGGCCTCGGATAGATCTCCGAACGCAGGGATTGGGCAACCCCAACGAATCACATGCGTTCGAGCCAGTCGATGGCTATCAAGACGATTGATCAAAGAAGCCAAAGTCACATGAACGCTTGTCATGAGAGTCTTTGTTCAATAAATGGTCGATAGACGTCGGAGTACATCTCATCGCGCAGAGTCTTGATTCTGTCCACTTCTCCGTCCTTCGAGCATCTGAGGATATGGAGCAGTCGAATGAGATCCTCCCAGTAGGGGTCCAGTTCGGCTACTGCCATGCCAGCCAAGGAACCTGCCACCCGAAGGGCAGATTCGGCTTCCAGGAGGGACTTTATGGCGGCCCAGGGGTCGCCGACTGGCATTGGCGGCATGGATGTGGTTGACTGCCAACCTTCTTGAAGATATCGCTTTGCATCCTTGAGTCGATCGTCGTAGATATGAAGGCTTCCAACGGCGTGCTTGTACGTCCCTAGTTCAACCGACAGGGATCTGGCAATGATTTCTTGGAGCATCGTGAAGGAGAAGATATCGTGCGGCATGCCCCGGTATGCGTCGTTAGATCGCATGCAGGTGAACATGTGGAGTTTTTCATTCCTGAGTAGGAACTGAAGCGTACATGTGCAAGGCACGTCGTTGTGTTCCTCAACGATGTCACCGGCATCGAAGAGCTGAATTACAGCTTGGCGTGAGTCCCTTTTGATCTTGAGAACCTTGGTGACATTCCTTACTTGATCTAGACCATTCCAGTTGAGAAGCCTAGGGCCATATGCGCCGAAGATAGTTTCTCCGTCCGCAAACCGGTCATAGTCAGGTAAGTAGTACGAAATGAAACCAAGCTCGTTGCTTTCCGCCAAATACCAACATAGCTCACCTAGGCAACTAAACGGTTTTCCCCTTGTTTCAGTTCGGCTGAGGCGCGCCCTCGGGTCCGTAATCTCAAGTAACACACCCTTCAACTCGGTCGCCCCACCCTTAGACGGAGTGATGTGTTGTCCGTCTGAAAGGATGGCTTCGAAAACGTGACGCATCACATCGTCGATGGTTTGGCCTTGGAAGTATGCATCAGCCACGGTTCGCTCCAGGATTAGCAGCGAAATCTTGGACAGTGACTTCGGGTCCGCATCGCCACCATTATTCTTCTGCCCGATGATTATCGCACGTGGCGCGCACACGGGAACCAACGAACTGACAACGATGCGAACAGGTTGGTTGAGGACTGGCCTCGCGCTCTTCGAGGTAGCCCTCGCGGTGGAGCCAGGAGAGGAACGTCCGGATGCCGCGGGCGTGGTCGTGGAGGGATTCGTCGCTCAGGGACCGGCCGTCGTCGAGACGGCGGGACCGCAGGTGCGACTGGTACGCCCGCATGCGCGGCACGGTCAGGTCAGCGAGATGGGCCTTGCGGCCTAGAAAAGCGTTGAGGGCGAAGAGGATGTCGGAGTACCAGCGGACGGTCTTCGGCGAGTGGTTGAGGCCGTCGTGGTACTGGAGGTACTCCCCTATGACGTTGCGGAGCGGGATGTCGTCCTTGTTCATCGCGGGCCAGGTGACCTTTCGTCTTTTTCGCTGGGCAGCCATTGTCCCCTCCTCTGCGGAAGAAGTCTTTGACTGCTCGGCACCGGGCCCTCTGATCCGAAAAACACAGAGCACCTGACTTGCTCATTTCAGGTGCCCTGATCCGGTCGATTTCCTATCTGGAGCGGGCGATCGGGATCGAACCCACGGCCCTTCCCAGCGACGCCCCCGGCGCCTCGTCGCCCGTGGCGCCGCCCCAGGCAGGGCGAGCCCACTATCGGCACGCCGGTCCTCGTCCACCAGCAGCGGCTCGCCTGCTGATTCTTACTCCACCATTTGCAGCTTGCAAGACGTAGGGTCGATGGCCACCAGCAGGGGCCGAGCCAGACTGGTGAAGGACACGATGGCCTGGCCCGGCGCCAGGCCGGGCAACCGGCTCCACAGGGCGTCATCGATGCCGCCGATGGAGCGCCGCAGACGGTTGACCACGTTGGAGTCGTTGATCTTGTGGAGCACCCAGTTGTTGATCAGCCCGATCACCTCGTCGGGAAGGTGCTGGGGGAGCTGGGTAATGAAGACTAACCCCAGCCACCGCTTGCGACCCCGGCGGGCAATGCGAGCTACCTGCTGGAATAGCACCGGCATGTCCTTGATCCGCTGCGCCGACAGGAACTCGTGAGCCTCCTCGATGAATACCAGCGCTGGGGTCGGCTGGCGGTTGGCAATCACAGCCTGCTGGTAGTTCTCGTCCTGCTGCCGCTGCACGCCGCGCAATATCTGGGCGATCACTAGGTTGTTCACCTGTGGGGAGTCGGTGTCGCTCAGATCGACGATGGAGACGCGGCCCGGCTGGAGCATGACTGCGTAATCTATGGCGGCAGCGCGTGGGTTATCGAGAATCTGGAGCCTGTGCAGTCGCCAGAGCTTGCCCAGCAAGGCCCGCCAGCTTACCTCGCTGTCTGACTTCACCGCTTGGACGCGCTGCATGACCTGGGGCAGATTGCTGCGGAAAATCGGATTGTAGGGTTCTGGATCGTCGGGGTTCTTGGAGATTATGCTGGAAGATTCCGGCAACGTCTATGAGTTGAGAAAGTGTCATCCCCGGGTAGCCCGTCTCCAGTTCGTCGATTTCCAGGGCCTGTTGCTCCTCTGTGCGGTTGCCGCGAGCCGGATAGACCCCTAAATCACGCAAGAGCTGTTTACAGACGTCGAAGGCCTGAAAGAAGCGCAGTTCTTGCGCGGGTGTAAAGTCCAGGATCTCTTTGACCGCATGAGGCGACAGATCTGAGAAGTCCAACTTGAATTCGGTTAGGCTGGGGTGCTGTGGATTCGCAGTCTCCCGCCCCACCAGGTGGTAGACGTGGGTGTTGTCTACCCCCATCGGCGTCATCTCTCGCCGATTCAACGCGCTCTGCATCTTCTGATCGTCGGAAGGCTCATGGATGGTGGTGTACTCGCCCTCCGTATCCAGGATGATGCAGGCGACATCCGCCTTCTGGAGCTGCGTTACCAGGCCGGAAACAGTCGTGGACTTCCCACCGCCGGTGGTGCCAAGTATGCCCGTATGGCGGGGTAACACCGATTTGATTGCCGAGGGCACCCTCACTTCAATGTCTTCCTGGCCGTCCGCCACGCCCAGCCGGATGTCCCCACCCGTCTTCAGCACGCCGGCCGTCTCGTCAGGCGTCAAGGCGAAGACAGGACTGTTCGGCAGTGGCCGCCGGCGGGGCGGCACGACGCCGCCATCCCCCAATTCCTCTCCGATGAGTTCGACCTGGACGCGACCGTGGTACTTGGGCATGAAGATGCCACCCCGCACCGTCGCGGTGACGACGATAGGGGCGTCCGCTCGTAGACCATCCGGCTCGGCGAAGGGCCCCTTGACGACAGCGCCAAGGTAGGAGCGGCCGTCGGCGACGCTCTTGATCCGGACCAGGGACTGACTTGGCAACGCCCCGATGTTCTCCTTGGCGAGCAGGACCGTGACAGTGCCGTCGGCGCTGGCTGGGGTGTCGAACATCGTTCGGCCCACGGAGCCTTCGTACTCAGGCGGTTCCCGCCACTCGCCGCCAGCCTGTTCCACCTGCTGGCCGATGGACTCCAGCGCTGCTTCTGGCACTACCCCTATACCTTCGTCAAGGGGATTGATCAAGGAGCCCTGCGCGTTGCGATCCATGATTCCTCCTTCGTCTAACGCCGCGTCTGGCGCTCCGTCAGGTACCTGAACGGTTCTCCGGCCTCTACGTAGGCGAGCTGTGTCGAAGCCGTGAATGAGTCCGTGCCGAACGTGGCGCGGCAGACAGTGTCTGCCAGATCGATAAGCATTGGGAATCCTCGATGCTCCTGGAGGGCGCTATCGGCCATGGCGATAAGAGCGGCCTCGTGGGCATGCTCTATGTGGGCGTAGAAAAGCTGCGCCGGTGCCATGTCTGAGGCCCGGTACATGCCCACTACGATTTGAGGGCCCACGCCAGAGACGAACTGTTTGACGCGAGGCAGGAGGGTCGCCCAATCGCCACGATAGTGGCCCTGCTCCACGATGCGGTCCAGCCAGCCTGTCATCGTGTCTACGATGGCGTATTCAAGCGGGCGAAGAGCGTTACCGATCGTAAGCAACGTGCGTGCCGCTGGCGCGCTCGGCACGAACACGAATCGGCGATGCCCCTCCACTAGGTCATGCAGTAGATCAAGGCTGCTCTCCAGAAGCTCCTTCATGCCTGAGCCGGTGAGCAACTCGTATGGGGTGGGATTCCCATGTCCCATCCGCCAGGGGGCATCGGATCTGTGGAGGAGGACGGCCCGCTCGGCATAGGTCATAATGCCCCGTCTGCCGAGATCGCTCAGGGTGTCGCGCCGACTGCTCATGTCAAAGCCGGCCCGCCGCTGACGCCGTTCCAGCACCTCCAGCGCTTCCTCGACGGGATCAAGGCCGCCGACCCGCAGGTCCCGCCGGTACAAGCGCTGCACCCAGGAGCCCTGGTCGCCCCGATAGGAGACCAGACACACGCCAATCTGGGCGATGGTGACCGGCAGGGTGTCGTGTACCACGCTGGTGCCGTCGCAGGCCTCCACGGCGCCGTTGAATAACAGGCCGCGGTGGACACGCTCCACGTCTTCGACACCCGCCTGATACACGCCGGCGTCAGGCGGAGCGCCAGGCCGTGTTCGCAGACGCGGGAACACTTCCTGACGAATGCGGTCTCGGATACGGTTCTCCTGCCGTACCGCCTGCTCGATCTCTTCCTCGAGACGACCGTAGAGGGCGGCCAAATTTTCCCCAGGCTGCCAGGTGTCCAGATCCAGCGCCCGCGCCAGGGGCTCGCCAAAGGCGGTCTCGAACTCGTGCGCATCGACGAGCGCCGGCTCTCCTGAGGCCGGCGGGGGCACTGGTACCGTGAGCTCACGCGTCTCCCGGTCGTCGTCCGAATCAGGCTGGTTCATAGATTGCATCTGGAAAACCGAGCTTGAGCTGCTTCTCTAGACATTATTCCGCCTCGAGAGCAGAAGTTCGACATCGTCATGGATCATGAGAGTCCCAGCCACTCCCTAAATGATGGACCTCCCCGCCAGGAACGGATGATCAGCTTCGCATATGGTTCGGCCATAGCCGTCGGCATCCCGAAGTCGCCGGTCAGAACCTCCACGGCTAGCGCGACACCTCCCTGGAAGGTCGAAGGCCGTCGGAAACGCGCTACACGACGCTGCGCCTCGCCGGCCGGCGCCAGTAGTTCCAAGGCCAGGCGGTCGGCCCGGCTCTCCGCCCCAGCGATTCGACCGCAACCTAGGACGCCGCCAGGTTGTCGCTCCATCAGGTGGGTGTGGACGCCGATGGAGGCGTGGCCGAGGACAGCGTCAACCCGCTCGTCGACGGTCGGCCCCCGGAGGCCATCAAACACCTCAAGGATAGCAGCGCCCAGCCGGGCCACTGCACGCTCGCGAGGCTTAAGGTAGTCTAGCAGAAAGTGGGCGGCTTCATGCGCCAAGCTGAATCGACGCTCGTCTTCAGGATCGGCTCCGTCCAATAACACACATCCCCGTCCGCCGTAGGCAACCAGACAACCCCGAAGTGGGCGATCCGCACAGCCCAGTCGGAACGGGACGCCGCGCTGTTCCAGCCACGCCTCCACATCCCTTACCCAGAGGCGTGGCAGCTTCAATATAGCGAGGGGCAATCCCCATAGGATCGGTTGCTCCAGGTTGCGCGGAAAGGGTTCTCGTCCCCCTGCCTTGCTCCAGAACTCCTCGACGATGCGCTCCAACCAGCCTTCGGTCATGACTCTTGGCCTTGGCTGCGGTCTTTCCTGGATATTCGCTTCTTGCGGGCTTCCTTTCTAATGTCCTTCCCCTCATCGGCACGATCCCTGGCTGCCATCAGTAAGCCCCGACCTGAGGTGGTGGCGCCGCTTCTCTCCGCCGCCTGCAAAGCTCCCAATGACTCGACCTCCCGCAGAAGCTCGGCCAAGCGCTCTGCCGTTACAGACGCATAAGCGGCTATCTGTTCGACTTCCTTCCGAAAAACCGTTGGGTCAAGGCCGGGACGCCGGCAGAGGGCCAGGCGTGGCAGGTCTTCTGGCGAGCAGCCCAGGTGAGCCGCAAGGGCGGCATCGTCGAGGCTGTTGAAGGAGCGGTAGGCCTTCAAAGCGCTGGCCAGGAAGAATGGAATTTCAGCCGCCAGCTCTACCGCCCGTCGGAGGGCTCTCCTATCCGGTCGTCTCTTCACGCAGTCTTACTCCAAGGCGTTGTAACCGCTTCTTCAACCGATCTTTATGCCGCTTGACGATCCTTCGTTGCTCCGCTTCGCTACGGTGTTCTATCTGGAGCAGCCCGGCATACCGGATAGTCTTTCGCTCGCCGGCCAGCATCAACTTCAAGAGCTCGCGATCCTGCGGATCGGGGACCTGCTGCAGGACATGGTGCATGAACTGAGAGGCCGCCATGCGATCTTCTTCCGCTGATCCCGGGCTTTCATCTTCCTCTAGAGTATTCCCAGCGAGAGCTGCTTCTGCGACAGTCTCTAGGGGAACTTGGCGGGCGGAGCGTCTTCGCTCTCGCGCAAGGGCGTTAAGCAGGTCACCTCGCGCCGCCATCGTCAAGTAACTGGACAGGCTCGACTTCGTGGGATCGAATCGTTCCGGCGACTGAACGTACTGGAATAGGGCGTCAGTAGTGGCGTCCTGGATCAGGGTCTCATCTTGGACCCATGGGAAGCGCTGCCTAAGCCGGCGATTAAGGGGTTCAAGATAGGCGAGGATCACCTCGGAGGGGGCGGCAGGGTCACCCTGCCGCAGCCGTTGGTGTAGTTGCTCGCCAAAGTCTCTGGGCAGTGGCATCGCGTGTCAATCCTTTGAGCCTTGGCCTCCCAATGGACGTGGCGACTAACCCTTGCCCAGGGCAACCAGGAACTCCCGGCGCATCCTCTTGCGAAGGGCGTTGCCGGCCGGGGCCTTGCTCGGCGCAGGTAGCGCTCGCCTGCCGGTGTTTAGGCGCCGCTCTACCGTCGCCAGGAGATCGAGGCGAGCGGCGGAAGCGAGCTGGCGCATCAATTCGGGGGCATCGTGGCGGGACCGCGAGATAATGGACGGCCCTACAACCACCACGGCCACAGCTCCTGGCTTCAGCACTCGCTGGATCTCTCGCAGGGACGCCTGGAGATCGGAGACGTAGCGTCGGATGACGCCGCGCCTTGACGGCAGAGGAATGCTCCGCTTCAGGGCGTCCTCCACCGAGGTGGGCAGGCCATCGGGACTCAGGAGTGCTCGCTCGGCCCCGATCATGCTGGACCGCAAGGTGCGGAGTTCTCCCAGGCGATGTCCCATCCATATAAGGGAAAACTTGTGGGCTCGCATGTAATCGATAGCCAGACGGTACGGCGGCGAGGTCAAGACAAAATCCGCCGAACAATCCGCCAGCTCCATATGCTGAGCGTCCCCCACGCGCACCATCGCCTCAGCAAACGACTCCCGACGAGAGGTAAATGGGAGCCCTTTTATTGCCCTCCGGAAGCGCGTGGTCCACGCCTCCAGCGGCCACACGATCCGCTTCTCGATGTTCCGATGAGGCCGTGAGTGCGCAAGGTCCAGGGCATAAGATGCCCCGGCAGACTTGGCGATGATCAAGCTGGAAAACACCAGCCAAAGGAAGTCCCGCACCCTCTCATCGCCCTCCATACTTACCGCTGATCGCAAGGCGAACAGCTCGAACTGCGATCGAGGCGGAAACCAGTAATCCAAGAACTCTCGGTCGCGTTCATCGAAATGTGTGCGGAGGGCCTCCACGAGCTGTGATGGCCTCGAGAGAATCTCCCCTGCCGCTTGGAGGACCCTATCATGGATCTTCCACAGCGCTGGCGTATCATAGGTAGTACAGACAGCGCGGGCGAGAGTGACGGACAACGGATCTAGGTCAAACCCTATCGCTCGTCGCCCAAGACGCCTGGCGGCGACGATGGTGGTACCTGAACCTACCATGGGGTCCAGGACGGTGTCCGCGGGATCCGTGAACTGCTCGACTAGAAACTCAGCAAGGGCGGCCGGCATCCGTGCTGGGAACGGATGGATGGACGCGGCGTCCAGTCGCTGCGCCTGTTTGCGGGAGCCCTGAACCCGTCTCAGGATACCGAAGGCCGTTTCTTCTGAAATCCGCCGCATTGTTGACTCCAGTGAGCATCGCTCACTTTTATCGGTATTATATGCGCACTGGCATGAGGGCGATCCTTCACGGTGCCATCTGCAAGGCCAGCCAATTGAGGATATCTCGCCCCAAGACGCTAGGATGAGGCGTTTGCGGGCAACAAAAAAAGCGGGAGGGTCCCGCTTCTTTTGTGCTTGGGCCGCGTAGAAGGCTCGGGCTGCGTATCACGGACGCTTCGAGGAGCGCCCGACCAGCGCACCAGCAGGACCACTACCGTCAGCCCGCAGATAGATGAGGCGACGCCTGCAGGCCAGCCAACTGCGCCGCATAAGGTCTGCGATGGCTCTGGGCGGCAGGTGGGCGATGGCGAACAGGCGCTGGTCCTCCTCTTCGGTCCAGGGGGCTCCGCGCCGCTGACGGCTGTTGATTCGAGTCTTGACTGGCATCTCTCTACCTCCTTCGCTCTTCACGCCGCCTCGGCGCGCCGGCTATCCGTAACCGGGCGCTGGAGGAACGGCGCAATCAGGTCCATGAACCACAGGCTATCGACCTTCCGCAGGTCGATGTCGTAGGGGTGGTCGCGGAGGAACCTCACGACCGCCTCGTCAGTGATGAGCCAGCTGTCGCCGCCCTGCCGAGCAGTGCGCTCGGTGTGGCGCCGCGAGGCCCGCAGCTTGCCCGACCGGATGCGCGCCAGCACCCAGTGGGGGTCGACGCCCAGGGCCTCGGCTAGCGAGAGCCCGGTGTAGCCCTCGGCGTACTTCCGCAGGCCCAGCCGCTTCGCCTTAAGCTGCACGGCCGTCGGCGACCGCCCGAGCTTTCGAGCCAGCGTCTTGACCGAAGTGTGGTGGAAGCTGGCTTCCACGTAGGCCTCGTCCTCGGCAGACCAGGGCCTGTCCTTGGGCCGGCTCAGGCCGAGAGCGGCCGCCCGGCGATTGACCACCCACCGCGGCACCTTAAGCCGGGCGGCGATCTCCTGCGACCTGCCCCTCACCGTCGGGTCGTACAAGCGACGCAAGAGGCCGTCTGTGATGTCGTTCCAGAACCACTTCTTCTGAGGCATGCGGTATCCTCCTTATCTCGACAAAGGTCACCTGCGTACACGAATAAAGTGAAGCTACTGGTGGGAAGCTGGGCGCGCGCCATGCGATGCATGACGCACGCCTGACCTCGCCTGGAGTAAAATGTTGCCACCATGGAGCCGCGGATCCAGTACGCCCAGACCGCGGACGGAGTGAGCATCGCCTACGAGGTGCTGGGCAAAGGTCCTGGCGACCTCGTCTTCGTGCCGGGGATCGTGTCGCACGTGGAGTTCTTTCACGAGCTCCCCGGCTACACGGGCTTCCTGCGCCGCCTCGCGGCATTCGCTCGCGTGATCGTGTTCGACAAACGAGGGAACGGGCTCTCCGATCGCATCGTCGGCGCGCCGACCCTCGAGGAGCGAATGGACGACATACGCGCGGTCATGGAGGCGGTTGGATCCGAACGCGCGGCTCTCATGGGGGTTTCGGAGGGCGGGCCGCTGAGCCTAGTCTTCGCGGCGACCTATCCCGAGCGCGTCGACGCGGTCGTCCTCTACGAGACCTTCGCGTTCGTCGCGCCCCGCGATCCCGCACGCGACCTCGCCGCCGCCATGGTCCAGTTGTGGGGCACCGGAGCGTCCCTCCGCATCATGTCTCGAACACGCGGAGACGATACGCATCTCAAGGCGCTGTGGGCCCGCGCCGAGCGGCTGTCGATCAGTCCCGGCGGCTTGGGCGCGCTCTTCGAGTTGCTCGCCGAGATCGACGTCCGGGCTGTATTGCCGAGCGTGCGGGCCCCGTGCCTCGTGATCCACGGCACGCGGGGGTTCGTCGAGCAGAGCCGGTACCTCGCAGAGCATCTCACAGACGTGCGCCTCATCTCTGTGGACGGCGCGGATCACTACCCGTGGTTCGGGGACATCGACGCGGTCGTGTCCGAGGTGCAGGAGTTCCTCACGGGCGCTCGACCGGAGCCCGAGCCCGACCGCGTGCTGGCGACCGTCCTATTCACAGACATCGTCGACTCTACTAACCAGGTCTCCGAACTGGGAGACCGCCGCTGGAAAGAGCTGCTGGAACGCTACTACACTTTGTCGCGGACAGAACTGGACAGGTTCCGAGGCCGCGAGGTGAAGACCACGAGCGACGGGTTCCTCGCCACCTTCGATGGACCCGCCCGCGCCATCCGCTGCGCCTGCGCCATCGGCGACGACGCCCGCCAACT
>Ga0209342_10005682_pt1 | contig 12713 bp, 10 predicted proteins | sample RifCSP16_2_FD_184023 | JGI IMG/M metagenome (GOLD analysis project Ga0209342, IMG submission 184023) | Soil microbial communities from Rifle, Colorado - Rifle CSP2_sed 16_2 (SPAdes) (version 2) | ecosystem: Environmental > Terrestrial > Deep subsurface > Rock core/Sediment | place: Rifle... | reverse complement strand
GTCTAGCTGTGAGTCAGTGATTTTATCTGAGAGTTTCTTTTTAGTCTGCCAGTGCTGGTCTAAGAGCCGGCCGAAACGGTCTAACTCTCCTTGCTGGAAGCTCTCCTTAATTTTATAGCCTATTTCCTTGATTTTGTGCAGAGCCTCTACGGTTCCATTGCCGTTAACGGCAGCCGATTTATTCTGAGTGGCAAGAATTTCCCCGGCTGAGCGCTTAAGACCGGTGTAGAATAGCAGGGTATTACTTTCCAGTTGGTCTAGGCTATTCTCAGGCAGATTCAACTGCTCTACCTTCACATTCCCCAAGCGGTCGATGTCCAAACAGAGTATCCCGCCGAAGCCGGCAACGTAGTGGTCCTGCTTGCCGATCGGCTCTTGGAGCAGCTCAATTTCTATGAAACAGGCTTCCTCGGCTAACTCTTTAGCAGAGACTTGTTCCTTTTTGTACGCGTGCAGGGCGTTTAGTAAGCCGACCGTGAAGGCCGAAGAGCTCCCCAGGCCAGTATGGGAGGGGACATCGGCAATGGAGGTAATTTCTAGGTTGGAGTCAAGCTGGGTAAGCCGGAGCGCCTCTCTGACAATGGGGTGCTGAATCTGCTCTACCGAGTCGACGATTTCCGTCTTGGAGTAACTGACCCGGATAGAATCCTCAAAACGCCGGTTGACCGCTATATAGATGTACTTGTCAACTGCGGCCGAGACCAAGAAACCGCCGTATTGGGTGTAGTAGGAAGGGAGATCTGTCCCTCCTCCACCCAAGGGAATTCTTAAAGGTGTGCGGGTAACTATCATCTGATTAGAACACCTCTTTCTACCATTCCGGCAAACTCCTTTAATCCCTTGCTTGAGCCAACCTCGTAGAATCTTTTTTTCAGCTCATAGACCTTCAGCCTCTTTTGGAAGGCCAGAGTTTGATACAAATCTGCTAAGTCGTAAAATTGACCATCAGGGATTTCTTCAACAATCTCCTTGGAAAAGAGGGAGAGTCCTGCATCTATGTATTCCATCCCGGAAGAGGAAACCTTCTTGTTGTAGATTTTGGCCCACCCATTTTCTACTACCAGGTTGCTTTTGTCCCAGCGGTTGAAATTTTTGAAGACTGCCAGCAAGACTTCCGGTTTGCTCCGATGGAATTCTTCAATTATGTCAGAGTAGGGAAAATCCAAGTAAGAATCCCCATATATAACTAGAAACTGGGGCTGCAGGTATTTAATCGCGTTTCTTAAGGCTCCGGCCGTCCCCAAAAGTTTTTCATCCTCTATGCTGTAGGTCAGTCTCACCCGCCATTTACTTCCGTCTCCAAAGAACTCTTCGACCTGGCGGGCCAGATGACCAAGGCACAAGACTACTTCGGTAATGTCATTCTTGGCTAAAAGCTCCAGCTGGTATTGCAGAAAGGGTTTCTCCTGAATTTTGATCATACACTTGGGTGTCTGCTGGGTTAGCGGTCTGAGCCGGGTAGCCAGACCTCCGGCCAGGATTACTGCCTGCATACTTGCTCCTGGTTGACAATTTCCCCTACAATTTCTGCGACCGCCTGCTGGGCAGCCAAAGTTGAACCAAGCCGAGGAGTCCAGCCCAACTTTCTAATCCTCTCAATATTGAAACGCACATTGGGAACATCTCCAGGCCAGCCCCTTCTGCCACCCTTATACCTGACAGCTATATTTTCCAGCTCCATTTTCTGAACGACTAATTCAGCTATGCTGGTAACTGAGGTGAAATCTTCAGTCCCTAAATTGTAGAGATTGACCGGTTGCTTAGAATTCTGGAAGCCGAACAAAATCCCCTCCACACAGTCCGATACCTGTAGATACGGCTTGCTCTGCTTTCCATCCCCTAAGATTTCCAGCTCTGCTGGATTTTTTAAGAGTTTGTGGACAAAATCGTAAATAACTCCGTGGGTGGCTCTCTTCCCCACTACATTGGAAAATCTGAAAATCCAGGACTGCATCCCAAAAGTCCCGCAGAAACCTGAAATCAAACCTTCACAGGCCAATTTCCCAGCTCCATAGAGCGAAATCGGAAGAAGTGGACCATAATCTTCACTGGCAGGAATATCACCTAGATCACCATACACTGTGCCGGAGGAGGCAAAGACAATTCTTTTCACTCCATTCTGCCGCATGGCTTCCAGGACATTGTAAGTCACCAGGGTTTCCTGCTCCAAATCCAGCCGGGTATTCTCGATTCCCGAACGCGCTTCCGGATTGGCGGCCAGGTGAAAGACTAAATCTGCTCCCTTTATTTCCTGCAGCAATCTCCTGAAATTCAGAAGATCGTCTTCAATCAGCCGAAAGTTCGGTTTATTTAGGTGGTGCTGGATGAACTCTTTTTTGCCGGAGGAGAAATTGTCGTAGACCGTCACTTCCCCGAAATGAATCAGCCGGTCCACCAGATGCGACCCAATAAATCCTGCCCCTCCGGTCACAAAGACTTTTTTCACTTTTTCTTCCTAAACTTCAATGGTTTCCACTTCCTCCAGCTTCTGCTTAGCCTTGGCAGAAACTTCCGCTGCATTCACCTGAACTGGCTCTTGGCACTTCCCATTCTTTTTTCCATTGGTTAATCTATTCAATTCATAGGCCAGTTTGTTCTTAATTACCCAGGCTAACGGTTTGCTGGGGTTCTTTCTCAAAATCGGGACAACCGTGCAGATCATCCAGCACTGGTTGCACTTGGAACAGGCCTCTTTGGTCTTCTGATGCCGGGCAAAGATCTCTTCGACTGTCTCCTGCCGGATGTTCCCCATTTTGATGTTCAGGATGTTGCAGGGATAGACGTCGCCATTTGACTGCAAGAAGAAGAAGTTATCCGCTGCGGTGCAAGGCAGGGGACGAGGCTTTCGGTCTAAATAGTCAATCAGAGTATCTACGAAATATCCCCTGGCCCAGTCCTTAGGCTTGGCCGAATCCAAAAAGGAGTCTTTGATCTTCTCCAGCTCGGGCTTAATCACCGGCACTTCTGCTTCGATTTCAGCGTGATTTCCAAAAGTGGTCTCGGAGTTGTGTACCACTGCACAGGTAAATTGAACGCCTAATCTGTCAGCCAGCTCCTTAATTTCGTAGAACCGATGCTGGTTGACTTTGGAAGCGGTCGCACCGATGCCTAAGTCTTTTACTCCGGCAGTTTTTAGAATCTGGATGGTTTCCAGCACTTTGTTGTAGCCATCTTTTATGCGCCGGACTTGATCGTGTAAGGCACCCACTCCATCCAGAGAAACCCGGATGGCAACCTCCGGCATTTTGGAAATCATCTTTTCCACTACCCGAGGCTGGAAGCCATTGGTGGAAAGGACCATTCTGACATTAGGGCAGGTTTCCTTAATGACCCACAGTAATTCCGGCAGGTCTTTGCGCATAAAGGGCTCCCCGCCGCCTACATTGACATGCTTTAAGGTGGCCGGCAGTCGCCGGTACTCCTCCGGCTTCAGATAATCTTTGTCTTTGTGCTGCCAGATGTCGCACATCACGCACCTGGCATTGCAGGCATCTAAGACTGCAATAGTGGCGTCAGTTATCATTTCGGTTCCCGGTTACGAGCTTTTGGTAAATTTGCATCAGTTTGGGATAGTATTTTTCGGCTGAGAATTCTTGTTCGATCATCCGGCGCGCCTTTTCCCCATACTCCCTGACCACTTGGGGCTGGCGGTACAGTTTTAAGATCTTGTCGGTCAGGTCTCTGACAGATTTTGTCTCGAAGAGTAAACCATTTTCATTATTCTTAACCAATTCTGGGAGGCTGCCAAGATCTGAAGCCAGCACCGGTTTGCCCAGGGCAAAGGCTTCCAGGATGGCCATAGGGCAGTTGTGATACATTGTGGTCGGAAATACGGTGAAGTAGCTCTCTGACATCACTTGCTTCAATTGCTCCGGATTAAGAAACCCCAGGAATTCGACATTGTTGAGTTCTTTTTCTCTCACGAAGTTCTTAGCACCGGCCTCTTCTTCACCAGTACCTGCGATTTTGAAAGATATCTGAGGCAAGAGCCGAGCCGCTTCCAGTAAGGTAGAAATCCCGTACTTCTGATTCAGCCTTCCTGCGAAGAGAACAAAGCCGGAGTGGTCGTAATTGGGTCTATACTCTCTTAAGTCCAGACAATTTGGAAGGCAGATCACTTTCTCTGCCGGCAACCCGTAGTCGATAAACTTCTGCCGAGAAAATTGACTCAGGGCAATAAAGAGATTCACATTGTCTGTGTAGGTTCTGGCCCAACTGTGGAAGTATCCCTCTGCAGCACAGACCAGGCTCTTTAAGCGAGAATTCTGAATACAGCGGTGCTGAACCGCCTTGTAGAATCTTCTGCCTTGACATTCTTCACAATTCTGTCCCTCTCTGTAAAAGCTATAGTTAGGGCAGACTAACTTGAAGTCGTGCAGGGTCATAACCACCGGAATGTTTCTCTTTTTGAAAGGCTTCAAGACCGAAGGTGAAATCTGGTGGTAGATGTTGTGCAGATGAGCAATATCAGGCTTGGAAAAATCCAAAAGCTGCTCGATTTTGCCTTTCGACTCCGGCGAGTAAATCATTTTCAAGGCGGTCTTGCTGTTCCCCCACCAGGAGCCGTTCAGACTATGATAATCCACCGAGGAGACAAAGTACCGGCTATAATCTGAGCTCAGGTTCTTCTCATCCTGCATTGCAAAAGGTATCACCTGGTGTCCTAAGGCCTTCAGGTGTTTCTCCTGCTGCAGCATCACTGTCTCCGGACCGCCTCTGGGGTAGTAGAATTTGTTGGCCAAAAGTATCTTCATTTTTTTCGGGCATACAGGGAGATGAAAAATCCAAAATCTTCTTTACTCTCTGCCATCCAGTAGTGCAAAGGTTTGAGCAAAAGGAGTTCAATCCAATATTCTAATTTTTTCTCCCAAGACTTGAGACTTCTCTTTCCACCAAACTCTAAGGACATCGCCTCCCCAACACTTTTCTGGATTCCAGAAAAGGGAAGACCGAAGCTCTTGGGCTTCAATTTTTCAATCTCAAATCTCTCTGCCTGTGCCAGCCGAGTTAAAGTTTCAGGAGTAAAGAAATAGAGATGGCGCGGCACCTCTAAAGCCAGCCAGTAAGGGCCAAACAGCTGGCTCTCAAAGCTGTTGAAGTTTGGCACACAGGCAATTAAAAGACCATTCGGCTTTAAGATTCGTCTAATCTCGCGAAAATACTGTCTTGGTGAATATACATGCTCTAAGACCTGGTTCATGGTCACCACGTCAAAATAGTCAGAAGGATATTTGGCTTCCGGCAGCTCACCGTTGTAGACTGTAATTCCACACTTCTGCGCGACCCGACAGGCTGCCTCGGAAATCTCCACTCCATAAGCTTGCCAGCCCTGCTTTTGCATCCACTTCAAAAAGTACCCGTTGCCACAACCCACATCCAAAATTTTGCCCCCCTCTCGGTAACTGACCTGCAGCATCAGACTTTTCTGGAAAAATGACCAAATTATTTTCCTCAAGAACCGCAGATTTTTACTGTAGCCAGGCTGACATTCTAAGATGAAATTCTTTATCTTTTGTCTAAAATTGTTCCAGCTTTGGTTATCCAGTTCTAGATAAGCGTAGTAGTTTTCCTCCGGATAGTATTTACCAATTTCAGCCTTGGTCGGTCGGGGATTAAGATAAACCAAACTGCATTTCTGGCACTCCACCAGCCTGAAAGTCTCCTTAAATTCACTGCTCTGAGCCGTGAATTTCAAAATAAAGTCCGAGCTGCCGCACAGGTCGCAGCTAACGGTTTCAAAAGTTTTTCTTCTCTCAACTTTGGCCGCTACCAAACTCATCTGGTTACCTCCTCGGCGAAATTAGCCGAGACTTGGCCAATTTCTGAGAGTCAATATCTGTTCTTGAAGACCATGATTAGTTCGTGGGCCCACCTTTTTCTGACTGACCGCATGAATCGCTCTAAGTAATAGAGGGTCCGACTGGTCGGATTCCCGACTTCGTAATAAGTTGCCCCGACCTCAAAGCCATACCTTCGACATAGCTCCAGCAAGGTCTGGCGATTGTGCCACAAGACATGAGTAGGATTGCAGGGAATCATGCCCTTGATTATGACGTAAGGGAGCCACGTCAAAGAGTCGCAATTGGGAGTGGTGATAATTAGAGTGCCATGTTCGAGCAGATGCCTTTTGACATTCTGCAAGAGAAGGCCAGGATTGTTGACATGCTCAATCAGCTCACCACAGACCACCACTTCAAATCTTCGCTTCAAATTGAAGTTCTCTACGTCTCCTAAGACGATGTTGTAGCCTTTTTGGTTTAGACGGCGTACTTCCTCTTGGGCATTATCCAATCCTATTACCTCTCTGGCTACTTCCTTTATCCCCCGGTGAATCCAGTCGGTGAAGCTTTCTTCTGCCTCGGCGGAGTGCTCTACACAACCTAAGTCTAGAACAGTTTTGCCCCTGCAGTAATCCTGAATAATCTGGTAACGCTGGCTGTGCTCCAGAACTCTTCCTTTTTTCAGCTCCCTAGCCAACAAGCTCATAACAACCCCGCTCTGTTTGCAGCAGTTTTTTGTTCAGTCTTTGATATTGCTGGCGGTTTTTGTCCTACTACCACAATGTTTTTCTTTAACAGTTCTTCCCGGTAAAAATGTGCCAGTTCCTTTTCTATTTCCGGGGTCAAGAATTTCTCTCCTTCAAACTTCAGGCTCACCCAATCCAGGATGGCAATGTACCTGGAGAAAATGTTTCGGTATTGGCTCTCTCTGAGTCGGTTCAGATACACGTGGGCGGGGAAGAGGTTTTTTCTCAGATGATCCCAGGCTGGAACCGTCCGGCTCGGGTTTCCGTCTGGGTCGTGCCAGGTGAGATTGTGTCCCCCGGAGATGCTGGTAAAAAGATGAATCTCAATATCACAGACTCCTCCCGGCTTAAGTACCCGGCTGACCTCCTGGGCAGCCTTGGGCAGATCTGTTATATGTTCAAATACTGCGGTTGAGACTATCAGGTCGAAGTGGTCATCCGGAAATGGGAGAGAAGTGGCATCACCCTGAATGATATTTAAGTTGACTCGGTCTAAGGCCCGGTCTGAAAGTCTGCTCAACTCGGCAAAATAGAGTCGGTCGAAACAAAGCTGGCGCAAAAACGATTTCAGGCTCCGCTCCCAGCCGGAGAGCCTAAGCATCTTCAGATACTTCTTATAACCAGGGCCTACAACTTCCAGATCGATCCCGGTTACTTCATTTCCACCGGCTGAAAGAAGCAACAGATGCGGATATCTCTGGCCGCAGCCCAGGTCAAGGATTCTCTTGCCTGTCAAGGGTTGACCGGTATTTTTCTCATATCTATTTCTGATAGCCTGAAAATTATCAAAATCATGCCCAGCGAACTCTCTGGTTCGGCTGCGGTGGTAATTCCACAGGTCTTTATAGACTCTGAGTTTTTCCCTGGCTTTGGCAAGCTCACCCATGACAGAGCTCCTGTATGGTCTGATAGATGCCGGCAGCCATCTTTTTCAGATTAAACTTTTCCACCACCGCCTGCCGGGCGGCTTGGCCCAAGCGACCAGCTTCTTGGGGAGACTGCAGCAGAAATTCCATTTTTTCTCTTAAATCGTAAAGATCATAAGGCAGGACCAATAGCCCGCTGGCGCCGCTTTCCACATAATCGGTAACTCCCGGGACACTGGTGACGATGACAGCCTTTTGCATAGCCATCGACTGTAAGAGGGTCATCTGCCCGAAAGAGTAGAGCAGGTAGGGTAAAGGCAAGACCACACACTTGGCTTGGTCCAGGATTTGGTTAAGCTTTGAAACCGGGACGTAGGGGAGACACTCTATCTTTTGCTCTGCTTGAGTCCCAGCCGGCAATTTGATTTTGTCGGCTGCCCCCACTAACTTGAGTGTCGTCTCTGACTTCAAGCCGGAAAAGGCTGCTAGGAGTGTCTCCCAGTCCCGAAGCGTATACCCCACACAGACGATGTAATCTTCTTCTGGCAGATTCAAAGGTTTGAAAAACTCCGGGTCAGTACCGAATGGAACAAAACGGAATCTATTCTTAAGTTCAGGCAGACAGTATTGATAATAGACCGACTGCCGGCTGTTATGAGTAATCACGCCGGCTATTGACTTCGATGCGAACCTAAGCGGAGCCAATTCGAGTTGATTGTTTCTGGCTCCGTTAAAACAGCCCACGTCAATGATTATATGAGGAGGCATTTTGGACCGAAGCATACTTCTCAAGAAAGCCAATAAGACCCCACTCTGGGCCCCGTGAGATAAAATCAAATCGTAATGAGCCAAGTTGGGCAGAGCCTTTAGAATCTGCCAGATATAGAATTTTAGCTTGAATCTCTCCAGGTTGTGCAAGATAGGTAAGCTGCTATAATCAATTAGGTCTACCTCAACCGGCTCTGGCCAGTGCTTAAAAAACCAGTAAGGCTGGCCTGGTAAATAGACATTCGGGGCCTGCAGCAGTTGGCCGTTGAGATGGCGATGCACATCCCAGTTGACTAACATCAGGATTTTCTTAATCTTCTGAGAGTTCATATCTTTTTAAGACAACTCCGGAGAGAATCCAGAAATAGGCCGAGTTCACTCTGGTCTCAAACGGAGAGCCAAAGAAGTTCATTACCACCATAGCCATCACATAGCCGAGTAGGCCCAAAGTCAGAGATTTTACCCAAAAGTGGTTGGTCTTGTGGTAACTCAGTAACGTGGCTCTGAACAGAGCGATTATAAGCCACACAAACAGTGCTAGACCTAAAACCCCCACCTGCCCCATCAGGCTAATCCAACCTACGTCCCCCACGATAAACAATTGTTTAGGATCTCCTAATTCACCTAAGCGGGAAACCCCTTCTTCTAATTTTGATAGTAAAGAGCCCATCGTGCCTGGTCCATATCCTATTAGAAGCCCTGCCCCGGAAATATTGGAAGTCACTTGGGAGACTACAAAAAGCCTCTGGGAAGAGCTGCTCACGCTCCAGTAATCACTGGTGAAAGGTCCCAGGATGCGGTCTTTCAGGCTCCCTTTGACTTCGGACTCCTTAAGGGAGGTATTTCCGGATGAGAAAGCCATCACAAAGATCAGTCCAATTAGCCCAAACGCCAGAAGTAGCTTGGATTTTTTCCTAATAAAAAGCAGGGTAATAAAGCCGGCCAAAAAGCCGACCCAGGACAATCTGGAATAGGTCAAGAGAAACACCGGAAAGGCTCCCAGCAAGAGGAGTTTCAGCTTAGGACTTAAGACACCTCTTTCGAATCTGTAAGCCAAAAGCAAAAGCAGCACACAGGCTAGAAAGGCCCCCAAGAGATTGTACCTGCCCAGTGTAGCAAATACCTTTTGACCGGCAAAGAGGTCCTGACTGTTTGATAGAGCATTGACCAGTCTGTCTGCTACGACAGAATCTTTAGGCCGCAAGAAAAGATTGGCCGGCTCGCCTAAGGCATACTGAGCCAGCCCGATTCCAACTTCGAGCAAGGCAATCAGCATTACCGCCTTAAAGAGCCGGGGCAGGCTCTGTTCAGAGAAATCTGAATTGAGAATCAAGTAGAAAAGCGCCGCATATCTTAAGAGTGGTCTCAAACCCAATAATCCAGCCAGGATTGGCATTCCATTGACAAAAGAAGAAATCAGTCCTAAGCCGGCCAAAAGAAGTAGAGGAAGGTCAATCGGCGAAGATACCAATCTCTCATTTCGGACCAGCTTCTCGGAGATGGTCTTAAGCAGAACCAAGTAAATTACCAGCTCGACCCCGTACCGCAGGGCCGGATAGATGGAGTAATCCACCCATTTCAGCACAAATTCCTCCAAAGGGAGGTAGAGAATTAAGAAATAAAGCAAATGCACAATTCGGTTGCTGAAGTAGAACACCGCGGCTAAACCCAGGACCGTGGACAGGGCTATCAGAGGTGAATAATAGATTAAGATCAAGCAAATCAGGGAGCTCAGTAGGACCAGACCCAAATCCACAACATTTAGCCCGGGCAGAATGCTCGCCAGCCCGTTTTTCTCAAGTCTCACTTTTAGCCTCCAGCCAACTGCTCTTCTTCTCTAGCCTCAATAAACCTCTCCAGATTCGCCACTCCTCTGTGGGGATTCCCTTAAGTAAAACCAGAGCCAAAAAGTAGACCGCACTGGATAGAATTGCCAAAATGACCCAGTTCCAGCCGGAGAAGAAAACCCAACAGGAAACCATTATCAAGCCAGCACCGCTTGGAGCCGCCAAAAGCTTGCCTAAAAACCCCAGGCCTAAGCCAAATTGTTTTTGCAGCACCCAGATTGTTCCGGCTAGGACTAAAAACTCACTGGAGAAAAGAGCCAGGGCAGGTGCTTTGATAGAGAGTTGGGGTATCAGAATCAAGTTAAGAGCAATATTTACCACGGCCCCGCTGCCAGTTAAGATTGCCAAGGACTGGAACCTTTTTTCTGCCATTAAGGCATTGAATACAAACATATACAGGACCATAAAAAGAGCCGACCAGATCTGCAGCTGCAGAACAACGGCTGAAGCAGAAAAGCCAGCTCCGTAGAGAAGAAAAATGATTTTGTCAGCCGCAAAGCTGACCAGAACGACTACCGGGAGAAGGAGAGTAAAAAGATAGAAAAGGCCTCTTTTCAAAAGAGTGGACAGGCCAGCTGGATCAAAGGCGGCCAGTTGTGACAGAGCCGGCAGAAAAACAGGCCCCAATAAAGCGGGTATCAGTCTGGTCTGTTGAATGATGCGATTGGAGGCATTGTATAAGCCACTGGCGCGCTCACCTTGGAACCCAGTCAGGAGAATGGTGTCAAAGTTGAGATAAACCGACATAAAGATGATGGATAGAGTAATAGGAAGGGCGCCGGAGAGAATCTTTCTCCAGGCCGAAAAGTCAAATTTTTGAGTGACTCTGGTAAAACGAGTCCTGATTATCCCATAACAAACCAGGAAAAAGGCCAGGCCGGCAAAAGAGTAACTGAGTCCAATCCAGATTATTTTTTTCTGCCAGGATAAAAAGGCTAAACCACTTAAGGAATAAACCAGACCAAATATGAGTATGAGCAGGGTCTCGTACTGCAGTTTCTGTTTAGCCTGGAAGATCCAGCGCCAGCCCAAGGTAACATTTACCAGGAATTGTCCAACTCCCAGCAGGTAGAGTAAAATCCTGCTTTCCGGTGACAAATTCAGAAACAACCCCAGCAGGAAAACCAAAATCAACCCGGATATAGAAAGTCCCAGCCGCAGAGTAAAGGTATGTTTCAAATACCAGTCGCTCTTCTCCCCCGTGGCCGCCACCTGGCTGACTAAATATTGTGTGATCCCTAAGTCAGAGAGCACTCCTGCTAAGAGGACTACTGAAAGGGCATAGGTATACTGTCCCAATCCTTCGGCTCCCAGCCAGCGGGCAATCAGAACGAACAAGAGCAGCTGGGTGACCTTGGAGACCAGCACTGCCAGGCTGGCAAAACCGAGATTGCGGAACATTTTGGGTAAAAGATTACTCGGTGACACCATCTTAAGCCTTCACTTCGGACTTCTTTTCAGACTCATAAGCACGATAGTGATAATAATGGTAGTAATGATAAGAACCATACAGACTCTCCATTCTGATTTTGTTTAAGACTACGCCAAGTACATTAGCTCCCACATTTTTCAAGGCTGAAGTGGCATACCTGAGCGAATTGCGGTTGGTCTGCCCGGAGGAGACTACCAGGACTGCTCCATCTAGAAGAGTGGACAAGACTACCGCATCGGTGACCGCCATGGCCGGGGGCGAGTCGAACAGAACCATTTCAAATTGGGCTTTCATTCTCTCCAACAGTTCCTTCAACTTTTGCGAGCCTAAGAGTTCGGCCGGGTTAGGTGGCAAGGCTCCGCAGCTGACCAAGCTCAAATTTTCAATTCCGGTGGGCTGGATAATCTCTTCCAAGGCAGCTTTTCCCATCAGATAGTGAGTCAACCCCTTTTCCCGGCTCAGCCCAAAGACCGAATGCAGCACCGGCTTGCGCAGGTCGGCGTCAATTAAGACGGTCTTGATTTCCTGCTGGGCTAAGGTGATGGCTAAGTTGGCAATGGTGGTAGATTTCCCTTCACTGGGACCCGGGCTGGTCACCAAAATGGCTCTGACCGGCTTATCTAACTGGGCAAACTGAATGTTAGTCCTGAAGGTGCGATAGGCTTCCGAGACCGCAGACTTGGGCTCAAAATGAGTAACCAAAGAGGAGGCTATCTGCTGGGCTTGAATTTCTTCGCTGATTTCTTTTCCAATTCTTCTGCTTTTAGATCCGTTTTTCCCCCGGATAACCGGAATATTGGCCAGCACGGTATAGCCCAACTGCTCCAGGTCTTCCATGGTCTTGACCGAGGTATCCAGCCTCTCTTTAAACAGAGCCAGTCCCCAACCTAAGAAGAGTCCCAAGAAAGCTCCTCCAATTAAGTTGAGTCTCTTTTTAGGTTTTATTGGATCACCGGCTGGATAGGCTGGATCTACAATTCTCAGCATCCCGATTTGCCCGGCTTCCTGAATCTTGGCTTCTTCATATTTTTCTTTGAGCATCAGGTAGATATTTTCATTTACTTTAGCTCCTCTTTCCAGGCGGGCTAACATCAAACTTTTGTCCGGCAGGCTGTTCATCTTGTCGGTGTACTCGGAGACAATTTTGCCCAAGATTTGCTGGCGAGCCTGTCTAGATTCCAGTTCAATCTCCAGCTGCAGTATCTGAGTCACTAATCCCTGGGAATAGGCTAAAGGATCCTCGGTGAGATATTCAGTGGAGAGTACCCGAGGAT
>Ga0209342_10005680_pt1 | contig 12718 bp, 9 predicted proteins | sample RifCSP16_2_FD_184023 | JGI IMG/M metagenome (GOLD analysis project Ga0209342, IMG submission 184023) | Soil microbial communities from Rifle, Colorado - Rifle CSP2_sed 16_2 (SPAdes) (version 2) | ecosystem: Environmental > Terrestrial > Deep subsurface > Rock core/Sediment | place: Rifle... | reverse complement strand
TAGTACTATAGGATACTCAGGCGTGGCCTGAAACCAATCCCCTGGAGGAATCGTTTTACAATTCAGCGCGAGTATTCCCTCGCGCTATTTTGTTGTTTGGAGGTTCGTAATGGCTTTTCCTGATGTCCCCCCCACCCATTGGGCGGCCGAAGCCGTCAATCGTCTTCAAGCCGCTGGAGTTGTTTCTGGTTACCCAGATGGTGAGTTCAAAGGCAACAATCCCGTGACTCGGTATGAGGTCGCGGCGATGCTCGACCGTCTCTGGCAGGCGCTCATTGTTCGTCATGGCTTCTTGAGTGCCAAGCCCGATGCCGCGGATGAAACACTTGTGGGCTCCGCAGAATGGAACGCTAACCATCCTATCACGTTGAGAGGCAACTAAAATGGCCGTGGCCTTCGACCCCGCGGCGTTTGACAATAGTGCCTTCGCAGCCGAACTGCCTCCCGTCGTTGGGGCGTCCGTCGATGTCTTCATCGAAGCGGACTCTATTCCCGCGACGGGAAACCTCATCGCAACGTTGTTCACCGGCCCGGCGGCCATCCAAGCGTCGATTCGCCCCCAAGGATGGTACACCATCCAAAAAGGGGCGCTCATCGTCATCAACCGTACGTTACCCGATTCCCGTCCTCCGCTGACGGGGTCGCGGCAACCCTATCGTTTTCGCTTTCGCCGTCGTTATTAGCTAGGCGGACGAAGCATCTACGCGAAAGTTTGGCCAGTAGCCCAACTGGAGCCGACCTATTGGGACAGTCTCTGGTGGCACGACACGGACCCCGCGCTTCTGGCAGCGGATGGCCCGTTGACGATAAATCCTGGCGGATGGTCGGTTGTCACATCGTATGCCACTCCCATCAGCGACCCCATCCCTCCCGTTCATGTCGGTCCCTACATCCCTTACGACTTGACCGTAGACGCGGGTATTTTTCATGATGGACGAGACCAAGCTCTTGAATTGGCCTCGGCGATTCCTTCCACCAATCTTCCTAACATTTATGCCGAACCAAGTGGAATCTACGGTGTGGAACAGACACTGACGCTGACGACTTCCAATAAATTCTTTAGTCTGCCCAATGGAGTTTTCCGTCGGGCTCCCGGCGGTCTCATCGCCGCATATATTGTCCTCAAGGACTGCCAAAATGTTTCGCTCCAAGGCCCGTTCGAATTGTGGGGGCGCGAACCCGACACCCCGCAATATGACGGGGCGGTGGAATTTTCGTCTGGCCTATTGGTACGTGGTGGAAATAACGTTACTATTGAAGACTATTTTGGGCACAATATTGGTGGAGATGCCCTTGTGGGTGGGGCCGTCGGGTCGGCCCAAGCAAGTAATCTAATCTTCCGTCGCATTAAGTCCCGTTTTGCTCGAAGACAGGGCGTTTCGTTCAACAATGTGCTCAATCTTCTCGTCGAAGACCTCGATGTGGCATGGTGTGGTCGGTCAGCCGTGGACATCGAACCATTCTCCGCAAGTGTGGGAACGCCGACAAATCTGGTGTTTCGTCGCATCCGACTGCGGTCCTACTGGAACTATGGTTTTGCCGCACGCGGCGCGGGCGACATCACGCTCGAAGATGTGGACGCCGCGGGTGGTTTGGGATTCTGTGAAGTCGGTGGTCGAGGTGGAGCTAGCACCCGATTCTTGCTCACGACTGACGGAGGGACGACGACAGAAGTTAACTTTCGGGCTGTGATGTCCAGAGACCTTTCCCCATTTCCCTTTACGGCGCTCGCTCTGACAGACCAACTGACCGCGCAAGGCCACGGGCTTGCCAATGATAACCTCGTGACGATTCGTGGTTCCAGTCTTCCCGCTCCATTGGTGGACGGTCGGGTCTATGCCGTCCGAGATGTTTCTGGGCCGACATTCCGACTAGCCGATACTGTCGGTGGGGTAGCGATTGATTTGACGATTGATGGCTCTGGAACATTCCAACGCATTACTCCCCGCCCGATGCCCGCCGCCAACGCCCCGCGTGTGGGGTCATTGCTCACCCTATCTTCGTTGCGCCGCCCGATTATCGTAGTTTCATACGATGAGACTACTGGACAGGGCGTCCTGACACTCAGTCCGGGCCTGCCCGCCCCTTCGACGGGTGAAGGTTTTACCACGCCCGCGCCCGCAACATTCTGCCGTTTCCTTCGTGTCTCTTATGCCAGTCTCGACCCGGACCGCCCCCGTGGAACAGTCGTTCCCGGTTCGGGCATCAACGTCACAGCGGAATATCTTGATTTTGAGGATGTTCATTTAACACCTGCACCGGGGACGGGCGGACCCGCACACATCGTTGCACCACGTGGTCGCATTGTAAACTGCACGATGGAGGCCATTGAAATCGATACGGCTGGTCGCTACGATTTGGCCAACTGGGATATCCGCAATGTCTTCACGGCCACCGGACAACCGACCCCTATCACATTTCTTGATGCCCCCTTGACGTTGTGGGGCAGAATCAAGGTCGCATGGAAGAGATTTCTCGGAAGATAATATCATTTTTCTGAAATAGGGGACTATCATGGCATTTGACTGGTCCGCGTTCGACGCGGCGTTTGACGTCTCACAATTCATTCGATGGTCGTCTCTCGGCGTCCAGGCTACGGACGATGTAGTGTTGGACGCCGGGAGGACTTTTGTCCTTGACGTGCCGGGAATCTGTCGGTCGCTCCGCGTGAGCGGAAATCTTCTCGTCGAAGCCCCAAGTCTTGAAATATCAGGACAATCCTTCGGTCTGTGGATTGACGGAGGGATTGGCTGGGGCGCTGCTGGGTCTATTCCGTTCGACCTTCATATTTTTGGAGTAAACGAGTCCAGATTTGTGGGAAGTTCAATTGGCCCTATCCATCCCGGCGGTGTGATAGATACGGACCCCGGCATTTGGGTCACAGGCCATGCCAGATGGCAATTGAATGGTCGGCCCAAGGTACCGTGGGGCGAGGCTGGGACATTATCGGCGGGGGCTAATAGAGTTGTCTTGCCTTTTGACCCACTCGGATGGGAAATTGGGGACGAGTTGATGATTGCCCCGACCGTCCCACCGTCCGTTCCACAATGGTACAACGCATCAGATATCGTGCGCGTTGCCGACATTTCTGGGCGAACGGTCGTCTTCGATAGGACCCTACAGTACGACCATCCTTCCGTCAACATACGAATGTGGGATGGGAGTACAAGGGTGCTGTCTGCGGAAATCGTTAATCTTACGCGTTCTGTGATATTGCGCGGGGCACCCAACCAACGCCCGCATTTCATGTTCATGGGGCATACACACGATGGCGTCATCACGGCATGGCCGCAATACATCGGCAATGTCGATATCCGTCACTTCGGGCCGATGCGCCGTGATGCCCAAGGCAATCTCACCTCAATTTTGGGGCGGTATGGATTGCATTTCCACATGGGCGAGAACGGGTTTGCTGGCTCCGTCGTCGAAGGTGTCGTGGTTCGTGACCCAGGCGGCCATGCGTTCGTGGCCCACCAAAGCCATGGGGTCACATTTGCAGGCACGGTGGCCGACCAACGGTTCGACGACCCGTACTGGTGGGACATTTTCATTCATCTTCCTCCCGACAACTCATCCTATAAACCGCCGACAAACGATGTGCTTTATGACTCTTGCATTGCCAGTCGCACGCATCATGACCCCGATTTTCGAAGCGTTCGCTCCGACTTCTTGTTTGCACAGGGGCAACGAATGAAAGCCTCGGGATGTCGGTCGTTCGGGGGGAATCGGGTGGAGTCGAGTTATAACTGGCCCGAGGGGGCCAGCGGAACAGACGATACAGCACCCGATTTAGGGGTGTGGGATTTCGGCCAGACCGGGGAGGAAAATATCAGCCATAATATGCGCCTATCGGCGGTCGACACATGGCAGAACACGGGATTGGACCATCGCGTCGAGCGGTTTCTCGCTTATCACAATGGCAGGGGCGTTGACCGGCACGGGGCCTATGGAAATGCCTACCTTTACGGACGGGCCACCATTCATGGGGCACAGCGCCACGCTTTTCTGGTCTCGGCCCGCGCCGGAATTTTGGATTCCCGCTCGCTAGTCGGTGTCAAACCGGGATGGACTCCTCGTCACAATACGCTGGTGTTTCAAGATTTGATGATTGATGGAGCTGGGATTACACCAAGTGGTGTTGTTCCGGGTGACCACAACGGCACACCATCTAGATATACAAGATTTCAGCGTATTCGCTTCTTTGATATGGCAGGACCCTGTTTCCATCTTGACCGTGCCTACCAGCAACTCGAATTGTGGGAAGTCCTGGATTGCGAATTCAACGGCAATGTGGAATTCTGGCTTGCAGACAACTGCCACGCGGGGAGTGTCATCCGCTACGTCCGGCCAGATGGCTCCATTTTGGAATTGCGCCGTCGGGACCAGCCGGGGGATTATTTCGAACCCAGATGGAATTCATCTGTAATAAGAAGGTAGGTCCACGTGACTCGTGCAAATGACAGCATAGCCGTCACTCCCGGAGCGGGCCAACTTGTGGCCACCCAAAGCCCCGGAGACGGCAAGGAATATCAAGTCATCATTCCCTCGCGGGCCGACGGGCATCTTAGCGGGACACTCCCGGCCTATTATATTTCTGGCTTGGCAATGGCGAAATCGGCAAGCAAACATTACCTTGGTTTAGTGAATCAACCGAACAGCAACGTCATGTTGGAAGTGTCATGCGTTTCCATCTGGGAGGAAACCACCGGAACGGTGACGGGACTGGCACGAGGATACCGCCTATTTCGTATGACCAGCATGTCTGCCGGGACGACCATTTCGAACTCGACGATTGGACGCACGGACGTATCGGCCTCCGACCCCGCCGCGCCCGGGATTGCCGCGTCGAGGAACGGATTGACAATCACCGGACTAGCAACCGAACCGATTGCCGCCGGGGCAATAAATGAAGAAGAGGCAGGTGCTGGGGGCATCGTAACTGTCCTTTTCGACGAATACATGACCGGACAACCAATCCTGCTTTCGACCGGACAGGGCGTCACTATTCAACAAGACGGGACGGCCGGAGTAGGCACGTTCTCCGCAGGAATGTATTTCCGTATCCTGACATGAGTCGAGTCAACAGCAATGTCCCGACCACCGTCGGGGCGGGGGCATCCGTTGCAACACACCTTATTTCCGGCAACGACTATCAAACAATAATTTTTGCCGGGCCAGATGGGTATCTCCAAGGTCTTGGGGATATGTACGTCATCACTGCCCTGGCCATCCCGATGACTACTCCTCCAAAAGACTTCCTTGCTCTTATTAACCAACCAAATAGTAATGTGATACTCAAAGTTCATGCAATCAATTCTTGGTCTGAGCAGACTACCGGGATTCCCGGAACTCCACGGGGCATACGAGTATTTCGTTGTACAAGTGCATCGGACGGAGACACCATCGCGAATTCGGTCATTCCTTCGTTAAACAACGCCGCTGGACCCGTAGCGCCGGGAGTCGGTGCATCCCGCGCCTCTGCAAGCGGGACAACCGGCCTGACAATCACGGGGGGCGCGACGGAACCGCTGGTTGTTGGAGCAATTAATACAGAGGAGGCCGGTGGGGGAGGACTGCCCTCGAAAATCTTTCGAGCATTGGGAGAACCTATGCTTCTCTCGACGGGACAAGGCTTGACAATGAGGACAGATTCCACTGCTCTGGGTTTGGCCAGCGTTTCGGGCACGATTTGGTTTGAGGTCGTCCCATGACCCAAGCGAATAATAGCATCCCCATTACGCCAACCGACGGAACGACAGTTGCCACGCACACGCCCACGGGGGTGAAGGAATATCAGGTCTTCATTCGCGCTAGGGCAGATGGGCATCTGCTTGACACAGTTGGGACATATTACGTTTCGGCACTTGCGTTGACGCGGGCGGCAAACAGAAACCACTTCGGCATTATGAACTATCCAAACAGCAACATTCTCATTGAAGTGGAGAATGTTAGCGGATGGATTGAGGCAGTCGGTACTGCTACAGGTGTGTTTCCCGGATACCAACTCTTTCGCATCACGAGCATGTCGGGCGGAACGATTATTGCCTCGGCTGACATCCAAAGGAAGGATACGGCAAGCCCAGACCCTTCGAGCGGATTTGCTGCCATGCGAACGAACTTTACGGTGTTCGGATTGGCCTCCGAAGCACTTTCATGTCTTTCTATCCCCGAGGAGGAAGCTTCGTCTGCGTCTTCTACGAAGACCATGTTCTTTGACAAAAGATGGGCAAACCAGCCCATTCTTCTTTCGACAGGAGAAGGAATTTGTGTGCGACAAGGGGCCGTAACAGGGGCGGGGGCTGGCCCCGTAGTTTCATTTGAGATGATATTCAAAATTTTGACATGAGTCGGGCTAACGATAGCATCATTATCATAGATGGCACGGGTGCCCTTGTCGCCTCTGAAACCGAGGCCGCAAAAGAATACGAGGTTGTTGTTCTTGCCGACTCTGGGGGAAGATTAATAGGACTTGGAGACATTTATTCCATCCATGCTATTTCAAGACCCGACGCCGCCTCGAAACATTATCTTGCCCTCATTAACCAACCAAATAGTAACGTGATGTTGTACATCCACCGAGTAGACACATGGAAGGAATCGTCTGGCAACGTGGCGGGATTTGCACGAGGTATAAAACTCTATCGTTGCACAAGTGCTTCGGACGGAGAGACAATTCCAAACGACCTTATCGAAAAATTTACGTCGACGAGTCCAATGCCCGGAATACCCGGAGTGACTGCCTCTCGCGCTCCCGCGTCGGGGGCCGCAGGCTTAACAATTACGGGACTGGCCACGGAACCCTTAGGGGCCGCGGCCGTAAATGATGCGGCAGGTGGGGCTGGAGGGGCACGGACGAATTTATTCACCTCGAACTCGTTTGGTCCACTTCTTCTCTCGACTGGACAGGGAATTACTGTTCAACAAGATGCTACTGCAGGTTTGTCAAGCGTCTCGGCCAGCATCTTCTTTGAGATTGTCACCTAGATGAGCGTACTCTTATTCTGGCGACCAGTTCCACTTATCTTCACCGAGACTCCCTCGGAGACTTTAAGTTTCTCTCCGACTGTCTTTGATTCCATTTCTGGACAGATTCTTTCAGAATCCCCGTCCACTACGTTTCTTTTTGATGCCTCGTCGTTGGACCAAGCCGTCAGTCTGGATATGCCTCCCGCAACAATCGTTCTCGCGGTTGATGTCATTCAAGCCCTGGCTGAGTCGGGGACATCGACTTTCACCCTAGCCTCATCTGAAGTTGACTCTGCCATCTTCGACGAGAAGTTTACAAGCTCATCCGACGACTTCAATCGTGCCAACAGCAATGATTTAGGGCTGCTGTGGGTAGAAAACGAATCTAATGCTCAAGCCATCAGTATTCTCTCCAATAATGTCCGTCTGCGCGGAAACGTTAGTGGGACGCGGGTTTATGGTTACGCCTATTGGGACATGGATGTCGGTCCAGACCACTTTTCACAATTAACAGGCGTCTCGTTTCCTGACACTCCCGGCCCTCGTTCGGGGCTGGCCTTGCGTCTCGACCCCGCCAGTACTGCTGATGTTGCTACTTGTTACTTCATCGCCTACCGTATGCAAGATACTGGCGTCGGACAATTGTCCGTTCGTATCCTGCGGAATCAGACAATCGACACTCAATTGGTTGGCGGGGCAGGGAACCAAGTCCTTGCCGCATATGACCGGACGCTCGTCGCGGATGACGTTGTTCGTGGTGAAGTCGAGGGGGATGTCATCCGCGTCTTGCTAAATAATGTCGCCGTTATGCGCGTCGTCGATGACCGCATCAAAAACGGCCGATATGGAATTATCGCCTCGGGGACAGACAACAATGATGGCAATCAGACCTGGGATGACTGGACAGGGGGACGACTTCCCCCCACTCTCCAAATCGCCCCAGACCGAATTAACATCCCCGAAGACCTTACCGTCCCATCCGCCCTCGCCCCGTCGGTCAATGACATTGCGGTAAATGTCAGCGGGCTAACGGAAACAGTCGTCTTCCCTGTTTCACAGACCGATGAACTCACTGCGGGCGGGCAAGTCTTTACCGAAGACCTCACGATTACTATTAGCGCCATTGCAAGTGAGGTCGATGCGGCTGTCTTCGCTGACGAAGATTCTGCCATCGGCTCTATCATTTCCACCATTCTCGACCCTCTTCTTGCCGATAGCCCTATCTCCACAAGTCTTGGCGGCGTGCCGACGACTATTGATAGCGCGATATTCGTGGATTTCGATTCGGCAGATGCGGTCTTCGCCTCAATCATCACCGACTTTGGCGCTCTGACTGAAAGTCTTAGTCAGTCTATTTTGGCCTCTGTGTCCTTGGTCGATTCGGCAACTTTCTCCGATAGCGAAGTCATCTCGCTCGAATTCGTTTTCACGGAAATCGATTTCTCTGTCTTTGCTGACGAGGATAGTCTGAGCGTCATCTTCGATTCCACCCAACTCGATGCCCTGACGAGGGTCATCTCGGAGGCGGTAGATGCCGCTTTTGCCTTTGTCCTGACGGAAGCAGACATTGCGCTCTTCGACAGCAAGGAAACGCAGACCGCGATTCTCGCCTCCGAATCCGCCGACCTGCAACAAGCCCTTGAAGAGAATCAGGCCACACTAGGTAACATACCCCTGACGGTAGATGTCGGGGTGTTTGTCGACAGTCGAAGCCAAACAATAATCCTCGACCCCACTCAAGCGGACACTGTCGCGCAGGTTCTCACGGAGACGGTCGATGCCTCGTTTAGCCTCGCGGTCACAGAATCCGATACTGGGGTCTTCGACGACAAACAGTCTCAGACGGGGGTCATTGCATCGCAGACAGCCGACCTCCAGGCTTCCATTGAAGATGGCCAAGCTTCGCTGACGGGCTCCCCGCTTACAACTGATGCCGTCATTTTCGTTGATGAAGATTCAGCGATAGGCACAGTCCAGACGGCAATCGCGGATGGCCTCCTCCTCCCCGAGAGTTTCACCGTCTCTCTTGCCTCGGTCCTCAGCATCTCGGACATCGGGCTGTTTACGGATGAGCAGTCCATTACGGGTATCCTAACCTCGGCTGAGACCGACTCTTTTACAACATTCAACGACCTCTCAGTCACACTGATTGCCCCCGCTTCACTCGTCGACCTCGCAATCTTCGACGCCAAAGAGAGCCTCATTCTCGCGCTCGTAGTTACGGAGGCCAATAACGGCGCATTGGTCGACGCTCCCAGCGAAGCAGTTCTGTTTGTCTTTACCGAATCTGATTTCGCCAATCTCTTCGATGTGGATAGTCTAACTATCGTCTTCGACCCCACTCAAGCAGATTCTCTTGTCGGCGTTCTAAATGAAACTCCCTCGACCACGTTTAGCGCTTTGGTCGTCGAGACAAACATCGGAGTATTCGTTGAGGACGTCTCTGCCACTCTCCCATTTGCGATTACGAGTGATGATGCGGCTTTTGTCCTCGATGGTACAAATGACCAACTCATCGCGGTCGACAAGCGCGATGTCACAAAAGTCCTCCTACCGACACAAACCGATGAGTTCATCTCTGGGGAGCAGGTCTTTACGGAGACGCTTACCGTCTCCATCGTTCTCCCAGCGGCCGAAACCGAAGTCCTTGTCCTCCCCGAAGACCTTACCGCTGTATCCAGTTTTGCTCACATAGAGACAGACTTTGCGCTCTTCGATGACAAACGCACACAGACCTCGGTTGTTGCCTCAGAGTTAGCCGACCTTCAAGTCGGCATTGAAGACAACCAGGCTTCTCTCAGCGGCTCACCACTAACGACGGACATTGCGGTGTTCGTCGATGCAAATTCGGCTTCGCTGGCCAACCTCCCAACCACAACCGATGTGGCTGTTCTGCCCGAAGGGGTCTCGGTCATTGAGGCTTTGAGTTTCACGCTGACTGACCCTCAGACTTCGGTTGACGAACAAACAATTATTGCTATCTCGACGCCTTCTATCTCTGATGTCGGAGCCTTTGTCGATAGTCAGAGCCAGACGATTGTTTTCGACCCCACCGAAACCGACAGTGTATCGGGGGTTCTGAACGAGACTCCATCAGTCACGCTCGTCGTTTCATCCACCGAGGCCAACGTTGGTGTCTTTGATGACAAGCAATCGCAAACATCGACGTTAGCCTCTGAACCAAAAGACTTGCAGACCTCTGTCGAAGATAATGGAGCCTCCCTCTCGGCTTCTCCTCTAACGGTCGATGCAGCGGTTTTGCCCGAGAGTCTGTCTGTTCTTGCCAGCAGCGCTGTTACTGAAGCCGACACCCAAAACAGTATCGACGACCAGACGGCAATAGTCGTCTCGACGTCTTCGCTAGTTGATTTTGGTGCGTTTATTGATAGTCAGAGTCAGACAGTAGTCTTTGACCCCACACAGACCGATTCCATCACAGGGGTCGCGACCGAGACTCCATCCGAGACGCTTGTCGTCATCCCAACGGTTCTTGATATTCTCGTGGGGGTCGATGCTCCAGCGGTTGAGACTGTCTTTGCTAGTACCGATTCCGATGTCGCTGCCTTTGATAACCAAGAATCCTCCACGACGGTCCTCGCGGCCACGGAGGCGGACTTACGGACGGGGGTCGAGTCGGGCGAGGCGACGATGTCCAATGCGTCGCTCACCGTCGATGTAGCAATTTTTGAGGACAAGCAGTTCCAAACTTCAGTCTTGGTCACAGAGCCAAGGGACCTCCAGTCCTCCGTCGAGGATGATAGTACAGCTCTCTCCACCTCGCCGCTGACGGTCGATACGGCTGTTCTGCCGGAAGCGTTGGCGATTCTCGCCAGTGCCTTGATTACCGAGGCTGACGCTCAAACCAGTCTGGACGAGCAGACTGTGATGGTTCCCCTTTCATCCGCAACGGTTGATGCCGGGGCGTTCGTCGACACCCAGAGTCGGACCATTGTCTTCGACCCCACGGAGACCGATTCGGTAGCAGGGGTCATCAACGAAACCCCCACCACTTTCTTTGCCTTTCTCTCCGCAGGCACGGATGCCGCTACCCTGTTGGATGACCAAACGGGCATCGTGGGCGCAGCCCCCACGACTGCGGATGCCCTGGTTGGAACAGAAAACGTCTCCGAATCAGAAGTTTTCGCTAGTGCGGTTGCCGAGGGTATTGTTCGGACCGACATCCCAACCATCTCGGTGCCATTTGTTCTCACGGAATCCGACGCTGCCATCTGGAGCGACATCGATGACCTCTTACTCTCCGCCGCACTGACGATTGCTGATGGGCAAGCAGGAGTAGAAAATCCCGAGGCAGGTGCAGGGAACCTAGCGACCCTTCTCGACAAAGGCGTCTTCGTGGACGTCGACGCACTCACGGCAATTCTCTTCCCCTCGCAGACCGATGACCTTGTCAAGCCTATTACCGAGGAGAGCCCGTCTGTTCTTACGACGCTCTTCGGTTCGCTGGTGGACCCTGGGCTGTTCGTCGATGACCCACAGGCGGCGACCGCGGCTGATTCGCTGGTCGGTGATGCTGTCTCAGGCTTCCAAACGACTGATGCCCCTCTCGCATTGGTTGCCGCTGTCACGGACGATTTCATCCCGTTTGGTGGGGGCATCAGCGGCATTGAGGTCATAGTTTCGGCACGGTCGCGGACGGCAAAAACTACCTCTCGGCCAAAGTCTAGCGTTTCGGGTCGACGCTTCAAATCATCTCCTCCTGATAAGGGGCTTTTATGAAAATCCTCCTCCAGTGGTCTTTGGCTACTCCAAAGGGTTGGGTTGAAATCGATAGCGCGGAGTGGTCTCATATCCCAAAGAAATCTGAGCCACTCGGCGGGCAGGTTGTCGATAATGCCCCTGGCTGGATTCACTATCTCAACGTCCAGGGTGTGGTCTTCACGGCCGACCACTATGCCGTTGAGGACTTGGACGACGCCTCAGGCGGCATCCGTGTAACGATGTGGAATGACGACCCAGAGGATTATCCAGAAGGCGAGAAGTACGCGAGGGTCTTTACCTTCCTGCCTCTCGCGCCAGACCCACAATTCGGGGGCGCGTGGAACACCCGACAGTCTAAGGTCATCTATGCTCAGACCGCTGTGCTGGCGAGGATGACCAAGCCATCAAAGAATACGCAATTCAGGCCTTGGGAAGAATTCGTCCGTCCTCCCGAGCGCCCCACGCGGCATGGTATTTGGACAGATAATGCGCTCAACGTCGCACACGTCGCTCTAAGTGTTGGACAACCCCGAGGATGGCGGGAATGGACCGAGGGAGTTCCCGAACAGTTTATTCGGCATAATAAGGTAATTCCGCAACGGCCCCTGGGCCTATACAATCAACCGCTCGGGACGAAGACCGTCTATCAAAGAGACACCGACTTGGCGAATGGCATTCATGCGGCCCTTGCTGTAGGCAACGAGAACGAACTCAACGCAACGGCGGGGGCGGGAGAGACGGAAGCAAGTGGCAACATTGGCGGGGCTGAAGATGGTATCCTCTTCGTCTTCACCAGTGCCACCAATTTTCCGAATGACACTGCGTGGCCCACTGGGACATATCGGTGCGAGTTAGATGTAAGTACCGTCGGCGCTGATATCACTTACGGTCTTCTCAATCAAGGCGGGTCCGTTGGCCACTTCGGACGTGTTGATAGCGGCCTTACTTCCGACTTGGAGACGAAGCAACAAACCGAATCGGCGTTCACGGCTGACAGCGGCCTGCAACTGGCCACGACAGGTAGTGTCAGTTG
>Ga0209342_10005679_pt1 | contig 12720 bp, 13 predicted proteins | sample RifCSP16_2_FD_184023 | JGI IMG/M metagenome (GOLD analysis project Ga0209342, IMG submission 184023) | Soil microbial communities from Rifle, Colorado - Rifle CSP2_sed 16_2 (SPAdes) (version 2) | ecosystem: Environmental > Terrestrial > Deep subsurface > Rock core/Sediment | place: Rifle... | reverse complement strand
GTCGGGATCGATCACAAGTCCGGGGATCTCCGCATCTGGGAGCGGCTCATCGATCGCGAGAATCGCCCCTTCGAAGGCAGCGCTGGAAAGCGCGGCTTCGATACTGTCGAGCGCGGCGGCCCGCCTAGCGCCGCCGACGGTCTCCTCAACAAGGCTCCCGCTTAGGCCTCCGAGGAAGATGACGAGCGTGGGCCGTGTCAATGGCCTGCCCTTCAGCAGGCCATGGAGAGTTCAATGGGCTGAACGCGGACGCGGGGTATCAGGATATCAACCTCGCGCCGCCGGCAAAGCTCGGTACCCGGGAATAGTACAGAGGCCGTACCGGACGCGATGCCCAACCGCAATGCCTCCGTCATGCTTCCGCCCTTGCTGAGTGTGAGGACTACGCCCGCGAGGAACGCGTCTCCGGAACCGACAGCGCTGACGGCGCGCACCCGAGGGGCTACGCCACGCAGGTACTCGCTATCAGCGACGGCTACCGCGCCTTCGCGGCCTCTGGTGACGACAACCTGGTTGACGCCCGAATCGAGCACTTGGCGGGCGCCCTGCAGGGTGGACTCCTCGTCATCGAGATGGCATCCGAGCAGACGTTCGAGTTCGCGGCGGTTGCCCTTGAGCATACTGGGATGCGCCGCGGCGCCGGCGGCGAGGGCGGCGCCGTCCGCGTCCAGAACTGTATGCGCCCCGATCTCCGCTGCTTCCTGGATGAGATCCGTGTAGACTGTGGCATCCAGCGGCGGCGGGATGCTTCCCGCGATCACCAGCCAGTCACCGGCGTGCAGCCGCTTCCGCAGCCGGTTCTTCAGCTCGGTAACGTAGCGCGCATCCGTCTCGGGGCCGGGGTCGCTGAGGATAGTGTTCGTGTGGCGAGACTCGTCAAGGATGGTGATGTTGGTGCGCACCTCGCCCTTGGTGTGCAGGAAGTCACAGTCGATACCCTGGGAGTTCAAGGTCTGCTCGATGTAGCGGCCAAGGCCGCCGGGTGCGAATCCCATCGCCAGGCTCTCGCCGCCCAGCTCGTGGATGACCCGCGAGACGTTTATCCCCTTGCCGCCCGGGTCAGAGCGCACGGACTTCACGCGGATCGTGTCGCCGGCCACGAACTTGGGTAGCACGAGTGTGTGATCGATGGCCGGGTTGAGGGTGACCGTGACGATCATGCGGTGTCCGGCAGGATCATTCCGTAGTCACCGTCTTGGCGGCGATAGAGGAGAGCAAGAGTATCCTTATCGGCATCCTGGAAGAGAAAGAAGTCGTGCCCAAGAAGCTCCAACTGCTCTATCGCCTCGGCCTCGGTCATCGGCTCCATCGTGAAGCGCTTCAGCCTCACTACGCGCCCCATGACAACCTCGGTGTCGGGCGGTAAGGGCGTCGCCGCGGCCTCGGCCTGGATGGGCAGTCGCTCGTCCTTGCTGACGCGGCGCTCGCTGCGGAGGAGCTTCTTCTCCTTGTATCGTTTCACCTGGGTCGAAAGAACATCCGTCGCAGCGTCGATCGCGGCCTGAAGCTCGAAGCTGCGCTCTTCCGCCCGGAGGTACGTGCCGTTGGCACTGATCGTGACCTGCACTACGTAACGGCCCTGGTTCCCCTTGGCCTCCCGCCTCACGTCCACGATAGCGTGGTCCGCCAATGGGAGATACCGCGAGAGTTTGTTCAAGTGCTCGCCGGCGTACTTGCGGAACTGATCGCCTATGGCGACGTGCTGGCCGCGGAAGATGATCTCCATACTCACTCGCTCTCTATCAGTCGCCTCAGGCCTCCAATTGTAAGCCGCTTTTTTTGGGCGTTCAACACAGTAGGGCGGCTGACGGCCTAATCTACTCTGGCGAACGTGAGCGCAAAGACCGGCCCGCCGCCTTCGCTTATCAGGACGCGCGCGCAGGCGTCAAGCGTTGCGCCGGTAGTGACGACGTCATCAATTAAGAGGACGCCGCCAATGGGCATGCACCCACCCGGACCGAACGCACCGGCGACGTTCCGGCGACGCGCTTCTTCGCCCGCCTGATGCGTCTGCGGCACGGTTGAGCGCCGCCGGACGAGCGCGCGCCGCGCGAGAGGGATGCCCGTGAGGCGCGCGATTTCCCTCGCCAGCAGTTCCGACTGATCGTATCCCCGCGACCTGCGGCGGCGCCCGGACAGTGGAACGGGCACTATGGCCTGCACCGGAGGGCCCCACTCGATCAGCAGCTTCGCCATCAGACTGGACATCCCGGGAGCGATCGCCGATAGGCCGCGAAACTTGAGCGCGTATATCGCGTCTCGGGCCACGCCTTCGTATTCGTATATGAAGACGGATCGAGTGCCGCTGACCCCCGTGCGGCGTAAGCGGCAGCGACCGCACTGCGACTCCCGCGAGGGCATCCAGCAGACCGGACAGCGGGGAGGATCAGCTGTCGTCATCTGGGCTACGCAAGAAGCGCAGATGAACGCCCCGAAGTCATTGCAGGATACGCAGCGAGGCGGAAACAGAACATTGAGCGCCCGCTCCCAGATTCGGGACGCGGTGGAGCGTTGCGCCAGTTCCGTCATGCTGCGTGTCCTCAGTCGACAGCCGTTGGGTCTTCCTTCACCAGCGTGAGCCGGTCCATGGACTCGAGGACGACGTCGCGAACGGCGGCGCGGTCCGGCATCTTGTCCAGCATGCCGTACATCGCCGCCCTGCCACCCGGCGCCGGAGCGTTCACCGAGACATCGTCGACCGCCCTCTTCAGGTCGGCAAGGAAGGGCCGGGCTACGTCCTTGTGCGCGGGTGTCACCATGCAGTGCAGGCTGGGCGGCAGCTGCTGCCGGTCCGGGTGCCAGCCGGCGGCATCGAGCTGGTCCGCTACGGCGTAAATGTCGACGGAGTCCGAGCCGAAAGCGAACACGCTCATGTCCGGCTGGCCGAGGACCTTCAGCCCCTGGATACGGTTGATGCCGTCGATGAGAGCGGTCGTGGTGTCCATAATATCGCGGGCGAGGCGCGTGTAGCCGTCGACGCCGAGGTAGTTCAGGACAGCCCAGGCGGCGGCAATCGCGCCCCCAGGCCGGCTCCCGGCTAGTGTCGGCGAGCCGTAGAGTCCGCCGGGCCAGTCGCTCGTCGCGAAGAACTGGTGGCGGCGCAGCTCGGCGTCTCGATAGAGAATGGTCGAGGCTCCCCTGGCGGAGAAGCCGTACTTGTGCAAGTCAGCTGAGATCGAGGTGACGCCTTCGACGCGGAAGTCCCAGGGCCGGACCGAGTAGCCAAGACGCTCCACGAAGGGGAGAAGATACGCGCCGAGGCAAGCATCGACGTGACAGCAGACGCCTCGCTCCTTCGCGAGCACGGCGATCCCGGAGATCGGATCGATAACGCCGAACGGATAGCAAGGCGCGGAGCCAGCGACAAGCACCGTGTTCTCGGTGGTCGCGTCGCGCATCGCCTCCACGTCGGCCCGCAGGTCGGCACGGAGCGGCGTATGGACGATTTCGACGCCCAAGTAGTTCGCGGACTTATCGAAGGCGGGATGGGCGGTGACGGGAACGACGATCTGAGGCTGAGTGATGCCTTTTTCGGCGCGGCCCCAGTCGCGGGCGGACTTGACCGCCATCAGGATGCTCTCCGTGCCGCCGGAGGTCATGTTGCCGGCCGCATCAGGATACCGCAAGAGGTCTACCGTCATGGCGATGACCTCGGACTCGAACTTCTTGAGGCTCTTGAAGGCGCCAGGACCGAGGCCGTTCGTGTAGAAGGCGGTGGTATAAGCTTCCTTGAGCACCTCCGCCACGTCGTCGCCTGCGAAGTAGACGAGCGACCAGATCTTACCGCCGCGCCAGTCTGCGTCGCGCGAGATCGCTTCTCGCAGGCGAGATCTCAGCTCATCGCGCGGGATGCCATGGTCAGGGAACTTCATGTCGGGCTCCTCCAAGGCTGGATGGCCCTCATGCTATCAGCAGCACGAGGCGCTATCAACGCTTGTAAGGCCTGAAAGCGAGACGTAGACTGAATGCGCTATGAAGGCGAAGGTGCGACTCTTCGCTCGGCTGAGTGAGCTGGCCGGTATGCGGGAGGCGGAGGTGGAGTTGGGTGAAGGGCTGACGGCAGCGGAGGTGTACGAACTGCTCAGTCGCGACTATCCCAAACTCGCCGGCCTTGGCGAGATACTCCGGTACGCCGTGAATGGAGAGTATGTGACCGCGGCTCATCCAGTCGGCGAGAACGATGAGGTCGCCTTGATACCCCCCGTGAGCGGAGGCGCCGGTGCTGTTTGAGTTAAGGTCTGTCGCGCTCGAGCCAGAGCGCCTGATCGAACACGTGCGAAGGGACGAAAGTGGCGCTGTCGCGCTGTTCTCCGGCGTCGTCCGCAACAATAGCATGGGCCGCCGGGTGCTATACCTGGAGTATGATGCCTACCCGGAGATGGCGCAGAAGGTGATGCGGCAGATCGCTGATGAGATCAGGGGGCGCTGGGCCGCCGTCATCGACATCGCAATTCAGCACCGGACAGGGCGGCTGGAGATCGGAGAGACGTCACTACTGGTCGCCGTCTCGTCGCCGCACCGGAAGGAGGCGTTTGAGGCCTGCCACGCACTCGTCGATCGCTTCAAAGAGGTCGTACCGATCTGGAAGAAGGAGGTGTGGGAGGGCGGGGAAGAATGGATCGAAGGAGAGGCGATGAAATCCTAGCTATGCGGTGTAAACTAGCGGCATCACACCTTGGGAGGACGCCATGACAGACGCTGAGCCTAGCGGTTCGACCGCTACCACCGTCGACCGAGAGGCGATCCGGAAGGAGCTCGAGAAGACGCGGGCCGGGTACCACGCGCTTCTGAGTTCTCTCGCAGACGAGGACTGGACGAAGAAGAGCGGCAACCCCGCCTGGAACGTACGGCAACTCATGTGGCACCTGGCGTGGGCGCTCAAGTACTTTCCGCGGAGTGTGGAGGAGTGCCGGAAGGGCAAAGGGACGAACCCGCCGAACTGGATTATGAACCCAGCGAACACGTTGATCACCCGCTTCGGCGCACGCGGCGCGAGCCCGCAGTCGGTACGAGAGAAGTACGACATTGCGCATGAGAAGCTGATCGCGTGTCTGAGTTCTGTGCAAGATGACGAATGGCAGAAGGGAGTCCGCTCGTTCGGCCAGGAAGTGACGATTGAGTCGACGTTTCGTAGCGTGACGGAGCACTTCCAGGAGCACGAGGCGGACATTAAGAGAGGCCTGGGTCGAAGCTAGCCACCTTGAGACGCATCTAGTGTCCGACGAGATCGTCGCGCCGGGGGACGATCTTCATTACTGCCCGCGCTGCGCGGCACCCCTCATCGTCCGCTCGCTTCCAACGGAGGACCGGCCGCGACTGGCTTGCGATCGCGGGCACATCCTGTATGTGAATCCAAAGCTCGTCGTCGGCGTCATCCCAGAGCGGCGCGGGCGGATCTTGCTTCTACGCCGGGCGATTGAGCCGCGATATGGGTTCTGGACGTACCCTGGTGGCTTCATGGAGATAGACGAGTCGGTCGAAGACTGCGCAGCGCGCGAGGCGCACGAAGAAACGGGGGTTACTGTCAAGATAAGCGGCCTCGTGGGTGTGTATTCACGGCCGGGCCCGCATGGGCCCAGCATCGTGTCGATCGTCTACAGTGGCCGAGTGAGCGACGGGCGCGTCAACCCCGGACGGGAAGCGCTGGAGACCCGCTGGTTCAGACCGCAGGACATCCCCTGGGACGACCTGGCATACGACACCACGCGCCGGGCATTGCGAGATTGGGTGGAGGGGCGAAATCGTCGCTAGCGGCGTCGCTGGGCGGGTCGCCCGCGGCGCGTCTCTACGAACGCCTGGGCGGACGGCCACGGGGCCGAACCGGCAACGTGCCGCTGTCGTTCTTGCTCCAAAAGTCGAAGCGGCCCATTAAGAGCATGGAGCTGATCTGGGGATCGGTAAGCCGCGTTCGCACCCGCTCTTCCATGCGGCCGGCGGTTGCGTTAGTCGTCACGACTGTGGGCAGGGAAGCGTTGTAGCGAAAATTCAACAGCTGGAAGAGCTTTTCATCCGCCCAGGGTGTGCTGCTTTGGGACCCCAGGTCATCCAGGATAAGTAGGTGGACGTTCTTAACGCGCTCAAATAGCTCGTCGAAGGACCTGGGATTGTGCGGGCTGAATCCCACCCGAAGCCAGTCCAGCAGATCGGGAACGACCACCATTATCACAGACAGTCCAGTGTCGCGGCAGTAATTGCCGATCGCGGCGGCGAGTCTGGTCTTGCCTCTGCCGGTCACGCCGGCGATCAGAAGCCAGTCCGTCGGAGCCTCGGCGTATCGCATCGCCTCACGGTACGCGTTGGCGATGTCCTGGACCTCTTCGCGGTGGTCCACCTGGACGATCTGAGGATCAAAGGTCTTGAAAGTCATGTTGCGAAGGTGCGCAAGCTCCAGCACGTCCAGATCGGCGATCGCGACCCTGGCGCCGGACTCCAGATGGTGTATCTGCGAAAGTGTGCCATCGCTCAAGCGGCTCCGAATTCTCGCATCGAACTCACTGGGGTCGAGATTGGTCGTGAACACCGTGGGTAACTGGCTGTTGTAGCGATGGTTTATCAGCTGAAAGAGCTTCTCCTCGGCCCACGGCGTCGAACTTTGCACGCCGAGGTCATCGAGCACGAGCACCGGCGCGCTGCGCACCAGTTCGAATAGGTCATCGTAGCCAACGTCGCTACCCGGCTGGTACGCGGAGCGCAGGTGATCGAGGAGATCGGGCGTGACCATGAAGATCACGGCCTGCCCGGCGTCGATGCAAGATCCGGCGATCGCGACAGCAAGATGCGTCTTTCCGCAACCACTCGGTCCGCTTAGTACAAGCCAACCTTCCGGTTGCGATGCGAACCGCCTGGCCGCCTCAACAGCACTGGAGAAGCGCTCTTGGTGCGCCGAATTTGGGCTGCGGCCAAGGGGGCTCAGGTTATCGAATGCTAGCCGGTCTAAAGGGCCCAGATTGCTGTAACGTTTGAGTCGCGCCTGACGAGCGTCTTCGCTCTCGTCCTGCGTACACTCGCAGGGGAACGCCTTGCCGAAATCTGGATGGCCGAGACGAACGGATTTGCGGACGAACCCTGCGCCGCCGCAGCGAACACAGATGTCCTGGTCTTCTTCAGCAACGTCAGGACCGCCGTCCGGACCCGAGCCTCCGTTTCCCTTCGTTGTAGCGGCGTTCAAGCCACTCGACTTGAGGATCTCTTCCAGACTTTTCATCGTGTCTGCCCTCGGCTTCCCACCTGCGCAAGATGCTCTCGATGTAGCGCCAGTTCGGTCTGTTCAGGCTCACCGCCTCACGAAAGGCGTCGGCGATCCACTCAGCTGGATAGCGCTTTTCAGCTTCAGCCAGCTCCTCCGCGATGAGCGGTGTGATAGGCCGGACGTTCTGCTCATAGAGCGCAAAGATGCTGGAGCCGGCGCTGTTGTTCGCCGCCGGAAGCGGATCTTCCAGCCGAACACCATTCCCCGCCAGCGCCTCCAGCGCCTTTCGGTTTGCCGGCGTGTTGACGATGTACAGCTGGTCCTCGCAGCCATCAGTGCGTGTCTTCGCCCGGAGTAGCGTGCCCCGCAAAACCGACAACTCGAGGCCGCACTCCAGCGCCCCGGCGCCGGCGCCCAGGCGCGCTAACGAGCGGGCGAGCGTGCCGTCCGCTGCCAGCTCACGCTTCGTGACATAGCGGGGGGAGCGGCGCTTCGAGTGCGCAGCAAAGAAGAAATACAGACTTACGACCAGCTCGTCGACACCCTCGATTTGCGGAAGGACGCGGGAGAAGAACTGGTTAGGCACGGCCGTGGCGAGCCCCGAGTTGGCGAAGCCGCTGAAGCCCTGTTCGTCCTCGCCTCCCTGCATCATGGCGACTCTTCCTCTTCCCATTCCTCCGGCTGGCGTACGAGGAGGTCCTCGAAGCGGGCAATCTTCTCGCGGAAGCGCAGGTGGATCGTTCCGGTGGGGCCGTTGCGGTGCTTGGCAAGGACGATCTGCGTAATGCCGGCCGGATAGCCGTCTGTGGGCCGGTCTGGGTGCTGCCGCTGCCACTCCTCGCGCGAAACGTATTTGTCCTCGCGATAGATGAACATCACGACGTCAGCGTCCTGCTCGATGCTGCCGGACTCGCGCAGATCGCTGAGCTGCGGCACATTATTGGCGCGGGACTCCGCGGCGCGCGAAAGCTGAGAGCAAGCCACGACGGGGACGTCGAGGTCGCGCGCGAGCTGCTTGAGTGAGCGCGAAACGAAACTCACCTCCTGGACGCGATTCTCGTTGCGGGTCCCGGACTGCATGAGCTGGAGGTAATCGACGACCACGAGATCGAGGCCGCGCTCGAGTTGTAGCCGGCGGGCCTTGGCGCGCATCTCAGCTACCGTGAGCATCGCCGAGTCGTCGAAGTAGATCGAGAGGTCGGAGAGCACGCCCAGCGCCTGCGATATCCGCCGTTCGTCGCGGTCAGAGTGCTGTCCGAAAGCGAGGCGCGCGGAGTCCACGCCGGATTCCATGGCGAGCAGGCGCTGCACCAGCTGCTCCGCCGCCATCTCGATGGAGAAGAAGGCGACGGTGGCGGCCTGACGTTCGGAGGAGGACTTCGCGAAGTTCAGCACCAGCGAAGTCTTTCCCAGGCTCGGCCGCGCCGCTACTACGATAAGGTCGCCTCGCTTGAGGCCTGTCGTAAGAAGCGTGTCGAGGTCCATGAATCCCGTCGTGACCGCCCGCACCTGACTGGCGACGGCGCCAACGCCGGCGGCCGCGGACTCCAGGTAGCCTGTCAAAAGCTCGCGGATGTGCACGAAGTCGCGGAGCGTCTCCGCCTGTCTGACGGCGGCAACGAGCGTCTCGGCGCGGGCGAGGACATACGGCAGGTCGGCGCCTCCCTGGTAGGCCATCTGAGCGATTTCGCCCGCGGCCGAGATCAGCTTTCGGTACGTCGCATCCCGGATGATGATCCCAGCGTAATGCTCGACGCCGACGGAGGTCGGCAGATCCGTGACCAGGCGGCTCAGGTAAGATGCGCCGCCGACATCCTCGAGCCGGTTCCGGCGCGCTAGCTCGTGGGCGACGGTGATCTGGTTTATCGATTCGCTACGGTCCCAGAGGGCGCGGCAGGACTCGTACACCCAGGCGTTCTTCTCACGGAAGAACTCGTCCGCGTGCAGCTTCGGCGCTACCTTATAGATCGCTTCGGGATCGACCAGGAGAGAGGCGATTACGGCCTCTTCCGCCTCTATATCATGCGGAGGTAGCTTCTCCGCCCGGCCCGCCTCGACAACCATTACGCGTGCACGCTCCCCACGACTCCCGCGCGGGGCCGGCCGCTCAGCGTGAACAGACGGGCCTACGTGGGAGGCTAGCTCTCTTCGCTATCGCTCTCCGATTCCTCTTTACCGGCTCCGTCGCTCTCTTCCTCAGCCGCCGGTTCGGCCAAAGGCTCCTCTTCCACGGCCGACTCCTCGTCGGCCTCCTCGGCTTCTTCGACCGCGCGCGTCTCGGCGATCCCTTCCTCAGCCAACTCTTCGACCGCCTCGCGTTCACCTTCCTCCGCGGCCACGGAGTCCGATTCCTCGGCTTCCTCCACGGCCGCAACACCACCCAGCGGCTCCACGTTGACCGTGATCGTCGCGTGGACGTTGCGCGTGAGCTTCACCGTCACCTCGTGCGCGCCCAACTCACGGATCGGCTCCTTGATGTCTACCTGGCGGTGCTCAAGCTCCACACGCGTCGCCTCGTGCAACAATTCGGCGATGTCGCGTCCGGTTACTGATCCGAACAGCTTGCCCTGTTCCCCTACCCGCACCTCAATCCGCACCGACTTGCCATCGACCTGGGGCAGAAGCCGATCGCGCGCCTCTTCGTCCAGCCGATCCTGACGCCTTGCCTCCTTGGTGGCCTTCGCCTGCGCGATACTGATGTAGTGGTCCGTAGCGGGCGCTGCCAGCTTGCGCGGGAGAAGATAGTTGCGGGCGAAGCCGTCGGCGACGTTCTTGACATCGCCGGGGCGGGCAGTCCCCTCGACCTCCTCCAGAAAAACGACTCTCATGACGATCTCCTTCAGGTTAGTTGGACAACAGACAGAAGGATACCGGTTTTTCCACTGACGGTCATTACAGGATGTTCGCTTCTGTGAACAGCCCACACCGGCTGTTGTTCACAGAGTAATACTAGAACAAGTGTGCGCCACCGTCAAACAGGCGTGGCGGTCAGAGCGCGCTCCAGCCCGCCCGCGTACGCCTCTCGCATTTCATCCAGCGAGAGATCGATCGGCCCCAGCCGCAGACGCGGATCCTCGGCGGCGACTCGGCCGATGCGTGCGAACGGAACGTCACCGGCGCGGGCGATCTGCTCCAGCGCTCCCCGCCGCTCCGGCCGGATGGGGAGGATGATGCGCGATTGCGCCTCACCAAACAACGCGGAGTCGAGCCTGAGACCGAGGACCGCCCCAGACGCATCGAGGCCCTTGCCGCCGGAAAGACACATCTCCGCCAGGGCCACCGCCAGGCCTCCGTCCGAGCAATCGTGACACGCCGTCGCGATCCGCTGGCGGATGAGCGCCAACGCGGCGCGTTGGACTCGGGCCTCCAGCGCCAGGTCCATCGTTAGCGGTCCGCCGATGAGCCCATGCACTTCCTTCAAGTATTCGCTCCCGGCCAGCGACGAGGCAGGCTGCTCGAGCAGCGACCCGAGGAGGAAGACATCATCACCCGCGGCGGCGAAACCCATCCGTCCGCGCGCCGTCACGTCGTCGAGGATGCCGAGCATGCCGATCACCGGCGTGGGATAGACCGCGCGGTTCTCTGTCTCGTTGTAAAGGCTCACGTTGCCGGAGACCACAGGCGTGCCAAGCTCGGCGCAGGCGTCGGCGATTCCGCGGACGACTTCCTGCATCTGGTAGTAGACCCCCGGCCGCTCCGGGTTGCCGAAGTTCAGACAGTCTGTGACGGCTACCGGCTGCGCGCCGACGCATACGACGTTCCGCGCCGCTTCTGCAACCGCCATCGCGCCGCCGGCATAGGGATTGATATGACAGTAGCGGCCATTGCCGTCGGTCGTCAGGGCGATGCCCTTGGGCGTCCCTTTGATTCGCATGACGGCGGCATCGGCGCCGGCCTCGACGACCGTATTCGAGAGGACACTCTGGTCGTACTGACGGTAGATCCAGCGTTTTGAGGCTATGTCGGCGGTCGCCAGAAGGTGGAGGAGAGCACGGCGCGCGTCCTGAACGTCAGGCAATGACAAGACGTCGAGCGACTGCATCTCGTCCAGCTCCGCCGGGCGAACGCCCTCACAAGTGTACTCGGGCGCTTCGACCAGCACGCCGACCGGAAGCGCCGCCGTCTCTCGTTCGCCGTCCATGATGCGGATGAGGCCGTCGTCAGTGACGTGTCCGACGATCGCCCACGGCACCTCCCAGCGCTCGAACAGGCCCGCGACATCTTCCTCATGCCCCTTGCGAACGATGATGAGCATGCGCTCCTGTGACTCGGACAGCATGACTTCGTACGGGGTCATACCTTCCTCGCGACGCGGGACCCTGGATACGTCGATAACGAGACCGGCGCCGGCGCGCGCAGCCGATTCGGCGCTAGAGGCGGACAGGCCTGCCGCGCCGAGGTCTTGGATACCGGTGATCCAGTCCGCGTGGTTGTGGGCAAGGTCCAGGCACGCCTCCATCAGCATCTTCTCGAGAAACGGGTTGCCGACCTGCACGGCTGGGCGTAGCTCGTCGAAACGGGCATGCGGGTCCGTGCGCGAGGCCAGGCCCGAGGCGCCGTGGATGCCGTCTCGGCCGGTGTCCGCGCCCACAAGCATGAGGATGTTCCCAGGGCCCTCCGCCTTCGCGCTCGCCAGCTTGGCGACGGGCGCAACGCCAACGCACATCGCATTCACGAGCGGGTTCGCGGAGTATGATTCCTCGAAAGCGGCCTCACCGCCTACAGTTGGGATGCCGAGACAGTTACCATAGCCGGCGATGCCGGCGACGACGCCGCCAAAGAGGTAGCGGTTGCGGGCAATCGTCTCCGGACTCTGTGGCTCGGGGCCCAAGCCCCTGGCCAGCTCCTGGCTGGGGCTATGAGCCACATCGGCGGGCGCGATCGGCCCAAAACGCAACGAATCCAGGATGGCGATAGGCCGCGCTCCCATTGCGAAGATGTCCCGAACGATGCCGCCGACGCCGGTCGCGGCACCCTGGTAGGGTTCGATCGCCGAAGGATGATTGTGGGACTCGATCTTCATCACCACACACAGGCCATCGCCGATGTCGACTGCGCCAGCGTTCTCAGCGCCGCGCCGGGTGAGGACGTAGGCGCCCTCGGCGGGCAGCAGGCGGAGTAGCGGCTTCGAGTTCTTGTAGCCGCAGTGCTCGCTCCAGAGCGCACCGAACAGGCCCAGCTCAACTTCATTCGGCTCCCGGCCCAGCCGCTCGACGATGAGATCGTACTCATCCCGGCTCAGCGCGATGACGTCGAGGGTGGTCTGGTCTGCGGCCACGTGCTCAGAATACGTGGGGCAAGACGTAGGTGGAAGAGATGTAGCTGGAGACGGCGGCGAGTGACAGTCCGAGGACAGTGACGGCAGCTTTCAGCCGGCGAGGCCAGTCCGTGTAACGCCACATCAGGTACAGACCCAGCGGGGGAAAGACGTACCCTGAAGCGAGCATCAGCCAGCCACTGGCGTACCAGCTCCCATCCGTTCGTTGGTCGATTTCAATTCCTACTTGAGGCTGAAGGGCGGATATTCGTCC
>Ga0209342_10005678_pt1 | contig 12721 bp, 7 predicted proteins | sample RifCSP16_2_FD_184023 | JGI IMG/M metagenome (GOLD analysis project Ga0209342, IMG submission 184023) | Soil microbial communities from Rifle, Colorado - Rifle CSP2_sed 16_2 (SPAdes) (version 2) | ecosystem: Environmental > Terrestrial > Deep subsurface > Rock core/Sediment | place: Rifle... | reverse complement strand
AAAAAAAACGAAAGACACGAAGCCGCATACGGCATTGTTTCGTTCGAAAGAAACGACAATCCTTTCTCATCACACACGAAATTCTTTGCATTGCCTTGCTCGTACGGAGCAATTTCCTGCTGCGGAGCTGTATCCCCGCGGGAAGTTCTCGTACGGCACTTGGGTCCAGATCTAATCACGAGCAACTCTTTCACATAAGGAGAGGCACTATGAATTCTCTTGGGTGCAAGTTACTCCTCATCGTTTGCCTTCTCGTCATTCTTCCCGCTCTGTTGTTGTCCCAGAACGGCAAGATTACCGGGACAGTGAAGGACGGAGCAAATGGCGAGTCCGTACCGGGAGCAAACATCGTTATCGAAGGGACGCGTCTCGGTGCCGCTGCCGACGCCAACGGAGCCTATTTCATATTGAACGTTCCACCGGGCCTCTATCGAGTCACAGCCTCGGCGGTCGGTTTTGCGAAGAAGACCGTCACAGAGGTTCGTGTCAATACCGACCAGATCGTTACGGTCGATTTTGACATGCAGGGCGAGGCGATCGGTTTGGGCGAGGTCGTCGTCGAGGCCCGCCAGCGGGTTGTCGACAAATCCCTTACGGCGACGAAGACGTCCCTGGGAAGAGATGAAATAGGAAACCAGCTTCCTGTTACCTCGGCCGTTGAAATACTGAGCACAACTCCCGGAGCGTACAAAGGATTCATTCGGGGCGGCAGGATCCAGGAGAGCAAAACCATTGTCGACGGCGTGGATATCAGCGACCAATATTATGCCGCAGCGGGAGACCAGACAATTTCGAGCGTCTTCCTTGTCTATACCAGCACACCGCGCTATCGAGGCAGCGAGCTCAACAAAACCGGCTCTCTCAATTTCAGCTCTCTGGAGGCGCTGAACGTCAATACCGGAGCTGTCGGAGCGGAATATTCGTCTGCGACCGCCGGTGTGATCAACTATTCACTGCGCGAAGGGAGAGGCCCCCTGAACGGAAGTCTCTTCACGCGATTGAGTCAGTTTGGCGGATTGAAATACAACGGCCCCAATGTCTATTGGAATGAAGGGGTTTATTTCGGCGAGAAGTACACACTGAACCGAAGGGTCGATTCTCTGAGAAACCTCAGAACCACAGGTGCTCCGCCCGCCCAATATTCCACACTCCCGACAGACAGCCAGCGCCTGGGCCGATACACTTACACTCCGGGCAAATACAACAATCAGGAAAGCCCCGAAATGGAGCTCGAGGGAACCCTTGCCGGCGACATCATGCCCGACTGGGGGATGTTCCTGAGCGGCCGCTATTTCAGCACCAACGGCCGGTTGCCAAACGAAAAACAGCAGGAACTCAATATCACGGCAAAGACAAATTACCGTCTCTCCGATGATTTGAGATTGTCGGCATTCGGTATCATCACCGACAGAGGTTACTATCTCAAGTGGAAGAACAGATACTATCAGGAATCTGCGCGATTCTTCCTTGAAGGCGTTCCAAAGACCGATGGAGGCGATTTTGTGACGAGCGCAAAACTCACCCACGTGCTCTCACCTTCGACCTTCTATGAAATACAGGCAAGCATGAACTTTTCCATCAACCGCTCAGGGTATTCCGACGACAATGGCGACGGATTCTGTGCCCTGGATGAAGACGGGAAATTCCTGACCTTGTCAACGCTTGCAGAGGGGAACAAGTATATTTCCAATAACGACCTGTCAAAATTCTTCAGGAACCAGGACGAGACCGCCAGTTCGACGACGAATCCGTTCAATGCCGGCAACACGACGGTGCGCCTCAATCGGCCGGGATTCTATTATGAGAATTTCACAAATCAGGTCATTACACTCAAAGGCGATGGAACCAGCCAGATCAATGCGAACCACCAGCTCAAAGCGGGCTTCCAGGTTCGACTCCACGATCTCGACATGGTCCGAAGGTCGTCGTACCTCGGTGCAATGGATACCCGAAAGCAGTTCTATACGGAGGTTTGGAATCGCAAGCCGACGGAGTTTGGTCTCTATTTGCAGGATAGGATGGAATATGCAGGCCTTATTATCAATCTCGGCGGCCGTCTCGATGCCTGGAACGTGGATGCCGAGGATTTCTCGAACTACTTCGCTCCCTATACCACCTCTCTGATACCGGTGGATACAGTGGCCGGCGTATCGACCCTTGTCACGGATCGCGTGACCAATCGCGCCCGCGAAGTCAAGACCGAGTTTTCCTTCTCTCCCCGTATCGGCGTCTCCCACCCGATCTCGGATGAAGCAGCCATGTATTTCTCATATTCACGCAACACCATGCCGCCGCCGTTCTCACGCCTCTATGCGTTCTACAACAACTTTGGAAACATTTCTCTTCCCAACGTTTCCACCGTAGGACAGGAGCCGTATCGTTCTTCCAACTATGAACTCGGCGTTCAATGGGAGTTCATGCCTCAGAAATTCGGCCTGAACTTCACCGCGTATCTGAGAGATATCGAAAACTACGGATTCTATTACTTCAACGTCGTTCCAAGGTCTGGGACCACGGGAACAAACTATTACATCGGCACCTCCGCAGGATATGCCGATGCACGCGGTGTTGAAATAAGCGTTCAGGCGCTGCCGCAGTCGTATTTTGACGGAACTGTGACAGTCGTCGGGCGACTCAACTATGCCTATACGTACATCAAAGAGTCGGCGTTCGCAGGGCTTGACAAGCAGATGCAAACGTCATTCAGCACCTCGGGCGGCGACAGTGCGAGGCTCGCAGGTGATCTTCCCTTCGAAGATCTCAAGTTCTACAACAAGATCCAGACTGATGTGCGGGGAACAAACAGTACCCTGACGGGCGGCTATGATCGCGCTCACCGGATCAGCTACACGCTTCTGCTGACCTTCCCCTACGATATCAGGGTGACCTCGATCGGAACGTTCCAAAGCGGCTTCTACTACCCGCTCACGCAGGTCGACCCCCGCATTTCAAGTCGGGAGCTTGGGCAGGCGCCGTGGAACAAGATGGTCAACGTCAGAGTGGAAAAACTGTTCGCGCTTGCAGGTCTTCGAATCGGAGTGTTTGTGGATGTAAAGAACATCTTCAATTCTGAGAACATCCTCGCTTATGACTATACGACAACCGGAGCGGTCCTGTGGGAACAATCAATAAAGGACGGCAATCCGGATCCGACGGGGACAATGAAACGGCCGGTCGGCACGGATGGGACACTGTTCTATGACATTCCGCGCGAAATCTATTTCGGCGCGCGCATTGAATTCTAACGATTGCGTGAGTTGACCAACATCTTCTGAAAAGGAGCATGAGTATGAGACGCACTCTTTGTAAGACAGGCCTGATCGCCATCGCGTTTCTGATTGCCTTGGCCTCGGACCAATCATTCGCGCAGACGGCCCCCGCAAATTCCGTTGTCGGGTTCCCGGGGGCCGGCGCACTGACGGCGGGAGACCTTTGGGAGTCGCTGTTGCCCGAAGCGTTCGGCCCATTCTACGGTGAAGCGGGGGACGCACCGACACGCGGAAATCGCCAGTTTATCAGGTTCGGCAATTTTGACCGTAACTGGACAACGCCGAACGGACACTGGCCGGGAGCATTTCCGTGGACGATGTTCTGGGCTCATTACATGTTCGTCATGGAATTTAACCCCGACACAACATGGAATCGATCCCAAATCGGTGGCGTCGACAACCCGAGTTTCTATTCAGGCTCTGCAGGCCCGACGGGAACCTACTCGAATTACTCGATGCTGGCGTATAAGTCGACTCTGAATGGAGTAAGTGACGCTGCCAGACGATACAGCGTGGAACCGTATTGGGTCGATGGAGCACGGAGACAACACGCGGTATATGAAGCCGGGTTTCCGACGAACCTGGGCTTGGACGTCAAGATCCGCGCCCATGGATTCCAGGGACCGAACTGGAACAACCTGAACGATTTCGTCATCGTGGAAATCGAATTCAAAAACACCGGCTTTCTCGACATGAACATGGATGGGACGGCCGAGCGTACGAACAATGACATAAAGGCGCTGGCGCTCAACATGGCAGGTGAGATTTTCATGTCGATCAGCAGTCAACCCGGCGGCGGCAGAAACGTGAACTCGATATCGAACAAGTTCACACGCATGGGCGGATGGATCGGCGACCTGGATCCAACCGGTGAGCCGTGGGCATTCAGCGCGTACTACTCAGGAGCCAGCTCGCAAGCCCCCACAGCAGGGAATTTCGACATGGGTTTCAATGCCCCTACCATCAAGAACTACACGGATACCTGGAACGGGTGGGTCTGGCTCGATATCAAGAGCGGTGGCCTCCCGGTTGATCGGAGCCAGTCAACGGCCTCGTTGCCCACGAAGAACAACATCTTCGGTACGCATCCGATTGGGACCGGAACGAAGCGAGGCGATTATGTGTCTGCCGGTTCCGGCGGAGCGCTTGCTGCCTCTGGGACAAACCCATACCGAATGCATACGGCTAGCGTTGGGACATTCTACCAAAACGGCGGAAGTTCGCGAAACGCGGCGGATTTCAACCTAGCGCCCAACAGTGATTTCTTCCTCACCGGCACACCGGGGGATATCACGACGTTTCTTTGGAATCCGGTTGGAACAAGACCAACGGGTGACCAGAAATACACGAACGTGTTCGAACAAACACCGCTCGAAGACGGGACAGGATACCCCACCGGCTGGGGAAAATGGACGACAGGATACAACTTCGCCCATGATTTCAATGGAGACCTGTTTAGCGGTGTTGGCCCGGTGTCTATTGCCAAAGATTCCACGATCACAGTTGTCATGGCTCTTGTAGGCGGCTATCGGCTCGAAGGAATCCAAAAATCCGTGCGGGCGGCGCGATGGGCTTATGCGAACAACTTCGCCCTGCCAACCCTTCCGAATCTCCCCGCCATGCAAGTGTCCAACACACTTGCGAAGACAGTGGAAATCCAATGGGATAATACTGCAGAAAGCGATCCGCAGTTTGGCGGATACAAGATTTGGAAATCGTCGAATTTCTTGAAGAAGTCATGGCTCACTGAAGGACTGCGCCTGGCAGACCGTTTTCAAGAGCAAATGGTTGTCGGAGCAGCAAAGGATACTCTCAAGAAACCGGTGAATCCGAAATTTGACGCTTTCGCGGCAGTCAATTCTTCGGCTCAAACCGGTCTCTACCAACCCGATACGTGGGGCACATGGGAACTCCTCAAGACCGTTCCCGCGGGTCAACTGGGGACTCTGCAGACAGGAACTCTCCCGTATTCCTACAAGTATATAGATCCGGATGTGGTCCTTGGGTTCTCGTACTGGTACTACGTTTCTGCCTACAAGGAGGGAACCTATACCGGCCCCGGCGGCGAAACAACGACGAGAATCGAAACACACTACACGAATCGGAACGGCACAGACGGTCTCTGGCACAGGACGTTCCCGTTTGCGACCGTCAATGCCAACTACAACGCAGCAACATTGGGCGGCGTGCATATCGTCTCTTCCGCCCTTGCTCCGAGCGGTGAAGTTTCGAATGTGGGAGTTCGCCCGAACCCTTACAAGAGAGCGGCGTTGCATGACAATTTCTCGAATGTGTACGACCATAAGCTGTTATTCTATAATCTGCCCCCCGAGTGCACGATAACCATCCTTGATGTGGCAGGTCAAATCATCGACCAGATCAAGTTCCAATCGTCGAATCCCAACAACGGTAGCATATTCTGGGATATGTTCTCCAAGGACGGTATCGAGGTGGCAAGCGGGCTTTATATTTATGTCGTGGAATCACCTTCAGGCAGCCAGAAAATGGGTCATTTCGCGATATTGCGATAAAAATCACTTTTCCGAGGATATGTCCATGAAACGACTCTGTGTATATTTCATTCTCGCTCTCCTCGTTTCTGTGCCGCAGTTTCTGTTGGGGCAGAATCGGAAGACGGGTATCAACAGCGCTGCCTTCCTGAAGGTAGGAGTCGGAGCCCGGCAAGTGGGGCTCGGATCTGCTACAACATCGCTCGAAGGTGATGCTGCAAATATGTTTTGGAATCCCGCCGGCATTGGGTTGAAGTCCTACACGCTCCAGGCTTCCGTGAATTACAATATGTGGATCGCGGACCTCACTCAGAATGCCCTGGCCGTTACCTACAATCTGGAGGGTATCGGAACCGTCGGACTCGGCGTCATGACGTTCGGTGTGTCGGACATCCCGGCAGACCGCGACGTCTATCCCGGCAACCCGAGCCTCCAGGCTTTGCAAATCGACGATCAGACAAGCAGCACCTATGATTATATGGATCTGCTTGTTCAGCTTTCCTATGCACGACAAGTGACGGAACAGCTGTCCCTCGGTGCCACGGTGAAACTCATCAATGAATCGATTGACAGCCGCTCGGCAAGCTCCGTCGCATTCGATTTCGGCTCGGTCTATTCCATCGGCGTTATGGACTGGAAGATCGGCGCCCGAATCAACAACCTCGGAGGGGATATCAAGTTCTATGATTATGCGGCAGCGATTCCCCTTACCTTCAGCATCGGGACATCCATCTCGCCGTTGAAGGATGAGAACAGCCTCCTGACAGTTTCGGTCGACGCGGTCAAGCCTCAGGACGGCCTCCAGTATTTCTATTCTGGAGCCGAGTACACCTTCATGAACATGATCTCGGTCCGGGGCGGATACAAGCTGAACTATTCCGGCGTTGATGACGGCGGATCGAGCTTCCGAAGCGCCATAAAGACCTCAATCGAGGGACTCTCGGCAGGTGCGGGATTCATGACCACACTGGCCGACTACCATCTGCGGATCGATTACTCCTTCACCCAGATGGAACTTCTCGATGCGGCACATCGGGTGTCGCTGTCGTTCTCGATGAAGTAAACACCGTGCGCAAGCACGGCGTGCAATTGTAACGCGAAATTGGGGTAACCGCCCTTGATGTCATGGAAACTATCTGACGCGGTTACCCCAATTTCATCTGCAGGCTGCATGAAGCGACAGCCGCTCCTGTGTGATGCGGTCTCCGTCGAAAGATCTCACCCCTGTGAAAGGATCCGTCTTTGACTCCGCGAAAATTCCCTGAACTTCCGCTTCTTCCGACCTCGGTCATCGGAAGCTACTCTTTTCCCCGATGGCTTGATCTTGTGCGTGAGCTGGGAGCCAAGGGAACGTTAAGCCCCGCCGAAGTAGAAGAAGCCCATGACAACGCAGTGAAATCGGCGATCAAAGACCAGGAAATGGCGGGCGTCGATGTCATTACCGACGGCGAGATCCGGCGCGAGACTATGGTCTACTTCTTTTCCAAACGCATTCATGGTTTCGATTTCGAGCATGCGAAAATGCACCAGATCGGCAATCTCGATCCGAGCATCCAAATGCCCGATCCGGTGATTGTTGAAAAGGTCGGGTGGAAGCAGAGCCTCGGAATGGATGCGCACTTTACGTTTTTGAAGGACCACGCCGTCGCCAGGGCAAAGGTCTGCGTCACCGGCCCCCAAATGCTGGCAAAACGTGCAACGAATGAGTTCTACAAGACCGATAAGGATCTCATTTTTGACCTGGCCGATATCCTGAATGTGGAGTTGAAAGGACTTGCGGCCGCAGGATGCGACTTTATTCAGATTGACGAGCCTGTATGGGTTGGCTATCCTCAGGATATGCCGTGGCTGGTGGAATCGTTCAACCGCATGGTCAAAGGAATTAACGCCAAGATCGCCGTCCATGTGTGCTACGGCAACTACAAGCTGAAGAAGCTCTTCAAGGGTCAATATGCCGAGTTATTCCCGGCGCTCCTTGAGGTAGAGGCAGACCAGCTCTGTCTTGAGTTTGCAGTGTCGGACGGCGTCGGCCTCGAATTGTTCGATCAGTACAAGACCGACAAGGAGGTTGCTGTAGGGGTGATCGATGTGAAGGATGAAAAGATTGAGACTGCAGAGATTGTGGCGGCGAGGATACGCCAGGCGTTGAAGCATATTCCCGCGAACCGAATGTATGTCGTGCCGGACTGCGGAATGAAATTCATGCCGCGTGCCCGGGCTTTCGGAAAATTGAAGGCCATGGTCGCGGGAACCCGAATCGTACGGAAGGAATTGGGCGTTTCCTGAACATATGATGAGGAAGCGGGAACAACGAGGGCGCACGAAGGGGGCGGGGCCTGCCTTTTTCTGGCTCCGGAACCTGAGCGATTTCCTGGTCGGCAGTCAGCGGATGGCACGCGGTTTCGATCCGGAATCCTACGTGAATCAGCTCGCGCGCCTGGGATTTACCCACGTCACAGTGAATAGGCTCGCCGATCGGGCGCTCGAATCAGGTCCCCCGGGCGACGTCTATTCCTGGTTCTATGACTACAGCCCCGATCTGGACCAATTCGTGGAATCCCCGCTCTCCAAAGGTTACTATCCGGCAGACTACCTTCGCGCCAATCTCGCCTCTCTGAAACGCACGGCTTCGCTCGCACTCGAACACGGACTTGTCCCCGGCCTCCACATCAATTCGCCCCGTTCAATGCCGGAATCCTTCTGGCGGGAATACCCCTATTTGAGAGGGGCCAGGGTGGACCACCCCCGTGAAAGCTTTCTTCCCCGTTACACCCTCGCCATGGCTCACCCCGCTGTCCAGGACCATTATCGCCATCTCGTCCGGGCTCTCCTCGCAGAGGTACCGCAGATCGGATTCATCCATGTGTGGACGAATGACAGCGGAGCCGGCTTCGAATTCACCTCGTCTCTTTATGCCGGCCGCAACGGCGGGCCGTACCTGATCAGGGAATGGAAGAGCGACGAAGAAATCGAGCGAAAAGCAGCGGAGAATGTCCTGACGTATTTCTACTTGTTGCGCGATGAGGTGCAGGCAGCCAACAAGAAATTCCGCCTCGTATGCGATCTCGGCCCCTTCTACAAGGAGCGTCCCCGCATCATTCGCGGGTTGGGGAAGGGGATCGATGCCGGGGCCTTTGGCTACTTTGAGGGACCTCAATATAAGAATGAAGAAAGGCTTCTGGCCGGGGTGGGGGCATCAATTCACCGCAAGATCGATGTTTCGAACACGAACGTGATTGGCCTTCCGTTCCCCGGACTGGTGTACGACCGGCTTGCAGCCCTCATGAAGAGGAATGAACGCTGGGTGCTGACCAATCCGGCCCCCGAATCCCTTGCGCCTTTCGATGTGAACGGAGAAGTTCTCAGGGCAATTCAGGAGAATCCGAGATTGCCTCTCGACCGGATCCTCCGGTTGGCCGCAGAACGATGGGCCGGCCCGGAACAAGGGCCAGACCTTATCAAAGCGTGGAATTACTCGGATGCTGCGGTCAGATCATATCCGAATGACATTCCCTACAGCACATTCGCATTCCCATGGTTTCGCCTCTTTGTGCGCCCGTTCGTTCCGAACATCAATGCTATTCCGGAAACGGACCGGGAATACTACGAGAAATACCTCCTTGCGACATTCAACAATCCAACACGGATCGATTTCAACAATGATATGATGTGGAACTTCCTTTCTGCAAAAGAGGCGGGAAATCGCAAGAATGTCGTAGACAAGAAAGTTCTCCCCTTTCTGGAGAAGGGAATTGTTGTTGCGGGGAAGGCGATTGAGGACGGTGGGAATAGGGTATTTGATGACCTCGAAATGCGATTGCGGGGAGCGAAGTGTTTCTACGGCACCATGAGAAACATGGTCGCATGGATCGAGGGGGTGCATGGTTACATCGAAGCGCGAACGCGGGAAAAGAAATCGGGATATAGAATCATGACTCAGGATGTTGTGGAGAGGGAATTAGCGAATACGAAGGAATTATTGAAGCTCTGGGAGACGGGAAAGACAGACTGGCTCCCGATTTCCAGGAACGGGGAAACACTTCATATCTACGGATCGAATTTTGGTGATTTATTGAAGAAGAAGATCGGATTGATGGAGCAACATAGCGAAGATGAACCTGCAATCGATCCGAATTTCATGTGGAGAATGCATAAACAATAATCGGACATGAGATCAACTTCCATCATCCTTGCTGCATTTGCGACAGCAACGATCGCTATGGGGCAGCATCGGACAATCGACTTTCGGTACGCCCCCGAGTACTCATTCACTCCCGTTGGCTTTGTCGATGACTGGCAGAAGACGATGGTCAATGATCGTGGGGCTCTGCTCTATGACTTTGGGCCCGGCCCGTATGTTCGGCCAAATACGATCGTTGGAATCGGCCTCAAGGGAGTCAAACTTGCCACAAGTTCTCAGAAGCTTCACAATGCACATACGCCGCTCGTTCTTACGAAGCTTTCCGGTGGAAATGCCGCGTTAGAACTTGAATCGTTTGCCATCGTCCCGCGACCGGAACACACATCATCAGAGCCGCAGGGACTTCCGCCGGTCAAACGCTACCGGGGTCTCAACGGAGCTCTTGCATGGGCGCGTCCCTCCGGCGAGGTTGATCCGGCCTTCCGTAATGTTGCCTGGGGAACGAACAGGCCCATCATATACGACATTGACGTTGATCGCGGAAGCCGGAAGAAGGTAGCTCTAGGATTCTGTGAGAGTTATAGAACCATTCCCGACATGCGAATGGCGGAAATCAGGGTTGAGGGTTCCGCGCCTCGAACGATCGACCTGTTGACGGATGCATCACAGAACCAGCCGCAGGTTGTTCTTGTTGACGGCGGGGATCAAAATGGCGACGGTCGCCTGCACGTTGAGTTGAGACCCTACGCAGCCAACAGGGACCCGAATATCATTCTGAATGCGCTATGGGTTTTTCCCTCCGGAGCGGGAGTCTCCGCCGAAGAGATTATTTCGGGTAAGGCCTCGAAAGGGGCCGAAGTGTACCTTGATTGCGGCAAGGAGCCCGAGATTCAGCGGTTTCCGACGCGCATTGATGCTCTTCGATCGCAGGTCACGGGAAACCAATCAACGCCCGTTATCGAAGTCCGGACACGACGAAAATGCTCTTTCGACGAAAAAACAGGCGTGCTCATGTTCGATGGCAGGCCCTTCATTGCTTCGCGGCCAAGGCCCGTTCGTGCAATGGAGACTCCTGACGGATGGGAGTTGGAGCTCCCCCGAGGGACGAGAACGGTCGATCTCATCTCCATCAGCGGCTACAGGCTTCCCAAGGGGATTACACAGATTCCCGACCTGAAGAAAGAACGATCACGTGTCATCGATTGGTGGTCGAAGGAGAGATATCCCATTGGACGCGTTGCCGTTCCCGACAAGAATCTTCAGTTTCTTCTCGATGCGGGAATGCGCACGCTGTACCAACTCAGGGATGTGGTCGATGGCGTGCCGCAGTTCCAGCCGGGCTCAACGGTGTACAGAGGAGTCTGGATACATGATGCCGTCTATGATATCGATGTGGCGTTGATGGAAGGGGATACCGCCGGGGCGCGAAAAGCTGTCGAAGGGTTGTTCCAGTACCAGGACTCGAGCGGGAGAATAAAGGTGATGTGGCCGGTGGAAATGCAGAGAGAGACTCCGCACCTCATCTGGCTCCTGAATCGTTACGCGCGCCTGACAAACGACCGGGAATGGCTTCGTCGAAACTGGCACCGGATGGCTGCCGGAATGAACTACATTCAGGCGGCTCGCAAGAGCACGATGACTGATCCGGGCTCTCTTTCATACGGACTCATGCCCCCCGGCTTCATTGACGGAGGGGTTCCGGGGGTTTCTTCCGATTACAGCAGTGTCTATTGGGCATTGATCGGAGCGGAGGCGGCCGTTGATGCCTCTCGCTGGCTGGGCAAAACATCGGACGCCGCAGCGTGGAGTGCATTCAGAGAGGATCTCCTGAAGTCCTTCCGCGCGACTGCCGCGAAAGATGTGAGAAAAGACCCGTTCGGCAATCAGTATCTCACCGTCAAGGTCGCAGATACCACAAAGGATGTTCCGCAGCGGGGCCAATGGGTTCTATGCGAGGCAGTGTATTTCAGCGATATTTTCCCAAAGGACGATCCGATCGTTCGGGGAACGCTGGCCGTTATCGATTCTTCCTGTGTGCAGGGACTCCCGGTCTCCTTTGGCTGGTTGACGGGCGGAATTGGGGTCTGGTTTGCTCCGCTCTATGGGCTGGCTCATCTTCAAGCGGGGAATCTCGCCCGGGCGCATGATATCCTGTACGCTTTTGCAAATCATGCCACGCCCCTGGGCGCCTGGGCCGAAGAACAAATGCCGAAGGGTGCGGGCCCAAGGACGACAGGCGATTTCCCCACGAACAGCGCATACGTTGGAATGCTGAAGCTTGTGATTTCTATGCTCGCTGATGACCGGGGTAGATCGATGGAATTGTTGAAAGGCCTTCCGGCTGAATGGCTCGTCCCCGGCTCCAGGACGGGAGTCAACGACCTCCTCACCCAGTTCGGACGCGTCTCGCTTGTGGTCGAGGTTTCGAAAAACGGAAAGAATGCCACAATACATGTCCGTTCCGTGAGCTATTCCGATCTTGACGATTCGATGGCCCAGTACACGGATGCGACGTCGTATCAGAACATTACCCTGCAAGCATTCCGGGAAGCGGGATTTCGCGCAAAGGATGGAAGCTTACTTCCCGTGGAAATCAGAAACCGATGGGGAAATGATCTGGTTCTTGAGTTGACGAAATAACTGTATCGACCCTTAACAGTACGGATCCAGGAATCATGAATGAAACTTTTGTGCGGTGCGGCTCTCCTCAGCTGGACGCCATCTTCCCGCGAGTGAAGAATTTTCTCCTTCAGGATGTCACCGAATACAATATGTTCGGAACGCACGTGCGGGGGTACAGA
>Ga0209342_10005676_pt1 | contig 12722 bp, 17 predicted proteins | sample RifCSP16_2_FD_184023 | JGI IMG/M metagenome (GOLD analysis project Ga0209342, IMG submission 184023) | Soil microbial communities from Rifle, Colorado - Rifle CSP2_sed 16_2 (SPAdes) (version 2) | ecosystem: Environmental > Terrestrial > Deep subsurface > Rock core/Sediment | place: Rifle... | reverse complement strand
TGCCCCCCTTCTCCCTCCTCACCACCCACAACCCCCTGACGCAAGCGGCCGTTGACGTAACCAGACCCAGGTGCGGTTCTACGGCCTTCCCTGATTGCTCGTTGACTTCCCACCCGTGAAAGACGGGTCCAACAATGCCAACGTCGGCCCGGCACCTGATTGAGCACAACGCCCCAGATTGGATTCAACCTCTAGCGTGAGCGGCCGAGGATTCGCGCCGGGGCTCGTGCGCGCAAACGGATGCTTTCCGAGGCGAGCCGCCTGCCCCGAGCTCGTTTCGGGGTTCGCCGCGAGAGTTCTTAGCGGGGAAGAGGGGCCCCACACGGGAAGCTCACACCCTGCCGCAGGAGTACCTAGGCAACGTGTCAAACGGGACGAGGCGCATGCCGGGGCCATCGCAAGAGACGGTTAGGTTGCCCCGACTGCCAGGTTCCGTCCGACTGGAGGACCGCCGCAACTTAATAGCCATATAGTTGCATTGGGAACTCGAAGAGAAAGGAGACCCGCACAGCTCGCCTTGCCCCAGCCATCCTCCGCGGGGCTCGCAGCCATGCGCGCCTATTGCCAGACAACTTCGACCTCGTACTTGGCTATGTCAGGATCTGAGGTCAGGATCGGCAGTCCTTCGACCTGGCTCTGGGCTAGCAGCATGCGATCGAATGGATCCCGATGGTGTTTTGGAAGAGAATGCACATGAAGTGCGTGACTCATTTGGATCGGCAGCCCGACAATTGTGTTTGAGGACATCTGCTCTGGGATGACTCTCTCTGGCTCATAAGGAAGTTGCAGCCGGCCAAGCTCAGCCTTGACTGCAATTTCCCACCCGCTGGCCGCGCTGAGATAGAGCGTGTTGCCTCCGTCGCTGATGATGTCGCGGACGCGCTTGGGCAACAGATCGCCATCTACGATCCACCATAGAAAAGTGTGCGTGTCGAGCAGGTATCTCATCTCTCGAAGCCCTGCAGGATCTCCTCCGGCAAAGGGGCCTCGAACTCTGGAGACATGACGATCTGGCCGGCGGCGCTTCCCGGCGCACGCTGTTTGGGGAGCCGCTCAAACGGGACTAGGCGAGCGACCGGCCTGCCCGCCTTGGCTATGATGACTTCCTCCCCACCCATCACCCGAGCCAGCAATCGGGATAGGTGCGTCTTCGCCTCGTGGATGTTCACCATCTTCTGCATGTGGAACTCCGCCCAAGGGCCTTGCCGATTAATTTCATCATCGACTAGGTCCTTGACTAAGTCAAGTCTCCGGATTCCGAATGACGGCCCAGGCACGCATTGCGGTGCCAGCGGCGCAGCTTGGGGAGACCGAGATTGATGTATGCAAGCGTCTTGCCTGGTTTGAGGCGAGAGGGCTGGCCCGCGCGAATGAGAGAGAGGATGGCAGTCTTCTGTTCAGGGAGGGCAGCTTCGACGACGCTGCCCTGGCCGAGCACCTCGAGAGAGGGGTGCCAGCATCTTCATTAAGGAGACTGAAGCTATCCGGCGATACCTGAGCAGCGCCGCTGGGCGCAACTCATCCCTATACCCGCTTCGGAGTCCGATCGCACGGGGGCGAGTCTGGCGAAGACGTAGAACCTTCAGTTAGGCGGGAATGTCTGCGCCAGAGAACGCGTCCGAATACTGGAACGGCACCCTTGTGCTGCAAAGGAGTTCGATGTAACCTGCGGCTACGCCCCGCACATAATCAGGGCACCCCGTACCGCTGTGAGGGACAAACCTCCGCATGCCAGACTCTGCCGGCCCTACCCCAGCCTCCCCATATGGCATCAGCGACAGGATTCGTGTGCTTATTGTTGATGACGTCAAGGAGACTCGTGACAAGCTCAAGAGCATCATCAACGACGACGATGAACTGACCGTTGCCGGGGAAGCGGCGAATGGCCTAGAGGCCATAGAGCAGTACAACCGGTTGGCTCCGGACGTTGTAAGCATGGACATCAACATGCCGGCCTTGGACGGAATAGATGCAACCGCGAGGATCACCTCGATCGCTCAATGGAAATGCGTGGTCATAGTGAGTGCTCAAACCGACGCCCTCTACCTGCAGAAAGCAATGGTTGCGGGAGCAAGCGAGTACCTTGTCCTCCCAGTGGATCCGTCCGAGTATGCCGCCACTCTCAAACGGGTTGCCCGGCAGAAGCCAACAACCCCCAGAATTCCCCCGGCGCCAGCCCCCTAGCAAAGGGGCCGCATAGCTCTCCGGCTGTCGACGAGGGGGTTGTTGGCCCGAACCGCTGGTTCCTCCTCAATATGGGGGTGCAATCCCAAGATGAAGACATGCCGCTAGGAGCGGCGGTGGCCGCGATAGCCCACATCGCCATCGGGCTGGGGTACAGCAGGGGCGGTCCAGCTTCACGGGTGCGTTGGCGCACCTCGCACCTCATCATGCCCTGCAACATGAAGGCGGGCCTTGGTATTTGCATCGGTGGGCCAAGCCGACCGATGCAGTCGCGCACCCTCTTGCGAAGGATCTCGCCGATGCTCATAGCGCGCTTTCGCCGGTCTAGCGCAAAAGCCAGGGCAGAAACCAAAGGCGAGCAATTGGCTTCATCCTTAGAGTGTTTGGTCGACTCGACTCCGACAGTGATGGCTGCAAATCCGTCAAGGGGGATCCCATCCTTGGCTGACCTTCAGGGATCGCTGCCTTAGGTCAACCCCTTCTGCGCAATGCAGCCAAACCCCTGTTCAGATTGATTGTGGCACAGCCTCCAGACTCGGCCAGCGATTGAAGTGGCCAATTGCCGACGGAAGTGCACGATCACGGGAGTAGAACGTGCCAATCTCGGGCATGATACTTCTGCCCCGGCCTCAACAGACCGACCTCGTTGGCAGGACAGGCATGGGGATGGCGTAGAATGGTCAGCCAGGCGATCGGCTCAATGCAGGGTGTTCAGGTACGTCAGTTCTTAACCAGCGTGATCACTCTGTCGATGATGGGGGCGATGGTCCAGAGAAAGAGGCTCGGCCCGAGCAAAGCAAAGGCTATACCCTCGTGGTTAGGCAGCGAGTGGATCCGACCTTCGAGCGATCGGCGGACTCGAGCTCGCACAATGTCAGATTGAACTCGCAGGACTCTTGCCATGCTAACGCCCAGCTGTTCTGATTGAACGATGGATGCGATTGACGTGGTAAGCTCAGGTACCCGCAGCCTCCGGGACATGGCACGCAGCGCATCTCCCCTACGCTTACCAAGACGGATTTCCTGCAAGACGCGGCCCAACTCCATGGCCAGCTCGCCGTCCCACTTGTCCTGGACCTGGGCCATGGCCGCGTTGAGATCCAATCCGCCTTCCATGCATATCGTGAGGTAACTCAAAGCATCCGGCAGCGCTCGCAGGATTCCCTCCCTTCGTCGATTGACCAGCACCGCAAGGCACATCGACGGTATGGCAAATCCTAGGAGCCCAAAGGCGACTATCAGGTAGGGTTTGCCTTGCCATTCAGATGGCGCCGCAAGAGCGATGAGGGCTCCAAGCGTTGCTCCCGCTAGCCCGCGAAGGGCCATGAAACGAGCTGGGCTAAGCCTCAGAGGTGAGCCTGCTGCTTCCAGGTCTTCATGGATTCGTGCCCGGACTGCTCGGGGAGAAAACCACTTCGCAAGACGTCCGAGCGATTCCGACAAAGGAACGATGACACGGTCATAGAAGCTTGCCGACATCTCTATCTCGCTTGAGCTTGTCGCACTGCGATCAGATTTGGCAGCGGTGACTGGTTCTGTGAGTGACACCAAAGAGCGGGACCGATGCAGATACACGGCGACGAGAAAGGCCACACCGATCAAGCTGAGAATTCCGACCAGCAGCAGACCCTGACCAAGCCTTATCAATTGAGGGGAATGGGCGGCGAGGGTTGTCTGCATCTCCATGCTCAAGACGCTGCCAAGGAAACCCTCGGTTGATAGAACAGCCGCTTGAGCGGCAAGAACCCCAAACACCACTGATGCGATCATGCTGCCAGTGTTCGTGCGAGTGACGGCTAGCAGGGTCAACCAGACGACAACGGGCCCCGGCACTCCCACCGCGATGGAGATGCCCAGCGCGGCAGCGCAGAGAATCAAGTCAAGTCGGCTCTTTCTGCGCGCTTGGAGGCTCTGGGTTTGCCCGAGGCTTGTATGAATCCTGGTTAGCCTTCTACTGATCGCTGCACTGATCAAGACTGCCACACTAATCAGGCCATACGCCAGCATCATCACACCTGTTCCCAGCGCTGACTCAAAAGCGAGTTGAAAAAAGCCTGGGAAAAGGACCCACTGGACGATTGGTATTGTCGCTGCGAGTCCGAAGACAAACAGGAATGAAGACCTGCTAAGTACCTGCGCTTCGTTGGAGATCCTCTTCCTGTCCTGTAGTGTCCCGCCAAGAACGTCAAGGGCCTCCGCGAGGTTGCCTCCGACCTCACGCTGTAAGTCTATGGCGGTGATGACGCGACCGAGGTCATCGCTTCTGATCCGCCCCCGCATTTGGTCGAGCGCCTCTTCCATCGGGGTTCCAAGCCGCATATTCTGGGCAACACGCTGGAACTCCGCGCTGATAGGATCAGGCAACTCGGAGGCCACTCCCTCCATTGCCTGAAGCGTTGAGTAACCTGCACGCAGCCCGTTCACCAAAAGGTCGAGGGCTGTCGGGAGTTGCTCAGTGAATGACCTGAGCCTCCGTGACTCGGCACCTCTGATGGCGATGGCAGGCATCAAGACTCCCAACGCCACCAGGATAACGACGCCCGGAACAGCTTCGAAGACGATCGCGCCGAGGATTCCGAAGGCAACTCCAGAGAGGAGCATGAGCAATAGAAACTCGCCGACTCTTAGGCCGCTATTGGCTATCGAAAGGTGTGTGGAAATCTGTTCGACAAAGCCACCACCGTGCTTCTGTATTCCCTCAATAGGAGCAGGAGCCTCAGATCCACTGGTGCCTGGCTCTGTTGAGGCCAGTCGTTGCCTTCGGCGTTCCCTCGCCTCTTTCAGCTCATCGGTCATTTGGAGGGCCTCCTATGACGGAATCGCTTGGCTCGACTACCCAATCTGGGCACCCCTTCTCGCCGGCACTTTGAGGAACGGAGCAGGACAGACCAGACAGAAACAAAGGCGAGACAACTAAGATCGCATTGGCCCGGCGAAGATCTCTGCACCGCGCTCCAGAAACTGCTTCTTCTATCGCCCCGCCAAATTGGGGTGGATGCCGTACTGCTTGGCGATCTGGCCGGGCGTCTACTCGCCTGTCAGCGCCTCCGCATCGTCCCGATGTCCCAACGGGAGGACAACCTGGAACCTGAGCTTCGGGGAACACCGCTTTCTGGCCACGGCTCTCGTCTCCTTCCAGTGCAGCTCTGGCCGCAGCGCACGTCAGCTTCCGGGGTGGTCCACTCCACAATTCCGGAGCGTCCAGCTTTCGGGGGTCAGCACCCAACTCATGGCAAGCCACAAGCTTGTGGTTGAACTACTCACCAACATAGACATACCGCTCATACTCCTCTATACCGTCCAATCTGAGTCCAAAGTCCGAATACTGCTCTCTCAGGGAGGTGTCTTCTCGCAATATGCCGTCGACGGACTCCAATCGCACCTCGAGGCTGGTAGACCAGTAAACGTCGGTGTAGCCAGGACCTAGATGCGACATGGCATGTCCCACGCGCTCCTCAACCTCGAAGCTGACCTGCGAGCGAGGATCAACCACGAGAGACTCGTAGGCATACCCTCTTCCAGGTTGGCGATACGCAAGGAGAACTTCGTGTGCAACATCTCCTCGGTTCTCCACCACAACGGTGAAGTTGGCGAAAAGGTCCTCTTTATACGAGTTTCCGCCAAGATAATCCATCGGTGCGCTCTTTTCGAGACCCAGAATCTCCCCGATCCGCACCTCGATATCCTCGAATGGAATGGTGCGGGTAGCGATCTCTGCCTGCTGCGTCGCCTGGATCTGGGCCTGGGAAAGGCGCGGAGCACTCTCGACCATGGTGTCCCTCTGTACCATGGTGTCCCATATGACTGCCTCACGACCAACCAAATTGATGACAGGGGTAATACAGAGGAACCAGGCCATGAGAACCGAAGTTGCCGTCAGGCCCAGGGTCCTGAGAGTCTTGCCCCGGGCGCGGCGGGCGGCATGGAGTTTCTGAGCCTCCTTGGCGACAGTGGCATCCTCTGTCGACCACATGGAGCCACCACACTCACCGCAGAAGGCAGCCGCGATCGGTCCCCTCTTCCCGCACGCCGTGCAAAGCTTGAATAGGGAAGCGCCGCAGGCGATGCAGAACGAGGTCCCGCTCGGTGAAAGGCCGCCGCAGTTCGTGCACCTGAGCTCATCGTCCGCGTGATTTGGGCCCCCGCACCTGGGGCAGCTGGTCATTCCTCTTTCGCCAGAAGGAAGGGGGTGCCCACACCATTGACAAAAACCTCTCGACATCCCTGGCCTCCTTTTGCCCCTTCTCGCCGTGGCCTTGGCGTGGGCGTGTCTACGTCTCAATTCCCTGGCGGGGATTCACCGTTCCTCCCCGCCGTGCGGGTTCACAGACAAAGCCCCTCGATCACAATAGGTACCAGACATTATCCGCGATAGCAGCCCATGTTTCCTATCACCCAAGACTCCTGCCTCCCGAACCCCCGGCGCGGAGGCTTGTGTTCATCGCCTAAGGAGACCGATCTGGCTGGAGGTAGAACGGGACCCCAAAGAGGCGGTGTCTCCACTCAACCTCGGACGGTTCATGCCGGTTCTTCTCGATCGCCAGCCGAACGGTGCGGGGTGTTCCCCCTCTGCGGCCGGCTCCAGGTATCCCTGGCCCAGGAGCCATTCCCCGTCCGGCTCATGCGTCATCGTCACCAGTCCCCATGAATCCTCGGGACGAAGTGGTCCCAGCGGCGGATGCCCTGCTCGTGCACCGCTGCATCTGATGCCGACGGAATTCCGAGCCGCATCGCCAGCGCCTTGAGCGACCGCGTGCCTTAGTCGATATGCCGCCCCCGGGCCAGGATAACCATTGCGTGAAATGGCGACTGGAGGACCATGTGTGGATGGGTTCCGGCATGCCACAAGGAGTCCCTAAACCGGTCGAGATACTCCTCGAGGCGCACGCGTGTCATGACGGACCCGATAGCCTGCTGCAACACACTCAGGGCATCCGATCTGTAACCACTCTCCCACTACCAAGCCGCCAATGTGTCGAGATCAAACCAAATGCGTTGTGTGCGGCCGTCACGATCCTGGAAGAATGCCGAGCCAACGCTCGGATAATGAACGACGAACACGGCCAGATAGCCGTCGCCGTTGACCCAAATGCCATGGGCTGTGAGGTCCTCGTAGGTCAAAGGAGTGAAGTCCAGATAGAGTCCCCCCTCCTCGAGTATGTCTACCACGTCCCTTACCAGGTCAACGTCTGAGCCGTGCGAGTACGATCGACCATCCCGCGCGGCGATAGCGTTCGCTTCAGCGTAGCTGAGCAAACCCAGGGGCTCAAGCCAATGTTCATCGCCTGATCCCTCGGGTGTCCAGCCAGAAATGCCTTCCGCTTCCACTCTCCGCCAGACGTACCCGTCCGCGCAAGCCGGCCCGCCCGTCACGGTCAACACCGTTCCTGGCGCCGCCGTCCTTACAATCGAGCTCTGCGCGCTCGGTTCCTCCCGGATGTGGTTGGCTCCGAACTCAGGAGTTGCGAGCACTTGCATTCCTGATTCCAGGTGGAGTTGGCGTTGCACACCTGGGCAGACAGTCGATTGTGGGGATTCGATACCTCACGGAGCTGTTTCCGCGGACGGGGCCGAGGCATGGTCGCAGCCGATAAGGCTTTGGGCGCTACCGCCAATGAGTTCATAGAACCTGGAAGCTTCGCTCAACCATAGCGTGTCGAGAGTCCAGGCATCGTCATCTTTCGAGAACAGAAACCCTGCACTTGTGCTCTCTCGAGGCGGAGAGACGTCCCAACAGTCGCCATAGCAGAATCTCGTGATCGCAAATGGAGGTGACCAACCGCTCGTCCAGATCGACAGACGATCTTGCTCAACTGCGTAGCCAACACACACGGCGCCATGGGGAAGGCGCGAACCGATATCGTCTATGAACTCGGCCCGCGACTTCGGTTGACCGCCTTCGTAGTAATCCGTGTAGTCAAGGCCGTCAGGTGGCGCCAAATCCTCGAAGGGAAGAAGGACACGATTCTCAAGTCCGTCCCGTAACCAGTCCACTATGGATTGCTCACTTGTCCGATCTAGTGGCTCGATCTCGCCACCAGCCTCTGACGAGGTGCCCCACTGGAAGCTCACCTGGCCATGGATACTCCCGAAGTAGGTGGAAATCAGCTCTAGCGAGCTCTGGATCGTCGCCAACGAAGCCAGCACACTCTTCACCCCAGGCAGGCTCCATATCGAAGCCGGACCATAGTCGCAATCGACAGCACCCGTCCGAAGGCGCCTCACCGCGTCTTCGTCTGCCCCCATCCAGGCGATCTGCTCGACCGCTCCTGCAAGACTCCCGTCTGCAATGGCCTCGGCCGCCGAGGCCAAGTAGGAGACATCTTTCAACCGTTCCGTCATGCAGGCTATCGTCTCACCCTGGAAGCCCAGCTCGTTGAAGCCAGGCAACATGGCGATCGTCATATGGATCACCAGTCGCCAACCCGCCTTCCGCGTGACGTCCGCCGAGGCTACAAATGGTGACGGCTTCCCCGGGTCCCCTTGGAAGCGAAGACTCTCGCCAGGCGCGAGCAACGTGGGTTCGAAAAAGGCCCAACCGGTCATCGGCTGAACCTCTATATAAACTGCCCTCGGGTTCACAATCCGAAACTCCGGAGCCAGGGCATCGTCACGCTCTACACACCCTTGTATCAGTCCGTTTGCTCCGCTCGCGTCGACCGACGCATATTGCCCCTCCTGCGGACACTCCTCCAAGATTAGCGCGCCCGCCTCCAAGAGCGACACTACGTTGGCGCTGAAGATCTTGTTGACCGCAGCCACCAATGCCCCCCAGTTCGGGGTCACCGCCTGCCACCATGAAGCATGGTCTACCTCAAGGCTTACGACATTCCGCTTTGGATCGACCTCCCCTCCGGCAAAGACCCATTTGCCTCGGTCCTCGTCGAAGTAGCTGAGGAACACATGCTCCGGCTCTTCCCCTGGCGGCAATGCGGTCCGGTCAAACGGGATTTCGAGCGTCACCGGCCCGGTCAGTTCCTGCCGGCCCAGATCCACCTCGTATCGATCACCAACAGGGATCGTAAACTCATCAATCCCACCCGTCGTAATGCCTGGCTCAACCCGGCGAAACGAGACCTCCCCATCTGCCGACAGGCTTCCAACGGGGATCTCCAGCCTCGCACCGTCCGCCAAGGCTAGTGTCCCGCCCTCCGACGATTTGACCACGGCCCGTGCGGTGCCCTCCGCCTCGCGCCCCGCCGACATGAGCGATAGCGCGCGGCACCCCAGCACACCCAAGCCAATGACCCAAAACATAGCAAGCCAGGGTTTCGCTCCAATGGGGATCTGCGACAGTGGTGGGCTCACCATACACCTCCGCGAAACTGCACACTCCAGACCGCCATTGTCCATGCACCTCGCGTTAACAACTGGCGCCAACGCTCATGTTCTCGATGCCTAGACCGTCAATCGTCACCCTGAGCGTATGGCCTCCAGGCTTGTGATTCACCAATGCGCTTTCCTAGTGTTCATAGTCACACCAGCGGTCGCATACCTATTGAGCCGTCGGAAATGTGAAATGCACTTCCCGCAGCTCTCCGTCTAGACTGAAGCGATCGGTTCCGCCGACCTCGTAGAAGAGGTAGCCGTTTCTGATTGGTCCCTCTCCCACGATGCCACTCATTTCTACAAAGAGGAACAGAGGCAAGCAGCTTCTACCCTCAAAATCATCCGTTGTTTCTTCGAACGGCAGAGGATCTTGAATGTAATACAGCATCCCAAATGGATCTTGATACCTGCCGTTGTTGCGGCGAATCGGCGGGTCGACAACTACCCACCACCACCGAGCGTCCGGTCTTAGCGGACCCGCCTCGACAAACTCGGGGTGGGCCTCAAGGATACGGATGGCCATATCGAGGGTATACCGCCCGAGAGGGGAGTGGGGTTCATCCCACTCCGGGTCAGGAGTAGGGAATGGCCAGCCCCATGCCTCCCAGATGGCGCTATTAATGTATCCCATGGCCAAACCGGCGTAGGCTCTGCTCAAAAAGTCCGTTGGTATCGGATCGCCGAAGCTGTCAATTCCTTCAGGAGCGATCCAGGCAGGCACATCCGCAGAATTCCAAAACCAAGGCATCGCGTTGGAGCACTCGGAGAGCATCGTATCGGTGATGGCCCAGAGGGGATCGTCTGACCGCTCCGGAGAGATCTGCTGCGGCTCGGCCCTGACGGTAGGAGGAGGGGTGGCTTGAAGCACGCGCGCATTCGGCTCAGCTATCGCGGTCGGAGGAAGAGCGCCTGTGGGGGCCTGCAATTCCGGCACGTCTGTCGCGGAACTCGATGGAGCACTGACGCTGCACCCTCCGACGAGGAAGGCGGAAAGAAGAGCAAGGCCGATCACGGCGAGGCCTCGGTCGGACCACCGCGAGTATTTACGGGGATGCACCGGGCCGGCGCTACACAGCGGCGAAGCGGGATGGGCAAGCTCCTCGTTCAAGGCCACTTCACCTCCAGTGCTGAGACGGCCTCAGGCTCAGGCGCTAATCGGGCGGCCCCCGCCTCCCAGCCATCACGGTGCAGCTTCCCCCCGACCTCCCTGGGTGCTGGAGGTCCCGGGAAGAGTGGAAACCTGGCATAACCAGAGCCTTCATTCCGAATCTTCACCGCCCTCATCCAGACCTAGCCCGGGCCCGCCCATACCCAAAACGATCAAGGGCCCGGATCACCCGGCACTTTTCGCCCTGTCTGGCGAGATTCTAGACTGCCAGCCGGCCTGGCAGAATGGTCCACGTTGGCATTCCAGGGCACGGATGATAGCAGTATGGATGCATGCGTCGTAGGTCAACTCTGCGCCAGACCTGGAGCGATTATTGGCTCATTCCAATCCAAATGAACTCGTAGTCAGCCGCTTCGACGAAAGTCTCCGGGAGCGGAACCGAACGGACATGCTTTTCGCCCGGCGGCAAGCCCAGGTCCCCGCCTGACAACGAGATGTCAACAGGGCTGCCGTAGACGGGTGTCCCGTCGGCGGCATAGGCGTTCATGTACAGGGTGCCCCCGACCGCGGGCGTATCCGCGTCATTCTGGATCACCGCCTCAAGTTCGCGGCCCTGAACCTCGAATGACAAGGTGACCCTTGGGTCGTAGTGGCCATGCTTGTCCGCCCCAGGGCAGGTCGCTAGACTTGTGATGCGGAGTTCCCTAGTGGCGCCAGGCAGCGCTTCCTCCGCCGGCGTATCAACGTGCAGAACAAAGCGAGTGTGCGGCGGGAGCAGTATCAACTCAGCGGTGATCGCCCCAAAGGTGGAACCCGGTCCCGGGCAGCCGGGAAAGGGCGTCCTGCCCAACCCGCGGTCTTCAATGAAAGCACCATTTGCATCCCGGATCCTGAGAACGCCTTCAAAGGAGAGCGGGCTATCAGTAGGGTTAGTGAGAACCCACACGTCGCGCACGTATGAGCCGGGCTCGAGCCTCTGCCAGATTTCCCACGTTTGGTTGTCCGGTTCCTTCGTGACCTCGAAACTGAAGCTGCCAATGTATTCGAGCTCCAGTTGGTCGTTCGTCGAAGGCTCGGCTGTCGGACCCTCCCATGGGTAGTCCAATTCGTCGTTCGTCGAGGGCCCGGCCGTCGGCTCCTCGGACGGGTAGTCCGGTTGGTCACCGGCCGGCGGACCAGGGCGTAGCACCAGTTGGCCGCAGGCTAGTTGCGCAGCTCCCAGGAGGAGGGCACTGATGACGACACGGTATTTGAATGGCATGGCCGGTCTCCTTGTGCACTATTGCACAACGGCATTGGGATGGGCCAGCCGACTAGTGGGTAGGTTGAAAGCCTCGGGGGTGCACCCCGAATTCTTGGACAGTCTGTGACCCTGCGACCGATGCGTGCTCCGTGTGCAGGCGGTCGGAGTGGCAGACTCGGGACCGTGAGTTGTCTCGATGGAATCCAGAGAGCAGCAACCGGACAACCGGGCCACATCCACTCCGGCATCTTGCTGAATACCTGTATATTCGCGCATAGATCCGGGTGGGCAGCCTTACAGTGGCCTTACAGTTGCGCACACCGTAGGTATTGGTGTGGAGCATCGTTTCGCATTTCGGCTGGCCAATAACGAGCCATCAAGGCTTGGCCAGACTTCCGATCCTCCGGTCGGCAATCCGAGTGAGTGTCCGCATGAACGCAATGACGTCAGCTTCAGGAAATGGCCATCGAGCATTGCCGATGGCCCAGTCAAGATCCAACTGGAGATGGGTCTCCCGGGAGCCTTCCCGCCGAATGCGGCCTTCCGTGGCGGCGTCAGTTGCAGAAGTACCCAAGATACCTGAACAAGAAGTCCCCCAAACGGCGCATATGAAATGAGCTTGCCCCAGGTGCGGCATTACGGCCTTCCTTGATTGCTCGTTAACTTCGTTCCACAGCGGAGCCGGATCCAACGAAGGCAGTGGCGGGAGGGCAGCGGATCGAACTCAACGCCCCTGATTGGATTCAACCCCTAGCGTGAGCGGCCGAGGTTTCGCGCTGGGACTCTCGCCATCAACGGACGCTCCGCGAAGCGCCCCCGAAGGGGGTGCGTAGGGGGCAGGGGGAGGTTGAGGAGGGG
>Ga0209342_10005675_pt1 | contig 12722 bp, 16 predicted proteins | sample RifCSP16_2_FD_184023 | JGI IMG/M metagenome (GOLD analysis project Ga0209342, IMG submission 184023) | Soil microbial communities from Rifle, Colorado - Rifle CSP2_sed 16_2 (SPAdes) (version 2) | ecosystem: Environmental > Terrestrial > Deep subsurface > Rock core/Sediment | place: Rifle... | reverse complement strand
CGGCCGTTGCCGCCACCGCCACTGCGGCCTGCGTTGCTCTCAGCTTGTACCCTGCGCTCGGCATGATCTCTCCTACGTGTTGTTGGCGACGACGTCCGCGCCGCCCGCGTTCACGATCGCTGTGCCGTTGATCGAGTTGCCGACTACTGCTCGGTTGTTCCCGCCGGCCAAGTCGATGCCGTTGACGGGAGGAGCCGCCCAAGACGCGACGTTGCCGACGATCGTGCCCCGTGTCCCAACCGAGTCGATCGCCACAAGCCCTGACTCTCTCACCGTGTTGCCGACAAGAGCCACATTGTCCGCGCCGATGTGGATCCCGCGGCCCGTCGACAACTCGATGTGGCACGCCTCGATGCGCGTATGGTCGGCTCCGGTGTCTACTCGTACACCGACAACGCCATCGGATATGTGGACACCTATCGCCTCCGCTCGAATCGCTGTCCCGAGAAAGTAGATTCCCTTCTGCCCGGACGAAGCGGAGCAGTGCCCCTGCTGTACCTGGATCCCTCTGCCGCCGACCTTGATGCAGTCACCCCAAGACTGGTACACGCGTAGCCCGCGAAGTTGCACGTCGCTCACGTCACTTGATGCTGTTGGGTCGAGCAGAATCCCATCTGAGAACGCTCCGATGGGCGGCACGGGCACGTTGTTCGCCATCGAAGTTCCATCAAGAAGCCAGCGCTCCGCCAGCCCGCCATTTTCCAGGCGAACAACGTGTTCCGTCGGGCTCCAGTTTCCGCCGCGCACTTCGAGGTCCACCAAGTTGCCGCCGGTCTTCACGGCCAGTACACCGCGCATCGCTTGGCCGCCGCCGGAGGGCACGATGCAACGGATCAGCCGCAGTCCAGTTACGCTCCCGTCGATGAGGATCAACACATCATCGTCGCTCGGCCCGGCGCCGACGGTCTTCAACGCCTCCAGATTTTCCAGCGTCAAGCCATCCACGCCAGCCAGGTCGAAGAGCGGACCATCGTGCGTCCATGTCACCCGCGGCGCCCGATTCGTTGCTGGATCAAAGACCGCAGCCCGAATCGTGGTGCCGCTTCCCAGCACCAAAGAGTCGAGCACGTCGGGCTCTGCGATGTCGCCGACCAGTAGGATTTCGTGGCGCTTGGTGCCGAGGTGCGAGCGGGCATACAAGCACGCCTCCCGCAGCGTCCTGAACATCGCATCGAAGCCGGCCGGGCCGACCGTCAGCGGACGCAGCCGCTCGTGCCCCTCTTGACGGCGCAGGAGGGAGATCAGGCGCGTCACGACGCCCCCGACGACGGTGGCCTCGTAGATCGGTATCCGGCCCGGCCCGAATGCGTCCGAGGAGATCAAGCTCTTGAACAGTGCTCCGGTCGGGTCGTAAAAGCCGTACCAGACCCCGTTTGCCAACACACCGGAGTTGACGGCCGCGACGTGCAGGACACGGTTAGAGACCACGATCTCTCCGGTAGAAACGTCGACGCCAGTCCCCGGCCCGTCGACCGCAACCCCGCCATGCTCCAGCACCGCGGCACCCCACCACGACCAGGGCATCCGCTCGTCGATGTACCGCAGCCACTTGGGCGTCCGGCCGAGCAAGTAGTTGAACTCCTCGGCGAATGGGCGATCGACCCCCGGGATCCACCCTCCCGTGACTCGTGCTGGCGGCGGCGCTGACTCCGAGATAGGCGTCTGCGCGACATCGGGGAAAGCGTCCGGGCGTATCGTTGTGGTCATGGATCAAGCCACCAGGATGTTGTCGGACCAGTACCCGACGTTGAACGGCTGTGCGTCCGGGTCGCCCTCGAATCCGAAGTACGCGGGACCGGACTCGATGATCGAGTGGAGCTTGACCCCTGCAGGGATGACGCTGGTCATCTGTCTCGCAACCTTCGCCCGGAACGCTGGCGTCGTCGGTTCGGCCCGAGTGTAGTGCAGTTCCAACCCTGCTGCATAGGACGACAAGTACCTCACCGGCTCGACTCCCACCAGCAGCGCCAGGATCTTCGTCACCTCGTCGATCGTTCCCTCCGAGCGATTCGTCAGGACCCGAGCGCGTAGCAACCGTCGATAGGTGACGTCGTCCCATCCCGCGCGAGGTTCCCCAAGGATCGCTCCGTACTGGTCCAGGTTGACGCCATCTGCGAACTCCAGGAACCGCAAGATGATCAACCCGCAAAGCAAGTCCTCGACGTCCTGCGAGCGAGTCGCCAACACGGAGACGAGAGCCTGGATGTTCGGCCCGTCGATAGGCGATGTCAGCCTCGCCAGCGCCCGCGCGACGTGGTCGTCGATGTGCCCCGGGCAGGCCGGGTCACCGCCGCCGAACTGCAGAAGCAGGGACACCTAGACGCTCCTCATCACGCCGTTCACCGCCACGACCATCTCTGTGACCGGGTGCGTCGCAAGGTCGTCCTGCACCGTCGCCTGAATGAATTGCCCTGCCGTCAGACGGAGAAGCGGACCACCGAAGAAGAGGTGACGCAACGACAGGATCGCAGTCGCTTTGGTATTGATCGTCCCCGAGACGATCCGGGAGTGGAATGGATCGACGAGCACCGAACCAGTCCCGAGGAATTGGTGGTTGGAGCTGATATTATCAAAATCGAACAGCAAGGTCGAATGGTCGGTATCGTAAACCTCAAACTTCACGCCGTTCGCAAGCCCGCTACCGCTCAGGAAGTTATCCGCGTCGATCGCGGCACCAGGCGATTTGGCCTGGACCACGATCCCATCGAGCAGGAACTCCTTGCCGACCGGCACCTCCATCCAGAACTTGACGGGTGTGACAGAGCCGTCCTCGTCCGCCAGTTGGTTGTCGGCCCCCAGCCCATCCTTCGTGAGTTCAAAGTGGATGTTGGGGAGGTCGGAGAAGTCCAGGATCGACACCGCCTCACGGACCTGCAAGGGATTCGTCTCGATGCCGCTCTGCTCGCCGTCCTGATCGACGAGCGCAGCGGTCGGAGCCTTCTCGCCGGTGAGCTTGTCGAACGTGATGAACAGTTCGCCGGTCGTGTCCGGGCGTCGTCGTGTGGTGTCCTGGGTGAGTGCCATAGTGAGCCTCTACGGTGGGTCAGTTGACTTCGATGTTGCCAGAATCGAACGTCGCAATCTGCGTCAGCCCGATCGGGATGTTCGCGGTTCCAACCGGAGCAGGAGCGGTGCCGACGTAAACCGTGACCGTTTCAATCCCTGGAACCTGGGCGACCGCGCAGAGCAACCGAAGATAGAACACGTCGTCGCCAATCGTGAGCGAATCCCCAAGCTCCAGGATACGGGCACGGACCTGGTCCTTCCAGTCCTCTGGAAGATCAACCGCGTAGTCGATGAGGTTGACGATGACGTAGATCGGGACTGCGGACGCAAACGAGAACCGCACCGTCTGCGGGAAGTTCTGCTGGTCGACCACCGAGAACGTCTGCGTGCCGTCGGGTTTGATCCCCGCCGGCATGCGCTCGAAGATCGTCTTGGCGATGGTCTCGTTCTCGTCGGTCGAGAGCGTCGACGGCCAGACGACAACCCGAAACGCTTTGCCCGGGATGCCGTTCCCGTCGGTCGTGAGTTCCCGGTTCGAGATGCAGATCGCTGCACGGACGAACTCCAGCGCCAACACCGCGGCCCGGATCGCTCCATCCGTCCCCCCGCCAATGAGCTGCAGCGAGGCCTCGCGTCGCTCTCGTAGTTCCGCGTCGGTCTCGATCGCTGTCCCCTCGGTGAAGTCCGCCAGGTTGACCGCGGTTTGCCAGCCAGCAACGGGCGTGACGATCTCGTCGATCGTTCGCGCGAGCGCGTCGAATTCACCAGCTTCCTCGGATGCAGCGGTCGCGTCGACCGCTCCGGTACCAACGCCGACGAAGTCCCAGATCACCCCACCATCCACGATCCCTGAGCCAGTACCGGACGGAGCTGCACCACCGGAGGTCCCCGGGTCGACGACGATGTAGACGTTCCCACTCGCTGTCCGCCGGTCTCCCACGACATACGGAGTCCCAGCAGCCCAGGCCGTCACCGCAACGATCGTCGCCGCAACCGTCGTGACGAACTGCTCCAACGTCACCGACTTGCGGACGATCCGACCGACTGCAAGCACGGTCCCCGGCGTACCCGTCGCCGTGATGGCCCCGGTCGCCTCGGTCGCTGGGAGCCTCTCCAGGCCCACCAGAGCGACGAGGTTGTCGAGAGCGATGCCCTGAGCCACGTCGACGTTGAAGGCGTCGTAGAGCCCCTGGGCGAGTTCCTGCAGGTCGACCTCGCGGTCCGCGACGATCGCCAGCAGTTGCCCGAGCGGTCCCTCCCGCCCGACGAACACGGTCGGCCCGATTCCCTCTGGGCCCTGGATCGCCTCCTGTAGCTCGGCAAGGATCTCGTCGAACGTCTGGATCGAAAGTCCCGTCGAGTCGAAAGTCCCAGGCATCTACAACTCCCCGGTGATGAGTGCGGTCCCCGTGACCGCCTCGCTCGAACCGACGATGACCTCCCAGTCGACAGCCAGCGCCCGAGCCTCGTAGTCCAGGTCGACGGTCAACGACTTCACCGTCTGGACCCCAGGCACGTCCAACACCTTCGCCCGCAGGACCGCCTCGATTAGCCCGAGGTCCGGCGCTTTACGCAGTACGTCCGGTCGCCACGGGACTCCGTAGGTCTCGTCCGCGAACCACTCGCCACGGTGCGTCAGCAAGGCCAGCCGTACCCGTTGGCCGAGTTCTTCAGTCCCGTCGACCATCTGCAGGCGTGAGTCCGTGAAGACCAGATCGCCGTCATCGGAAACCAGGAAGTCCATGCCGGGCAGCGTACAACCGGACCCGCCTGCCGACAATACCCGAGACGATCTCGCTTGGTTCATGGCCGTTTGATCGCCGCGAGCGACGCGATGATCGGTACGAGCGCCGCAGAGAAGGCGGGATTGACCGAGCCAGACGGGAGCGTCTGCGGGGTTGACGACAGGAGCGTGAGCAAGTCGTCGACGATCCCGAGTAGGTCGTTCGTCCCGTCTCCGAGCCCGATACCGGATGGCCCGACCTGCAGGCGCTTCGGTAGCGGGTTGACCTCGCCCTTCTTCACCGACTGCCCGAGCCACAGGTCGATGCCGTTCGAGACGTTCGTCGAGAGCACATCCGGGTCAGGGTAGACGCCGGCGATCGCAACGGCGTCGGTGAGGTGATGCCGACGCTCCGCCTGCGGGACGACACGGGATCCACCCTTCGTCAGCCACTCGTCGTAGGACCGCTCGGAGAAGACCAGGAGAACGAAGTCCCCAACCGTGAGCGGAAACTGCAAGACGAACCCGCCACCTCGAGGCCAGACGACCGGGACGTTCGTCAGGACCGGAAGGATCTCGTCAACCCTGTCCCCGTACCTCCCGAACCGCCGGCCGATCGTGGGCTCGACGGACGCCTTCTGCGTGGTCGCATCGAACTTCGTTACCCGTCCAGGGAGGGCGACGTGCAGGTCATCGAGGTAGCCCTCGATGACTGTGGCGAAAACGGTCTCCAGGCTGACCGCTGGTCTCTCGTCTCCGGTCTCGGTCACGACTTGATCTCCACCGCATTCTCGACCTCGGAGTAGAACTCGTCCGAATACCCGGAGTCCAGATTAACGGTCATCTTCTTCACGACGAAGAACCCATCGAGGTCCCTGCTCTCCAGCTTGACCTTGCGGCGTGGTCGAATGAGCGGGTTGTAGAGGCTCACGAACGACACGCCCCGCTCCTTTTTCTCCGGGATCCCGATGAGTCCGGTGTTCGCGGACAAGAGGACCGCTTGCTCTCCGGTCGTCGCGCCAATGCGTGTGACGACAAGCTCCCCGTTCTGGATCGACCACCGAGCGCCTACTGTCCGAGTGAGGTTCGTCAACTCCTTCTGAATCGAGCCGGCGACCGTGTAACCCTGGGAGAATTCTACGCGCGGCAGGTCTGCCGGTAGGTTGGCGAATCGTAGGCCCATCGCGTCGGCCAACCGTCGAATGACGTCGCTCGATTGAGCAGGGCCGTCGAAGGTCTCGTTGAGCCGGCCAGCGCGGAATGCCTGTCTGCCATCCCCGGCTTCGAGTTCGAGCACAAGGTCCCCACCGTCGCGGGTTTCCTTGATCGTGTCCTCGTCGATGTCCCCGGAGAACAGCATCTCCGGAGTCCCGTACCCGGCTTCGACGATGACCGCGTTTCCGTTACGCCGGATGAACCCCCGCGAGTCAGCGTTCAAGTTCCAGAGTTGCAGGGCCAACGAATCCGGGCTCGGTGTGTCATCGAGATCGACCTTGACGTTGATCCGGAATCCCGGTGACCCGTCCTTCACCGATGCGAACTGCCGCCCCGGCTCTCCTCGCGGTCCAACGGTGACCCGAACAACGCGCTTGAACAGTTCGGTCATAGCACCAGCGGTTCCTCGAACGTCTCCTCGGCCAGGTCGTCAAGCACGGTGGCGATGCGGGCAACGTCAACCGCGTCGACGTAGAGCAGCCGGGCCCGGGTTCCGAGTTCGTCCCGCCCAGGATCCACGGCGCCGTCTGTCACGTCGGTCAGCGTCAGCTTCCCCGCTGGTCGTCTCGCGTTCTTCAAGCGGCGGACGATCTCTTGATTCGAGACGAGTCGCTGCCCGGAGACCAGCCGCACGCCGTCGCCGGTCTCGATCGAGAAGGCCCACGACGCGGTCCTGCCAACCCATCGCAAGAACACGCGGAACGGCTCACCGTCAAGCTGGACGACTTCATTGAATGCCGGAAGGTCGAAGACCGGGATCTCGGAAACTGCCATTGCTCACCCCAGCGAGAACGAGTTGACCGTCGGATACTTCGAGTCGAACCCCTCGGCCGAACCGTTCTGCGAGATCCACTCCTGTCGAGCAAGGTTGTGCTCCGCCTTCTGCACCATCGACGGGGGCGGTGCCTTGACCGGGACCCGTCCGCGGTTCGGCACGTCGACCGTTTCCGACTGCACCACCCGGATCTTCTGCATCTCGATGACCGGCCGAATCGCCTCGCCAATCCCCGACGACCTGTCCGTCGCAACGCTCGTGACGATCATGTCGTCGTAGGTGCGCAGCGAAGTGCGAACGGAGACCCTCTCCCCTAGCTCTAGGAGCGACTCGATGGTCTGCCAGGCCAAGAGGTCGCGGTCCCGAGTCGCTTCGCCCTGGGACGGCAAGGGGGCGTTGGAGATGACCCCTTCGATGGACAGCACGACGTCCGTCGGCTGGACGTGGTCCGAGACCTCGAACCCCTCCTCTACCGGATGCTTCGGGACCTCGGCAGTCATCGAGTGCGACTCGCGCACCGTCGCGTCCAGAGTGAACGAATACCCGATCGCTCCCTCGACGTCGAACTCCGCCCCGGTCACCTTCCTCGCTCGGTAGACGTCGACCATCGATCAACCTCCGACCGGAACGGCATTGAGTTCCATCCGGCGCAAAGTAGACGCCAGCCCGTCATCGACCCCCGTCTGCGTTGCCCTCCGGATCTCGTTCGGTCCCATGTTCGTCGAGCCCTGGACGTTCACGACCACGTCGCCAGCCGACAGGGTGTTCGCTATGTTCCGACCGCCCGCAGGTCCAGCGCCACGTCGGACAGCGTCGCCCATCGCACCGCGGGCGACGGCCCCGTTGACGGTCTCTCCGCCAGGGGCTCCGATGCCAGCCGGTGCACCTGCCCCGCCGCCGACGACTTTCTTCAAGAGCCCGATACCCTTGATCAACAGCCAGATCGGTCCCCATATCGGGAGCAGTGCACCGAGGATGACGTTCTTGAGCAACGGAAACTTCTCAAACAGTTCGTCGAAGACCGCGACGATCGAGTCCTTCATCTCGACCGCGAACTCCTTGACCTGCTTGAAGTGCATGACCAGCAGAACCAGCCCCGCAACAAGCGCGATGATCCCGAGGATGATTCCGCCAGTCGCAGCGTGGAGAGCGAGCCAGGCCGTCACGTTCGCCCACAGCACAGCAGCCTTAGCGATCAGCGCCGGCACGAAGCCGATTGCTACCAGGCCCTGCACCGCGAGGACAACCTGCGCGAACGAGCCCATGAGGAAGATGAGCGGGCCGAGAACAGCGAGCAATCCAAGCGACCCCAGGACAACGCTCTGCATCGGCTCGGACAGGTTGGCGAACCACTTCGCCATCTTCTGTAGTTGCTCGACGATCTTGATCGCCTCGGGGATGAGATTCTCGCCGAACTCCTCCGCAAGCCCCTTCGTCGCCTCCTGGAACTTCCGCACTTGGTTTGCTAGTCCTCCCTGCGTCCGTGCGAAGTCGCCCTGCGCTTTCTTGGACTGCTCCAGCGCAATCTCTAACGTCGCCCATGCCTTCGCCTGGCGTAGAGAAGATCCCGTCAAGCCCTTCTGCCCCTTCTCCGCAAGCCGCTGCTGCACGTCCACGTCGAGGATTGCAATACCGAGAGACTTGACTGAGTCCCGTTCGCCAAGCAGCGCCTTCGTCAGAGCATCGCTCGCGCCCCTCGCGCCTCCCTCGAAGTTCGTAAAGGACGCGAGGTCTACCGCCAGACCGTTGACTTGCCGGGACAGATCGAGCGCGGAGTCCTCGGCGAACCCGAAGCCGACCAGCAGATCCCCGGTGTTCGATAGAAGCTGCCGCGACGTCGACCCAGCGAGACCGAACGACTTGGCGAACTCGTCCGCAGTCATCTCCGCCTGCTGCCGGATCGAGGAGAACACCGTTGCGAACTTCGAGCGCGTCTCCTCTGCGTCGCTGGCGAACTTGAGCATCGCTGCCGTCGCCCCGATGATCGGCAGCGTCAGCCCGAACGTCATTGCAGCGCCGAACGCCTTCGTGCTCGCTGCAAGGTCTTTCAAGTTCCTGCCGAAGGCGTTCGCCCCCGCCCTCGCCGCACCGATCTTCGCGTCGAACTCCGCCACCTTCTTCGTGTCGGTGATGTTCACCGCGAGCTTGGTGATGAGTTCTCGGACCGTGATGCCCATGACGGAACTACCTTACCCGTGATCTGCCGTGCCGGGAAGGGGACGCTGCTGGGGTCTTCGTCTTCGGCGACAACGCCCGCTCGACCTCGGCTTCCCGGTTCAGCAGTAGATGCGCCTGCCAGACATCCGCGACTGTCATCCGGTCCTTGACCTCTTGGATCGACGGAGCCAGACCACCACGGACCACGCGCCAGAAGACGTCGTCCACGGCCCCCGAGTAGAACTTGAAGATCCGGTCGACCTTCGCCTTCTGCCCGGGGTCTAGCGTCCGGTCATCTTCCCCAGTCGGTCGAAAGGGCCCCGGAACACACTCCCGAAGTTCTCCTTGACCGCCCAGGCCACCGCCGCGAGGAGTTCCCCATAGTTCCCCTGGTAGATAGTGTCGAACGACTGCGGCACCTTCTCGCGGTCCCGAGTCGCGTACTTGAGCAGGCTCTTGATCAGGTCGAGCCCTCCCTCCTTGACGATGTTCTTCGCCAGGTCCTCGAACGCCTGGCCGAGTTGCGTCCCATCGATCTCGGCGTCCAACACGTTCGCCAACCCGCCGCTCTTCGCGAGCCCATCGAACATCCTCCCCAGCGGACCACCCGCCACGGTCGACACCGTCGTCAGCAGCGACCAGCCCTCGCCGGCAGGGTGCAGGGTCAACTCGTATGCGTGCTCGGTACCCGACACGTCGGGCAGCTTGATCTCTCGTCTGGTCGAGGTCATGTCGGTCTCCTACCCGATGGCCGTGGAGTCGCCCTCGGGTCTGCCGTAGCTACGGGAGGACGGTGGATGAGATGCCCTGCACGTTGCGCTGCAGGTTCGCTACCCGGAGCGTCCACTCGATCGTCCCGAGTTCTGCGCCGTACTCGATCGACGGCTGTTCCGAGATCCAAGCCTCGCGGCCACGGAACTCCGAACTCGACGCGAGGTCTTTCGCCAAGAACGACGCGACGCCGTTGTTCGACTCCTGGTCGCGTTGCCGCGCTCGGTCAAGGATCGCGTTCGAGCTGCTGGACTTCATCAGCGTCACGGTCACGGTCGCACGGTTGTCGTTCGACTTCGACCGGGCGACCTCCCCGGTCGCTCCGGCCTCGTCCGTCCAGATCGGGGACTCGGCCTCGATGCTGATGAACGTGTCCGGCGCGTACCCCTCGATCTGGATCCCGTCGAAGATGATGACGAACAGGTTCGGGTCGTAGGTCTTGACTGCCATGACGTTCTCCTCAGATGCCCAGCGAGGTCGTCGCGATGAAGGTCACGTTGTTGACTTCCTCGATTGCTCCCGCCGCCAGCGCCCCGGCCGTCAGCCGGAGCAGACGGTTCTCGATGTCCGCGGTCGGCGCTTCCGCGATGGACGGAGCGGACGCGAACGGCGAACCGGACGGGTTGTCGTCGTCCGAAGCCGCGCGGCGGAAGTGCCCGACGTCCACCCCGCGTTCGAGGATCTCCAGCGCGCCGTCGACGAAGACCTGAATCCCCGTGTCGGTGTACGGGATCTTCCGTCCGCGGTTCGTCGCCTTGAGCAACAGGCCGGCGAACTTCTCGAACAGCCGCGCCGCCAGCCAGTCACGGGTCACGGCAAGGTCGACCGGCGTGCCGTCCCCGAGCGTGCCGTTCCCGGTCGCTCCTTGGGACGCGAGCGTGAGGTAGACGTTCCCGTTCTTGGACAGGATGTTTGTCTTCTCGGTGGTCGTCAGCGTCGAGGCCGGCGAGAACCCAGTGACGGTCGCGTGCCGCCAGATCGTCGTCTCCTGGTCCGGGTCGACCGCCAGCCGACTCGCCATCCACGCGAAGGATAGGGCCTCGGCATTCGTCGCGTGGTACATGATCGCCGCGTTCCGATTCGAGTCCGTCCGCAACTCGCTCATGATGTCGCCCACACCGGCGGGAACGTAGGCGGTGTCCTTGCAAGCCGTTTCGGACGACTGGCCGATGAAGAGCTTGCCATTGGCCGCAGCGAAGTCCGCCGCAAGGGACTGGCTCGCCTGCACCCTGGACTCGATGTCGAAGCCATACCACTCGTCGTTCTCGGCCTGGATCGCCGTCAATGCCGCGGTCCACGACTCGACTCCGTCCCACCGGCCGGCAGCCAGGCGCTCCGGCTTGGGAGACTGGGAGAACCCCGCGAGAAGAGCATCCTTCGTGAACGTGTCCAGGTCCGCGTCGTCGTTGACGTCGTCGGACGACTCGTAGAACCGGATCCTCTCGGTGAACCCGATCCCCTGCTCCCCGGCCATCAGGCTCGTACCGAAGCCTGCGACGGGGACAGGAGGAGACTCCAACCGGACTTCCACGGAAATGACGTTGTCGAAGTTCGCCATGATGCGCTCCTCAGTTCTCGATCACGATCTCGGGTTCGACTTCCTCTACCGCTGGGACTCCGACCGTCTCTTGCTCAGCGAATCCGAATCGGAACTCTGTCGCTGTTCGAGGTTCCCACGGTATACCGACCAGGAGAGCCGTGTCAACGGACGGCTCGGACCGCAGGATACTCAGACCGGCAGACGAGTTCGCGACCTGGATCGCCGGCACGACAACCGACCGCCGAAGGACGCCCATCATCTCCCGGTGGTTCTGCCCGAAGGTCTGGACCGACACCCGCCCCTCGGCGTGCGTGATGATCCGATGCTTGTAGAGCGGCTTGGGCGGATCCTGCTCGTCGTCCGAGTGGACCTCGTTGATGGTCTGCGTCTCCGGCTGGCCGAGCGCCTGGAACTCGATGACCTTGAGCGTCGCGTAGGGGGCCTTCGGTTGCGGAGCCCCCTTCCCGCCGACACCGCCGGATGTCTCCTGGTTCTCGAAGAGCACCGGGAACGTCGTCTGCGGCGTCACCTTGAAAGCGTCCAGGGCGGTCTTCACCCACTGGTACAGCGCCGACTCGTATTCGGTGCGGAAGGTCATCCCCCAACGACCTCGTCTGGCCGCTCCGGCTCCAATAGCGCGTAACGGGTATGGTCCAGCTTCAACCGAGTCTGCCGGTAGTTCATCACCTTCAAGACGCTCATGAGCACGCCGTCTACGTCGACCTTGTCCGCGACCGTCTCCGCTCCCTGGTCGACCGTCCGCAAGCTCTCAGCCGGCTCGGACACGTAGAGCTTCCACGTTGCCCGTGTCCGCTGTCCCTCGGGCAGCGCGAGCAACTCCCGGTCGGTCATCGGTTGCAACGATCCGACGACCTCGAAGTCCGTCTCGGTGCCCTCGATGAGTTCGCCGTCGACCTCCGACACCGCGCCCCAGCGGTAGACGGTGAACGTCCTGTCGCCGAGCAACCGCGTCACCGCCGGATCTCCCAAGTCACGGAGTTGCGCATCGCACCGGTGTCGATGAGAGGGTTGCTAGAGCCCTTCCGTCGCTTCGTCGACTCCGCAAGCGGCGGGGTCTGGAGCGACGTGATCTTCCGCTTGAGGTCCGACTCCATGATGAGCCCGACCGGCGTCAGCAGTTGCTCGATCGTTGGGCCCTTCGGAGTCAGCATCTCACCAAGACCTTCCTCGACGAGCTTGAACCAGACCCGCCGCCGCTCGGCCTCCGTAGACCGCATCCATGACCGCTCGGGGATGTGAGCCTTGCGGGAACCGAACTCGTGCACGATGCCGATCTCGGCAATCGTCAGGTCGCTCTCTTCGTGGGCCTTGTCCCCTCCCTGGCCAGCGACCAAGCCAGCCACCACCGACGCGCCGCGCAGCCCGAACACTCGCCGCTTGATGCTCTCCCATCCCCTGTCGATGTCCCTGGTCGCCATCGGCTCACCCTCCGCCGAGCGTCCGCGGCTTGCCTCCTGGCAGCCCAGGGTAGTCGTCGAACAGTTCCCGGGTGAAGTACGGCCTCACCCGGTCAG
>Ga0209342_10005674_pt1 | contig 12724 bp, 14 predicted proteins | sample RifCSP16_2_FD_184023 | JGI IMG/M metagenome (GOLD analysis project Ga0209342, IMG submission 184023) | Soil microbial communities from Rifle, Colorado - Rifle CSP2_sed 16_2 (SPAdes) (version 2) | ecosystem: Environmental > Terrestrial > Deep subsurface > Rock core/Sediment | place: Rifle... | reverse complement strand
CAGATCAATCCAGGGGACAAAGACCCTCTCTGCGGCCACATCTTCGATGCGATTCAGGACGTGGTAGAGGATCTTGAGCCCCAGATGCGACATCCCTATCTCATAGGTATCCGGAAAGATAAGGGCCACCTTTGCCCTGACCTTTGAAAGGTCCTTCTTGATTGAGTTTATCTCCTGGCCAATATAACGCGATGGCCTGGAGACTGAGAGCAAAATGTCTTTATACATGATATCTGTCAGGAAAAAAGGTATCTCTTTTTCTTTATATTAAATAATATGCCAAGAGAAAACAAGGTGGTAATCAGTGATGTGCCGCCATAACTCATAAAAGGGAGGGGGATTCCGACAACAGGCACAATCCCTATGGTCATCCCTATATTGATGGCGCAATATAATGCAAATATGCTGATAATCCCGCTGGCCATCAACATCCCCAACCGGTCTCTTGCCTTTAAGGCGACATCGAGTCCCCAGGATATCAGGGCGACGTAGAGCAATAACAGGACAAGAACACCGAAAAAGCCCCACTCTTCCGCAAACACCGCGAATACGAAGTCCGTATGTCTCGCCGGGAGGAAATTCAGGTGGCTCTGCGTACTTTCAAGGATCCCCTTCCCCCAGAACCCGCCGGAGCCTATGGCTATTTTGGACTGGATGACGTGATATCCCGTGCCTGTAGGGTCTGCTGCCGGATTGATAAACGTCAGGAGCCGTGTCTTCTGGTATTCCTTGAGGTTCTCCCAGAAGATATGCCAGGCGAATGGGAAGAGCATCAGGACAAGGAGTGTTGAAAAACCGAAGAATCTTGACCTGACCCGTACCAGGTAGATCAGTATCAGGGAGACAAAGGTGATGATCAGAGCGGTCCCAAGGTCAGGCTGTTTCAGCACCAGCAGGACAGGGACGGCAATCAACCCTCCCGGGAAGAGCAGTTCCTTGACCGTGTATCCGTAGCGGGCCGGGTAGTCTGAGAAATACCTTGTTAAGGCAAGCGCTGTGGCTAACTTGGCAAGCTCTGAAGGCTGGAACGTCAGTCCGCCAATGGAAAGCCACCTCTGGGCCCCGAAACCACTGCTGCCGATGAACATGACCAATATCAATAAGATCAAAGAAAGGGCGTACAAAGGGTACGCATATTTTGAGATCGTCTGGTAATCAATAGAGGCCCCGGCAAAGAGAAACAGCATCCCGGTAATGATCCATCCTATCTGCTTCAGGTAAAGCGGGGCTGTATTACCCCCTGTGTTCGTATAGGTGGCGCTGTAGATGGTCAACACCCCTGTGATGAGGATAAAGATAATGATGGCAAAAGCAGTCCAATCAAAGAGGGCTATGGCGCTTTTTTTGAGCATAATGTTGTAAAGAATAGGGTTCGAGGGGTCAAGTGATTTAAAAACTTGACCCCTCGACCCCTTGACCCCTCGACCCCTTGTTTTTAACGTATTCCTCTATAATCCGGCGTGCCACAGGGGCTGCTGCGCTTCCGCCGTGTCCCCCATGTTCGACAAGTACAGCAACGGTGATCTCCGGTTTTTTTACCGGGGCAAAGGCGACAAACCATGCATGGTCGTTAAACCTGAACGGCTGGTTTCCTCCACCCCTCCTTCCAATGACCTGTGCAGTCCCTGTCTTGCCGGCGATATCTGCAAATGGGCTCCTGGCGGCTGATCCTGTGCCCCCGGGATCATTGACCACGCCGTGCATCGCATTCCTGATGACATCTAAGGTATGCTCCCGGATGTTGAGCCTGTTCGTTTCTACAGGCGGAAACGCGAACAGACTCTTTCCCCTGTCAGATATTAAGGCCCGGAGGATCCGGGGTCTTACAACAACGCCGGAGTTGGCCACGGTATTTACGGTAACGGCCTGTTGCAGCGGGGTTACAGAAAGAAAACCCTGACCGATGGCTACAGAAAGGGTCTCTCCGGGATACCAGCGCTCCTTCTTCGTCTCGATCTTCCACTGAGTGCTGGGTACCAGCCCCTTCTTTTCTGACGGGAGATCAATGCCGGTCAACTCCCCCAAGCCAAACAGCGAGGCATACTTTGCTATGGTGTCGATCTGCATGCGGTTTCCAAGCTGATAAAAGTAGACATCACAGGATTCTGTAATGGCCTTGTGGAGGTCGACAATGCCGTGCCCCTCTGGCTTCCAGTCTCTGAACACCCTCCTGCCGAACGACATCCCGCCGCTGCAGGAGATCTTGTTGTCTTCGCTGATATACCCCTCTTCAAGCCCTGCCGATGCCATGACGATCTTAAATACGGAGCCGGGGGGGTACGTCCCCTGGATGGCCCTGTTGTTTAATGGATGGGCAGGGTTCTCTGCGATCTTCTGCCATACCCTGGGCGACAGTCTCCTGGACAGCACATTAGGATCAAAGGCGGGATGGCTGACCAGCGCCAGCACCTCTCCTGTACCGGTATCCATGACGACGACGGCACCCGGCCGGTCTCCCAGAGCCTCTTCTGCAGTCTTCTGGAGTCTAAGGTCTATGGAGAGGATGATGCTGTCTCCGGAGACAGGTTCAATGACATTTAAGACTCGTCTTTCATGGCCCGCGGCATCTACCTCGATATTCTTTTTCCCAACCCCCCCGCGGAGGAATCGATCGTACACCTTTTCTACCCCGTTCTGACCCACGATCCTGCCCAAGGGTTCCCCTGCATATTCTTCATCTTTTAATTGGGATGGAGTGACCTCTCCGACATACCCCAGCAAGTGGGCCGCGAGGGAGGTGTTCGGATACTCCCGCCTCCCTTCTATGAAGATCCCTATGCCCGGGAGATTCCAGGCATGGGACTCGATCAGGGCCACCTCTCTCATGGAGAGGCCCTCTTTAATAATGACAGGGGAGAAGGGGTCATAATCCTTGCCGGACGCGATCCTCTCTTTGATATCTTCTGCAGAAAGACCAATAACCGGAGAGATCCGTTTTATGGTCTTCTCTAAATCCCTGACATCAGCGGCAACAAGACCGAGATTAAACGATGGGGCATTTTTGGTCAGCACCTCTCCGTGGCGGTCATAGATAATACCCCTCAGCGGCGGCAGGGTCACCGTCCTGATCCTGTTATTTTCAGCAAGCCTTTTATAATAGGCCCCGTTGATGATCTGCATGTGCCATCCCCGGAAAAGGAGTATGGCGAATAAACAGATAATAACGGCCCGCAGATACTTGATCCTCTGCTGCAGTCCCTTGTTCTTGTCCTGTAAATCCATCATGGCATTGTTAAACGGCCCATCTTGAGACAGTCCTCTTCCTCCGGGTGGTCAGAAACAGATACACGATCCCTCCCAGCGCCCCATCGAATATGGCCTGGGGGATGGTAATGTAGAAGAGATCCTGAGGCAAGCGGGCCATCCCTAAGAAGGCGAGGATCAGTAATGCCCCAATGCCCTGCAGCAGGGATGCGGCGAAGATCATGCCTGCGTGTAAAACAGGGCCGGGATTTTGAATCCACCGGCCAATCACACCCGCGAGAGATCCTATAAAACATTTTGAGAATACATTATAGTAGACCGGTCCTGCGGACAGGATATCCATAATAAATCCGAGAGAGGCCCCTATAAGACCGCCCTTGATATCCCCCTTCAATATCCCCAGCAGATAGACCGTGATCAGGATAAGATCGGGTCTGATCCCATGGATTACCAAAGGGTTCAGGACGCTCCCCTGAAACGCCAGGAGGAATAGGATAAAGAGGACCCAGCCCAGCGATTTCACTACCGCACATCCTCCTTTAAGAGCATCTCAATCTCAGGCGGCTGCGGGATGTTTAAGACCATGACCTCCCTTATCTTTGAGAGAGACACCTCCGGCGCCAGCTCTATGCTGTGGAACAGGGCATTTTGGGGGCTTTCAACCCTGCTGATCCTGCCGATCACGATCCCCGGAGGGAATACGCTGTCTGTTCCGGAGGTGAGCACCAGATCCCCATTTTGGATATTTGAATCGATCAGGATATAGTTCAGCCTTAAGACCTTTCCCTCTCCCCCGATGACAATGCCTTCATCTCTTGTGCGCTGGATTACACCGGCGACAGCGCTATTTCTGTCCGAAAAAAGGAGCACCCTCGAGTGATGCCGGGCCGTCTTCGTGATCTTCCCTACGATTCCTTCGGCCGTGATGACGCCCATATTGGGCCTGATCCCGTCTTCTTCACCCCTGTTGATGACCACGGCGCTGTACCAGTTTGTCGGTTCCCTGGCAACAATGCCGGCCACGGTAAACTCTGTATGGATGGCGTCTTTGACCTTCAGGAGCTGTGAGAGCCTGTCGTAGGCTAATGCCTTCTCCCTGAGGGAGAGGGATTCTGCAAGAAGTCTCTTGTTTTCCTCAAAGAGTCTCTGATTTTCTTCTTTCACGTCAACCAGGTCAATATAGTTATTCCACGTGGTGGAGACCCCCCTGAATATGAGGAAAAAGCCGGAGTGTATTAAATTGACAGTGGATGCAAAGGGCTTCTCAAAGAGATAGTAACGGGGGTTTTCTTTGATCTCCGGGGACAGGAGTACAAAGACCCCTATCAACAGGAGGAAGATTACCAGGACCTTTTTATTTATCACAACAAATCTAAACAAGCCTACCCTCTCTATTGGGTAAGCACAGACACCTTTCTCAAAAGGTCAATCTCTTCCAATACCTTGCCTGTACCCATCACGACGGTGGTTGTCGGGTTCTCCACAGTGATAATGGGGAGATTGACCTCTTCCCTGAGGCGCAGGTCCAGACCTTTCAGAAGGGAACCCCCTCCCGCAAGGACGATGCCCCGGTCTATTATGTCTGCTGCAAGTTCAGGGGGGGTATTTTCAAGCGCTACCTTAACCGCATCCACAATGGCGCTTACCGGCTCTCCCAGCGCCTCGCGTATCTCGTCACTGTTGACCTCTAAGGTCTTGGGTATGCCGGTGATCAGGTCCCTCCCCTTCATTAACATGGTCCGCTTCTCCGCTAAGGGGTAGGCAGAACCCAGCTCCATCTTGATCATCTCCGCCATGTGTTCCCCTATGAGGAGATTATATTTCCGTTTGATATACGAAAGGATAGCCTCATCCATCTTGTCGCCGGCCACACGGACAGAGTCGCTGTAGACGATGCCTGCAAGGGAGATGACGGCAATATCCGTCGTTCCTCCGCCGATGTCAACGACCATATTCCCGGACGGCTCGGTGATGGGAAGGCCGGCGCCTATGGCAGCCGCTATCGGCTGCTCTATCAGATAGACCTCCCGTGCGCCTGCCAGCTCTGCAGAGTCGCGCACCGCCCTCTGCTCCACCTGTGTAATCCTTGAGGGGATGCCGATGATGACACGGGGACTCACAAAGGCCTTCCTGTTATGCGCCTTTGTGATAAAGTAGTTCAGCATCTTTTCCGCCACATCAAAGTCCGCGATGACGCCGTCCTTCATGGGCCTGATCGCAACGATATTTCCGGGTGTCCTGCCGAGCATCCTCTTGGCCTCAGCGCCTACGGCCAAGACCTTTCCTGTCTTTTTATCAATGGCAACCACCGAAGGCTCATTGCAGACGATCCCCTTCCCCCGTACATAGACCAGGGTATTTGCGGTTCCCAGGTCAATCGCCAAATCCGTAGAAAACCATCCCAGGATCTTACTTAACAACCTTTACCCCTCCATCTTCTATGACCCATGTCTTAGCCACCTCATCCCCTATCCTTAACCCCTTCTCATTCCCTATAATAATCAATCCCTCTATCGAGTATAGGATCAGCGCCAGCAGCCAGCCTATATAGGGTATGAAAAAGAGGATGTAACCGATGCCCATAGTCAGGTTCCTCAATATGGAGTCCCTGTAGGCACACATCCCGCCGCCCTCTTTTATAGTCCGAAGCCTTATCAGCTTTTTGCCGAGACTCCTGCCGTCAAAGAAACCATCCGCGATCAGCAGGTAGGTCAAACCCGCAAAGAATCCCACAGGGGACAGCAATTTTGAAAAGGCGGCCGCTACAATCAGATCGATAATCTTTGCGACAAATCTATTGAGGACACTCGCCTTGCTGTACTCAGGAGAATCTTCCTCATTAGATTCCGGGGATTCCTGGGGTTCCGGAGACCTTACCTCTTCTCCCGTGCCGGGCATCAAGGGCAACTCCCACAAAAGTTTGTTCATTATATCAGAGTATTATATTATTTCAATGTTTAAATCCCCCCTTTATTAAAGGGGGGTAAGGGGGGATTTGTCCATTTCTGCGATTCTCAAAAAATTCCTGCAAAACCCTCCGGCAGCTCTCCTCTTTTATCCCGGAGACGATCTCTACCCTGTGATTGAGCGCCGGTTCCTGCACAACCTGGAATACGGAGCCGCATCCTCCCCCCTTTGGATCCATAGCCCCGAAGATGACTCTCGGTATCCTTGCAAGGACGATGGCCCCGGCGCACATGGCACAGGGTTCTATCGTCACATAGAGGGTCAGATCATGGAGGCGCCACCTTCCCAGTTTCATGGCCGACTCTCTGATCACGAGAATCTCGGCGTGGGCCGTGGGGTCATCGAGGGCCTCCCTCATGTTGCGGCCCCTTGCGATGATCTCATCGCCCAGCGCCGCAACCGCCCCTACAGGGACATCCCCTCCTGCCGCAGCCAATTCCGCCTCTCTCAGGGCGATGTCCATAAAGATTTCATGAAATGGCATTAGGTCTTGAGATTAGAGTAAAAGTGTTGTAATGTCAAGGAGTAATGACGCAACTTACAGAAGATACTTTTGAGGAGATTCTGCATACCTGCAGAGAATCTGATTTCATTGACCTCCAGGATGTAACCTTTATAGACCCCTATGGTATGGTCGGGCTTCTCGAGATTGGCGAACTTCTAAGAGTAGGGGGTTCTTATAAAATTTTACGCCTCCCACGGTCAGAAGAGGTTCTTAAGTACCTTGAACGAATGGACTTCTTCCGGTTTGCCGAGGAATATTTTAGGCTCGAACCTTCCAAGATCGAGATGTCAGAGAAATATCTTCGGAGTTTTTATTCCGATGTCCTCCTTGAGATTACACCCATAGAAAAGTCCGATGACATCCATTTTATAGTCGGGAAAGTTAAAGAACGTGCCCATGCCATCCTTAAAAGGCATTTAGGATATGATGATCGTGCGATTAATGGCTTTATAGTGGCCCTATCCGAGGTATGCCAGAACATCACTGAGCATAGTGAGACTAAGGGACTTGTGGGAATTCAGAAATACCATTTCCAGAACATGGGGAAAAATGTCGTGAAGATTGCCGTCATGGATACCGGGATCGGCTTCAGAAAATCCCTGTCAGAAAGACTTTCTTTAAAGGATGATCTTAAGGCCATAGAACAGGCCCTTTTTCATGGAGTGTCAAGATATGCAGAGGAAGGACGAGGACACGGCCTCGCCGCCGTAAGACGCTTCGTCACACAATGGAACGGCAAGCTCTCCATCCGCTCCGGGACGGCTAAACTCTCCATTATCCCAAAATGGGCACGAGGGAAAGAGAAAGAGGTTGGGTTCACCCATTTTCCAGGTTCGCAGATCAACATCATGCTACCGGAGATATAAAAAATCCTTGACATGTGTCTTAATTTTTGATTCAATTGAATCGTTTGAAGGATAACATGTGTGATCTCTAAAACCATAAAATATTAGTGAGCGCATCAGAATGGAAAGACAAAGAGTAAGAGCATTAATTTCTAAAAACATAAGGGATTTTCCATGCAATTAAGAATGCCAATTTTTGATGAGATCACAACAGACGTTCGGAGGAAAAATATACTTTCTTCCCCTAAATCTGGCGGCTCTTGTGATATTGACTCAAAGCCATATCTAAAAGAATTAGGGATTGAAATTCTTGAAAGAAGGCAACCTATACAATTCACATCTAACTTTGGGGAACATGTCCATAGATGGACACCTTATATTCAAGGTTTTTCTGCTGCATTTGTCCAGTCAATACTTGACCAATATAAAGATGAATATAAATCACCAACTATTCTCGATCCTTTTTCTGGATGTGGAACAGTCCTCACACAGAGTAAGCTAAATGGTTATAAATCGATTGGGACTGAATTAAATCCACTTCTTCAATTCGTTGCAGACACAAAGGTTAATTCATGGAGCGTTGATCCTGTATTGCTCATGAAAATATTTTCATCTATCCCCAGAAGTTTAAGAACTCCTGCACCTGAGTTTCTTAAATCAGAAAACCAATTCAATCGCGAAGTATTAAAAAACCTGGAATTTCTGAAAGGTGGAATTGACTCTATCTCTGCAAAAACAGAAAAACTTAAAAAAGTTAAAAACCTTATGCTACTTGCATTCTCAGCAATCCTGATTGATTGCAGCAATCTTAAGAGAACACCTTGTCTGGGATACTGGAAAGATAAAAGAGTCGCTGACAATGCCCCATGGTTATTCATGAATCAGAAGATTAAGGACATCTGCTCTGACTTAGAGGCTCTACAAAGCACATATAAAAAGAATATCAGGATATGTAGCAAGGTTTATCTTGCGAATGCGATGGAAAACAGACATGAAGATATGTTTGACCTTATTATTACCTCTCCTCCATATATGAATGGACTTGACTACGTTATGAATTACAAGATTGAAATGGGATGGCTGGGATTCACGAAGGCATCAAAAGATGCAAAGAAGGTAAAGGATAGCCTTGTTGTCTGCGACAATGTTTCAAAAGGCCTGATTAAGACATTTGTCCAGGCCAATTCAAAATATACGAATAATTGGATTGAAGATATCAAAACAAATATTTCTGAGAATATAAAGAGAAGAGGTGCCTATAGACGTACTGATATGCCTCATATAGTCCACAAATATTTTGATGACATGTATAAGGTCATGAAAACTGTTACTAAATCACTTAAACATAAAGGTCGTTTTATCTTGGTAGTAGGCGACAGCTTGATTGCGGATGTCTATGTGCCTACCGATTTGATATTGGCAAGAGTTGGCACCGAACTTGGCCTGTCTATAGGAAAAATAGAGCGAGCAAGAAATAGGCATTCCGGACAAATAAGAAATTATAGACTAAGAGAAACGATAGTCACATTGGTAAAAAAATCTGATTAAAGGAGAACAATGGAAGATAAGTTTGGGTATCATCAAGATCTCAAGAATGGAGAGGGTATAATCAGGGCAAGGACCACAGGGCAATTACGTTCATGGGATATACCGAGAACATTACGGGCTTTAGAAGTAATCAAGAAAGAATGGGGCAATCTTGAATATCCAGGTGTCTACATTTTATTGGATTCCTCAGGTAAAAAGGTATATATAGGGGAGGCTAAGGATATTTCTATCAGGCTTAAAACCCACATGGCTTCACCAGAAGATAAGATTAAAGACTGGAATAGAGCGGTTATTATCAATGATGGTAGATCAGCAATGCAATCTGACTTCAATGATTCTGTCATAAGAAAATCATTAGAACTGTATTTAATTTCTCTGTTCAAAGCTAATCGATATGCTGTAGTTGCACAAGGAGAACCACAAAAACATAATCCACATCAAAAGTCTATGATTCAAGCTTTTAAAGAAGAGTTTGATTTTCTGCTTATGAAGAAAAACCTTATCACGAAACTCATTGAAAAACCAGGACAGGAAGAAATTCTTAGAGACGATTTGAAAAAGATGTTAGAGAGAAAAGGCTATAAACTTGAAGAATGGGGTGCTTACGAGGCAGTAATAAATGGTGTAAGAGTTTATATCAGACCTGGAAGTAAAAAACAAAAAGGCTGGCAGATTACCTTTCGCGATAAGTTCAAAAATACTTTACAAAAAGGAGAAGGATCCCTTCTCGTACCAAGAGATGGAATATTGATCATACCCTTTTGTGAAATTCAAAAAGTAATCACTGATAATTCTAAATATAAGCAAAATACCATAGACATCTATATTAACTTCAAAGAAGAAACCGTCGATTTAACATATTCAACAAATACGATAGATATAACGCAATTTCGGCTAATAAAATAAATTATATCTACAAAAGGCATCCAATGAAATGCGGAGGATGTTTTAAAGAATTTGCGGAAGAAGAAAAGGCTTATGCTACTGTGGTCGGTAGTATAAAGCCATTTAATGGTACCTATGAGTATCTTGGTTTTTATCCAGATGAGATTGAGTCATGGATAACCGTTCTTTGTGAACACTTAGTCTCGTGCCTAATATCAAAGACATGACGGACGGTGAAATTCTGGATGAGCTGAGCAATATCGGGATAGAGACCACGATCGAGGAGTTCACGGAGGAGGCCCTGGAGGTGGGGTTCCCATCAGAATAGGTCCATTCTTGAATATGCAGATATACAACCTTTATAAGCTCCTTAAAGAAGAGTTGAAGAATGGATCGAGCGACCTTGTCACAAGACCCTCAGGCCATGCAATCAGGGAACGGGTCGAGAAGGATATTGTGCAGGAGAAGAATGGGGAGGTCATTGCCCTTGACTTCTCAAAGATCGGGATCATCGACTATTCCTGTGCCGATGAGATCGTTGCAAAACTGATCTCCCGCCTGCTCAGTGGGGAATATGGGGACAAGTATATTGTCCTGGCCGGCCTCAATGAAACCCAGAAGGAGAATATAGAGGTCGCCTTAGAGAGAAAAGACCTGGCTGTTATGGCTGAGATGCGGGACGGCGGAAATATCCTTATTGGCAGCCTGCATAATTATCTACGTGAGACCCTGGAATTGATCCTCAAGAAGAAAAAGATTGCGGCAAAGGATCTTTCGGATATCCTGAAGCTTGAGGCCAACACAAGCGGCACAAGGTTGTTAAATCTTCATAAGAAGCGGCTTGTTAAGAGAATCGAGGAGTTACGGGATGGTGGTAAGGTATGGGTGTATGAGAGAATTTGATTAGAGACGGTAAATGGTGAATAGTAAATGGAAAAGATAATCTACGCTTTCATGGGTGCTATTATCGGGGCCGGGGTCATATGGTTTTGGGCAAGGACCCGTCTGCAGGAGTTCCATTCCAGGGAAATGATTGAGCTTCAGATGGGCTATGCGGAAAAGCTTACAGAGGTTGAAGGGAAGGCAAGGAGTTCAGAGACCCTGGTTAATGAGCTAAGACAGCAGAATCAACAGAAAGGCATGGAGATCATCCAGATTAGAAGTGAACTGGACTCTGAAAGGCAGTCGAGGGTTGAAGCTGCCACAAAACTCGATGCAGCCCGGAAGGGTTTTGAGGAGCAGAAGGCGCTGATCGATACGATGAAGAAAGACATGACGGATACCTTTAATGCCCTTTCCTCTGCGGCACTGAAGAGTAGCAGCGAAGATTTTCTGAGGCTTGCCTCGCAGCACCTTGGAAATATCGTGACGGACACGAAGGGGAGGCTGGGGGAACATCAGACGGCGATTGACGGGCTTGTTAAACCTCTCCAGGAGGCTCTTAAAAGATACGAAGAACAGAGCAATGCGATTGAGGCAAAGAGGAGACAGGATTATGGGGGACTGGAGGAGCAGATCAAGACACTCACCTCCACCCATCAGCAGCTACAACGGGAGACTAACAGCCTTGTCACTGCGCTGAGAAAGCCCCAGGTGAGCGGATCATGGGGACAGCTTTCCTTAAAAAGGACGGCGGAGCTTGCAGGGATGGCCTCTTACTGTGACTTTTACGAACAGGTCTCGGTCAATACAGAGACAGGGCGCCTCCGGCCGGACATGATGATCCGGCTGCCGAACGGGAGGGAGATCGTCGTGGATGCCAAGGCCCCGGTTGATGCCTATCTGAATGCCATCTCCGCCTCCTCGGAAGAGGAGCGCCAAAAGGGTTTAACCAGCTATGTCAATCAGGTGAGGGCCCACATGAATGCCTTAGGGGCCAAGTCCTACTGGGAGCAATTTCCAAAGTCCCCGGAGATCGTGGTGATGTTTCTGCCCGGAGAGTCGTTCTTCAGCGCCGCCTTAGAGCACGACCCTGCACTCATCGAAGACAGCAGTCTGAAAAAGGTGATCCTGGCCACTCCGACGACCTTTATCGCCCTCCTCAAGGCCATTGCCTACGGGTGGCAGCAGGAGCAGATGACAAAGAATGCCCAGCAGATCAGCATGCTGGGGAAAGAGTTATATGAAAGGATCAGTACCCTGGCAGGGCATTTCGAGGATATCGGTAATGCCATTGAGAAGGCCGTCTCAGCCTACAACAGGGCAGTCGGTTCCCTGGAGTCCCGCGTATTGCCCTCAGTCAGGAGATTTAAGGAACTCGGCGCCACAGGGGCTGAAGAAATCCCTGTCCTGGAACAGATAGACCAGAAGCCCAGGGGGCTTGATATACCGCCTTAAAATTTCTTCTTGACACCAAAGAGGGGGATGGGTTAGGGTAAAAAGCCCCGGATGCTGTTTTTTATATGGGCATTTATGTTAGACTGTATGGGTTATGAAGATCGCAATTGCATCGGATCACGCCGGCCGTGAACTCAAGGAAGAGATCGTGTCCCTCTTAAAGGAAAAGGGGATAGAGGTCATTGACTATGGTGTCGATAATCCGGAGTCTGTAGACTACCCCGACTATGGGATCAAAGTGGCAAGGGCTGTCTCAAAAGGGCTGGCAGGGATGGGGATACTCTCCTGCGGTACAGGCATAGGGATGTCTATTGTAGCCAACAAATTCCCGAATGTCCGTGCGGCCCTCTGCAGTGACATGTTTACGGCAAGGATGAGTAGATTGCATAATGATGCCAATGTACTGGTGCTGGGGGGAAGGACCGTAGAGAAG
>Ga0209342_10005671_pt1 | contig 12727 bp, 12 predicted proteins | sample RifCSP16_2_FD_184023 | JGI IMG/M metagenome (GOLD analysis project Ga0209342, IMG submission 184023) | Soil microbial communities from Rifle, Colorado - Rifle CSP2_sed 16_2 (SPAdes) (version 2) | ecosystem: Environmental > Terrestrial > Deep subsurface > Rock core/Sediment | place: Rifle... | reverse complement strand
CAGCTGAGTGATGGCGATGCGATGGATGGCGGCGTTGAGTTGGCGGTTGCCGCCGCGGCTGAGCCGGTCGCGGACCACGTTTCCCGACCAGACCGGCAGCGTGGCGGTGCCGTTGTGACGGGCAAATGCGGCTCGCGAGCGGAAGCGCCCGGAGCCGGCCGTCTCGCCCACGATCTTGGCGGCGCTCAGCGGACTGCAGCCGGTGAGCGCCAGCAGGCTGGGAGCCGGCCGCTCGGCCAGCGCGCCGATCTCGCGTTCGAGACTGCTGATGATGGCCGTCAGGGATCGAATGTTGGCCACCAGCTCGCGCGCGATGCGGGCCACCGTGCCGGGCTCCGTCGCCAGGCGCTGCTCGAGGGCGGCCAGGACATGGCTCCGGTCGAGGCTGCGCGGCGCCGGCTCGCTGCCGGGGCTGAGCTCGTGGAGGTGCCAGCGCAGGCGGTTGATGGCCCGCGTCCGCTCGCCGACGAGGTCCTCGCGGTGATCGACCAGCAGGCGCAGCTCGCGCTCTGGGCCATCCAGGCAGGCGCTCGGCAGATCCGGCTCGCGCAGTGCGGCACGGGCCACCGCCAACGCGTCGATCGGATCGCTCTTGCCCGGCTCACGAGCAGAGCGCCGTGCGCCGGCCATCAGCTTGGGCGGCACGCGCAGGACGCGCTCGCCGGCGCGCAGCAGGTCGGCCTCCAGCCTGCGCGACAGGTGGCGGCAGTCCTCCAGCGCCCAGCTGCGCTCGGGCCAGTGGGCGGCCCAGCGCAGCAGCTCGAGGTGGCCGGGGCTGGTGGCTGGCACCGTGCGCTCGGCGAGCTTGCGGCCGGTGGCATCCACGGCCACCAGGGTGTGGGTGCGCTTGTGCGTGTCAGCGCCGAGAGTCACCATGGTCTTCGTCTCCTTCAGCTCGAGGGTGACAGCCGAGGACCGGTCGGCGGACACGCCTGAGTGGGGGCGAAGCCACGCTCCTATCAAGTCACGCCGGCCGGTCCGACGTGTCCGGCGGGCGGCACAACGCATGGATGCCACACCGTGCGGGTGGGCAGCGAGTCTAGGAGCCAACCCGCCGGACAGATAGAAGACTGACACTCACGGCGAGTCTACGGCGGTCCGGGTGCGTTCCGTCACCACCCCGACGTACTGGCGCGACTCGGGGCGGCGCCGTCCGCTGTCCAGTCAGGCGTCCCGCCTCGGATTTCGTTTGTGGAGCACAAGCCGCACAGCCGCACATCCGCACGGCCGCACAATTGGTCTTGACAGCGATGCGGTGCCCAACCTGATCACCGCGCACCCTGGCGGCCGGCGGAAAACGGGCTTCGAGCCACTGGCGCGTGCTAGCCTGCCAGGCGATGAGCCTCACCCGGCTGACCGGTGCCTATGCCCTCGTGGCGTCGATGGCGGCTGTCGTGTTCGCCGGCGCCATCCTGCTCGGGCCGTATCGGGCGGTGGAGCGGTCCGACTACATGACTTACCACGTGGCCGCCCGGATCGTGCTGGACGGCCACGGGTCGTGCCTGTACGACGCGCGCTGCCAGGCGGATACCCAGCGCGAGCTGATCGGCGAGGAGCCGTCCTTCGCCGGCGGCGCGCTGCCGTTCAACTCGCCGCCGTGGCTCGCGGCGGCCGTTGCGCCCCTTGGCGGCCTGCCGCTGCCGGTCGGCTTCGCCGCCTTCACGCTCCTGGGGCTCGCGGCGCTGGGCTGGGGGGTATGGCGCGCGACGGCACACGCCGGCTGGACGGCTCCCGGAGTCCGGGTCCTCGCCGTCATCCTGGTCCTCACCGCCTGGCCGACGGTGATGGCGGCGATCCGCGGCCAGTCGACCCTGCTGGCTGCCGGGCTCCTCGCCCTTTCCGTCGGCCTGGCGCGGTATCGGTCCGGCCTGGCGATGGGGCTCAGCGCGCTCAAGCCGCCGCTCGATCCGTTGTGGGCCGCCTGGCAGCTGACCGGCGGCCACTGGCGGGCGGTCAGCACCGCGGCCGCGGTCGGCGTCGCCTGGTTGGCGCTGGCTGCGGTTGTCGTCTCGCCCCAGGCGCTGGTGGAATACCCGACACACCTGGTCAGCGTGGCCGGCCAGGACGCTGCCGGCGTCCACCCGGCGGAGATGATCAACTGGCGCGGTGCCGCCGAGCGGCTGGGGGTCGGTGCCTGGCTGGTCGTCGCCGGCTCCGCCGGGACGGTCGCCGTGGTTGCCACGATCTGGCTCCGCACACGGTCACGCCACCTGGGCGCGGCAGCGGCGTTCCTCGCCACACCCATCGTCATCCCACACGCCAATCAGCACGAGTTCGTGCTCGCGACCATTGGCATCCTCCTCGCCGTGGCGGCGGTGCCGGAGCTTCGCCGGCGCCTGGCGACGTGGGCCGTGGGGCTGCACCCGATCCTGTGGATGGGCGTGGCCCTGGACGCGCGCGCGGTGGCCTGGCTTCTCTTCGCGGCCGAGGTCGGCTGGCTGGCCGTCGTCCTCTGGCTGGCGCTGTGGCGGGCCCCGCCATTCGACCGGTCGAACCAGTTGCCAACCCGTTAGGGCCTTACATCGGCCGCTCCCTGTTCGACGGCGCATGCACACTGCATCCTGCGTGGTGCTGGGAGGGTGGTGGCCCTGGTAGTCCTCGCCAAAACAGGTCTTCGCCGGCGGCGCTCTGCCGTATCGCCGCTGGGCTGAGAACGGCTCAAGGCGATCAACGAGAGCCCCCTGTCGGTACGGAGCTTCAACACCCGCGTACCTGCCGTGCAGGCTTTGATCTGCCAGCACTTCTTTGGACGGCACCAGAGTGCGGCGCCTAGTTCAGGAATACCCCGCTCAGCACCGCGTTGGTGCCGGCCGTCTTGGTGGCGGTGATGGTCAGCGAGCCACCAGCCGCGACGCTGACCGGGAAGTGCAGCCAGGCGCCCTGGGTGAAGGCGCTGGTGATGGCGATGGTCTGGGTGGTGGTGCCGTTGCTGACGCTCACGCTCTGGCGTCGGCCGAGGTTGTCCCAGTCCAGGGCGTAGAGGTGCAGGGTGCCGCTGTAGGCGTTGGTGAAGGTCAGCTTCAGGCGGACCGGGTTGCCCCAGTACAGCGCCGCCCGGCGCTGGCTCTGGTCAGGGGACTCCAGCGCACGCACGTCGGTGGTCGAACTGGTCCACACCGCTCGGGTGCCGAGCTCAACCGCGTAGCTGACTCCGGGCGGCAGGCTGACCAGGTCGCCGCTGGTCCCGTTCCAGGCTGCCAGGGCGTAGCCGCCCGAGCCGTAGGCACCCACCCAGTCGCCCTGGGGGTTCACGCCAATCGAGACGGTAATCGTGTGGCGATTGCTCTGGCCAAGGGTGTCGTAAGCCACCGCAGACAGGTTGTACGAACCATCGGCGAGTCCCGAGGTCGACCACGTCGCCGACCAGCCGTCGGACGGATCCGCGTCATCACTCAGCGGCTCGCCATTCGCCTCGAAGGCGACGTGGGTCACGCCCGTGTTGTCCGACGCGTCCGCCTCGATGAGGACCGAGCCCGAAACGTTCGCGCCGTCGAGCGGCGCGGTGATCGTGACCGTGGGGAGTGGATCCCACGTGCCGGCCACAGATGTCGAGCGGAGGGCGTTGACAAGCGGTTCGGGATACCCATCCGGATCGCCGGCCCATTGCCCTTGTCCCGCGCAATCTGTGCTGGTGGTTCCGCCCTCCACCCAGGAGCCATCGGGGCACTCGCCGGCGTTCTTCAGCAAGGCATCAATGTCCTCGGGGGCCAGTGTTGTGTTTGCCGCCTTCACCAGGGCGACCACGCCGGCGACGTGCGGGGCGGCCATGCTGGTGCCGTCGCTCGTCTGGTACCCGCCATTCTTCCAGGTTGAGTACACCTGCACGCCGGGGGCGATCACATCAACAACGGCGCCGTGGTCGCTGAAGAAGGCGAAGCTGTCGTCGCAGTAGACGAAGAAATAGCAGCCAGCGGCACCACCGGGCTCGCCGTCCAGGTCGACCATCGCAGAGACCGTGATCACCTCTGGATATGCCGCAGGGACGAAGCCGCTGGCATCGATCGAGGAGTTGCCGGCGGCGACAACGTACGTCACGCCGGCCGCAACCGACTGGCAGATCGCCTGGTGCAGGCCGCCGTCAGTGCAATTGCCCGCTCCACCTTCCTCTCCCAGGCTCATGTTTGCGACCGCGATGTCGTTCGTCGGATCGCCATCGGTTGCGAGCTGGGTGAGGTAGTCAATGCCGCAGATCACGGTGGCATCGGTCCCGACCCCGGTGTCGTCCAGCACCTTGATGGGGACCACCACCGCGTCAGGCGCGACACCGACCACGCCGGCACCGTTCCTAGCGGCTGCCGCCGTGCCGGCAACGTGCGTGCCATGCCCGTGCCCGTCCTCGGGCGGCCCGGCTCCCATGCAGTTCAGGCCGCGGGCCAGATCCACGTTGAGGTCAGGGTGGTCCAGGTCGATCCCGGTGTCCAGTATGCCGATCGAGACCCCGGCGCCCGTGAACCCAGCTTCGTGGGCATCCGGCTGGGTCGGGTGGAGGGCGTCGATCCGCTTGACGCCCCAGGGGAGGGTCTCGCCCACGATGTGAAGTTCGCGGACGGCGACGACGTTGACCACGTTCGGATTGCGGGCAAGGGCCTCTGCGGCACCGGCTGACCCCTGGAAGGAGAAGCCGCGAAGGGCGTAGCGATAGACGTGCTCGACCTTGCCGCCCACGATCCGGGTCAGTTGGTCGCCTACCTCCTGCGGATCTTGGCCTGGGCGGAGTGTGACGATCCACTGATCCGCGGAATCTTGGCCGGCACTCGGCGCGCGTGGCGACGCGGCGGTTACGGTGCTCGTTGTGAGCATCAGCACCGTAAGCGCGAGGACGACGGGCGCACGCCTTGCGTTCATAAGCCGGACCCCATAGGTGCGCGACGACCGCAGTGTGAGTCTCACCGAGCACCAACGTCAATGGGAGAGCTGGGAGCGGCCGCCGCCTTCTTGGCCACGCCGCTTGTCATCCCGCACGCGAACCAACACGAGTTCGTGCTCGCCATGGTGGGCATCCTCCTTGCGGTGGCTGCGGTTCCGGAGCTGCGTCGTCGCCTAGCGACCTACGCCGTGGGACTGCACCCGGTCCCGTGGGTCGGCGTGGCGCTGGATGCACAGGCATCGGCCTGGTTGCAATTCGCAGCTGAGCTTGGCTGGCTTGGGGTGGTCGCCTGGCTGGCAGTGCGGCGCCCGCCGCACATCAGCTATCCGAACCGATGAGCTAGCCCGGTAGCACGTTAGTTTCAGCCTATCCCGGATTGACGGTGTATGCACACTCCATCCTGCTTGGTGTGGGGACGGGTGCGGGCTGTATTCGCCATGCGGGATGATGCCGTCGATGCCTGGCTGTTCCTGGCCATGGCGCTCGCCGGCGGGCTATGTGGGGATGATCGTGAACGTGCTCCTTCAGGCGTCAAGGTGGATCGCCTCCATCGTGGCGATCCTGGCCGCCCTGATCTTCATCGGGCTGGGCATCCAGAATGCTGGACGCCCCGAGGACGTGTACGGCTACCCGATGGCCGCCGAGCGCCTTGTCCATGGCGAGAGCATCTACGCCGATCCGCGTCCCCAAGATGACCGCCTGACCTACCGGCATGCCCCTTGGCTGGCCTGGCTGTGGGTGGGGCTGAACCGACTGCCCGCCCCGGTCCTGCTCTGGCAGCTCGCCAGCCTAGCGGCTGCCGTCTTCGTCATCGTCAGCCTGGCCCGGCTTCGAGGCCACGCCGGGCTGCTGTTGGCTGCCCTGGCGCTGCCCCTGCTGGGTGCCGTGCCGCACGCCAACGTCGGCATCCTGATGACCGCGCTGCTCGTCTGGCGACGAGCGGACCCGTGGTCAGTCGGCATCGCCGCCTCGCTGAAAATATACCCATTGCTGCTGTGCGTAGGCTACATCGCCGAACGACGGTGGCGGGATCTGGCGACCGCCGTCGGACTCGCTGGGCTCCTATGGCTACCAGCCCTGTGGTCCGGCATCGGCGACTGGGTGCCGCCGCCTGGCCTGCAGAGCCACCCGCTGTTCCCTGTCGCCGCCGCAGTGACGGTGGGGATCAGCCTGCTGCTGGCGCTGCGACGTTCACGCTGGACCTGGCTGGCAGTCGGCGCTGCGCTCCCGGTGTCGATCCCGCACTACGTCGGCATCGAGTACATCTGGGCTGCCGCGCGACGGCTGACGAGGCACTGATCCTCGCCGGAGTAGCCGCGATGGTGGCGGTGGTGCTACGGCTGTTGTGCGCTGAGGAGTTCGGTATCCGCAAGTCGAGCAGCGACGCGATCTCCTCGCAGGTCCAGACTTGCTGAGAGGTCAGGTGGCGCGTGCCTGATCTGCGGGCGCGGTACTTCCGTCCCGTTCCGGTGCATCCGGGCAACGACTAGACTCCCGGCGATGTCCGCCGATTCCTCGCGCGCGCCCGCCGCCACCCCTGCCGCGACTCCGCTCCGATGGCTGCCCGCGCCCGTGGCGATCCTGGCCATCGCCCTGGGTGGGGTGATGTTCGCCATCACGGTCACCAAGGGGGTTCAGGACCCCGACTTCTTCTGGCACATCACCACGGGGCAGCTGATCGCGGAGACCGGGATCGTCCCAACCACCGACCCGTTCAGCTTCACCTGGTTCGGGCAGCCGTGGACGCCGCATGAGTGGCTGTCCGAGCTATTCATCTACTGGCTCGTCACCGGCCTGGGTCGGATCGGCGCGCTGTTCGTCTTTGGCCTCTTCCCGGCCGCCATCTTCGCGGTGCTCGCCACGGCGCTCACCCGCCACGGAGGCGCTCGCGTGCTGTCGCTGGCGCTCCCGTTTGCGCTGGGCGCGTTCGTGCTGATCGGTTACGTCACGCTGCGTCCCCAGGCGATCAGCTGGCTGCTGCTCTCCCTCTTGGCCTGGTTCCTCCTCGCCGCCCTGCCCGATCGACCGGCCCGCTTCCTCCTGTTGATCCCGTTCTTTGTGCTGTGGGCCAACCTGCACGGGGTGTACGTCATCGGGCTGGGGGTGGTGGGCGTGTACACGTTCTTCACGCTGATCGGTCGCACTCCCATGTCGCCCGCCAGGGGCTGGGTGCTGGCCACCCTCGTGGGAGCCGTCGGTGCCTCCATGCTCACCCCGGCCGGACCGATCGGGATCCTCTACCCGCTGCGCTACGTCGAAGGCGGCGACTGGGGGCTCGCCAACATCGCGGAGTGGCAGTCGCCGAACTTCCACGAGCCGGCGCACATGGGCTTCCTGCTGATGATCGTGGCGCTCGGCCTGAACGGTGGACGATCAACGCCCGGCTGGCTGGTGACCCTGTCGTGGGTCGGTGTGGCTATGGGCCTGTTGGCCCTGCGGAACGCCCCCATCGCCGTGGTCTTCGCCATGCCCACCCTGGTGATGGGGCTCGAGGCGCGCCTGCGGGCGCGTGATGCGCGCCGAACGAAGGCCCGCAGACCGATAGCGCCCTCGGTTGCCCTCGGGCGCAGGATGATGGAACTGGCCACCGCGCTGGTCATTGCGGTCGGATCGATGGCGGTGCTCATCCCGCGCGACCTCGATGCGGCCATCGACGAGAACCTCGGCGAGCGCTTCCCGGTGGCGGGCGTGGAGCGGCTGCTCCAGCTGGCGCCGGACGCCAACGTCTTCGCCGAGTACGGCTGGGGCGGCTACGTCATCTGGCACATGCAGGAGACCGGCGGGCGCGTCTTCGTGGACGGCCGCAACGACATGTACAGCCAGCAGGTGCTCGAGGACTACACCGCCATCCGCGCCGCGGATCCGGGCTGGGAGGCGCTGGCCGACTCGTACGGCGTCGAGGCGATCCTGCTGCCGCCGGAGACGACCCTCACCCGCGGCCCCGCTGAGTCAGCAGGCTGGTGCGAGGTGCTCCGCGACGAGGTACAGGTGCTCTACCTGCGCGACTGCCTGCCCGACTGAGCCTGGCTCCCCTTGACGCGACGCGCCCAGTGCGCAATGCTGTGCGCATGAACGTGCGCACAAACCTCGTCCTGCCTCGCGAGTTGGTCGCGGAGGTTGACCGCATTGCTGGACCGCGAGGCCGCAGCCGCTTCGTGGCAGAGGCCCTCGAGCAGGCGGTTCGCCGCGAACGGCAGCGCGCGGCCATGCGCGCCGGGGTCGGAATGCTGGCCAACGAACCTGATCTTGAGCACTGGTCCACGCCGGACCGAGTGGTCGCGTGGGTGTACGAGCAGCGGTCGGGCGGGCGCGATCCGTGGCAGGAGTGACTGGCGGCCTCCTGCTCGACACCAGCTTCGTGATTGATTGCTGGCGGAACCTGAGTGAGGCCCTTGCTCGGCTGGAGCGACTGTTCGCTGATGGCCGCCCGCTCTACATCACCGAGGTGGTGGTTTGCGAACTGTACGCGGGGTTGCCTGAGGCGCGTCGCGACACCGCCCGGCGCTTCCTCGAGCCACTCGAGTTCATCCAGCCCGGCCCGGCGACCGCCGTGACGGCGGGCATCTGGCGTGCCGAGGCTCATACGCGCGGCGCCACCCTCCACCTCCCCGATGCCCTGATCGCGGCCGCCGCGGACGCCGTGGGTGCGACGGTCCTCACCCGCAACATCCGCGACTTCGCGCTTACACCGGTGCGGGTGGAAAGCTACTGACGCGAGGCTAGTCGCGCCGGCGCATGTGGAAGAGAACGCGCCGCGAGTCCTCGATGGGCGCCTCCTCGACGATCTCGAAACGCGCCTCAAAGGCTGCCCGGAACCCCTCGAGGGTGTAGCCGGGGAACACGTCCTCCCGGGCCGAAAGCAGGTGCTGGACCATCGTGTCCTCCCTGGGCACCCACTCGATGATCACGTGCGGCACCAGCCGGGCATGGAGCTCGGCGATCATCGGCAGCGGGACGTTGCGGCCGATCGCCAGGTGGTGCACCAGTGCGAGCGAAAGAGCCACGTCGGCGTTCGCTCGCTGGAGCAGCGAGGCGCGTTCGGTGTTGGCCCAGCCGATCCCCGGCGGGGGATCGGCAATGTCCGCGAGGAGCGGCATGATCCGGGTCTCGCCGGCGGCGCGCAGCGCGAGGTAGTCGCGCTCGACCGCCGCCCAGTCGCCGTCCACCGCGATCACCTCGAACCCGGCCGCAGCGGCGATGGCGCTGTAGCGTCCGGTGTTGGCGCCCACGTCCCAGGCCTGTCGGCCGCCCTCGGCAGCGACCGCCTCGAGCATGCGCTGCACGATCGCCTCCTTGGACGCGGTGCCCGCCGCCGAGTAACTGGTCTGGTCGGCGTAATCCGCCCACTGGGTCCCGTGCGCCGGCAGGTGCAGACCCTCCACCGTTCGACGCAGGTGGTCGAGCAGGGCCTTGCGGCGGCTGTCGCTCATGGTCACGCTCTTCGGGGCGGTACGCGTCGAAGCGTCGGTGTCGCCCGCGTGTCGTCGCTGCGCCCGCGCGTGGAGATGGACGTGCGCGGCCAACCCCGGCGAGAACCTCGTCCGCCGCGGCAGCAGTTCCGAGGCGAGATCGAGCGGGATGCCGTCGAACCAGGTCCGCAGCAACTGGCCCATCCGACCGTCGCGGTGAGCCATCAGCGCCAGTGGGGCCAGGAAGTGCTCGCAGAACTGGCGGTACGGCTTCCACGGCTCGCCGGCGCGTTCGCGCTCGAAGGAGAGCGTGTCGATCAGGATCGGCCGCGCTCGGTGAAATTGCACGTTGTAGGCGCTCGCATCACGCAGTGTCATGCCGTGCTCCTCGGCCATCGCCTGCGCGCGCAGGGTGAGCAGGGCGGCATCCTTCAACTGCGAGAAGGACCACTCAAACGGATGCGAGATGAACTCGATCTCATCGGGCCGAATGACGGTCACCGCACCCGCCTCGGAGGCCAGGTCGACGGGAACCGGGTGATCGGCGATCAGGACGCCCGCAGCCACCAGCGCCGCGTGCAGGCCGGACGACTCGAATGCAGCCCAGTCATCGGCGAAGACCGCGTTGACCTGGCGATAGAGGACGCCGTCGCGACGGAAGACGAAGCCGCTGGGGTCGCGATAGGAGCCTGGCTCGCGCTCCGCGGCCGGGCGGTCGATCACTCGGCATCGGTGGGCGTGGCGCCCGAATCCTCGGGGGTGATGCTCCCACTCGCGCCGCCGGGCCCACCTGAGGGCCTGCGCCGCAGCCGCCCGATGGTCGAACGGATGGCGTTGCGGAAGAAGAACGGCACCGACACGACGGCGGCGATGAGGGCCTGGATGATCAGGCTCCCCGCGCCGGGGTCGATGTATGCGAAGACCAGCCTCACGACGACTCCCTGACCGATGTCCCGCCCGGCGACGCCGAGCGGGCTGTTCCGCTGAGTGTACGACTCGCGATTCGATCACGCGTTCCGTGCAGGCCAACCAGAACGTACGCTGCATCCGGGAGCCAGACCCGCGGCACGGACAACGGGATGGCTGCCCCGGCTGCCAGCCAGGTCCACGGCGAGCGACGCACGGCAAGGACGATCACGACGCCGGCGCAGGCAACGGCGATGGGCAACCAGAGGAGGGGCGACACACTGAACAGTGACACTCCGCCAACGTAGAACGACGGGCCGCCGATCTGTGTGTAGAGCAGCACGTCGAAGGCGAGGATGTTCAGCCAGAGCATGGAGGCCGTACCGATGGCCACCGCCGCGTGTAGCCAGCGCCGCTCGGCCACATAGCCTGCCACCAGCAGCAGCGGAAAGAGCTTCAGCGATCCTGCCAGGCCAAGCAAGATCGGGCCGACGCGGGACTGCAGTCCGACCACGAGGATGCCGACCATCAGCGGCGTCGCGTTGGCTGCCGGCAGCCCGCTGATCAGTAGCCCGCCCATCAGCACTGCCAGCGTCAACGACGCCGGGGTCGGCCGGCGCACCAGCGGCCAGACCGAGGCGAGCATGGCCGCAAGCAGGGTGGCCCGCCACAGTGCGAACGCCGTGTCGTGACCGAAGTAGGTGAGCGGGACCCAGGCGAACGCGAACCAGGGGGCATAGCGGTAGATCTCGGTCTCGTCCCCTTGCGGTCCACCGTACAGCGCGAGCCCGTCGCGCAGCCGATTGGCGGCAAGCCAGTAGGCCTCAGCATCGGGATGAACATCGACGCTCCACGCGGCCCCGATGAGCAGGACCGCGCCCATGACCGCCGCCGCGAGCGCGATCAGTCGGGCCACGCGCTCAATCCTGGCGAGCATCGCCGCCAATCCGGTCGAGACCGCCGTTGAGCAGCCCCACCACGAGGTAGGTGGCGTAGGTGACATGGGTCCGCGGCGCCAGGAGCATCACCGCGATCGCGCAGGCCACGTAGACGTAGGGAGAGCGGCGCACCGCCAGCAGCAGCGCGACCAGGGTCGCGGTGCCAGCGGCCGCCGCCCAGGCCATTGGTGAAACGTAGTAGTAGAGGGAGAAGGACCGACCGGGGTCAGTCTGGTACCCGGACAGGTCGTAGAGGAGGAGCGGGGCCAGGAGGATGGCCGCAGCTACGACCATCAGCCCGATCCGCATCCATTCACGACGCGCCAGGTAGACCAGGCCGAAGAGCAGCGGCACGCCCTTCAGGGATGCTGCGATCCCGATCCAGAGCGGTCCGCTCCGCCGTGAGATGCCGAAGGCAAGCATGGCCACGACCAGCGGTTGGATGTTCCCCACTTGGACGAGTGAGAGCAGCCACGGCGTCAGCACGAAGGCGAGTGCCCAGGCGGCCGGCTGTCGCAGCTGCGCCAGGCGGAGGAGGATAACGGCCGAGGCACCCGCCAGGATGGCACCCCAGCCCCACGTGACGAGTGCCTTTGGCAGGTAGCTGAGTGGGACCCATATCCAGGCGAACCAAGGTGCATACCGGAAGACGCGGTAGCTGTCGGGATCGATGTTGCCGGCATACAGGGGTTCGCCGTCGCGCAAGCGGTGCGCCGCACCCAGGTATGCGTTGACATCCTCGAAGCCCCACTCGTTCCAGATGAGCACCACCCGGATCAGCATGGTGGCAAACAGCAGGCCGATCAGAAAGCGCTCGATCGCCCGCTGGCGGCTCCGGGCGGCGCTCGCTGCTGGATCGACGGGATGGCTCTTGGGCAGCACGATCGACAGAGTATCGTCTCCGGCGGCATGAGCAGAACGCAGCAGCTCCCGTCATCGGTCCCCGGCTGGATCTTCTTCGTCGCCGCTACGCTGCTCTTCGCGCTGATGTGCTACGCCCTTTCGACCTATGCGCTCTCCCGCGAGGTCGGCGCCGACGTCGCAGCCTACTGGGAGGCAGCGGAGCGCATCCGCGCCGGTGAGCCGCTGTACGTTGCCGGGGCTGCCAACGCGTCGGACCTGTACCGATACGCCCCGTGGTTCGCGTTCGCCTGGGTGCCGCTCACCTTCCTCCCCCGGGAGGCGGTGACCGCGGCGTGGGTGGGGCTGATGATCGTCGCGGCAATCGTGTCGACCGCTCCCCTCGTCCGCCACGGCCTGGCCGGGACGGCCGCCTTCTCGCTCTTCGCGCCGATCCAGCTCGAGGCCGCCGTCTTCGGGAACGTCCAGCCGCTCTTGGTCCTGATGCTGATGTGGAGCGTCGAACGCCGCTCCGGCCCGCTCTGGATCGCACTGGGCGCTTCACTCAAGGCCGTTCCCCTCCTGCTGGCCGTGGTCTACGCGGGTCGCGGCGAGTGGCGCCGCGCCGGCCTGGCGGTGCTCTTCACCGCGGTGCTGGTCGCTCCTGCGCTGCTCTACGACCTCTCGGCCTACTCCACGGATCCGGGGCCGGGGCAGATCAGCCTGACCGCAGTGGCGGGCCAGCTCTACCTGGCGGTGGCCATCGC
>Ga0209342_10005668_pt1 | contig 12729 bp, 6 predicted proteins | sample RifCSP16_2_FD_184023 | JGI IMG/M metagenome (GOLD analysis project Ga0209342, IMG submission 184023) | Soil microbial communities from Rifle, Colorado - Rifle CSP2_sed 16_2 (SPAdes) (version 2) | ecosystem: Environmental > Terrestrial > Deep subsurface > Rock core/Sediment | place: Rifle... | reverse complement strand
CGCGTACAAAGGCCTTGTTCATCGTGTGGTCCTCAAACTTGCGATCGCCGCCGGTCTTGGTACGATATTAGAGCACGATCGAGGACGCGCGAAAAAGGTGACAGCCACCTTTTGCCGGAACGGCCCTTCGGGTGCTTCGCACAAAAGGAGCCAGTCCCCTTTTCCGCACCCGCACAAAAGGAGCCAGTCCCCTTTTCCGGGCAAACGGTGGCCGACGTGCGGGAAACGCTCGAGGCCGCCCTGGCGCTGGAGCCCACGCATCTGGCCTGTTACGGCCTGATCGTCGAGGAGGGAACGCCGCTGTGCCGCGACATCACGGCGGGCCGGCTGGCGCTGCAGGACGATGAGGTCGAACGCGAGATGTACGAACTCGCGCGAAGCACGCTTGCCGCGCACGGCTTCGAGCAATACGAAATCAGCAATTTCGCCCGGCCGGGTTATGAATGTCGGCACAATATCGGCTGCTGGACCCGCGTGCCGTATCTCGGGTTCGGCTCGGCGGCGCACAGTTTCTTCGACGAGCGGCGCACGATGAACCCGACGGCGCTCGACGCCTATCTGGCGGGCGAGGAACCAACGACGGAGCCCATCTCCAGGGAAGAAGCCCGGTTCGAGAGCCTGATGCTGGGCCTGCGCATGACGCGCGGCGTAGCGGACGACGATTTCACGCGGATGCACGGCATGAGCCTCCGCGAGGCGTTCGGCGAAAAATTGGACAAACCGATGGCCGACGGCCTGCTCCAGTGGCACGAAGGCGCGTTACGGCTCACGCGGCTCGGCATGGACCTGCAAAACAGCGTGCTGGTGGACCTCATGTGACGCGAAAAGGTCTCCGCGAGAACACAAACGCAAGGGTCTCGACCCATGAAAAAACCATGGCGTGACGGATCAGTTTTTGCCGCGTAGCGACGTGATGGCCACGCGGTCGGTGGGGCGAGGGCGGAGAAACGGGCGAATCGGCACGAAAAACGGACGCGACCCACAAACGCCCGTGACAGCGCGGCGCTCGCCCCACCCTACACCCACTGCCTGCTGCCCTCTGCCTACGACTCCTGCATCGCCCGCGTCTTCGCCCGGCTGGCGTGCCGCCGGTCGATCTCGCGCAAGAGAATCTTCCGCAGCCGCATTTGCGTCGGCGTCACCTCGACCAGTTCGTCCCCCTCGATGAACTCCAACGCCTCTTCGAGCGACAGGCGGCGGCAGGGTTTTAATAAGATGTTGCGGTCGCTGCCCGAGGCCCGCATGTTGGTCAGCTTCTTTTCCTTCGTCGGGTTGACGTTCATGTCGGCACCGCGGCTGTTTTCGCCGACGATCATGCCTTCATAGACCGTGTCGCCCGGCGCGACGTGCATTTCGGCCCGTTGCTGGAGCGTGTCCAGGGCGAACGCCACGACCCGGCCCGGCACGGTCGAGACGAGCACGCCATTCGCGCGGCCGGGAATGGCCTGTTCCTTCGGCTTGTACGCCTCGAACCGATGGTGGATCACGGCCGTCCCCTGCGTGGCGTTCAACAGCCGCGTGCGCAGGCCGATCAGGCCCCGCGCGGGTATCGAGAACGTCATGTGCGTGTAGTCGCCGTGGCCGGCCATCGTCAACAACTGCCCGCGCCGCGCCCCGACCATCTCCATGACCGGGCCCGTCTGGTTGTCGGGCACCTCCACGACGAGCGACTCGAACGGTTCCTCGACCACGCCGCCGCGCGTGCGGTAGATTACCTCGGGCTTGCCGACCGACAGCTCGTACGACTCGCGCCGCATGGTCTCGATCAGCACGGAAAGATGCAGCACGCCGCGCCCGGAGACGGCCCATTGGTCGGTGCCGGCGATCGGCTCGACCCGCAGGGCGACGTTCTTTTCCAGCTCGCGCATGAGTCGCTCGCGCAGATGGCTGCTGGTGACGTACTTGCCGTCGCGTCCGGCCAGGGGCGAACTGTTGATGCCGAACGTCATGCGGAGGGTCGGTTCGTCGATGCTCACCCGGGGCAGCGCTCGGGGGGCCTCGGCGGCGCAGATCGTGTCGCCGATTTCGACCTCGGGCAGCCCGACCACCGCGACGATGTCGCCCGCGTCGGCCGAGGGCACCTCGACGCGGCCCAGCTTGTCGAACGTGTGGACCGCGGCCGCCTTGCCCGGCGAGCTGCGGTCACCCGACTGCATGAGGACAACGTTTTGTCCCTTGGAGACGACGCCCGATCGGATGCGCCCGATGGCGATCCGCCCGACGTAGTCGGACCAGTCGAGCGTGGTGACGAGCATGGCCAGGGGCTGGTCCACGTCGATCGCCGGCCCGGGAATCCGTTCGAGGATCAGATCCATCAGCGGCCGGATCGAGTCGCCGCGCACGTCGGGATCGTGCGTGGCGTAGCCTTCCTTCGAGCTGGCGAACATATACGGAAAATCGGCCAGCGTGTCGTTCGCCCCGAGCTGCAGGAACAGGTCGAACACCTCGTCGACCACTTCGTGCGGCCGAGCGTCGGAGCGGTCGATCTTGTTGATCACCACGATGGGCCGCAGGTGCTCTTCGAGCGCCTTGCGCAGCACGAACCGCGTCTGGGGCATGGGCCCTTCGGCCGCGTCGACCAGCACGAGGCACCCGTCGGCCATCCGCAGAACCCGCTCCACCTCGCCGCCGAAATCGGCGTGGCCGGGCGTGTCGATGATGTTGATCTTCACGCCCTTGTACGAAATGGCGATGTTCTTGGCCAGGATCGTGATGCCGCGTTCGCGCTCCAGATCGTTGGTGTCGAGGATCTGCTCGCCCACCAGTTGCGACTCGCGGAACTGGCCGCTTTCGCGCAACATGCAGTCGACCAGCGTCGTCTTGCCGTGATCGACGTGTGCGATAATGGCAATGTTTCGGATATCGTTGCGCGAGTGGGACATGGCGAGGCGGGAGACACAAGGAACGGGGGAACCGAACGGGATAGCCCCTCATCATACCCCGAACGGAGGCGGCGGGTCAAGGGGCATAGCGCAATCGGGTGCAGTAACGGATTTTGGCAGTTGCGACCCCAGCGGTGTGCCACTGCTTGCCGCGAAGGACGTTGTTATTCGACTCCGGCCGGCACTGCTTGCGGTTGATGCTTCGATTCACGGTCTCCGGCAAGCAGTGCCGTCATGAGCGTTCAACGATTCCCGGTAATTCCGCAAGCAGTGGCACACGGAGAACACCTGGAGATCCTCGATTGCCCATCTCGTCCATAAATGATTACCGTGCCCAGCGTAATCTTGGGTGGCCATGTTCTGACGCTCGAAAACATGACCACGCAAGCGAGGTCATGCCACCCTGTCTGTTTACAGCTTGAAGCTGAGCACCTGATTGATCATTCGCCAGGCGCGTTGGGCGATCGTTTGCTTGACGACGTGGATCTTGGCTTGGCCGCGCAGGCCGATCCGCATCAGGCCCTCCGAGTTGTCCAAGGGAACACTCGCCTGGTACATCGCGTTTTGGGGGCGCGGCGTGCCGGTTTCGTCAGCCGCCACGGGCACCTCGCCGCCTCCGGTCGTGGAGAGCCGGCTCGAAACGACTTTCGACTCGGAACCGGCGATCCGGGCGATTCGGCCGTCTTCTATCGTGTCGAAGGGAAGCGATTCGAGCTTGATGTCGACCGATTGACCCTTGGCCACGAACTCGACGTCGCCCTGATCGATGTAGAGAATGGCCTCCATCTTGGCCGGGTCGCCGATCTGACAGAAGACGTCGCCGTCGGCCAGCGGGGCGCCCAGGTTGCGCGGCTCCAGCGGCGTGCCCCACCACGAAGGCAACTGGCCCTCGACGCCGGGCCGCTTCTCGCGCCACGGCGGCGGCATGACCACGCCGATCGGCTTGTTGGGATCCGCGCCCGGCGCGGCGTCCGGCGCGCGGAGCACCAGATGCTCCTGATCGGCCCGCTGCTCTTCGAGTTGATTGATCACGGCCCGTCGGGCCTTTTCGATGGCCGGGATTTCGCTGGACGCGTCGGGGTTGGCGTAGCTCGTGCGGTGGAGCGACACGAGTTGAGCGTCGTATTGCTTCAGCTTGCCCGACGACTCGACCACTTTCAGGTCGAGATCCACGTTCCTCAGCCGTCCGAGTTGCTGGCCCGGTTTGACCAACTGGCCCACTTCGACGTTGATCTCTTCGAGCGTGCCGGGCGCGTCGACGTAGATGCGGTCGGCGTCGCGGGCACGAACCTCAAGCGTACACATCACGCTGTAGGGCAGCGGCACGAGGGAGATGAACAGCCCGATCAAAACCAAGCCGGCCAGGGTGGCGTACATTCGCGGTTTTTTCACTTTCTGCATTCTCCCGGGCACGTAGAAGAATTTGACGAGTTTGTAAAGGGGCATGCCGATCAGTCCGACCAGCGACATGGCCAAGATGGCGTGGCCGATGATTTCGAGCCGGTAGGGTTTGAAAATCTGGTTCAAGAACCAAAGGATCGAAAACACGACGACCCAGCGATAGATGGCCGCGGCCACCGAATAGACGCAGAAGAAGATCTGGTTTCGCTGGGGCAGAAACGGGTCTTCTTGCGGCTCGATCCCCAGAAACCAATCGGCCATTTTGCGGCTCAGAATGGTCGTGGCCTTCTGCCGCAGGTTCGGGATCTCGGTCAGGTCGGACAGGATGTAATAACCGTCATAGCGCAACAGCGGGTTGGCGTTGAACATGATCGTCGTGACCGACGAGATGAAAATCACGTTCAGACAGATCATGCTCAACAGGTTCGAGGCGTCCATGCTCGACCACCAGAGGAACGTGGCCGCCGAGGCGAGCACCACCTCGACGTACATGCCCGCCGCGCCGATCGCGGCCCGTTGCCACTTGTTGGGCAGCATCCAGGAGTCGGACACGTTGCAATAGAGGCACGGCGTGAGCACGAGGATCATGACGCCCATCTCGTGGCATTCGCCGCCGAAGTGCTTGCAAGTCAGGGCATGGCCGAACTCGTGGACCACCTTGGTCAGGCCCAGCGTCACCGCGAGCCACAGCGCGTTCGTGGGGCTGAAAAACTGGTAGAATCCGGGCAACGCCCCGCGAAACCGGTCGAACTCGACCAGCACAAGCGTCATGGCCGTGGCGACGAACAGCAGGCTCAGCACGAAAACCGTCCAGCTAAACATCCAGCGGACTTTGGGATAGAACCAGTTCAAAAAACGCTCGGGATCGAAACCCTTGAAGCGGATGCACAGGATGTTGCTCGCCGCGGCGAGCAGTTCCTTGCGGCGGCGTTCGGCGCGGCGCTCGTGGAGCTGGGTTCCCTGGCCCGGCACGTCGGCAATGACCAGCCCGCTGCGGTGCAACATGCCGACGAATTGCTGGAGCTCTTCGAGCGTGATTTTTTGCGGCGGAAACTCGGCCTCGAACCAGTCCTTCAACTCGTCGAGGCTCGTTTTGCCGTCGATGTGCTGGAGGATGGCGTATTCTTCTTCCTGGAAGCGGAAGTAGTTCAGCCCGACCGGCTCCTTGACCACCCAATAGCTGCGGCCCAGGTAGCTCTGCTTGCGCGCGGTCAGGTCCGGCCGCTTACGGACGGTCAGCCGCCGCGCGGAACTGGAAACCAGACTTTCGCTGAGAGTGGCCATGGGAGAGTCGAGAGTCCAGGGGCGAGAGCCGGGAGCTAAAGACTTATTGCTTGTACCGCATGCTGTCGGCTGTCGTGGATCTTTGTTCCGCCGTTCCACACCGTGGGCTTCCGCCCTCGGCTATGAAAAGTTCTTTTGCGCGCCGCATCTTGCCGCCTACCGCCTACCGCCTACCGCCTACCGACTACCGACTACCGACTACCGACTACCGACTACCGACTACCGACTACCGTCTCGATCGTCATCTTGGCCCACATGCCGGGCTGGAGCAGATAATCGTTGCCGCGCCGCGGATTGTCAATCTCGGTCCAAACGTGGAAAGCGTTGTTGGCTTCAATCATGTGGCTGCCATCCGTAATTCGGCCCGTAAACGTCTGATAGACGCCCTTGGTCAGTTCGACTTGGACCGTGACGGGCCGGCCAATGACGTCCTCGCGACGGTATTGGCGTGCGTCAATCTCGCCGGTGACGCGGAGCTTGTCCATGCGGATCATGCGAAGAATCGGGTCGCCCGGCTTCACCCAGTCGCCCGTGAAGCGGACCACGCGATCAACGACGCCGTCCCAGGGAGCGAGGATCTGGCTCCGTTTGATGTGTTCTTCGGCCGCCGCCATCTTGGCTTCGCTGACTTTCATTTCATATTCGGCATTGACCCGATCAAATTCGGACTTCTCCGCCTGAAGATCATATTGGTCCCACTTGAGCCGGGCCAGCTCGATGTCGGCCTGGGGCACGGTGCCGGGGAGCCGCGCGTTCGAATCGCGCATCCGCTCGTAGTCTTTTTTGTACACGTCGGCCGCGCGTTTGGCGTAGATGACGCTGATTTTGTCTTCCGATTTTCGCCGGGCGACGGCCAATTCGGCGTTGGCCACGTTGTGCTGCAATTTGACCAGCGTGTCGTCGACCTGGGCCAGCACGGCGTCCTTGGCCACCGGTTGGCCGTCCCCGACAAAAAGCTCTCGCAGCACGCCCTCCTCCTGGGCCGGCACGCGGGCGTCCTCGATGAAGTAGACCGTGGCGTTGTCGATTTGAATTTGTCCGGCCGACGTAAAAGATACCGCGCCGAAAATCATCATCATCGCCAGGGACGACGTCAAGACAACTCGCATGGTTTGAACCCTCCTCGTTAGCGCCGCGGATGTTGGAACCGCAGATGAACGCAGATAAACGCAAATAGTAGTATGTAGGTCAGGCTGTGCCTGACAAAGAAACCATTTCGTCAGGCACAGAAACCATTTCGTCAGGCACAGCCTGACCTACCTTTTGTTTTTCGTGGTTCTTTTCAAAACCGGAACAGCACGCGCGACTGGATCCACGCCCAGAGGTCGCGGAACAGAACGTAGCCGACCGGCCGGTAGCCGCAGCGGACCTTCGCCTTTACTTCGGCGCCGCAGATAAGCTTCTTGCGAAACTCCTGGAGTTCTTCCTTGTCCATTTTGTCCTCGAAATCGACCTTGGCCAACACCGTGTTTCCTTCTTCGCCGCGCACTTCGGCGCTCCAGGCGATTTCGCGGATCATTCCTTGGTGTTTCACCCCCGGCTCGGTCGCCAGGACGAAGTCGACCGGCAGATTTTTGTCGAGTCCCTTGTCCTTGCGTTCCTGCTGGGCCCGCACGATCTGGCCCATCCGGTCGTCGGGTAGGTTGATTTCCAACTGCCAGGGGCCTTCGAGGTCGTTCACCTCCATCAGTTCCTGGCCGACCTGGACGGGCCGTCCGCCCAAGAGATCCTGCAAGTCGATCTCCGACGTGACCACGCGGCCCGCGCGGGGACTGCGAATCTGCAAGTCGGCCTTCTTCTGTTCCAACAGGGCCAATTGCAGTTCGAGGCTCCTCTGGGCCGCTTCGAGCTCCGAAACCTGGCCGGACAATTGTTCGCGTTCTTCGTCGTCGCGGTATCGGCGGTTGTTGATCTTCTGGCGGTTCGTGCGAAGTTTGTCGAGCACCGAGTCGAGTTCCTTGCGTTTCTCCAACGACTGAACCTCAACGTCGTGATTGTAGAGTTCGACCAGCACGTCACCCTGCCGAACCGGATCGTCGTGCTTCACGAAAACTCGGCTTACCGTGCCCTCGACCCGGGCGTAGATGTGGCTCCGCAATCGCGGCTCCAGCGTCCCGTTGGCGTGAACTTTATACGGATAAGGAACGAAAATCAGGGACAGAATCAACGCCACCACGGCCACGGCCACGGCCACCGTCTTGGGCAGCGTTCTCGCGTGAAAAACCCAACGGGTCTTGCCGATCGCCCGCCAGACGGGCATCAAAAACAGGTTCTGGTGCTCCATCGCGTTGGCCATCGCGATCGAACTGTGCTCGGCCACCACGGCCACGCGGTGGACCATCGTTTCGGGCACGCGGCTGTCCTCGATCCGCTCGACGATCAACGCGCCGACCGGCTCGTGCGGCACGTAAACCTTCTCGGGATCGCGCTGCTCCTCGGTCAGCTCGGGCCGGACCAGCGGGAGCACGGCCACCGTCTTCGAGTGCGATTCGTCGACGTATTCCTGGACGGCGTCCTCCACCTGAGGCGCCATGTTGCTCGTGTCGCCGGTGTACCAAACCGTGTCGCCCGTCTCGACCACCCGGGTGGCCAATTTGCCGAGCAATCGCACGGTGTTCGACCGTTTGTCAAAAAGATCCTGGCCGCTGACGGCCTCGATCCGGCACTTGCTTCCGCGGCGAATGGCCACGCTCACCCGATCGCACTCGATCAGCCGCCGCCCTTCGTTGGCGATGGTGTAGGCCGTCTCGTAGGGATTGAGCGTGCCGTGAACTCGCCGGGCGAAATCCTCGAGTTGCGACCAAAGCACCTGCCGGTCGGAGAAATGGCGAAGCTGGCGGCTCTTGATGAAGTCGCCCGCCAGGTCGCACATCTGCATGAGGAACCGCAGGTAGCCACGCTGGGCGCTGATGCCCGTCTCGGGCCGTTGGAGCACTTCAATGACGCCGACCACCTCGATGTCGGTTTTCAGCGGACCGAGCACGAGCAGCAGGTCGGTCGGGTTGGAGATGTCCTCGTCCTCGCCGACGCCGCTGTGGGGCGGGACCAGCAAGGCCTCGCCGCCGCTCATCACGCGGTTCAACAGGCGGCTGTGCTGGCGTTGGCCTTCCTCGTTGTCGCGCAGTCCCGTTTTGTGGAGGTTAGTTTGATACTTCAGCGCCAGGCGTCCCTCGTCCTCGAGGATCCAGACAGCCCCGCCCACCGCGGCCAGCGCCTGGACCACGCGGTTGAGGAACTCGGTGTAGAACTCCTCGGGCGAGATATCAGGCGTTCGGGAGAGTTGTGAGATTTCGGCGACCAGCGAGCGGATTTGCTGCTTGGTTTGCTCGATCAGTTCAGGATTGAGAGATTGTTCGGTGCTCATGCCGTCGGATTCGCCGTCCCAGGATGCCCTGTCTTTCGTGTAGGGTGGGCATCGCCCACCGCGACCTGCCGTATTGGCGTCGTCGTGTTTTGGTGGGCGGTGCCCACCCTACCCATTATTCGAGTCGAGACGCTCTCCGGGCCACCGCCACCAAGCGGCACGCGGAGCTATCCCTTCTTGTTTAGTCGGTTCTTGCCCTATTCTCAAGAGTAGCTTGGACTTAAAGCCTAACATTGGCGGTCCGGCGGTGGGGCTGGTAGGGCTAAAACGGATAATCTTGGCAAGGGAGCTAAACATCGGTGCCAAGTATCCACGCGAATGGGGGGTTTTCGACTCTCTATTCGCCCACCCTTGCCGGCCAGCCCGACGGCGCGGGATCTCCCCGGTTTACTACGCGGTGAAACACAAAAGAGGTCGCTTTTGTTCCTTCGGTAGTTTTACCGTGCGGGTTCAGGAGTCGTAAAAGGGGACTGGCTCCGTCGCCTTGAGAAATGTATCCCTGCCAATACGGTGCGTGGCGACGGTGCCTGTCCCCTTTTGCGACGGACCATCAACGCACTACACGGAAAAGGGGGACAGGCACCGCGGCCGCAGCGTTTTTCGCACTGCCTCGCCTATTTAGGCCGCGGAGCCAGTCCCCCTTTTCCACCGAACCCGCACAGTGGTAGCCCCCGGCGGCCCTTTCGGTCAAAATGGAACTGCGTCATTTTCGGGATAGCCGATTTTTTTCTCACGCAAAAGGCAAAAAAACCATGACCGTGCTCGCTCGACTTGTTTTCGTTTCCCTTTTCGGCATCGCATTGCTTCCGACCCTGGTTCCGGCCGTTTCGGCCGAGCAACCGCCGGCCTCCGCGCCGGTTTTCGTGCAGCGCGAGACGCTTGCCGACGGCGTAACCCTGGCGCGGCTGCAAAACGGCCTGACCATCCTCGTCCAGGAAAACCACTCGGCGCCCGTGGCCACCGTGCGATGCTACGTCAAGAACACGGGCGGAGCGTTCGAAGGAAAGTGGCTTGGCATGGGACTGAGCCATCTGCTCGAGCATCAGGTCTCGGGCGGGACGACGAAAACGGTCACGGCCGACGAGAAAAAGAAAATTGTGGACACGTTCGGCGGGGCGTCGAACGCGGCCACGAGTTCCGACATGACGTTCTACTACATCGACTGTCCGGCCCGCCACGTGATGAAGTGCATCGATCTGGTGGCCGACGAGATGCAGCACATCGTGTTCGAGCAAAACGTGTTCGACCGCGAGTTCGCCGTGGTCCAGCGCGAACTGGCCGACGGCGAGGTGAGCCGTCAGCGGGTTCTTTGGCAGATGCTCTCGCAGACTGTTTACACGACTCATCCCGCGCGCAATCCGACGATCGGCTACCTCGACGTGCTCCGCCGCGCGACGCGCGAGGACTGCGTGGAGTTCTACAAATCGCGCTATGTGCCGAACAATCAGGTGTTCGTCGTGGTCGGCGACGTGAAGACCGATGACGTGCTCGACCGAGTGGCCAAGGCGTTCAAAGATACGCCCAGGGCCGTCGAGACGTATCTGCCGATGGTCGAGGAGCCCGAGCAGGTCGCTCCGCGCGAGGCGGTCCGCGAGATGGAGGGCGCCACTTACGACATGATACTGGCCTGGCCGACGGTCGAGCTGTCGAACCCGGATCTTTATGCGCTGGACGTTGCGTCGTACATCCTCAGCCAAGGCGAAAGCTCGCGTCTGGTGAAGAAGCTCAAGTACGAGAACCAGTCGGCGTTGATGGTCCAGTCGATGAGCCATACGCCGCACTACGTCAAAGGGATGTTCGCCGTGATCGCCATTGCGCGGCCCGACACGTGGCAGCAGGCGTGCGACGACGCGCTGGCCGAGGTCTATCGGCTGCGCGACGAATTGGTCGGACCGGACGAGTTGGCCCGGGCCAAAAATCAGAAAGCGGCCGAGTTGGTTTTCGCGCGGCAAACGATCCAGCAGGCGGCCGAGGGGCTTGCCGATAGTCTGATCACGGCCGACGATCCGGCGTTTGAGAAGAAGTACGTCGAAAATATTCAAAAAGTCACGGCCGAACAGGTGCGAGACGTGGCTCGGCGCTACTTCACGCCCTCGCGGCTCAATCGCGTGATCATCGCGCCGCCGGGCGGCGCGCCGAAACCGCCGGCGGCCGGAGAGACTGCCGAGAAAAACGAAATCCGCGCGATCCGGCTGAAAAACGGCGTCCGCGTGCTCATCAAGCAGGACAAGCGGCTGCCGATGGTCAACATTCGAGCCATCGTGCTCGGCGGGTCGCTCGTGGACACCGAAGCCACGGCCGGCCGCGCGACGCTCGTCGGCGCGATGCTCGAACGGGGCACCGCCCGGCACACGGCCGAACAGATCGCCGCCTATTTCGACTCGGTCGGCGGGTCGCTCTCGATGGGCTCGGGCCGCAACACGCTCTTCTGCAGCGCCACGGTGCTGGCCGCCGATTTTCCGAAGGCGGCCGCGCTGTTCGCCGAGTGTTTCACGGAATCGACATTTCCCGACGATCAGTTCCAAAAGGTTCAGCGGCTGGCCCTCGGCGCCATCGAGCGCCGCGCAGCCAGTCCCCACGCGGAAATCATGGAACTGTTCGCCGACGCGCTGCCGGCCGACTCGCCCTATCACCTGGTCGAAGGCGGCAAGAAGGAAACCATCGAGCGGCTCACGGCCGAGGATCTTCGCGCGTATCACGCCAAATACTTCGCCGCCCAGAACATGATCGTCACCGTGTTCGGCGACGTGGACCCGGACAAGGCCCTGGACGCGGTGCGCCGCGGGTTCGGCGGCGTGAAGGCAAATTCCGAGTTGCCACCCATCACGTTCGACCGGCCCAACGCGATTGCGAAGGACGTCGCCCGCCACAAGCAGATCGGCAAGCCCACCGGCATGGTCATGCTGGGCTACACGGGCGCGGGAATCCTCGACCAAAAGGATCACGCCGCCCTGACCGTGTTGGACGCGATCACCTCGGGCTATAGCTACCCGGGCGGCTGGCTCCACGAGGAGCTGCGCGGCGAGGGACTCGTCTACTTCGTCCACGCCACGCAAATGACCGGGCCCGTGCCGGGCTACTTCGTCGTCGTGGCCCAAACGCGGCCCGACAAGGTGGACGAAGTGGTCGAGCGAATTCAGAAAAACCTCGAAAAAGCCAAATCGGGCGGGATCACCAGGGAGGAATTCGACCGCGCGGTGGAAATGATCATCGCCCTGCACGCCCAGGAAAACACGACGATCGGCGAGCAAGCCATGCAAGCGGCGGTGGACGACCTCTACGGCCTGGGCTATGAGTACGACAAGTCGTTCGACGAACGAATTCGGGCCGTGACGCTAGAAGACGTCGTTCGCGTGGCGAAGAAGTACCTGGGCAATCACGTGCTCGTGACCGCGTCGCCGGCGGCAGCGAAGGAGTAGGCAGAGGGCAGAGGGCAGCCGGCAGTATGTTAGCCGTCGAGCCTGCTCGACGCGGAACAACTGGGTAGCACCGGTTCTCCGAACCGGTATCGTGAAGCGACAAGAGGTCTCGGGCAGCATAGAACTGGCAGAGCCCAGTGGCACCCGAGCGGCACCTTGTGTGTTTTCTCTCTCATTGGTTATGCGTTGCGTCGTGATGCCGCCGTTGCGCTCGGTTGCCTGGACATGGTGATCGACTGCGCGATGATGTGGTTTCTGCTGGGCGGCGTGATGGAGTTGGCGACGACGCGGAATCGCCCGGATCTCGCACAGCGCGCCTCCCATCGTCGAATCGCCTATGTGGCGCTGATGGGTCTTGTGTTGGTGGTGAGTGTGATGG
>Ga0209342_10005666_pt1 | contig 12735 bp, 10 predicted proteins | sample RifCSP16_2_FD_184023 | JGI IMG/M metagenome (GOLD analysis project Ga0209342, IMG submission 184023) | Soil microbial communities from Rifle, Colorado - Rifle CSP2_sed 16_2 (SPAdes) (version 2) | ecosystem: Environmental > Terrestrial > Deep subsurface > Rock core/Sediment | place: Rifle... | reverse complement strand
TCGTGCGCGTGGTGGAGGAGGGGACCGGGCGCAACGGCGCGATTCCGGGGTACGCGGTCGCCGGCAAGACGGGCACGGCGCAGAAGCTCGATCCGGCGACCCGGCGCTACTCGCACGCGCCGGGCGTGCTCTCGTTCGCCGGCTTCGCGCCGGCCGACGACCCGCGCTTCGTGATGCTGGTGCTGCTCGACGAGCCGGCCCACGAGAAGTGGGGCAGCGAGGCGGCGGCGCCCATCTTCGCCGCGATCGGCCGCGAGATCCTGCGCTACCTCGAGGTCCCGGCGCGCGACGCCCAGCCGGTGCAGATCGTCGCCGGCCAGCCGGCGGCGCCCAGGCGCCTGCCGGCGGTGCGGCTGGTGAGCACGGCCCTCGCGGGCGGCGAGCCGGCGCGCGTCATGCCCGACCTCGTCGGCACGACGCTCCGCCAGGCGCTCGCCGCGCTCGCGGCGCTCCACCTCGAGGTCCGCCTCGCCGGGCAGGGGCGGGTCGTCGCGCAGACGCCGGCGCCGGACACCCCGCTCGCGCCCGGCGTCGTCGCCCACCTGGTTCTGAGAAACGACGCCCCGCGATGAGATGGCTCGACAACCCATGCCCGTGACGGAGCTGCTCGAGGCCCTGCCGGCCCGGCGGGTGCTCGGCGACCCGCCGCGCGCGGTCACGTCGCTGACGGCCGACTCGCGGCGCGTCGAGCCCGGCGGCTGCTTCGTCGCGGTGCCGGGCCTGCGGCAGGACGCGCGCCGCTTCGTGCCCGAGGCCGTGGCGCGGGGCGCGGCGCTGGTCGTCACCGAGGGCGAGCCGCTCGGCGACGTGGCGGTGGCGCAGGTGCTCGTGCCCTCCGCGCGCGCGGCGCTCGCGCGGCTCGCGGGCGCCTGGCACGGGCACCCCTCGCGCGCGCTCACGCTGGTCGGCATCACGGGGACGAACGGCAAGACGACGACCTCGTACCTGGTCGAGGCGCTGCTGCGCGCGCGCGGCTTCGCGACGGGCGTGATCGGCACCGTGCAGTACGTCGTCGGCGCCGAGCGCCGGCCGGCGGGCCAGACGACGCCGGAGGCCCTCGAGCTCCAGGCGCTGCTCGCCGAGATGCGGGAGGCGGGCGTCCGCGGCGTGGCGATGGAGGTCTCCTCGCACGCCCTCGCGCTCGCGCGCGTGGACGGCCTGGCGTTCGACGTCGCGGTGTTCACCAACCTCACCCAGGACCACCTGGACTTCCACGGCACCCTCGAGAGCTACCGGCTCGCGAAGCGCCGCCTCTTCGAGCTCACCGCGGCGTCGCCCAAGCCGGGCCGCGCGGCCGTCGTCAACGCGGACGACCCCGCGGGCGCCACGATGGTGGCGGGGCTCGACCTGCCCGTGCTCACGTTCGGGCTCGGCGCCGGCGCCCAGGTCCGCGCCCTCGAGCACGCCTCCTCGCTCGACGGGATCCGCATGGTGGTGGCCACGCCGCGCGGGCGCACGCCGCTCGTCTCGCCGCTCATCGGCGAGCACAACGTGCTGAACCTGCTCGGCGCGGTCGCGACGGGCCTGGCGCTCGGCCTGCCGCCCGAGCGCATCGCCGCGGCGCTCGCGCCCGTGACCGCGGTGCCCGGGCGCTTCGAGGAGGTGCGGGCGGGCCAGCCGTTCCTCGTCGTCGTGGACTACGCCCACACCCCGGACGCGCTCGAGCGCGTGCTGGGCACCGCGCGCAAGCTCACGCGCGGGCGCCTGGGCGTCGTCTTCGGCTGCGGCGGCGACCGCGACCGGGGCAAGCGGCCGATCATGGGCGAGATCGCGGCGCGGCTCGCGGAGCGGGTCTGGGTGACCTCGGACAACCCGCGCTCCGAGCGGCCGGAGGCGATCATCGACGAGATCCTCGCCGGCGTCCGGCGGGTGGCGGCGGCCGAGGGCCGGTGCGTGCGCGAGGCCGACCGGGCGCGCGCGATCCGGGGCGCACTGGACTGGGCGGCGAGCGGTGATACCGTGGTGATCGCAGGGAAGGGCCACGAGTCGTACCAGATCGTGGGGTCCGAAGTGCTCCCCTTCGACGACCGGGAAGTCGCCAGGCGCGTCCTGTCGGAGCGTTCGCCATAGGGAGGCCCATGCCGCCGTTCACGGTCCAGGACATCGTCCGCGCCACGCACGGGGCGCTCGTGATCGGGGACCTCGCGGTCCCCGTCACCGGCGTGTCCATCGACTCCCGCACGCTCGGCGTGGGCGAGGCGTTCTTCGCGATCCAGGGGCATCGGCTCGACGGCCACGCCTTCCTCGCCGACGCGGCCGGGCGCGGCGCCTCGTGCCTGGTCGTCCACGCGCTCAGCGACGACGTGCCCGCCAACGTGCCGCTCGTCCTCGTCGAGGACACGACGAAGGCGCTCGGGCGGCTCGCCGCCTGGCACCGGGCCCGGTTCGCGATCCCGGTCGTCGCGGTGACGGGCTCGAACGGCAAGACCACGACCAAGGAGCTGATCGCGGGCGTGCTCGGCGCGCGCTGGCACGTGCTCAAGCCGGCCTCGAGCTTCAACAACCAGTGGGGCCTGCCGCTCACGCTGCTGCGGCTCGCGCCCGAGCACCAGGCCCTCGTGGTCGAGATCGGCACCAACCGGCCGGGCGAGATCGCGTACCTGGCCGAGATCGCCCGGCCGACCATCGGCGTCGTGACGAACGTGGCCGCCGTGCACACGGAGTTCCTCGGCTCGCTCGACGCGGTCCGCGAGGAGAAGGCCGCGCTCGTGCGCGCCGTCGGGCCGGAGGGCCGGGTGGTGCTGAACGCCGACGACCCGCGGGTGGCCGGCATGGCGCGCGAGGCGCACGGCCGGGTCGTCACCTTCGGGCGCGCGGCCGGCGCGCAGGTGCGCGCGAGCGGGGAGGCGGCGGCCGGCCCGCAGGCCCTCGGCTTCGTGCTCGAGGCGGAGGGCGCCCGGGAGCCCGTGACGCTCGCGTTCGCCGGCCGCCACAACGTCGTCAACGCGCTCGCCGCCGCCGCGGTCGGCGTCGCCCTCGGCTGGCCGCTCGCCGAGATCGCGCGCGGGCTCGCGAGCGCGCGGCCCGTCGCGGGCCGCTGCGTCTGGCGCACCGCGGGCGCGGTCCGCGTCCTGGACGACACGTACAACGCCAACCCCGCCTCGCTGCGCGCCGCGCTCGACGCGGTCGCCGCCGGCTGCCCGCCGGACGGCCGCCTCGTCGTGGCGCTGGGCGACATGCTCGAGCTCGGCCCGCTCACCGAGGAGGCGCACCGCGAGGCCGGGCGGGCGGTCGTCGCGGCGGGCGCCGCGGGGTTCGTGGGGTTCGGCCGGCACATGCTCCTCGCGGTGGAGGCGGCGCGCGCCGAGGGGCTCGCCGACGCGCACCCCGTGACGACGTTCGAGGACTCCGTGGCCCACTTGCTGAAGCGGCTGGCCCCGGGCGACACCGTGCTCGTGAAGGGCTCCCGCGGGATGCGCATGGAGCGGGTGGTGGACGCCCTGGTGGCGCGCCTGGCCCGCGAATGAGGACGGCGGATGCTCTACCACTTCCTCGTCCCGCTGGCCACGGAGCACATCCTCTTCAACGTCTTCCGCTACCTGACGTTCCGCTCCTTCATGGCCCTGATCACGGCGCTCGTGCTCTCGCTGCTGATCGGCCCGCCGCTGATCCGGCGGCTCCGGCGCGCGCAGCACGGCGGCGAGACGATCCGCGAGGACACGCCGGAGCGGCACCGCACGAAACGGGGCACGCCCACGATGGGCGGCGTGCTGATCCTCGTCGCGATCCTGGCGACGACCCTGCTGTGGGCCAACCTCCGCAACCGCTACGTGTGGGTCGCGATGCTCGCGACCGCGGGGTTCGGCCTGCTCGGCGTCTGGGACGACCTCACGAAGCTGCGGCGGCGCCGGGGGCTCTCGATGCGCGTGAAGCTCGGCGCGCAGCTCCTGCTCGCGTTCCTGCTGCTGCAGATCGTGTTCTGGCAGCCGCCCGCGACCTGGCTCCCGGTCCTCGCGATCCCCTTCTTCAAGGGCTGGCTGATCAACCTGGGCTGGCTCTGGATCCCGTTCGCGATGCTGGTGGTCGTCGGCGCCTCGAACGCGGTGAACCTGACCGACGGCCTCGACGGGCTGGCGATCGGCCCGGTGATCATGGCCGGTGGCGCCTTCGGGGTGATCGCCTACCTGACGGGCAACTTCAGGGCGGCCGACTATCTGAAGATCCTGAACGTCAAGGGCGCGGGGGAGCTGACCGTGTTCTGCGGCGCGCTGATCGGCGCGGCGATCGGGTTCCTCTGGTTCAACTGCCACCCGGCCGAGGTCTTCATGGGCGACGCGGGCTCGCTGGCCCTCGGCGGCGCGATCGGGACGCTGGCGGTGCTGACGAAGGCCGAGCTGCTGCTGCCGCTGATCGGCGGCCTCTACGTGGTCGAGGCGGCCTCGGTCATCCTGCAGGTCGCGAGCTTCAAGCTGACGGGCCGGCGCGTGTTCCGGATGGCGCCGCTGCACCACCACTACGAGCTCTCCGGCTGGGCGGAGCCGAAGATCGTCGTGCGCTTCTGGATCGTGTCGTTCGCGCTCGCCCTGCTGGCCCTGACCACGTTGAAGCTGCGCTGATGGCCGAGCGAGCGGCGTGATGCTGGACGCCTTCGAGGAGGTGGACGTGGTGACCCGGGGACGGGCGTACCTGGACTCCCTGGCCGGCCGCCGCGTGACCGTGGTGGGCCTGGCGCGGAGCGGCGTCGCCGCCGCGCGGCTGCTGCGCGCCGCGGGGGCCGAGGTCACGGGCACGGACGCCAGGCCCCTCGGCGCCCTCGGGCGCGAGGCCCAGGCGCTGGCCGCCGCCGGCGTGCGGCTCCGCGCGGGCCCCGACGCCGCGGACGCCTTCGCGGGCGCCGAGCTGGTCGTCGTGAGCCCGGGCGTGCCGCTCGACGCGCCCGCGCTCGCGGGGCCGCGCGCACGGGCGGTGCCGATCATCGGCGAGCTCGAGCTGGGCTGGCGCGCGATGGAGGCCGAGACGATCGCGATCACCGGGACGAACGGCAAGACGACGACGACGGCGCTGACCGGCGCGCTGCTCGCCGAGCAGCCGCGCCCCGTGCTGGTCGCCGGCAACATCGGCACGCCGCTCGCGGCGGGCGCGCTCACGTTCCCGGCCGACGGCCTCGTCGTGTGCGAGGTGTCGAGCTTCCAGCTCGAGACGGTCGACGCGTTCCGGCCCCGCGTGGCGGTCGTGCTGAACCTCACGCCCGACCACCTCGACCGGCACCGCACGTTCACCGCCTACGTCGAGGCGAAGGCGCGCATCTTCGCGAACCAGACCGAGGCGGACTGCGCGGTGCTGAACGCCGACGACGAGCCCACGGCGGCGCTCGCCGCGCGCACGCGCGCGCACGTCGTGTGGTTCAGCCGGCGGCAGCCCCTCGGCCACGGCGTGTTCGTCCGCGACGGCTGGGTCGCGGCCAGGCTCAACGGCCACGTCGAGGAGATCTGCCCGGTCGCCGAGATCTTCCTGCGCGGCGGGCACAACGTGGAGAACGTGCTCGCCGCGACGGCGTGTGCGCTCTGGACCGGCATCGCGCCCGCGACGGTCCGCCGCGCGGTGGGGCGGTTCCGCGGCGTCGCGCACCGGATCGAGTTCGTGCGCGACCTGCGCGGCGTGCAGTACTACAACGACTCGAAGGGCACGAACGTCGCCTCGACGCTCAAGGCGCTCGAGAGCTTCGGCGAGCGCATCGTGCTGATCGCGGGCGGCCTCGGCAAGGGGCAGGACTTCGCCCCGCTCGCGGCCGCGGCGCGCGGCCGGGTCGGGCACGCGCTCGTCCTCGGCCAGGACGGGCCGCAGCTCGCGGCGGCGCTCCGGAGCGCGGGCGTCCCGGTGACCGAGGCCGCCTCGCTGCGCGCGGCGGTCGAGGCGGCGCCGGGGCTCGCGGGCCCGGGCGACGTCGTCCTGCTCTCGCCCGCGTGCGCCTCGTTCGACATGTTCGACAACTACGAGCACCGCGGCGACGTCTTCAAGAAGCTCGTGGAGCGCCTCGACTAGCCCATGCCACGCAAGCTCCGGCCCGACACCTGGCTGTTCGGCGCCGCCATCGTGCTGCTCTCGGTCGGCGTCGTCATGGTCTACTCGGCGAGCGCGATCGTCGCGTCGGAGCGGTTCCACGACCCGTACTTCTTCCTCAAGAAGCAGGTCTTCTGGGCGCTGCTGGGCGCCCTCTGCCTCTGGCTCGCGCTCCGGCTGGACTACCGGCGGCTCGAGGGGCTGGTGGTGCCGCTCCTGCTCGTCGCGGGCGTGCTGCTCGTGCTCGTGCTGGTCCCGCCGATCGGCCAGGCCATCAACGGCACCCGCCGCTGGATCCGGCTCGGCCCCGTGTCGTTCCAGCCCGCCGAGCTCGCGAAGCTGGCGCTCGTCGTCTACCTCGCGGCGTTCCTCGCGCGCCGGCGCGACGTGCTCGGGGACTTCCGGCGGGGCCTGCTGCCGCCGCTGGCGGTGGCGGGCGTGCTCGCGGCGCTCGTGCTCGCGCAGCCCGACCTCGGCAGCTGCCTGACGCTCGTGGCGCTGACGTTCGCGCTGCTGTACCTGGCGGGCGGCCGCGTGCGGCACCTGGCGCTCGTGCTCGCGCCGGCGCTGCCCGTGCTCGCGCTCGCGATCTGGGTGGCGCCGTACCGGCTCCGCCGCATCACCGCGTTCCTCGACCCGTGGTCGGACCCGCGCGGCAGCGGCTTCCAGATCATCCAGTCGTGGCTCGCGTTCGGCAACGGGGGCCTCCTCGGGCAGGGCATCGGCGGCTCGCGCCAGAAGCTCTTCTACCTGCCCGAGGCGCACACCGACTTCATCTTCGCGATCGTCGGCGAGGAGCTCGGGCTCGTCGGCGCCCTGGCGATCGTCGGCCTGTTCGTCGTGCTCGCGTGGCGCGGCCTGCGGATCGGGCTCCGCGCCCCCGAGCCCTTCGGCGCGTACCTGGCGCTGGGGATCACGGTCCTCATCGCCACCCAGACGGTCGTGAACCTGGGCGTCGTCACCGGGCTCTTGCCGACGAAGGGCCTGCCGCTGCCGTTCGTCTCGTTCGGCGGCTCGGCGCTGCTCGTGACGATGCTCGCGACGGGAGTGCTCTTGAACATCTCGCAGCACGCCAATGTATAAGCGCTACCAGCAGATCCACTTCGTGGGGATCGGCGGCAGCGGCATGTCCGGCATCGCCGAGATCCTCCTGAACCTCGGCTACCGCGTGACGGGCTCGGACCAGCGGCGCAGCGACGTCGTCGAGCGCCTCGCGGAGCTGGGCGCCAAGGTGTTCGTCGGCCACGCGGCCGCGCACGTCGAGGGCGCGCACGTCGTCGTCTACTCCTCGGCGGTCTCGCGCGACAACATCGAGGTGCAGGTGGCGCGCCAGCGGCAGATCCCGACGATCCCGCGGGCCGAGATGCTCGCGGAGCTGATGCGGCTCAAGTACGGGATCGCGGTGGCGGGCACGCACGGCAAGACCACGACGACGTCGATGGTCGGCGCCGTGCTCGCCGAGGGCCGGTACGACCCGACCATCGTGGTCGGCGGGCGCGTGACGAACCTGGGCTCGAGCGCGCGGCTCGGCCAGGGCGACTACCTCGTGGCCGAGGCCGACGAGTCGGACGGCTCGTTCCTCAAGCTCGCGCCGACGATCGCGGTCGTGACCACGATCGACGCCGAGCACCTCGACCACTACGGCTCGCTCGAGGCCATCCGGGAGGCGTTCGTCGCGTTCGTCAACAAGGTGCCGTTCTACGGCTCGGCCGTGCTCTGCCTCGACCAGCCGAACATCCAGATGCTGATCCCGCGGATCGAGAAGCGGATCATCACGTACGGCCTCGAGTCGGGCGCCGACCTCGTCGCGCGCCGGCTGCACCTCGCGGGGATGACGAGCCGCTTCGAGGTCGTCCACCGGGGCAGCCTGCTCGGCGAGTGCACGCTCGCGATCCCGGGCCGGCACAACGCGCTGAACGCCCTCGCGGCCGTCGGCGTGGGCCTCGACCTGCAGATCCCCTTCGTCACGATCCAGAAGGCGCTCGCCGGGTTCGCCGGCGTGCAGCGCCGCTTCCAGGTCCGCGGCCGCGCGCGCGGCGTGACGGTCGTGGACGACTACGGGCACCATCCCGCCGAGATCCGGGCGACCCTCGCCGCCGCCAAGGCCGGGTTCGACTGCCGGGTCGTGACGGTGTTCCAGCCCCACCGCTACACGCGGACGCAGCACCTGCACCAGGAGTTCCTGACCGCGTTCAACCAGGCGGACGTCCTCGTCGTGCTGGACGTCTACGCCGCGGGTGAGGCGCCGATTCCCGGGGTCACCGCCGAGGCCCTCGCCGAGGGGATCCGGGCGCACGGCCACCGCAACGTCACCTATCTCGGCAACGACCGGGCGCGGGCCGTCGAGCATCTCGCCGGGATCGTCCGCAGCGGCGATCTCGTGCTCACGCTCGGCGCCGGCGACGTGGGCCAGCTCGGCCCGGCGCTGCTGAAACGCCTCGAAGCCGACTCTCTGGACGGGAGGCCTCAATGCTAGGAGAGATCCGGGGAGAAGTGCGGTTCAAGGAACCGCTGAGCTTCCATACGTCGCTCCGCATCGGCGGGCCGGCGGACATCTTCGTGGTGCCCCAGGACGTGGACGACATCCGCCACGCGCTGAAGTTCGCCGAGCGCGAGCAGCTGCCGGTGGCGGTGATCGGGGGCGGCAACAACCTGCTCGTGCGCGACCGCGGCGTGCGCGGCGTGGTGCTGCGGCTCGAGGGCTGCCTCGGGCGCGCCGAGTACCACGGCGAGGAGGCCCTCGCCGGCGCGGGCGTGAGCCTCTCCGCGCTCATCCGCGAGGCGGCGGCCGTCAACCTGGGCGGCATCGAGTGCCTGGTGGGCATCCCGGCGACGATCGGCGGGGCGCTCGCGATGAACGCCGGGACGCCCGACGGCTGGATCGGCGACTTCGTCAGCGCGGTCTACTTCCTGCACCCGGACGGCACGATCGGCGAGTTCAAGCCGAGCACCGGCTCGTTCACGTACCGCGCGTTCCACGCGCCCGAGGGCGCCGTGCTCGTCGGCTGCCGGCTCCGGCTGCAGCGCCGGCCGCTCGCCGACATCCAGAAGGAGATCCGGCAGCGCCTCAAGCAGAAGAAGTCCACGCAGCCGCTCGCGCTCGCCTCGGCGGGGTGCGTGTGGAAGAATCCGCCCGGCGACGCCGCCGCGCGGCTCGTCGAGAAGTGCGGCCTCAAGGGCAAGCGGCTCAACGGCGCCGAGATCTCGACCAAGCACGCCAACTTCATCGTCAACCGCGGCGGAGCCACGGCGGCCGACATCCTGGCGCTCATGGACCTCACGCGGGAGCGGGTGCACGCGCACTTCGGCGTCACGCTCGAGCCCGAGATCCGGCTCCTCGGCGAGTAGGCCCGCATGCCGAGTGGTCTCAGCTCGCCGCGCAGCCGGCCGCCGGGCCTGCCCGACCTCGGGGAGCGCTCGGCGTTCGTCGGCGGCCAACGGATCGGCCGCGTGCGCCGCCGCCGCCCGCGGTCCGTCGCGCGCGCGCTGCGCGTGCTCCTGCTCCTGGTCCTGCTCGCCGCGCTGCCGCTGGCGCTCGGCCTCGGCGCGCGCTGGCTCCTCACCACGCCGCGCTTCGCGATCGCGCGCGTGGACGTCCGCGGCGCCTCGCGCGTGCCCCCCGAGCGCATCCTCGCGGCGGCCGCGATCGCGCCCGGCACGAGCATCTTCCGACTGGACACGGGCGCGGTCGTCGGCCGCATCGTGACGATTCCCGAGGTCCGCCGCGCCGAGATCGTGCGCGAGCTGCCCGACCGCGTCGTGATCAGCGTCGAGGAGCGCCGGCCGTTCACGCTCGTCCACGCCGGCCGCCTGCACTGGCTCGACGAGGAGGGGCGGCTCCTCGGCCCGTCGTCCGAGGCGGTCGCGCCGTCGGTCCCCGTGGTGAGCGGGCTCAGCGAGGACGAGCTGGCCTCGATGCGCACCGCGCCGGGCCCGAAGGCGCGCGCCGCGATCGCGCTGATCCGCGCGCTGCTGCGCAGCGGGAGCGTGCTCGCGGCCGAGATCTCGGAGATCGACATGAGCCGGCGCGAGGGGCCGGTCCTCTACACGGTGGACGGCGTCGAGGTGCGCCTGGGCGCCGAGGACTGGGAAGAGCGGCTCGCCCGACTCGAGGGCGTGCTCGCGCAGGTCGCGACGCAGGACGTGCGGACCGTGGACCTGCGCTTCCGGGACCAGGTGGTCTTCCAGCGCGGAGGTGCGCGATAAGACGCGCGAAGGGGTCGGACGCCATCGTCGGGCTGGACGTCGGGACGACGAAGATCTGCGCGGTCATCGCCCGGCCGGCGGCGGACGGCCGCCTCGACGTGGTGGGCGTCGGCACGGCCCCGTCGCGGGGCCTGCGGCGCGGCGTGGTCGTCAACATCGACTCCACGGTCGAGGCGATCAAGGTCGCCGTCGCCGAGGCCGAGCAGATGGCCGGCGTCGAGGTGGGCGGCGTCTACGCGGGCGTCGCGGGCGGCCACATCAAGGGCACCAACAGCCGCGGCGTCGTCGCCGTGTCGGGCAAGGACCGCGAGGTCAGCGCGGCCGACGTCGCGCGGGTCGTCGAGGCCGCGCGCGCGCTCAACCTGCCGCAGGACCGCGAGATCATCCACGTGCTCCCGCAGTCGTTCAGCGTGGACGACGGCGACGGCGTGCGCGAGCCCGTCGGGATGTCGGGCGTGCGGCTCGAGGTCGAGGTGCACATCGTCACCGGCGCCGTGACGGCGGTCCAGAACGTGGTCCGGTCGGTGAACCGGGCCGGCCTCGCCGTGCACGACATCGTGCTCGAGCCGCTCGCCTCCGCCGAGGCGGTGCTCTACGACGACGAGCGGGAGCTCGGCGTGCTGGTCATCGACATCGGCGGCGGCACCACGGACGCCGCGCTCTACCGCGACGGCGCGATCTGGCACACCGCGATCCTGCCGCTCGGCGGCGACCACATCACGAACGACATCGCGATCGGCCTCCGCACGCCGATGGCCGACGCCGAGGACCTCAAGAAGCGCTACGGCTGCGCGCTGACCGCGCTCGTGCCGGCCGAGGAGACGGTGGACGTCCCGTCGGTCGGCGGGCGCAAGCCGCGGCAGCTCTCGCGGCAGGTGCTGTCCGAGATCGTCCAGCCGCGCGTGGAGGAGATCTTCACGCTGGTCGCGCGCGAGCTGGCGCGCGCGGGTTTGCAAGATGCGCCGACGGCGGGCGTCGTCGTGACCGGCGGCACCTCGATCATGGAAGGCGTGCCCGAGCTGGCCGAGGCGGTCTTCGACCAGCCGGTGCGGCGCGGGGCGCCGCTCGGCGTCGGCGGGCTCGCCGACGTCGTGCGGAGCCCGATCTACTCGACGGCCGTCGGGCTCGCGGTCTACGGCGCCCGCGCGCGCCCCCGGAGCGAGGGCGGCGCCGCGGTGGGCGGCGGCCTCCTGGGCCGGCTCGTGCAGCGCCTGACCGGACTGTTCGATGACATCTTCTAGACCCGATCGCGGCGCGGCGCAGCCGCCATTGTTCGCGCCCGAGGCGACCCGTTCACCCCGCCGGACGCGCCCCACGGGCGCCGGCGCAGCGACAGAGGAGGAGCTGATGGAGAGGGATCGCTCGCGGCGTCCGCTCTTCGAGCTGGACCAGGCGGAGCAGGTGGCGAAGATCAGGGTGATCGGCCTCGGTGGCGGCGGCGGCAACGCGGTGAGCCGGATGCTGGCGGCCGAGTTCACCGGCGTCGAGTTCATCGTGGCCAACACCGACGTGCAGGCGCTCCAGGCCTCGCCGGCGCCCGTGAAGCTGCAGCTCGGCGCGAAGCTCACGAAGGGGCTCGGCGCCGGCTCGAACCCCGACATCGGGCGCGAGGCCGCGCAGGAGGATCCCGAGCAGGTCACGCGCCTGCTCGGCGGCGCGGACATGGTGTTCATCACCGCGGGCCTCGGCGGCGGCACCGGCACGGGCGCGGCGCCCGTCGTCGCGTCGCTCGCCAAGGACCTCGGCATCCTCACCGTCGCCGTCGTGACCAAGCCGTTCGCGTTCGAGGGCAAGAAGCGGATGCTCCAGGCCGAGGCCGGCCTCGACGCCCTCCGCGGCGTCGTGGACACCCTGATCACGATCCCGAACCAGCGCCTGCTCTCCGTCGTGGACCGCGGCACGCCGCTCCTCGACGCCTTCCGCGTGGCCGACTCCGTGCTGCAGCAGGCGGTGCAGGGCATCACCGACCTGATCCTGGTGCCCGGCCTCGTGAACCTCGACTTCGCCGACGTGCGCACGATCATGGCGGGCATGGGCCTGGCGATGATGGGCACCGGCGCCGGCCGCGGCGAGCACCGCGCGCTCGACGCCGCGCAGAAGGCCGTGGCGAGCCCGCTGCTCGACGACACGTCCATCGAGGGCGCGCGCGGGGTTCTCATCAACTTCACCGGCGGCCCCGACCTCTCGATCCACGAGGTCGAGGAGGCGGCGCGGATCGTGCAGGAGGCCGCCCACGAGGACGCCAACATCATCTTCGGCGCCGTCATCGACCCGCAGATGACCGACGAGGTTCGCATGACGGTGATCGCGACCGGCTTCGCCGAGAAGAAGGAGACGGTCGGCGTCGGCGGCAAGGTGGTGGACCTGCCGCGCGGCGTCCGCCCGGCGGCCGCGAGCCCGTGGCGGCGGCGCGTCGGCGAGCTCCGGGCGGAGGGCGAGGACGCGCTCGGCGCCGGCGACCTCGACGTGCCCGCGTTCCTCCGGCGCCAGGCCGACTGACGCCTCGTGGTGCGGCGACGGGCCGCCGGG
>Ga0209342_10005664_pt1 | contig 12737 bp, 13 predicted proteins | sample RifCSP16_2_FD_184023 | JGI IMG/M metagenome (GOLD analysis project Ga0209342, IMG submission 184023) | Soil microbial communities from Rifle, Colorado - Rifle CSP2_sed 16_2 (SPAdes) (version 2) | ecosystem: Environmental > Terrestrial > Deep subsurface > Rock core/Sediment | place: Rifle... | reverse complement strand
GAGGGCAGTCTCGGCAGGCGGGTCCTCGGGCGGCCGGTCGAAGCCGTAAGCGTTCGCCATGACGATATCGGCGCTGTTCTGGAAGCCCGCGACATAGAGCGCCTCAAGGTACTCGAGCTCGCTCAGGTTGAGCCGAGAACGCTCGAGAGTCTGCGCAAGCGGGGCGCTAACGATGAGCGCGTCGGGGTCTGCTGCTCGAATGCGCCGCGCCGCCACGGCCAGGAGCCGGGCGTAGGCGCTCGCGTCAATCGGCTGGTCGCCCCACTCAATGGTGATGTTGGGCTCGTTCCATATCTGATAATGCTGGATGCGGCCGCGATAACGAGCAGCGACGGTCGCCACGAAGTTCCCATAGTCCTCGAGGTCGGAAGGTGGCGCCGTCTGCACCGGATTCTCCGGTCGCGCCCAGGCGGCTGGGCGGTCCAGGCGGAGCACGATGCGAAAGCCGTACTCCTCGGCAAGGGAGACCAGCGTATCGTATTTCTCCCAGGTGCTACGCCGCTCGGCATCGCTGAAGAAGCGCCCGGGCCGTAGCTCCAGCGATGCCCACGGCATGTGAAGCGTCAGCCACCCGAAGCCTCCCTCGCGCGCCATCTGCAGCGCGGCCCGCTTCTTCCAGTCCTCCACCTCGCGCTCGAGGAAGAGGTTGGCGCCCAGCGGGTTCAGGTCGGTATAGGGTACCGTCCGCTCGACCGACGACGGTATAGCTGAAGCAGTCCACGGCGGCGGGAACCGAAGGAGGCCCAAGAGGCCGAAGACGATGGCGATGAGGCCGATGAGTCGGAGGAGCGACGGGCGAAACATAGGCTATTTCTTCGGGCGAGTATATACGGCTCTGGCGAGGGCGTCGAAGGGATGGGAGAACGCCTGGCCAGGAGGTGGGGGAGCCGCGGCTACCTGAGCAGCGTCGGCGTCTCCTTCCTGACGACGATGATAGTCGCGCGCGAGGCTTCCAGGCGCGCCCTCCAGATGCTCTCCCAGAGTCGTCAATCCGCACTCCAGCACCGACTGAGGCCCACCCGTTCGTTGACGCCCTTCTGCCATGTTCTCTACAATGAGGTGTTACAGCCTCAGGCGCAAGGAGCGCAGATGGCGAATACCCTATCAGTCGGGGACGCGATAGTCCGCTACCTCGCAACGACACCGGACGAGTCGCGCCGACGGGCCCAGCAGGAGTTACAGCGCTTTGTCCTCTGGTGCGGTCGGGACCGCTTGATAGACAGCCTCACGGCGCGTGATGTCAGCCGCTACGACGAAGAGCAGCGGCGGGGCGGTCGGACGACCCAGTCTGAGACGCTCCGGGCGTTCTTCGCTACCCTCGCCAAACAGCGGCTAACAAGCGAGGACTTGAGCAAGGCCATCCGCATCCGGCGCGCCACCACCTCAGCGGCGCCACTCCCGGCGGGCGGAGTCCGGATTCCCCGGCAGGCTCGCCTGACCAACGAGGGACACAGCCAGCTTCAGACTGAGCTCACATCGCTGATCGCTGAACGACCACGTGTCGCGGAGGAGCTGCGAAAAGCGCTCGCTGACGGCGACATCTCTGAGAACGCGCCCCTCGACGCCATGCGCGACTACCAGGGACAGCTGGAGGCCCGCATTCGCGAGCTTGAGGCGCTCCTCAAGGACGCGCGCGTCCTGTTCAATGGCGCGAGCGAGTCCGTCGGCCTCGGCAGCACCGTGCTCCTGCGTGACCTCTCCAACGGCGAGACGCTCCGCTATTTCCTGGTCCACCCGGCGGAGGCGAATCCTCGTCAGGGCAAGCTCTCGGTCACGTCGCCGCTCGGCCAGTCGCTGCTGGGCAAGGGTGTCGGCGAGGAGGTCGAGGTGGCAGCGCCGGCGGGGGTTTGGCGGTATCGCATAGAGCCGCCGGGGTAAGCAGCCGGCAACAGTTGCACTTGCCGCCGCCGCCCTGAAGGGCATAAGTAACCTACGGGATGAATCCCGCGTCTCTTGTGCGGAAGCTGAGGGTTTCAACCCTCGGTGCTGAATTATTTAGTTGATGACCCTCAGGGCGGCAGCCCTACGCATGGAGTGACCTTACGTCACCGCATCCCTAAACTCACGCAGCCGCAGCCACCCCACTGCGCCGGCGGTGGCGCAAACGATCCCGAAGAGGCCGATCGCCGCTTGCACGCCCCAATAGGTGGCGATGGTGCCGGCGAGTAGCGTCCCCAAGGGGGTCAGCCCAAAATCGAGCGCCAGCAGGCTCATCACCCGGCCGCGGTACTGGTCGGGGACGGAGAGCTGGATGCTCGTGTTGGTGAGCGCCATGAAGCTCATGCGGCTACCGCCGACGAACAGCAGCGCGCCAAGCGATAGCACCAGCCATCGGGACTGGGAGAAGAGGACGAGGAAGCAACCCAGGCTGAAGCAGGCCAGGATGAGCAGGCGCCCCTTGCGGGAGAGATCGCCCATGCTGGCGATGGTGAGCGTCGCGATGATGGCCCCGACGCCCAGCGCGGAGTTAAGGTAGCCCAGGCCTTGGGCGCCAACGTGGAGCACTTCGCGGGCGAAGACCGGCATCATCGCCACCACAGGCAGCCCGAACACCGTGGGGAAGAGCGCCAGCAGGAGCGCCGTGAAGATGGCGCGGTCTGAACGGACGAACCGGAATCCCTCCAGCATAGACCTCCCCACCGAGAGGACTTCGCCGTCGGGCGCTTTCGGCGGCAGGCGCAACTGCCACGTGGCAAAGAGGACCAGCACGAAGAGGGCGCTGTTTACAAGGAAGACGCCGCCCGCGTCCACGACGCCGATCAGCAGACCGGCGATGCTCGGCCCCATGATCGCGGTCATCTGGAAGCCGGAAGCCTGCAGGGCGACGGCGTTCATCACCTCGCCCTCCGGCACGACGTTGGGGATGAGCGATTGGCGGGCCGGGATGTTGAAGGCCCAGGCCCAGCCGCCTAGGAACGAGATGAGCGCGAGCTGCCAGACCTGCACGCGCCCCGTGATGGTAAGCATCGCGACGATGAAGGCGAGTATCATCACGATGGCCTGGGAGGCCAGCAGGATGCGCCGCCGGTCGAAGCGATCGGCGGCGACACCGCCGAACGGGCCGAAGAGCAGCAAGGGCAGCGAGCGAGCACCGATGACCAGGCTGAGCTGGAGGGGCGATCCGGTCAGCTCGTAGACCAGCCACCCGAGGGCGACCTGCTCCATCCACTGGCCCAGGCTGCCAAAGACGATGCCGAACCAGAGCGAGCGGTAGTTGTGGTAGCGGAGGGAGCGGAAGGTGTTGCGCGGGCCGACCGCAACTGGCTCGCGGGCGGCGGCTGAGATCCTCTGCATTCGCTAACGGGCCTCGGCGTAGCCTTCGGCTTCCGGGTCTTTCGTCAAGTCCAGGAAGGTCGCTTCGTTTTGCAGTGCCAGCACCAGTCGCTGGAACAGGACGTCCGCCTGGTACTCGGACTCACAGTCGGCCAGGACGATCGGCTCCTCGCCCTCGCTCTGCATGGTCACGATTTGTCGCGTGCCAATGGAGCCGCCGCGCACCGACACATAGCGGCAGGTGTCCAGGTTCACCAAACGTTTCTCGTCGGTACGCGTCACGACCCACATAGGCGGTGTGCGCTTCCTTCCTGCGATGATCGGAGCAACGTCGAGGGCTGGCTACGGACGATTGACATCTAGCTTAAGCCGGACGACACGGCCATCGGAGAGCTCGAAGATGGCATGGCCGACGATGTCGCCGGCGGGCCAGCCGTGACCGTGGACGCCGGCGACGATACGGCTCCCGTCGCCTCGCGGGCTGACGAAGCTGAGGGTCGCGCCCTTCGGGAGGCCGGCCAGCGCCTCCACTACGGGCGATGTCAGCTCGAGGCCGTCAGAGCCGGGATAGCTAAGGACGCCCGCGGCATCGTGGAGGTCCATCAGGTCCGAGTGCGCGCCCGAGGCACAGGCGCGGTTGAACACGGCCTCGTAGTAGCTGACGAAAGCCGTCGCCTGGGGCGATAAGGGGAGGTCGTGGTGTCCGGCGGCCAAGGGCGCTCTCTCCATGGGACCCTGTCTGCGACCATGATCCTACGAAGAGAGCGGCTTTGTCCAGCCGCGGGGCGTTGGCTACCTAGCGAGAAGCGCGGTGCCGATGCTCTCGCCGGCGGTGCGCCACCAGGAGTCCGCCAGCAGGACCAGCGTCGCGCCGAGGGAAAGGAGCAGCGCTCCAGCGAGAAGCCACACGAGCATGCCCTCGCGCCGCTGCGCCTCAACCCGGCTCTGTCGTCGTTCCTCGAACATGAGGCTCCTCATCTGGGTGCATTTGACGAGAGTAACAAAGGTTTGCCCTCCCTGTTACCCGCCAAGATGTCGGAAAGGTGAAGAAGCGGTGATCGGAGCGGCGCTGGCCATGCCATCAGCATCGCGAGGGCCTCGATGCGCCCGCGAGTTCGTTGCGCACGGCTTGACAGGGTTGTACCTCTAATCCATTATCGCACCGTTGTTGCATTAACGCCCATCGTGTCGCGGCCCATTAGCCCTGATCAGCTTCGCGATACCTTGAAAAGCGCCCGCGCACAAGGAGCGGTCCATGACCATCAATGGAACGAGCCGCCGTAGCGTCGCGGCCCTTACGTCCGCGGCTTCCGGCTTGAGCGGCCTCGTCGTTGCCGCCGGGTGTGTTGCCATGTTTGGCTGGTTGACCGGCGCCGCGGCGGCCAATCGGCTCCTGCCGGGGCCGTGGTCCATGTCGCCGGCTGTGGCCATCGCGTTTGTCCTGCTCGGCCTGTCGCTATGGCTTCAACGCAAGAAGAGGTCCACGGGCCTCCTCCTGCGGGTCGCCCAAGGAACCGCGTTACTGGCGGCTGCGGCCGGCCTGGCCTCTCTTCTAGCGTCCACGATCGGTTGGGACGTCTCGGGCAGGCTGGGCTCGTCGATCGCGGTGCTTGGCCCCGGCTCCACGGACCAGCCGATTACAGCGCCGGCGCTGAGTGTCCTGCTCACTGCTCTCGCGCTGTTGCTGCTCGACACGGAGACGAAATCTCGCCTTCGGCCGTCGCAATTCCTCTGCCTTCTGACAGCCCTGAGCGGCCTGTTTGCCGTCGGCGGCTATATTTACGGGGGAGCGGACCTCGAGGGCATACCCAAGACCGGCAGCATGCCCCTAGCCACGGCCCTCATGTTCGTGATGCTGCCCCTTGGTGTCCTCGCAGCGCGGCCCGAACGCGGTCTAATGGCAACGGTGACCAGCGACTCCGTGGGGGGTATCGTGGCGCGCCGGCTGTTGCCCGCCGCAGTGCTTGTACCCTTGCTCATGGGCTGGCTGAGGCTCGCCGGAGAGCGCGCGGGCTTCTACGGGCTTGAGTTCGGACTGGTGCTCTTCGCCCTTGCCAACGTTGTCGTGCTTACTTCCGTCGTCTGGTGGAACGCAGCGCTGGCGGTGGACATCGAGAGCAGGCAGCGGCGCTCTGAGGCAGACCGACTCGTCCTGGAGGCCCGCCTCCAGCGCGTGCTAGACATCGCCGCCGACGCCATCATCGCGCTGGACAGCGAACAGCGCATCGTGCACTTCAATCGCGGAGCGGAGCGTATCTTCGGCTACCCGGCGAACGAGGTCGTCGGCCGGCCCCTCACCATGTTGGTGCCACCCCGTTTCGCCGAAGGCCATGCCCGACTTCTTGAGAGCTTCGCTGCAGGCCTCGAGTTGACCCGCCGCATGGGGGAAGACGAGGAAATCTACGGCCAGCAGAAAGACGGCACCGAGTTCCCCGCGGAGGCCACCATCTCGAAACTGGCCGACAACGGCGGGACCACCTTGATGGTCATCCTGCGCGACATCACTGAGCGCCGCCGCGCGGAGGAGGCCCTCCGCGACAGCGAGGAACGCTATCGCACCGTCCTTGAGCAAGTTGATGAAGTCGTTTACAGGGTCACCACACCGCTGGCGGTCCCGTTGGGAGGGCGCGTGGAACTCATAGGCGGGCGCGTCGCGCATGTCGTGGGCCACGAACCGCAGGACTTCATCGACAATCCGGACCTCTGGGTGAGCCTCATCCACGAGCAAGACCTGCCCAAGGTCATAGAAGTGACCAGCCACGTTCTCACGAGCCTGCAGCCGGGCACGAGACAGTATCGCATCCGCCACAGCGGGACACGGAGCTATCGCTGGATAGAAGACCGGATCGTCCCCCAACTGGACGAGGCCGGCGAACAAGTGACCCTCTTCGGTGTGGCGCGGGACATCACGGAGCGCATGGCGGCCGAGGAGAGGATCGCTCAGCAGATGCAGCGTCTTGGGTCGCTTAGGGCGATCGATATGGCCATTACCGCTAGTCTGGATGTGCGCGTGACCCTCAGTGTGGTACTGGACCAAGTAACCAGCCAGTTGGGCGTTGATGCCGCAGGCATCCTGCTGTTGAACCCTGCGACGCAGGTCCTGACCTATGCCGCGGGCCGCGTTTCGCACCGATGCCATCGCCCGTTCCCGATTGCGTTTAGGCGAGGGCCTCGCCGGACGCGCCGCGCTCGAACGCCAGATGGTGTACGAAGCCTACCTGCCCGCGGCGATCGGCCAGTTCGCGCGCGCCGCGTTGCTGGCGGGCGAGGGCCTCGTCTCGTACTGCGCCATGCCGCTCATCTCCAAGGGCCAGGTGAAGGGAGTCCTGGAAATCTTCCACCGAGCCACCGTCGATCGTGATCCGGACTGGTTTGAAATGCTCGAGGCCTTGGCAGCCCAGACAGCAATCGCCATAGACAACGCCAGCCTCTTTGACGACCTTCAACGGTCCAACGCGGAGCTCATACTGGCGTACGACACCACCCTGGAAGGCTGGGTCCACGCACTAGACCTGCGAGATAACGAGACCGAGGGGCACAGTGTGCGCGTCGTCGAGATGACCGATCGTTTGGCCGGCGCCATCGGCGTGCCGGAAACTGACATCGTGCACGTACGACGGGGCGCCTTGCTGCATGACGTCGGCAAGATGGCCATCCCCGACAGGATCCTTCTGAAGACCGGCGCACTCACCCCGGAAGAGTGGGACATCATGTGCCGCCACCCGCAGTACGCCTACGATTGGCTCTCGCCGATCACGTTCCTCCGCCCAGCGCTGGCGATTCCCTTGAGCCACCACGAGAAGTGGGACGGCACCGGTTACCCCCATGGGCTCCAGGGAGAGCAGATCCCATTGCACGCCCGCATCTTCGCCGTGGTCGACGTGTGGGATGCCCTCCGCTCAGAGCGTCTCTACAAGCCGGCCTGGGAGGAGCAACGCGCGCTGGACTACATCCGGGCCGAAGCCGGGGCCCATTTCGACCCACGGGTCGTGGAGGCATTCCTGCACCTGCATCAATAGGCGGGCCCGATAGATGGTCGCCAAGGCAGCGAAGACAAAAGCTGGCCGGCCTGGAGAGCTTTGAACCCCGACCCCTCCACTCGAGGTGCCGCGGCCTAGTGGTATCGCGGCTTCACCTGCACGTGCACATAGGCGATCGCCAGCGTAACGACGAGCCCGACGATGCCCGCGCTGAACAGGTTGTTGAGCACGCCGAGGATAAGGCCGATCGCCAACAGCCACCAACCCATGAGCCGCATCTGGCGCATCAGGATACCGCCGACGAGCTCGAGCGCGCTTGCCGCGCCCGCAATCAGGCCCACCACCAAGGCCCCAGCGTAGTATGAGCCGGGCGCCATCATGAACGGCAGGGCGGAGCCGATGCCCAGGAGCGTCAGCGCGCCCAGAATGCCAAGCGCGCCAAAGACAATCGCCACCCAGGGCGCCCAGGTCACGTAGCCGGCGAGCAGGCCCTCCGGCGCTGCCGGCAGCTTTTCTCGCAGTTGGTCCGCGTACGTGTCCCACTGGCTCTGTGCTCGACCACCTGCGGGCTCCTGCATTCTTGCGCCTCCTACAGACGATAACTGACCTGACTTGGCTGGAAGTATATACACAAAAACGGTTGGCGCAAGTGGAGTGGGCTGGGGATGCGGCGGGGTTGTGACGCCCAGGGCGTCGCCGGCGCGCGCCGACCGACTGCACCCATGCAGGCCAGGCTCTAGCGCTTGACTTCCTCCGTAGAATTAAAGTGGAGGGAGCAGATGGCGACGTATCCGGAGATAGCGGAACTAAAAGGCGGGGTATTGATGCCCAATGATACGAGTCTTGCATTGGAGGACTTGCAGAGGGATAGGGATGCAGAAAAGGCGCATCTCCATGAGCCTCTGTTTCGACCTTTCAAGCAGAGTTCCGATCCAGACTCGATATTCAATGTTTCGCTACCCATGGGAAATGATTGGGACACTTATGCTCTTGGCTACAAACTGGCAGCAGATAACCTTGTAGAGACAATGCCGTCGAGCCCTGTCTTCCTAAGAGACGCGTTGGCCTATCCCATTCTATTCCTCTATCGTCACTATTTTGAGCTGCGTCTGAAGGAGCTCCTTCACGAAAGTTGTGACTTTCTTGACATGCCAGCAGACATTCCACTCAAGCATGATTTGATGCGGCTTTGGAGCAAAGTGCGCCCAAACGTGGAGTCGATATTGCCAAGCCAACATTTTAAAGCCGATAATGATGCCATCCAGCAACGTCTTGCCGAACTTAGCGCTCTTGACCCTAAGTCTCTGTCATTTAGGTACCCGTCTGACCCTGTTGAGAAGGCTCATAGCGTCAATATGAGCCACATCAAACAAGTGGTTCAGGCGATGTCGGACATACTAGATACCTTTAGTGCTGCAATCTCGCAATACCTTGACTGGAAACACGAGACGATGACCGAACCACCCATGGCGTGACATGTCCACCCGAGCGCCCCCAGAAAATCGTGAGAACTTGGGGAGAATCGTCCGGATGGCAGCCTCATGGCGTTGTCCACCGAGAAGGTCCGCTCTATTCTTACAGCGCCTGGTTTCCAGATCATGCGGTTGGCCTTGGCCCCTGTGCGCCAGGGAGCTAGTCGAACTGACCATCTGACGCTCTAACATGACACGTATCCTGCAGAGACTCCTCGGCGTCCTGCTTCTGGCTGCTATCGTCGTAGTTGGCGTTTTCCTGGTGCTATTCTCCTTGGCTTCCTGGGTCTTCCGTCTAAGCAATGCACTGCAAGCTGCCGAGTTGTCGGTGTTCACGGTCGGTTACGTCTCTGTGAGCGTTCTAACCGTCTGGCAGGGCAGAAAGGCTTGGAGGACGGCACGGGGGAGGAAGTGGCTACTTGGCACCGTCGTCCTTGGCCCTGCTACGCTAATCGCTCTCTCCGCGCTGGTTCAGATGGTTGCTCCTGAGCGCAGAGTTCTTGCATTCGATGACGGGCGTTTCACGAGTTCCTTTGGCCGCGTCACTCGCGATAATCAATACGGCCCTACAATCAGCCTCTCTGGTGTGGATTGGACAGCGCCTAATGATTCCTGCGCTGAGCTTAACCTGTATCGGTACGACACTCCTTACTCATATGCTGGATTCAGACCGCCATACGGGCGACTAAGTGTTGGTGGACATCTTATCTGCGACCGAAGCGACCTGCTCACGTTCGTCGGCGCAGTTGATACCCCTGACACTGCGATTGCTGTCGCGGCAGCCCAACTCCTATATGCGACGGATCAGCGAGGTGCCCGAGCGGTAGATGACGGATGGGAAGCCACGATAATTGTTGAGCCATTCTTTGGTTGCCATGCGGTGGGCCAGCGACTTGAACTAATAGTCAAAGTCAGGGAAGACGCCTCTATCTCGGTTGTTCAGTACAAAGAGTGGTTCCCTATGTGGGCGGCGGTGTGGTGTGTCGACTAACCTCGTCGTTTTCACGACAGCAAGCTTCCCCAGGACCGGTTATCCTTCTACCCGATGGCTTAGGCGCTTGCTATGAGTGAACTTATCGCTGTCGCTGCCATCGTCATCGGCCTGGTGGCGGTAACGTGGCTTATCTGGCCAGTGCTGAGAAGACTTACGCGCTGGTACTGGCGCAGCCGGCTGCGCTATCCATTGCTCCTTCTCATAGGAGCCGCCGCGCTCTTCTTTTTGGCATGGTCAGACCGCTCCCAAACATCGGTTCCGCCTGCAACTTCAGCCAGAGCCACAGCCGAGGCAGCCGCAGCCAAGGGAGCGCTCCTCTCAAAATGGGAAGTTCTCGAACTGCTTAGAAAGGCTCTCGAACCATCAGAGGAGGCATGTATTGACGCTAACATCGCCGACCTGAGTGGACAGATCAAGGGGCTGGACCTGCTTCAAGCAGCGTTGGACCTGTGTCATGCGCAGTTCGGATTGGGCGAAGCGGAAGCCAGCTACCGAGGCTCAGGAATATGGTTTGTCACTCCCAGGGGGAGCTATAGGACACAGTACTTGCGAGACCCTAATGGCAAGTCTTTTGAGCAGCTTTATACTGGCGGCCCCTGGCTCTTCGATGAGAGAACTGGTCGAATCGTCAATCAGCCTTGACCGCCTTCGCTAACGCAGCGGGCTGCCAACAGTCGCATAGCCGAGAATTCTCATCGCAGGCGGAGGTCCCGGATGAGTGGGCTTATTAGGACACACAAGACACGCTAAAAGGAGGCAAATTGTGAAATTCTTTATTCCGTACGCAACCGACGAAGAGGAAGCTAAGCGAATACTCGAAGGCGTCAAGCGCTTCGCAGTCGAGACAACTGGATGGCCCAGAACACTGGGCCTGCCGCTGTTGAAATAACCGCGAATCATGATGGGTCACAGAACTAGATTCTGTTTTTCCCTTGTCAGGAACACTGTGACTGTACTTGTTATGGCTATTCCCCTGGCCGCAGCTCCCGCCTTTAGCTCAAGGAAGTCTTGTCCCACCGCCACAACCTCCCCATCGCGTATGGCAATCCACTGTTCTGGATGCTTTTTCAAAAGCGCATTATGATGGTCGGCGATGTATTCAACATCACTGAGCTTTGCGCTTTCGTCGCCTGGATGCTGGTTTTCCAAGAAACTTCTGAGCGCCTTATCCGCTGCGTTTGTCGTCATGGCAATCACCTCGGACGGTGGGTGTGGGAGCGCGCTGGATGCATTGGCGGCCAGGCTCCATGCACATTATCACCAGGAGTGCGCGGGGGTCAATAAACTAGCAGGGATGCGCTATAAGAAAAACGTATCAACACGCTCCTGCTCCTCAAATCATGGTCGGGGTGAGAGGATTTGAACCTCCGACCCCCTGCACCCCATGCAGGTGCGCTTCCAGGCTGCGCCACACCCCGACCCTCACCTCATCTTATGCCAGCCCTGGTGCCAAGGCAAACCTCAGGCGCCGCGGACGCGCCGCCGGAACGCCCCGGCGACCATGCCCAGCTCCGGCACCCGCAGGGCCGCCAGGAGCGCCACGTACCCCGCCAAGGAGAGGCCGGCGGCCACGGCTAAACCCACGGCCAAGGGGAGCGTCCCTTCCGCATCGGTGAGTCCGCTCACGCCGCTGCCCACCGCGAGGCCGAGACCCAACACCAGCGACGCCGCCACACCGACGAGCGCGACCCGCCCGAGCCCCGGCAACGCGCCGACGGCACGCCACAGCAGCAGGCCAAGCACCACGGCGTGTCCCACCCATTGCGCCGAGTTCGCGGCGGCCAGGGCGAGGTAGCCCCAGCGTGGCAGCAAAAGGAGCGCCACCACGAGGTACACGCCCACGGCGGCCACGCCCACGAGCACCGGCGTGAGCGTGTTCTTGCGCGCGTAGAACGCGTAGATGAAGAGCTGGTCGAGGGCGGCGGCGGGCAGCCCCGGCGCGTAGGCCAAGAACGCGTTCGCGGTGCGCAGGGTGTCGCCGGCGGTGAAGGCGCCGTGCTGGAACAAGAGCCGCACCACCGGGTCGCGCAGGGCAACCAAGAAGGCCGTGGCCGGCAGGACCAGCAGCAGCACCAGCCTGATGCCCAGAGCAAGCGTCCTCCGATAGTCGTCGCCGACACCGAGCGCGCCGCCGAGGGCAGCGCTGCGGCTGAGCGCCGGCAGGACCGCCAGCCCGACGGCCGAGGCGACGAGCCCCAGCGGCAACTGCACCAGCGTTGTGGCGAACCGCAGGGCCGCCAGGCTCCCCTCGCCGGTGCCGGACGCCAGGTAGGTGTCGATGGCGACGCCGATGGTCGAGACGACCAGGCCGGCGAAGACAGGGAGCGCGAGCAGGCCGATCCGCCGCATCGGCTCCAGTCGCAGATTGAGATCAAGAGCGTAGCCGGAGCCCAGCCCCTGTGCGAGGATGACGAACTGGCCGACCGCGCCGAGGAGCACGCCAACCACCAGCGCTCCCACGCCCAATAGACGGTGCAGCGCGAGCGCCCCGAGGATGATGCCGGCGTTATAGGAGGCAAGGGCCGCGGCGGGCCTCAGGAAGCGCTGCTGGGCGTAGGAAGCCCCGGCCAGCACGCCCGCGCCGACCATGAAGAGCAGCGCTGGGAGCATCCATTGCACGAGCCGCACCGCCAGAGCCCGTGTTGGCTCATCGAAGCCTGGGACAAAGGCGCCCATCCACCACGGGGCAAGCCAGATGATCGGCACGAGCAAGGCGGCAGCGGCGAGCAGGGCGAGGTTCAGCGCGCTCGAGACGAGCCGCCGGAAGGAGACGCCGTCCTCCAGGGCGCTCTCCGCGAACACGGGCACGAGCGCCGCTGAGATGATGCCGCCGATGAGCAGGTCATACAGCGTCAGCGGCACGCGTGAGGCCGCTGTAAAGGCGTCGGTGATAGCGCTGGCGCCGAAGAGCCCGGCGATGACCTGCTCCCGCGCGAGGCCAAGCAGGCGGCTGGCCAGGTTCCCCAGCATGAGCACGAAGGCGGCGCCGGCGATGTTCATGACGGTCGAAAACGTCGG
>Ga0209342_10005659_pt1 | contig 12747 bp, 26 predicted proteins | sample RifCSP16_2_FD_184023 | JGI IMG/M metagenome (GOLD analysis project Ga0209342, IMG submission 184023) | Soil microbial communities from Rifle, Colorado - Rifle CSP2_sed 16_2 (SPAdes) (version 2) | ecosystem: Environmental > Terrestrial > Deep subsurface > Rock core/Sediment | place: Rifle... | reverse complement strand
ACCCCACGAGGAGTATGGCATCCCGTCAAAGGAATATAGAAGCACGCTTCGTAAGGGTGATTTCGCCAAGCTTCTTTTTCTCCTTTCTGAAAAGCGCTCAGACGGTATATGGGGGGAGTACCTTTGGGTTGAGATCGATCGGTGTCTTGCGGGCGGTCGCTATAAAGGCCGGCTTAAGAACAAGCCGCTCTTCGTGCGGGGGGTCGGAAACGGGAATGCCATTGAGCTTGGACCAGAGAACGTTTTCGAGATCGGTTGGAAGAATAAAGTAAACATCACTCCGCTTGAGGACGATATCCTCATCGAGCCCTTGACGACATCGCGGAGAGGGCGCCCGCCGAAGAAAAAATAAAAGCCCGCCACAAGGCGGGCTTCGGAGCGGGATCTTAACGGCATTAGTATACACGCCCCCGTCGGCCAATGGAAGGTCACCTCTTTCCTAAAGAGGATTTTATGTGGGTTCGAGTCCCACCGGGGGCACCACTAACGAGGAGAAGTATGGAAAAAACGCGGGTCGTAAATATTCTTCACGAAAGTCATGATGTCTATATTGGCCGCCCCGGTCGTGGGATGGCAGGCCCGTTCGGTAATCGCTATAAAATCGGGCGTGACGGGACAAGAGAAGAAGTCCTCGAGAAATATCGTGCTGATTTCTACGAGAAAGTCAAAGACCCCGATTTCAGGAAAAAAATCGAAGTCCTTCGGGGTAAGCGGCTTGGATGTTTCTGTGTGAGAGAGGCATGGTCTCCCGGCGATCAAGGACCGATTGTCTGTCATGGTCAAATCATAGCGGACTGGATTGAGCGGCATTCTGATTTTGAGAACAAGGAGGAAAAGTGAAAGTCGTAATCTGTGACGAACACGGCGGTTTTGGTCTTTCCAAGAAGGCCTTCGAACGGTTCCTTGAAGCCGGCTATCCCGAAGCGCTCAAGGAAAAGGAATGGAAGGACGCCGAATTGGAGAAAGACCCAAAAAGTCAACGTTGGATATCGCGTTCCTATCTGCGCGATATTCCACGGAACGATCCACTTCTTATCAAGGTCGTCGAGGAAATTGGCCAAGAGGCTGCTGGCGAATCTGCCCATCTCAAGGTCGTCGAGATTCCGGATGGGGTCGAGTGGGTGGTCGAGGAATACGACGGTGCCGAATGGGTCGCCGAGAAACATCGGACTTGGCAATAGGAGAAAACATGGGACGGTGTGAGGGTTGTAAGAAAGAGTTTCCGAAAGAGGAGCTTAAGGATTTTTGGTGGCCGAACTGCCCTTTCTGCAAGACCTGTTATGCAAAGGTCGAGGAGTTCGTCAAGTTTACCAATAACGTTAAAACCATCAGAATTGAACAAGGAAGACCGACATGAACCCAGCTTCAAACATGGGATGGCCCCAAGGGTTCGTCGTCTATGACGAACGCGATCTCAAGGCCCGCCAGATCATCGTAGATGTATTTACAGACAGGCTAAAAAGCGCTCTGACCGGCCTCAACCGGGCCGTCCGGTTCTTTCAGATCGAGACGCCCATGCTGACTTTCAAGGAAGCCTTGAAGGGGCATGAGGCGACGGGCTTTGAGCTGGTCAAGAGTTCGTTCGCCAAGCATGGCCAAGACGAGATGTATCTCCGGCCCGAGACGACCTTCGGCACCTATGCCGCTTTCCGGGCGATGTGGCCGATGGAGCCTGAGCGGAAGAAGCAGATGCCGATCTGCCTCTGGCAGTACGGCAAGAGCTTCCGGGATGAGCAGGCCCGGCCCATGGGTGAGCTCCGCTTCCGGGAGTTCTACCAGTTGGAATATCAGTTGTTTTTCTCGCCGGATACGAAGGCGGATTACTTCGGCACCTGCGTGAATGCGGCCGCCGATGCCATCTGCGGCGTGACGCATACGCTTCCAAAGGCCGTCCCTGTTCCGGAGGATGAGCTGGCCCACTACTCGGCCAAGACCTTCGATCTCTACTGGTGGGCTTATGACACGAATGAGAAAACTGGTGAGCAGTTCGAAATCCGTCATGAAGTTGCGGCGATCTCCGAACGCAAGGATTTCGAAGGTGCCAAGGTCATGGAAGTCTCGGTTGGCCTCGATCGCTTGACTGCGCTTCAGCAGCTTCTCTCCGGCCCGAAGGAGCTGCTCAAGGTGATCCGATGAACCACGACTTGCTTGAGTTCATACAGGCCGCTTTGGATGACTATGGAGATGATGGAGGCCCGACCTGTGCGGGGCACATCGTAGCCGCCAATGATCCGCCTGAAAAGGGTGTTCTCAAAGTCATTCTTTGGGAGGAGAAGAAGTTCATTGCCGCTGGCTGCGATGTTGGGCTCCCTTCAGATGCGGAGTTCGAGATTACCGTTCGGAGAGTGAAGTGAGAGATGCAAGAATACTGTGACGGATGTGAAGGCAAGATTGCTTTAGAGGGTCTTGCCCATTCTGCGCTTTACTGTCGTACTTGCCAATCGAAGCATGTCCTTTGTTTCGAGTGCCTTTTTGACCCATCGGTTCATGGGTTCGTTCCGCCGCCTGAAACCTGTCCAGCAGGTGGATATTGGGCCAAGTGTCCCATTCCAAACCTTGTTAGTAAGAGGAAAACGCCCCCGTAGGGAAACTGGATAACCCGCCACGCTTCGAACGTGGAAACTGAAGGTTCAAATCCTTCCGGGGGTACCACTTCGAGGACTGTATGTATCACCCTGTCTGGCCGGACAAGAACGGCAATGCGAGTGTTGGTGACCCTATGATGGGAGATTCTGATGATCTGAACGGCCGAGACAAGTTCTGCTCTTGCGCCCATTCGCTTTTGGCCCATCGGCGTACCGGCACTTGCGCGGTCGTTCCCTGCATGTGCGGCTGGCATTACGACGTAAACGGGGTCATCCGGGAGAAGTCCACGGGTCTCACCATGGCAGAGGTCAAGGAAAGGCAGTGGAGGCGGAGCAAGCCTGCCTACATGCGGGAGCTTTACGGGAAGCCCTGCCACTACTGTGGTCGTGTCTCGGATACGGTAGATCATCTCGTTTCTCGCGGGCGTGGCGGAAAGAACGATCCGGCGAATGTCGTCCCGGCCTGTATGATTTGCAACAACCTGAAGGGCGGGATGAATGAAGAGGAATTCGTCGAATATTGTTGCCAGCGGATGTGGGAAGAATACGAGAAGGAGAAATGGATTGGATGAACTCCACGAACTGGCCAACCTGACGCGGGAGCTCAGTCAGGAGATCAGCGAGTCCATCGAGGTGGTGGCCAAGACGGCGGGGCTTGAACAACATCCCAGCCTCCTCTTCAGCTTCGGAACGAATACCCTTTCCTTTTGCTTGGCTATCGCGATCGAGTGTCAGGTAAGGGGCGTCCCGTTCTCAAAGCTCATGGAGGAGACAAAGGGGCCGACCAAGGAGATGACCGATGCGGCTCTTAAGATCATGGAGTTCTGCTACAACGAGATCGCATCCAAGCGCAAGCCCGGCTTAGTCCGGCTGCGCATCGAGCCTGAGAAGCCGGAGGAGGGAAGGAAACCGTGAACTATATCCTTGGGAAGAACACGAACGCGACAAGACGCGCCCGTAGCTCAACTGGATAGAGCACCAGCTTGCGGAGCTGGGGGTTGGAGGTTCGAACCCTCCCGGGCGTACCATTTTTTCAAAGGAGAGAATCATGGGTGCAGATCTTTATATCGGTAGTCTCCATGAGAAAGCCGTGGAAAAGTATCAGCCGCTTATCGATAAAGCCAGAGGAAAGCGGGATAAAGCCAAAGCGCCAGAAGAAGAGGAGCGTTGGCAGAAGGAAATCGATCGGCTCTGGGAGGAACAGAATCAAGACTCCTACTTCAGAGACTCGTACAATGATTCCTCTCTCCTCTGGCAGATTGGCCTTTCATGGTGGGGAGACATTACTCCTCTTCTTAACGAAGAGCGCTATCTTCCGCTGGCCAAGGTCAAGTGGTTTCTTGAGAAAGTGAAGGTATGGGAAGTTCCCGCTCCCAAAGATCTCAAGTTTAAGGGCCCTTTTCCTGCGGGTGATGATCGCCCTTCCGATCAGGAACTCAAGGACTGGCACGAATATTTTGTCAAGAAAAAGAGACGTCTTGAAGAATTCCTCATCCGTTGTCTTGAGCTTGAGGAATCCCCTTCTTGTTCTCTCTAGGAGAATCCATGACTTTCGAACTTGACGACTCAAGGCCTCATCGCTTGATCACCAAAGCGATGCTTGGGCATGTCCATCTTTGGATCGAGAAAAGGGAAAAACAGAAAGACGGTCCGCTCTTCGAACCTGATGTTCTAGGTCATGAACTTGCGAAGGGCATAGGTGCGAACGAGAAAGCCGTCTTTCTTCCCTATGACGACTTTCTCAGATTGGTCTACTACGTCCTGACGTGTGAGGATCTACGACCCAATGATCCTCGGCTCGCCTTTATTGAAGAGATCAAGAAGTCCAAGATCGTTCCCGGATGGAACACATCCTTTGGGGATGAAAAGAGTCGGCGGATTTCCGTGGCCGATTTCTAGGATACACACAGAGGCCCATTAATGTAAAATGGAGGAGCAATGCTAACCGCGGAAAGAGTCCTGAGCCGGTCGGCGCTTGTCCTTAACCGACGATGGGTGCCGATCCAGATCACCACGGTCAAGGAAGCGATCGGTCTTGTCGCCAAGGGTTCAGCCAAGATCATCGAGCCCGGAACTTTTGAAGCGCATGACCTTCTCACGTGGAATGACGCTTCAAAGGCCAAGGCGAAGATGGGTGACATGGTCATCCGGTCGATGCATCTGGCGCTCGTTCCGCCGGAAGTGATTCTCCTCAACAAGTACGAGGGGATGGGCGAGAAGGCGGTCGTCTTCTCTCGGAAGAACGTCTTCAAGCGCGACCGTTATACCTGCCAGTACTGTGGCGTCCAGCCCGGCACCGAGGAGTTGACGATCGACCACATCACCCCTCGGGCCAAAGGCGGCATCTCATCGTGGGAGAACTGCGTCTTGGCCTGCATCGAGTGCAACAAGCGGAAGGGGGATCTTACCGTCGAAAAGGCGGGGATGAAACTCCGCAAGATCCCGAAAAAGCCCACGTGGAAGTCGCTCATGCAGGTCGATCCCAAGCTCAGGCGGCAGAGCTGGGACGCTTTCCTTTCCCGGGCGTATTGGGAAATCGAGCTCGAGAAGTAGGGAGAAAAGGGCTTGGGGCCTGCCTTATAAATGGCCCTCGGAGTGCTGCGGGAAGGGGCCGCTCGAAAGGGCGGCCCCTTTCTTTTTTAAGGTGAACTGTGGACGGAAAGAGAGTTCTTATCACGGCCGAGCAGGTGAAGGAAGCCGTCGCGCTTGTGACGGAGAAACTCATTGCCCGGCTTAACCAAAAAGGCTGGCACAGCTACGCTTCAATCCATGAATGCAGCGGAGTCATCGACGAAGAGTTCGATGAGTTGAAAGAAGCCGTCCAGCTCAATGACCACGATCAGTTCGAGAAAGAGATGATGGACATTGCGGTCGGATGCATTTTCTCGATCGCCTGCAAGCGCGCGAAGGCGCTCGATTGGTAGGTTTGCAGTTTCGGTGGGGAAGCTACTACTTTGCGGGCGGGCAGTTTAACTCGAATCCAGTTTGGTTTTCAATAATTCTCATGAGAACGCCGTGGGCCGCGACAGCAAAAGCCATCGATCCCACCATGAGGACAACCATGGAAGCCGTTGGATTTTTAATGAAGAGGCTTCCAAAAATGCCTCCGATTCCTGCCACTCCCATCAGAATGTCCGGGATGATGATAGTCCGGCCGATTGTCCGACTTTCAGGTCCTTGACCAAGTTCATTGCCAACATACCACTTGTGGGTGCCCATCGATTCCATTCCGTCAATCAGGAGCCCGTAAGCGGGGCCGGGGTTGATTTTGACGATAGTCCCACCGCGACCGTAGTGGTAGGGATCGTGGGAAGGATACTCAGTGATCTTGACCCGGTCGCCAAGCTTGAACTTCGGTTCTGGAACTTGACCGAGAAATGTACGTTTGGGAATCACTTACCAAATTATACGGCTTTCTTCAGACGTGTCTAGTATAGGTTTTGCAGCTTCGGCGGGAAGCTGCAAGGAGAGAGGATGAAAGAAGAGAAGGATTTCGAAGGCGTCTGGCGACGTCTTGCCGTCCGGTATGCCGTCCACTACGAATGGACTCTTGAAGAGTCCTATCAATACCTTCTTGTCTGCGCGGCGAAAGAATTCGCGCGGGCCATTTTTCTTGGGAAAAGAGACCACTCTAATGAAGCATTATCCGTCAATTCCAAGGAGCACCGGGCAGCAATTCCGTGAGTTCGAAGCCTATGTTTTCGACAAGCTGGACGGCTCGAATATCCGTGCCGAGTGGACTCGCAAACGAGGATGGTTCAAGTTCGGCACGCGGGATCGTCTTTTGGATGAGACGGATCCGGTTTTTGGCGAGGCGATTCCCCTCTTCCGGCAGAAGCTTGCTGATGGGATTGAGAAAGTCGCCCGCGACGAACGCTGGGACATGCTTACCGTCTTCATGGAGTTCTGGGGCGACCAGAGTTTTGCGGGACAACATGAACCCGGCGATCCGAAGCTCTTGACTCTTTTTGACGCCAATCCCTACAAGAAAGGCATCCTAGGTCCGAAGAAGTTTCTCGACCTTTTCGGGCATCTCCCGATACCTCGGTTTCTTGGTCGGATGAACTGGACCCGCGGGTTCGTAGAACGTATCCGACTGGGTGAAATTTCAGGAATCACCTTCGAAGGGGTCGTTGGAAAGACCGGCGAGGGCCATGACTTGGTTATGGCGAAGGCCAAGACCCAAGCATGGATCGACAAAGTCCTTGAGAGATACGGGATTGAGAATGGGCAAAAAATTCTGAATAGCTAAGAAGAGGACAATCATGGCCAAGGAACTGAACAAGGTCAGCCTCTACTGTAAAGAGGGCGGAAGCGACAAGGTCTATACTCTCTGGCTCGAGGAGAAGGGCGACGGCTTCCTCGTCAACTTCAACTACGGCCCCCGCGGCGGCTGGGTCCAGAACGGGACGAAGACCAAGGAACCGGTCGCCAAAGACAAGGCCCAGAAGATCTATGAAAAGCTTTTGGCCGAGAAGAAGGCCAAGGGCTATGTAGCCGGGAAAGACGCTCCGGCCTTCTCCCAGACCGAAGGAGCCGTCGATAGCGGCGTCCGGCCCATGAACCTCACACCGGATGACGAAGAGAGCCTCGAGAAGTACATCACGGATGACGATTGGTGCGCGCAGGAGAAACTGAACGGGAAGAGGATTCTCCTTCGCGTCTCGAAAGACAAGGCGGTGGGAATCAATAAGCGTGGGCTCGAATGTCCGGTCCCGGCCGTCTTCCAGAAGGGTTTCAAAAACCTCGCCATGGAGTACGTCCTCGACGGCGAGCTCATCGGTGAGAACTATCATGTCTTCGATGTCCTCTTTGAGGACAGAGCGGACTATGGGAAAAAGAACGTTTACGGGACACGCATCGAAGGTGTGAATTACATAGTCGCGGCCATGGCGAACGACCATGTCCGGTTCGTGCCTTCCTATGTAGGGGCAAAGAACAAGAAGGATTTCGTCAAGAAACTGATGTTCGGCCGAAAGGAAGGCGTCGTCTTCAAGCGTCTCGATGCCACTTACGAACCCGGGCGCCGCAACGACCTGAAGAAGGCCATCGCCGTCAAGGTGAAGTTCTACAAGGCGATTGCCCCGGTCGTCATCACTTGGAAGAAGGACAAGCAGTCGATCGAGGTCGGTCTTCGTGAGGAAAAAGACGGCAAGATGGACATCGTCTCGGTCGGTTGGGTGACAGTGCCGACTAAGTATGTCGAACAGGTCGAACTTGGGAATCCTATCCGGGTCAAGTATCTCTATGCGACGCCCGGAAGGCAGCTCTACCAAGCCCATCTCGATCCGACCGATGACGGGCAGGTGATGGCCGATGATGCAATGGCCGACCCGATCACCGATCTCAAATTCGAAGGGAAGGAAGAAGAATAACCAATGAACCACCTTTCGCTTATCAGGGCATCTCTAGAACCCAACCTATTTCAAGTGATCACCCGGGCGGCCGAGGACAAGGATGTGAGCTTCGAGGAGATGAAGTCGGCGGTCGAAGTCCTGACCACCACGATGGAGCGCCTGATGGCTCTCCGCGAAAGAATCGTCCTCCGGATGCGCGCCACGGGGCAACTCAAGTAGGTCTTGTGACGGGCGACCTTCAACTTATGGCTCAGGTAAGGTCTTCAACATGGACGACTTCAGAATGGATCTCCAGCTTCGTCGAGACCGCATGTCGGCCGTTCTCCGCCCGGACTTCCAGTTGTCATGGATGTCTTCGGCGCTTGAGTACGGCTTTCCGTGGCTCCTCGGGCGTGGCATCTGGCGCTTCAATATAAACCGGGTGAAGACGGCGGATCTCCAGTGTCCGATCACACTATCCATGGAAGGGGATGCGAGGAGCAATAAACCCTTCTCGATGTCGGCTGTAACGCGGCTCCATATGCTTCATGAGCAGGGATTCATTCCGGACGATCTCGCGGAACCGTTCGAGATTGAGGATGGCTCAAGTACCATGGAATGGCTCGATCTGGACTTGTCTCAAGATCTCGCCTTTCTCGCCTACGGCATGTCCGATACCATCGCGGCTTTTTTCTTGGCAGGTGCCGAGAAGGTCAAGTTCCAGATCAGCCGGAAGCGCATGCAGCTCTGGATGGATGTCGGGATGAGCAACGAGGAAATAGGGACATTCATCGCGCGCCCCCGTGATTATGACGAGACGACCACGGTGGGGCATCTTCCTTGGAGAAAGGAGAAGAACAGTGGGGATGGATCTCGTTCCTAGACACAACATCAGAGGTTTCCACGCCAACTGGACTGGCTGGAGCGAAATTCAGGTTCTCCTCTCGTTTTTGGAACAGGACCTGACCCACATGGGTGGGGACAATTCAGGCAACCGGGTTCCAGCCGCTGATGCCCGGGCATGGGGAAAGGCGGTGCGGACGGCACTCGAAAAGAAAGAGCTCATCGAGGCCAAGGTTTCTTGTGAAGGGATTTCGGGCGGATGGAAAACTTGGACCATCCCGCAGTCCAAAAAATCTCTTTTCGATGAGGCGTATAAGAGGATTGCTGGAGGGGAAAAGGCCCAGACGCTTCTCGAGAGATACTTCCAGATGGACGGGATTTGGGACAAGGCTTTCAAGGATAGAGGAGATAAAAAGCGGCAAGTCCCCAAGGACGATGAGGGGTTCATCAAGTACGACAAACTCGATAAGGAAGGCGAGGAGTTTTTTCTCGAGTTTGCCACGTTCTGCGAGAAGTCGGGTGGTTTCCAGCAATGCTAAGGAGAATAGATGGCCACCACTACCTATGATCTCAAACTTGGGAAAAAGACGGTTCGAATCGTCGAACGGGATCTTTCCGGTGCCGAGAGCACCTTCTACGTGGGCCGAAAGGAAACCATGGTCTCTCTTGAGTACGATGGCAAAAAGGGCATCTCCTTCTATCGCTGCGAGAAGCATGGACGGAAGTTCTGCCCGCATGTCCGGATGGTCACGGATGCAGTCAACCGGCGTCTGAACGAAAAGTTCGAGAAGAGGGCGATGGAATACGGGGCAAGATTCATCGCCCGGCTTCATCCTGTTCTCAGGAGAGAGATCAAGAAGACCGGTCTTTTTGGAGAAGAGTCATGAAAAAATCACGCCCGTGGAAGGAAGCCCCGGTCTTTCATTTGATCGGTCTCCTTGTTTCTATACTGGGTCTTCTTATCGGGGCGACCTATTACGCCGGTCGTTTTGAGAGGGACGGCTGGATGAATGAGCACTTTCTGGAGACTGTCCTCTACGGTTTCCTTTTTGTCTACTTCATGATCGGCGTCCGGAGTGGGAAGGGTGAATCCGAAGCGATCGAAGAGGTCTTGGAGGACAAGGAGAAGCGATGAGTTTCGTGACCGAACACTTGAAAGAGCACGCCCAATCGTTCGCCAAGGTTCATCCTGAGGGAATCACCGCCGACGAGAAGCGCCTTATCATCGAAGGAAGTCTCGGCTACTGCGAGGCGCATGGAAACCTCTATCGGAAGTTCTCGAAGGAGAGTTTCCAAGAGGAGATTGAAAAGCATCATATGGTTGCCGGCTTCACCGAATGCCCCGTGCAGAGCATTGTCTGCAAGTGTCCCGATCCCAATCATCATCCGAAGATTGGGGATTTCCCTCCCTGCAAGGAGTGGTAGGAGAAACCATGGAAAAATGCGCCAAAATCTGGAGATTCGTCGAGGGCCCTGAAGAGTTCCGGAAGCTTTCCGAATTCGGCGAAAAAGAGGATTGGGTCGCCCACGTCCCGCCCAATCTTGTGGGACTCATCCCGTGGTTTGAACCGGGCAAATTCTCCGCCAAGGTGAGTCATCATCCCCAAAAAGACGGGAGCGTGGTTTACATAGGAGCTCATTGATGTCTGATTACAGAGACCCGAACAAGAAGCCCGCCGAGGGCATGATCTGGAGCGAGAAGTTCGAGATGTGGATCTATCCGGATACGCGGACTCCCGAGCGAAAAGCCAAGGATGAAGCGATCGCCCAACGGGTCGAGAAAGAACGTGAAGAACGGCGCGATTTCTGGAAGTTCGTCCTTTCCCGTTTCGCCAAGGGTTGGCCGGCCTTTGTCGCCTGCGGGAACGGTTGGCGTGGTCTCATCCTGAAACTTACGGAAGAACTCGACCGGGTCTGGGAGGGATTCGATCCGCGCTGGGAGCCGACCAAATGCTGGAGTATCTGCCAGATCAAGGAGAAGTTTGCCGGACTCCGCTATTACGCGGACCCGTCCATCCAGCTTGAGGATGGCGATTCCGAGGAGATTAAGAACGACTTCCACAAGCGGGTGATACGTTTTCGAGACCTCATTCATGATGCGGAGATGAAGTCCTACAAGATCTGTGAGACTTGTGGGAAAGAGGATTCGGAGTCAAGGACAATAAACGGGTGGCTTGCCACTCTGTGCGATGAGCACTACAAAGAAGCCAAGAACGAGAAAGGAAAAACCCATGAAGGCGCTTAAGGAAAAGAAGGCCCCGGCCGAGAACGTTCTTCTGGATCCGGCGATCCGCTGGATGGCGATGAAGAAGCGGGAAGATGAGCTCTCCAAGGAGCGCAAGACGCTCGGTCAGGAGCTTCTTGCCGCGATGAAGAAGGGCGGCGTGCTCCGGGTCAAGATCGGCGACCGCACCGTCTATATCGAGAGCTCGAAGAAGAAGAACGTCTCGAAGGCGAACGTCGTCGAGTTCTTCGGCGCGGAGAAGGGTGAGCTCTTCTGGCAAGGCGTGCCCGATTCGATCTGCGAGTATCTGGCGATTTCCGAGAAGGTCAGGAAGTAACCACACCAGCGGACTTTTGCGGTACGGTGCGTGTTTTACAAAAGTGAAATGAGGAGGAAACAATGGCCGACCTTCTTAACTGGCCCCCTTCGCGGGGGCCGAATCCCCACGATCACGGTCATGATTTCATTCCGGGCAACGTCACGCGCAAGGACATGCCCAAGCCTCCGCCGAACGAAGGCTATGTGGCGGAGAAAGAGATCATCGATACGGGTGGTGGTGAACTGGCCAAGGATCTCGATGTACAAGAGATTCTTCCGAAGCTTCAGACGTCCAAGGTCATCCGTCGCAAGACCAAGAAGAAGGTCCTTACGGGCGTCTGGAGCGTCTGGTATCAGGTCTCGGATGTCGCCTCTCTCACGCTCGCACAGGCGGATTCAATTATCAAGGCCTGCCCGGAAAATGGCAGAAAGGATGACCGCCACTTCGACGACTGGTGGGCCTATGAACCGCAGACGCTCTGGGTCGATATCGACTATCCTCTCGCCCGCGGCGTCCGGCTTGCCATCGCGCCCATGATCTCGCGAGGGCATCTCTGCAAGGTTTGCGGGATGAAGAAACCCTTCGAGCGGACGGTCATGTCTCCGGGCTACTTCCTCTGGACGGTCGCCAAGGAGTACGAGCGCATCTACAAGGAACATGAGAAGTACGGAGTTTGGGGACATGAGATGTCCGATCTTGGTTTTGAGCGCATCCGGATTGCAAAGGACGGCGTGGTCGATCTCGGAATCGGTTCTTAGGAGGGACAAATGTCTGACAATAATGTCATCTGCAAGCGACCAGTAAGGACAATTGAACATAACAGTGTGAAAGTTTTAGTTCCGATCGGGACTGGACGTATTCCTGATTTTCCTGATCTTGGATGGGCGGCTGGTATCATCGATGGGGAAGGCTGCATCACTATTGGGAAGTCCAGAGAAAAACATAGGCGTACGCGCAATCCTTACTATGCGCTCCATCTGATTGTTGCGGCCAACGGAGTAACCGGGAGTATGATGACCAAGCGATTTCAAGAACTCTTTGGAGAATATCGGATTGAGGAGCCGCCTACACATGAAACGTACAAAAGGCGGTTTCGTTGGTACTGCCACGGGTGGAAAGCCATATTTGTGTTGGCTCGTCTTTATCCTTTTCTAATTTCAAAGAAGAAGGAAGCCGACATAGCTTTTGCATTTCAACAGCTCAAAGGAACACGAGGGAAAAAGACAATGCCGGAGGTGCTGGAAAAGATGGAGATTTGCTGGCAAACGTTGAAGGATCTTCATCATGTGATTTAGCGATTCCGACATCGACGAAGAGCCTACTTCTTCTTGACCGGATCGTTAGGGAATTTCTGCTCCAGCATGTTTCGATATTCTTCCGGCGAGAGAGGCCTCTGCTCCGTGCGGGGGATTTTAGGGTCAGGCGGCGTCGCAGGCTTAT
>Ga0209342_10005658_pt1 | contig 12749 bp, 11 predicted proteins | sample RifCSP16_2_FD_184023 | JGI IMG/M metagenome (GOLD analysis project Ga0209342, IMG submission 184023) | Soil microbial communities from Rifle, Colorado - Rifle CSP2_sed 16_2 (SPAdes) (version 2) | ecosystem: Environmental > Terrestrial > Deep subsurface > Rock core/Sediment | place: Rifle... | reverse complement strand
TTCCTCGTCGATAAGCCAATCGAGCAGCTCATCTTCTTCCTCGTCGATAAGCCAATCGAGCAGCTCATCTTCTTCCTCGTCGTCCAGCAGCTCAAGTTCTAGTTCGTCGATAAGCCAATCGAGCAGCTCATCTTCTTCCTCGTCGTCCAGCACGTCTTCCAGCTCTTCGATTACGTCTTCTACTACGTCTGTAACTTATACACAGGCTCTGTTTAAGGGTATAATGGATATAGATATAGGGAAAAGATTTTAAAGTGATCTATATATGGCATTATTTCTTGATGATTTTAATAGAGCGGATAGCAATACTGTAGGAAATAGTTGGGGGGAAGAAGAAAATGCGGCGACAAACGCGAAAATCGCTTCTAATAAAGTAGCATTTCTTGATGCTGATAGTGCGGTAATTTATCGCGCTCCTCCCAATAGCGAATATAATAATATTAAAATTACTGCGATTTTTGATTTTACAACCGCAAATCCTGGAACTCACGGCATTGCAGTGCGATGGGCGGCAACGGGAGGAAGAAATATTGTTGATAGTAGTTTATTCGTTTCGATGACCACTGATGGCACGACAGGAACATATCATGTTTATGATAATAACAATGATAAGGGTTCATTTACAAAAGAAACTCTCACTAATACCGCATATGATATAGAATGGAAAATTGATGCGGATAATGCTATGGAAGTGAGAATATGGGCGGATGGAGGAGCATATCCCACTGATCCTGATTTAACTGTTGCTGCATTCAGTGTAAGTTCTACGGGAACGAATTGGGCAATGGGTCAACGTAATGGTTTTCAAGTGGATAATTTTCAAGTTGACGTATTGACGGAAACAACGACAAGCAGCAGTAGTTCTACGACGCAAACATCTTCCACTACTTCGAGTTCGTCAAGTTCTTCCTCATCGAGTTTCAGCTCTTCAAGTTCTCTATCGGAAAGTTCCAGCAGTTCGTCAAATTCGATGACTACAGAATCAACGAGTAGTTCTTCTATATCTTCTAGTTCTTCTTCGATTTCTACTTCATTCTCTTCTTCATCGTCATCATCTTCTTCCTCGTCCTCCAGCAGCTCATCGATTAGCTCTTCGTCGAGTTCATCTTCGTCCAGCTCATCCTCCAGCTCTTCGATAAGCCAAACCTCAAGCAGCTCAAGTTCTTTATCATCATCCAGCAGTTCTACGCAAACTGAAGCCTATTGGGGAGATATTTGGGTAGTTGATGCGGAAACCCCATCTATTGCGGAAACCCCATCTATTGCGGAAATCCCATTTATTATGGCAGTTTCGAATCCTTAAATGTTATAATATACTCATATGCCAATAATTCGCGCGGCTAACGTCAACATCGACAATAATGAAATTACTCTTCTTACCGCGGCAGTGGCGGCGGCAGGGACCACTTTGACAGTGCAGAATAATGAGGGATTTTCCAATTCTGATTATGTGGTGTTGGAAAAAATGGGTTCAGAATTGGCGGAAATTGTGAAAATAGATACTACATCAGGTATCTCCGGCAACACAACAATCGTCACAGGCGCAACTAAATTCGCTCATGTAGTTGATACGCCAATTACCTATATAAAATACAATCAAGTGCGATTCTACCGCGCTACAAGCAAAACTGGCACGTATACCCTCCAGACTACGGTGAATATGGAGGTGGACCAGCTTTTTACCGAGTGGGATGATACCAGCGGTTCAATTACCAACTGGTACAAAATAGCCTATTATAATTCAACAACCTCGCTCGCGGGGGCGCAATCAGATCCGGTAAAAGGTACAGGATATGCGGATAACACTTTGCGGATGATCCTTAACAAGATATATAAAATAGGCAATGATCCTGACAGAAAAATCATTTCGGAGGCTGAAATGGTGGATTTCGTGAATGACGCATATAGGCTTGGCATAGATCGAATGGTTAATGTGGATAGGAAATTCTACATGAAATCAGCTTATGTTGATATTACCAATAGTTATAATACGGGAACAATAGATACCACTGACAGTTCTGCTTCTGTCACGGGAACAAGCACAGTATGGAGCACGGGATGGAGCAATAAGAAGATTATCTTCAATGATGAAGGATATCCTTATGAAATATTTTCTTTCGGCAGCAGCACGACGCTTACTTTAACGCGCACCTATAACGGTTCAGGATCCAATCTTGATGACGTGGCTTATGTCATTTACCAGGACGAATACACGCTTTACGACGCATCGACTGGAGAAGCTATTGCAGATTTCCGTTCCATTGAACGGGTTGTCGATGAAGAAGGATTGGAAGTCCATGAATTCGACATGCACCGCAGGGAAAATGGGTATTACATCAAGCGCGTGGATGACAACCTTGAATTTTGTCTAAACTATCGTCCTAGCACTGATGGAGACGCAGGACGATGGGAAATATTATATATCTATCAGCCTGCGCGTCTTGATTCGATGGGCGATACGCCGGAACTTCCCGTAGGCGCTGATGGGTTGTTGGTTAATTATGGCATCGCGCGTATCAAAGAACGGGCGGAAGATGAAACAAAAGCGCAATATTATGACGGGAAATTGGAAATGGGATTGCGCAATATGATCCGCCGCCAGACAGAAAGAACCAATAAAGTGAAAGGCTGGAGAATTGACAGAGGATTAAGAAGAACAAACACAGATGCGGATTGGTTTGAAGAAAAGTATTCACGGAAAGGAATTTCATAATATGGGTCATCCAGCATGGAATAAAGGGTTAAAAGGATGGACTAAAAATTTTAAAAATGCAGGATATCAAAAAGGACATCCTGGATATATTTCTAAAGAAAAATATAGAGAAATAAGTAAAAAATTAAGTTTAATTAAAAAAGGTAAACCTGTTCCAATGACAAAAGAACATTGGGAAAAATTTAGGAAAGGAGGAAAGTTATGGTCTGAACATATAAAAAAATTCGGTTTAACTGAAGAAGCAAAAATGAAGATCAGAAATTCACTTTTAGGAAGAAAACATACTCTAGAAAGAAGATTACATGAAAGTGCAGCACAAAAAGGAGAAAAAAGTAAGCAATGGAAAGGAGGAATAATGAATAAAAATAAAGCGATACGTAATGATTTTTGGTTTAAAGAATTTCGTAAACAAGTTTTTAGACGAGATGATTTTACTTGTCAAATATGTGCTTCACGAGAAGGTCAAAAATATGATGGTAAAATAAAAATTGAAGCTCATCATTTTATTCCTGTGGTAAAATTACTTGGAACATCTTTTGAGAAATATATTTTTGATATCAGAAATGGTATTACTCTTTGTCGTTTTTGTCATACTTCATTAAGAATAAAATTTTAATATGCCATCTCGCTATCAACCATGGTTTGACCGCATAAACCAAAAGACAAGCGATGAGCTTAAAAAACCAGGGGAACTGCGCGATTCTCTCAATGTTTCTTTTGATAAGATTGGCATTGCGGCGAAACGCTATGGCTATTCGCAGGCAGGCGACAGGATGAATGCCGCGAATAAGATACTCGGATTGCATCCATATTATAATTCTTCAGGAACAGCGCAATTGATCGCCGCGGCAAATAACGCGGCAGGAGACAGTTTGATAATCCAGCATCGCACGGTCCAGAATTACAATGTCATTATTCAGACTATTTCTGGGAAAGAAGATTGTCGATTGGAAATGGAAAATTTTATTGATTTCGCGTTTGGCGTGGGATATGACAAAACAGATGATACTTTCTTAACGACATTTTCATGGGATGGTTCAACCTATTCAACTTCCACCAATGTCACTAATGCGCCGACGGGAAAATATATCTGCGCACTGCATGGCTATCTTTTGATTGCTAACGGCAATGACGGCTCTCAAACATACAATTCCCGCGTGTGGTGGCCGACTCCCCCTACCACAAAACCATATTCTCTCGCATGGGCAAATAGCACGAATTATTGGGATTTCCAGCCATTTGACGGAGATGAGATTACCGGTATTATTTCGGCAGGAATGAACCGCGCCATTATATTTAAACAAAGATCAATTTATTTATTCGACCCTATTGCGTATTCCAGCGTCAAAATTGCAGATGGCATAGGATGCGTGGCAAATCGCACTATTAAAAATGTTGGCCGCTATACTATTTTTCTTGATAGGCATGGCGTATATGCGACCACGGGAGCAGAACCAATATTGATAAGCAATTCAATAGAAGATTATATTAATGACATGGCATTTGATACCATTGATGAGTTATGCGCAGGAGTAAGGGATAACCGTTATTACCATCTCTTTTTAGGCACTACGCAAGGATTGAGCAATATTGAATTGGTATATGATATTACGCAGGATGTATGGATGCCGAATCAACTGCAAGATACGGTATATGTATATTGCAATTATATTGAACCAGTAGTAACCACTTCCACGTCAACGTCAAGTTCTTCTTCATCTTCGACGACACTGACTGAAACCACATCCAGTTCCAGCTCTTCAAGTTCATCTTCGTCGTCGTCAAGTTCATCATCCAGTAGTTCTTCGATATCTAATTCATCGTCATCCAGCTCTTCATCGTCATCATCCAGTTCTTCTTCAACGTCTTCCAGCGTTTCCCAATCAAGCAGTTCTATTTCATTAACGGTAACATAATATGAAAAATCAAAGAGATAGATTTGGTAAATTTATTTCCTGTGACTGGTAAAGAATCATTATTTTTCGGAGTTTCAGACGGGTATACTTATAAAATAAATACTACGTTGTTTTCCGATGACGATTCGCCTATTGCAATCAAAATATGCACAAGATACGATACGGGAGACGGGAAACGGAGCACTATAAAAACATTCCAACGCATAACATCATTCGGCGGTTTTCCTCACGGAACAAAGATTCTTTATTCCATGAAAAATGAAAATGGCGCGACTGATTATAAGACTCTCAAAATGGTCAAACAAGACACTGAATCATTTGATATTTTTGAAAAAGGGACTGCTATCAGTTTCGGCCTTGATGAAGTGTCAAATCATAAAGTGGAATGGGAAGGTTATGATTTGGAATTCGTTGTGGAGAAAGAACAAATATGAGTTATTTAGACGAAGGATATAATTCATTTCTTACAAGAGAATTACCGATTCCTTCCCCTAAAAATCCAGTGGAAGGAGAAAATGCTTTTGTAAGCGGTTCATTGAGTTTAGGTTCTCTTACCACGCAAATAGGCAAAGATGAAGCAGTATTCAAAGTAAGCAAGGACGGGCTTCAATTAGGAGACAGGACTTTTGCTGATGCGGAATTTCATGTCACTCCTGAAGGAGCAGTAACTGCAACTTCCGCAAATATCAACGGTACGGAACTTACTTTTCAAGATTTATACGGTGATGGATCTGATGGCACAATAGATATCAACTCGGGTTCTTTCAGTTCTGGACCCATTACAAATAATGCATTGACGCGGGATGCTTATTTTACTGATCTTACGCTTTCAGGAGGGAATCTTAATACTGCGGGATATAAGATTTTCGGCACGGGCACATTGACAATAAATTCAAGTTATAAAATTCATCGGGAGGGTAATGCGGGTGTCATTGGCACTACCGGTCAAAATGGCGCAGATGGGCAAACAGGAGGCGCAGGCGGCGCGGGAGGCGCAGCATTGGCGGCAGGCTCTCTTCCTGGAACAGTGGCAGGAGTGGTAGGCGGCGCAGGAGGAAATGGTTATTCTGGCGCAGCGCCTGGCGATGGTTTCGCAGGTTCAACTGGCACGGCAGGAAATGCTACTACTACTGCATTAGGTTCAAATGGAAATACAGGAGTGGCAGGCGGCGCGGGCGGAGTGGGAGGAGAATCTGATGCGTCAGGCGGCGCGGGAGGAAGTGGAGGTACAGGCGGGACCGCGACGCAAAGCACTAATAAACCCAGAACTTTTACACAATTATTTTTATTCAGCGATCTTTCCACGCCGGCAACTTTGACTGCATATCAAGGTTCTGCGTCATCTGGTGCAGGTGGTGGAGGAGGCGGCGCGGGACGCGCTTCCGCACCATCTTTGGGACAAAATGGTTCTGGCGGTGGAGGAGGCGGTGGAAGCGGAAGTCCTGGAGGAATTGTATTTATTTCTTTTAAAACAATAGTGAATAATGGCAGTTTATCCGTGCAGGGAGGCGCAGGCGGCATAGGCGGCGCAGGCGGTGCGGGAACAAATGGGTCAGGTAATAGAATAGGCGGTGGAGGAGGAGGCGGAGGAGGGAATGGAGGCCCTGGCGGAGTATTAGTTTTGAGTTATTCGTCATATTCAGGCACGGGCACGCAAAATGTGTCAGGCGGCGCAGGCGGCGCAGTTGGCGCGGGAGGAATAGCAAGTGTTACACAGCCTGCAACCGCAGGCACAAATGGCACGGCAGGAACGGTTGGACCAGATGGCGTTACCTTTATTATTCAAAATTAGTGTATAATGAAAATATATGGCACAAATAGCTATTCAAGGTCCGACTCAAGTAGTCAATAAAAAAACGGGTCAAACGATAAGTTTATCTGCGGGAACGCATTATTTATCGGAAGATTGGAATGCGACTTCTGTCGCTCAACCTGTTTCTCAAAATATTCCCGCACCCGTACAACCAACGCAACCTGCTGCAAATCCTTGGTATGGAATTCCTGCATCAATAAGTGGTATTAGTGCAACAAATCCTCAAGGAATGACTTTTGAACAAGCTCAACAATATTGGCAACAACCGACACAACCATCTTCGCAGTCAAATACTGATGCAGAACGCCAAGCAATTATAACTGCATTTCAACAAACATACGGGTATCCGCCTTCCGAAGACCAAATCCGCGCAGTTATTAATCGTGGAGGATATATTAATGCGGGAGGTAATTTTGCGGCGGGAGTGGATATGGCAAAATTGACGAATGCTGTACAGTCAGTGGGAGGCGCTAATAATCAAGGTTTTGAAACGATTTATTCTTTAGCTGATCTTATTGCGAAAAGCGGTAAGACAATGGATCAGTTGCGTCAGGATTTTTTGGCAACTACTGAAGGTCAAGAATTTGAAGCAAATACACAAAAAGTTAAACAAAAATTGGAAAAGCAATATAGCCTTAATTCAGATCAATTGGGTTATAAAAGACAAGAGTTAGAACAGGATTATCAAAATTATCTTGATGATATCAATGAAGGCAGAATCCAAGCAGGAAGCACGTATGACAGGGAACGGCTGGCTAATTTGGAGCAACGGAATATTGGATTGCAGCAGCAGCAACAGCAATTAACTAAAAATATTGATACAATCAATCGCGGATTTATCGCCCGCGGCGGCTTATTCAGCGGTCCGCGAGAGCAGATGGTAGGTGAAACGCAATCTGCCGCAGATCTTGCGCGGCAGGCTTATGAGCAGACGTATGGTTTGCCGCAACAGCGTTTGGGTGATATCTATAATCAGCAGATGCAGGATTATACAAAAAATCAACAACGAGCAGAAATTCAGCAACAAAGATTGCTTGGACAACAAGGTATAACAGAACAATTACAGGAATTAGAACAACAAAAAGGATTAGCTGATCTTGCTGGTCAACAAACTGCTGCTCAAGAAACAATAGTAGGAGAAGATTATCTTAAAAAAAATCGTTTTAAAACATATTAATATGGATTATCCTACATTGATCCAAAAATATTTAGGTACTAGAACTTCGCAGCAGTTGCAGAATGATATTAAGAATATGGAGACATTCGCCACAAAAGGCGGAAACCCTGAAGAACTATTGAAAGCGACACGTTCCAAAATTTTTGGTCAATCTTCAACTACCGCACAAAAAGGTTTGGAAACGCTTCAACAGCAACCAACGCCGTCTCCTTATGCTTCCTCTATTAGTGCTTTGAAAGGATTTGAACAGGAACTTGGCGTGCCGGAAGCGGAAACCGCGTTTGAAACGGCGCAACAGCAATTCCAAAAACTCCAACGCGAACAGCAACTTGCTCCTGGCGTTTCGCGCACTATTTTTAAAGAAAAAGTTCCTCTGTTCGCGGAGAGCATGGAAGACATGGTGGGAGAATATACTAATCCTGACAGCCCAAATTATATCCAGGATGTCGGCACGATTGCGAAATTAGTTTCCAGCCGTCTTGATAATCAACAGGCAGCTTTGGGAGATATGCTTTCTTTGGTGAATAGCATTTATTCAGCTTCAACGCAGGCGGCGCAGACTGCTACGGAACTGCGCGGCAAGAGACTGGACAGTCTGCGAAAAACTGCATGGGATCTCTATAACGAATTCTCTTCGCTTGATAAGGAAATCACGAAAGAGAAACGTGATTTGCAAACGTTTGCGCAAAAAGAAGGAATCCGCGTGCAGAGCGAAGCGAAGATTGCGGAAGCGAGGGAATCGGCGGAGGCGAGATATCGAGAACCAAGCGGAGGAATAAGCGGATTGACCTATAGCACTCCCGGCGAAGAACAGTTATCAGATCAAGCACGTGCGATTATTGAAGGTTCATTGCGACTAGAAGATTTAAGTAAAGCAACTAAAGAAAAAATTGCGGGTGAACTTAACGCTGCGGGATATAAACGTTTTAAAGGGTCATATATCAATTATCAGAAAGAAGTATCTAAATTGAAAACTGCCGCGTCAATTACTCTTAATCTTTATAAAGATGCGGAAAAATTAGTAGCAGAACAATCGGGTATTATTGGAAGACTTAAAGGTTATGGTCAAAAAATATCTGGTGTGGCTGGTGAAAACCCTGAAGTAAAGGCGTATGAAGATTTTAGATTAGCAGCTATTGGACCAATAGCACGTGCCATTAGCGCTGAGGTAGGTGTTCTCACCCAACCTGATATCGAACGCGCGGAAGGAGTTACTCCTCGGATTACCGATACCGCAGAAGAGGTAAGACTCAAAAAGGCTAAATTACAAACTATGCTCTATGAACGTCAATCTATACTCGATGAATTAGGGCCTCAAAATCAAACAGAATTACAAACGACACAACGTGAAGGACAAACTCCGCGTTTGAAAGCGTTAGACGGTTCAATTTATGAATATGACAGTACAAGTGATCCTGATTATCAAGAAGATTTGAATAAAGGATTTACACCTATTTAATATGGCACGAAGATTAATACAATCTGAGCAAATGCAACAGGGAACTAGAAGATTGATTACGTCTGTTCCATCTATACCAGAACAAAAACCTTCATTATTACGAGAAGGTTTAAAAGCATTTGCTGGAGGTACAGAAAAAGTATTAGGAGGCGCGTTAAATCTTGTCGGTGGTAAAACATTAATGAATATAGGACAAGAAGCAGGAATGGCTTTGCGGGGAGAACCTTCATTGCCTGCGCAAGAACAGTATAAAAGAGGCGGACAAGCACTACAGGATATTGCATCTCTTGGTTTAATAGCAGGAGGTTTACCGATTATCCCTGCTGGTGCTGTTATAGGTGCCGGAACTCGTATTACTGAAGGCGAAACTGCGCCTGGTAAAATAGCCACTGGAGCCGCGATTGGTGCTACAGCGGGAGCAGTCGCGCAGGGTGCAACTAAAGTAGTTGGTAAAATAATAAATTATATATTTTTAAAGAAACCCGAAAGAATAATGAATAGCGCAATAAAGCCAACGCTTAATGAATTAAAAAAAGCAAGTAAAACTAAAGCGGATACGTTAGGAAAAGAATTACTGAATAGAGATGTTTATGGATCGCCAGAAAAATTATTGAATACTGCACAGCGGGAACTTATTGCGAATGAGAATAAATTACAAATTATTCTTCAAAATTCTACGAAGGAGATTAAAAAAAGCGAATTAGGTTCTTATCTTAAAGATATATTTAAAAAATATGCCTTAACTCCTGGTTTAAAAGGAGAAGCTCAATCAGCAATGAAAGTTTATAGTGAATTGCCTGAAACAATGACATTGCCAGTTGCGAATGAGATTAAAAGAAATATTTATAGTAAATTGAATGATATTGCTTATAAACTTGATCCTTCTCTTTCAACAGTAAAAGAAACCCAAAAAGTTGTGGCACATGGATTAAAAGATTTGATTGAAAAAAAAGCTGCTCAAGAAGGAGCAGAAGAAGCTATTAAATTATTAAATAAAGAATTAGCAATATATGGAAGATTACAAGATAGAATTGTTGATTTATTATCTCGCAGTCAACGAAATAATATTTTTTCCTTAACTAATGCAATTCTTGGAGGAGCAGCTGGGGTGTGGGGAGGTGTGCCAGGAGCCATTGGTGTAGTTGGAGGAAGAGGAATTTTAGGAAGTCCAACTTTCAAAACTACATTAGCTCATATTTTAAATAAAGGAGCAAAAGCAGGTGAAAGTGCATTAACTCCCCTCATTAAATCATTTGGTAGAGGAGGTACAGCAGCTATTATAAAAAAATTAACGCAATAAATTATTACGCCATCGATCTGTAAATTCATATTCCTTATCGTATTGAATCGCGAAAGGAAGTAGAATTAATAATAGAATTAACCAAATCATACATTCCATCCTACCACACCTTTAATTCCCTGTCAATATGCCCTCCTTCGACCCGTTCACTACGCAACTCATGGATCAAGATCCGCAGTTTATCAACTTTGTAAAACAGCAAACTGCGCGAAGCACTCCTGAATCTCTTTTGCCTCCGCAACAGATGATGCAGCCTGCTGCGCCGGTGGCAACGCCATCTATACCGCAAACTCCTTCTCCTATTATGCCAAGTGGAATTAATGATCATAAACCTTCCGATTCATTCGGTCCGCAACTGGTGTCGCAATTGAAAGGATTGGTTGCGCCGCAAGAAGCGCAGGCGCGCGAGTTTGGAGAGAGAACTGCATTAGGGCCTCAACCTGGTTCCTTGGATTATTTCATGGAACCCGCGAAACAACAATTACAGGCTGCTATAAAAGGATGGAAGAATTTGCCGCAGAATATATTACAAAGTTTACAGGCCATGGCGCCGAAAGGAATGGGTGCGATGTTTGTTCAAGATTTAAAAGAAGGATTGCAAAAATTGCCTTCGCAAATCAAAAAATTTATTGATGATAGATTGCCGCCAAAGGTCAAATTATCCATGGAAACAGACGGAAAAACTATAAAAGACGCATTGGATTATTTGAATATTCAAGAAGCGGACGCGCAAGCGCTACCCGAAGATCGTCTTTCTCCTCAAAATCGTAATAAAGTTAATGCGATTGTGGATCGCACTTATAATCCAGATACGGGGAAAGGAGAAGCGCCGACAATGGAAAATCTTGATGATATAATTACTGATTGGGACTACCCTGAAAATTTTGAGGTGCCAGACGGGATTCCACCTTTCTACTTTTATACGCAACCGCAGAATTTTAAAGGTTACCGCATTAATTTCGCTCCTCGCGCTTATTTAAAAAAAGGCGATGATAAAGGAGTAAGAACATCGTTCGCGTCATTAGACCAATTATCTAATTTCAAAGGCGAGGGGAATTGGTATTATACATTATGGAAGAAACCAGATGGCACATTTCAAAACGGCGGTATAAAAGGGAATGGATATGATAAAGTTTCAATGGAAAAAGCATTTAATGATGCAATCGCCGCTGGTTGGAAACCGATTAAGCTCGTTATTCCATTGAATTTTGCTCCTAATAAACCAATCATTACTCCGCCCGACGGAAAAGCGATACCTGCCACTCCTCCTCTTCGTCCACCTTATTTTCCTATCAAATCAGGTATTCCAACGACTAAGGCAAATCAATCATTCACCCAGCGCATCAAAGACTTCATAGTTCCCACCGCGCAAGCAGCAAGTCCGGAGGAAGTGGAAGAAGTCCGAGGCGATATGGCGACAGGAAGCAAAGTATATAATCTTTCTAAAGCTAAAAAACTTTCGGAAAAAGACAGGCTTGCGGCGATTACAAAGATAGAACAAAAGGCAAAAGCTCTCTATCCCGATAATGAAACACAGCAGGCTATCTATACCGCGTTAGCTTCAAATCAACAGCTGGGAAGCAAATCACCTTTTCAAGGATGGGAAGAAAGAATGAGATGATTTAATGTGTATGGCGGAACAAGAGACCACAAATGGAGCAATAAGAAACAATATCACTATCCATGAACGTATAGCATGTCTGGAAACATTAATGCAAAGTATCGTAGAGAACCATTTGCCGCATTTACAAAAACGGATTGATTCTTTGGATAGTAAATTTTATGCCATTATCACATTACTGGTGGCAAATCTTGTAGGAATAATTGTAAATTTTATTAAATGATATGAAATTAAAATTTCCTGTCAATCCTCCGTTTAGGATCTCACAAAAATACAATGAAAATGCGTTGAATTACGAATCAATCGGCGTGCCAGGACTTACCTTCCATGGAGGGATGGATATTGCGGTCCCGACTGGAACTCCCGTGTTTGCCATGGCGGATGGATTTGTGAGTGAAGAAGTGCATAAATTCAAAGCAAATGAATTTGGTGATGGATTTGGGAATTATGTGCGCCTCCTTTGTGCCACTGACGTATCTAACATATTTTTCGATCAGGTATACGGCCATGTGCTATCTGTCGCAGGAAAAGTGGGAGACAAAGTGAAACAAGGGCAACTCATCGCCCATTCAGATAATAATGGCAGAAGCACGGGACCGCATCTCCATATCGGCATTAGGGAAATGATAGAAGGGGGAGAGGGAAAAGCATACCGTTTTTTTGAAGGAAAAAAATATGCAATCGTGAATTTTGACAATGGCGTGCTTGGTTATGTTGATCCAGAGCCGTATTTCGGAGAACAAGAAGAAG
>Ga0209342_10005656_pt1 | contig 12753 bp, 13 predicted proteins | sample RifCSP16_2_FD_184023 | JGI IMG/M metagenome (GOLD analysis project Ga0209342, IMG submission 184023) | Soil microbial communities from Rifle, Colorado - Rifle CSP2_sed 16_2 (SPAdes) (version 2) | ecosystem: Environmental > Terrestrial > Deep subsurface > Rock core/Sediment | place: Rifle... | reverse complement strand
TAAATCACTTTAAAGCTTTTTAAGCTTTTTTGCAAAAAAGCTTGACCAAAAAAGCTGATTTTTGGTTAATATTGGCTAGTTTTGGCTAATGTTGGCTAGTTTTGATAAGAATTCAGCTTTTTTGGTCAAGCTTTTTTGCAAAAAAGCTTTTTTTGCAAAAAGTTCAAAATTTAATGGGGCGACGTGCGCTATAAACCGTAATTACCTTTTCTGGTGATAAATACTCCTTAGCCACTCGGCGAATGTCGGTTCGAGTTACTTTATCATACGCTTTATAAATTTCTTCGAAGGTTAACCCAGGTTGACCCCACAAGATCCCCTGACTGTACTGTTCAGCATAATTTTGTGGATCGGTTTTAAACTGATGATTCAACATTTCCAATTTAATTTGATTATCAACAGATTTAAAGCTTTCTGGACTAACTAACTGACGACCCAATCGTCGAATTTCTTGTAAAATAGTTTGACTGACCTTTTTAAGATGTCGACCTTGGGTATTAGTCGTGATTTGCAGATAACTTAATTCCGGATTTTGAGGATCTAAATAGGCTTGGCAATTAATGCTATAAATTAAACCCATATCAGTTCGCAATTTGATCATTAATTGACCACCCATCCCTCCGGTTAAAACGTGACAAATCATAGCTAATGGGAATCGGTCCGGGTGCCTGGTAGTAATCGGCACCCGCCACAGCATAATTATTTGACTGGCATCAGCGCCATTCAAGTGGTCGGCTTTAACGAAAACCGGCTCTTTGGGATCCAGTTCCTCGAGAGGAACTGATTTATCCTTTGGATAAACCCGTAGGGGATTTTGGGGAGCCGTGAATGGCGGTGGTGCAAGAGAACACGGAGTAGTTGATAATTTGGCTAATCCCGAGTCTTTAATTAATTGTTTCATAGCACTCAGACTCAGGTCACCGGCCAATATCATTAAAATTCTATCCGGTTGGTAAAGGCGTTTGCGATAACCAATGAGATCTAATTCGTGTAATTTAACCACATTATCTATAGATCCTTGAACAGAGCGACTACCCGGGTGATCCGGGAAAAGGATTTCGTGGCAGCGTTGTTCGATAGGATACCAATGATTATTAATATGTTCAGTTAATTCTTCCAAAATCGAATTTTGTTCTTGTTTAAAAACTCGTTTATCCATTTGAAAATTAACTAAAGCTTGCGCTAAAATATCGAAAATCTTCTGGGCATTCTGACGTTGACCAAACAGATGATAACCCGATATATACTCGGTAACATAGGCATTATGTTGAACGCCCAATTTATCAAGTAGTTCAGTGGTTTTACGGGCTGATGGGTATTTTTTAGAAGTAAACTGACCATTGAGATGCTCCAAGAAATGAGCAGTTTCGATTTCTTTTGCGGTTTCATAATAAGATCCGGCTAAGATCTGGGTTTCATAATATACTACCTGACTTTTGGGCATCGGGATCATTAACACCCGAAGCCCATTTGGATATTTAACTATTTCATGTTTTATATCCATAGTTTCTTATAATACTAGTTTGAAAAGTTCTTTTTGGGTAGAACCTTTTGCAAAAGTTCTTCAATCTTTTTTCTAAAAAGGTCTATATGGAATAATGGCCGAAGATTTAACTGATGTGTTTATATGGTATAGTCAAAATTTAGAGCAAGTGCCGGCTGAGCTTCAAGCCAACGTTACTAAACTTCTCAGTGTGGGTTTGCCTGAATTAAATAGCCCAGTAAAATTGAGTGATTTGATCAGTTCTGAAGACCTGAAAACAGTGACTGAACTTGCTCCGACAAGTCAACGCGATTTGAGAAAGTTGCTTGCGACTCAGGTGCGCGCCGATGATAAACTTAAGCGCGTGAATTTACGGAAAATGACTATTCCGGAATTACGAACATTGGCCAAAGAACACGATGTGACTGTTCCCAGTAATTTGACCAAACGTGAAATCATTAACATTTTGATGAAAAGTGACACGCGTGCTGATAAGCATGCTGACAAATTTAGTAACATGCAGTCTGGTGGTGGTTTGGTCGACGGCAATGTTAAGTTATTAGCTTTGATCAAGCTAGATGAATTAGCTGTTCGTCATCAGCTTATTGAGCCAGGTCGGCAATTACCAGGTCATTGTCAACAAGCAGTGAGAGACAACTTCGAGCGTGCTGAACATGAAGCGCAGCAGATTTTAACGAATCAATCGGGTGGCGCAGTTTCACCAGTAGTGATTGGAGCAATAGCGCTAGGCTCTTTGACACTCGTGGCGATAGTCATTTATATTTATCGGAGATTAAGAGGCCGAACAACTGCGCAACCGATTCCGATGGCATCTGCATCAACACCCACAGTTACGCCACGATCAGACGTAAGTACACAACAATCGACTCCAAGATTCAATCCCCATAGAGATTTACCGAAAAGTGTTGCTTGGAGTCCCGATGATACTCTTGCATCAATTAAAACAAAATTAACTAAATGGCCTTGGATTGCGTACGCTCATTGGCCCGATGAACTTGCCAAAACACAATTTCAAAAAAACATGGGCGTCGATTGGATAGGAGATGAACCCATGTTGGTCATTAGCTACACCAGGTCCGAAGATGACCTCACACACCGACATAAATTAATTTTCCCACCGAGACCTGATCTTAGAAGAGATGGATATTATATATACTTAGATACACAGACTCCTTACATTAGCAATACTCTTTCAGACTTATTAACCGACAGAAACTTGATTTCCAGACCAAAACCACCACCGGGTGTTATTGAAGAGCCCCCTTATAGAGAATCTCCCATCTCATTAAGCAGAGTGGTATATAGTAGATTACCTGATGTTAAAGAACCACGCCCATCTCCATTCCCACCTGAATTAAACTTTAGTTACCCCCAAAACCCCAAGCTAAAAATTTAAATATTTTTCCATCACCTTCGGATTCTTGGCCGTTTCAAGTGGTAATTCGAAGCGAATTTGATAAAGCGCCGTAGTTGGTAAATCTTTAAGTAATTTTAAATGATCGGTTTGATCATCGGGCTCTACCACAATTTCAAAAAATAGTTTAACTTCTGCATTTTGAAATTGAAACTTATGAATTTTGGTTTTAGTTTGGACCGTTTTTGGCGGTACCGAATCAACTTGACTAGGTAATTGTCGTATCTTCAACAATTGTAAATCAAACTCGGATTCCAAAATTATCGAAGATAATTTGATCACTAATTGATCAAGCACCCAGCGACGATAAACTCGGCTGCGAACTTGCCGATCACAGACCCAAATTAAATCAGCTTGTTGATAATAATAGTAAAGACTATGGTTTTTCTTGTCCCAAGTAAATTTGCTATAATGTTGATACAGTCGCCGAAAATCGGCCGGACTTAATGATTGTTTAAAAATCCCGGCTTGGAAATTAGTTGAATCGACAGCGGCTAAGCTTCGCCCAAGTAAAATTTGATAAGTAATATCCGAACTGGGTTCGGGATTCTTAAAAAAGTTTTCCATGTTAAAACTTTTTTATTGTAGTCATAAATTATCACGCATCATTTTTGGCCAAAAGTCAGCTTTTTGGTATAGTAAATCGAAGATTTACTATAACACTAGCAAAGCTACGTGGTCAAGCTTTTTGCAAAAAGCTTAAAAAGTTCTCTATACTAAAGCTATAGGTCATAAAATATATAAATGAGTTGCCCTCAAGTTTCTCGTTATCCTGTTCCTAACTTCGTGCCACAACCGGCTCAATGGAATCAATTAAATAATCTGCGTCAAGATCCTTGCGCACGTCAAGTCGATGAGACTCAAAGTCAATTACCTAGTAGTTATTTCACTAATAACTTTTTCCGACCCTGTGAAACCAGCTCCGAATATGCGGCTAGAATGACTGAGCCCCTTCATCAATATAAGGTTTATGCGCCCGATCAATGCCATATTCCGGTTGATTCCCAATTCAAATATGCTCCACTGACAAATCAAGGTGAGATCTACCAACTTTTTACTCGTCCGTATTTGGCCGTTCCGTACATGGGTGCTGGTCAGAATAGCGGTTGCCACCGCGATCTAGAATCTCGACTGATTTACAGCGAAAATACCACTACGTATAAGGCGTGCGAACCGGTCTCGGAAGTCACAATTGATCGATTTCAGTGCTTGCCGGATTATGGTAATCCGCAGCGAGTAATCCACACCATTGAACCGTGGGTTCGTGGAGGGACGAATACACGCGATTATGTGCGCCGGGTTAATTATGATCGATTTTGCACCAATCTGGGCAATAAGCGCATCGTCAATAAAGTTTAGAACTTTTGCAAAAGTTCGATCAAAAGCTAACTTTTGGCTAATTTTAGCCAATTTGAATTTTTGGCCTGTTTTGGCTAGGACTCAGCTTTTTGGGTATAGTAAATCTTCGATTTATAGTAAATTTTCAATTTATAGTAAATCTTCGATTTATAGTAAATTTTCAATTTATAGTAAATTTTCAATTTCTATAACACTAGCAGCGCTACGTGGTCTACTAACACTAGCAAAGCTACGTGGTCTACTAACACTAGCAAAGCTACGTGGTCTACTAACACTAGCAGAGCTACGTGGTCAAGCTTTTTCGCAAAAAGTTCAAAATTGATTTTAAAATTTTTGGTTTATTTTTAAACCAATAATTGAAAAAATGACGTTATTGTATGTCGGGGCTTTTAACGACCCCGTGCCATTGGTTTTATTTCCGGACATTGATACATTTGTTTATGTTGATCAGGCGCCAAGCGATCAATTAGATCATTGGGGTCAGGATTGTATCGGTGCCTTCGAATCCCAAAATTTAAATGTCTTCGTAAGTTTTATTTTAAATAATTTACGAAATACCGGTCATCGTTTAGGTGAGATTCGAATTGATAATAGTCAGAATTATTTAAAAATCAAATTAATTAAAGATGCTAGAGTTAAGACCGTGCATTATTTTTATAATACTGTCTTTCCGGAAGTGTGCCCAGATCTATTACAATCCTTTTTGAGCCAAATCACTCATTGGTATATTTGCGGATATACACCAGAGTTTGAATTTCAACAAGGTCAATTTGGATTTAATTTGTTTCAATCTGAAACACTACCAGCTAAAAGAAAAAATTATTGGAGTCCATTGAGTCAATTAATAAATATTACCGCCTCGGATAATTGTAGTAGGGATTTGCCAAAATTTGGCACCACGATTAAAATTAAAACCCTTGATGAAAATGACATCATTGATCCCATAAAAGACCTTTATATCGAACATGCCACCGATGCTGATCAATTACCATCAGCTATTGTTGAAATTATGAAACACGTTCCGACTCGATTTAGTCCTAGATTTCCGACTTGGTTTCGTTTACCGATCGATCTATGTGTTGTAAAAGCGTAGATTTTGTCAATAACCCAAAGGCGAACTTTTCTTAAGTTCATTGGTCAAAAGAAATTTTTGTAAAAAGTCGATCCAAAATTATCAAGGATAATTTTAATTTAACGAAGTTAAAAGCTAAATTCTAGCCAAAATTAGCCAAAAGTCAGCTTTTTGTAAAAAGCTTTTTTGAGAAATGTTTGAATACCGATATTTATTGGTAATTGGCACATATCCTCAATGGTTGCCCATTTTGTTTCTATCACTTCAAAAGAATCTAGGGTATTTAGCTCTACTTTATTGGGTGCGTCAAATACGTAATATTTGCCATGTGCTAATCTAACGCATTGAAGCGGCTTATTTAATAAACACTGCGCGATCCCGGATTCCTCTTCTATTTCTCTTTTGGCACATTCTAATGGTAATTCGCCCGGTTTTGAATGACCTTTGGGAAATGACCATTTACCCGAGGCTCGGCCTTGAACAATCACATATTCGTATGTGTCATTTGATTTCACTCGAATGATACCTCCAAAATGTTTTGCTTTGAATTTGGAAGGCTTTAATTCGAGCACCGGAAGATCAAAAAAAGCTATTTCTGCCACGGCTGCTTCAGCATCACGTTTTCTAGTTCGCAATGGACCGTGATAATACCGATTATAAACATGAACAATGGCCGAAAACCAATGGCGGTTATTGTTAATTAATTCATTGACTTGATATTGTGGTAATGAGTGATTATATTTTTGACACCATTCTTGAAGTTGACATTTATAATTATGATGGCTCATTAGGCTGATGTTAATAATGAAAACTGAAGAATCATTTTTAAGCTTTTTTGCAAAAAAGCTTGACCACGTGGCTCCGCTAGTGTTATAGAAATTGAAAATTTACTATACCAAAAAAGCTGACTTTTGGCTACTTTTGGCTAGGACTCTGCTTTTTTGGTATAGTAAATCTGCGATTTCTATAACACTAGCAGAGCTACGTGGTCAAGCTTTTTTGCAAAAAAGCTTAAAAAGTTCTTTTCTATGTAAAGTTAAAGATGAGTTTCACTCGTACTATATCAGATCCATGTGAATACCAGACTCGATTAGCCGACAGTAATAGCGTTTTGACCTATAATCTGGACCCTAATCGATTTTATAATTGCAATGAATGTCGAATCAAACAAGGCATTGTGGGTGGTAATAATGTTAGTTTATCTGGGTGTAATTTGGTCGATGTTGAAAGCGAACTCCGCAATCAAACCCGAATCAACTCTAACTGTCCCCAATATAAATATTTACCGACTTGTCGAGGTAAGCATTGTGGTCGGTTAACTGGATTACCGTGTGGTGGACAAGGCTGCCTGGCCAGTGATCAAAATATGACCCATTTACAGACTTGTGATTTAGTTCACTATCAGCCTCGAATTCAAACCGTGGGTTATAAATTGGACTTTCCGACTTGTGCCACTCAGAACCCGGCATCGGTTTCTTACCAGCCAAAGAACGCTTAAGCTTTAGTTTTTGTCGTCTTCACCACACTTTTGTCGCCTTCATTGATAATTTTTTGTCTAATAGCATTTAAGACTGCGTACGCTATTTCATAATTGCGCTTTGCTGTTTGAAAAAAATACTTACTCATCGGTCTGTCCACCTGGTCAAAGATAACATAATATGATAAGTCTAACAAATCGTCCTCGAACAGATCCTCGTCAAGAAATATAAGTCGACTAAGTATTGATTCGTATGGTGTTAGTCGATATTCATCAGAATCATCCAAATCATCATATGTGGCGTCTTGTCCTCTGGTATCAAAATTGAATCGTTCTCCAATAATTGTTGCAAATTTTACATGGTTGTGCGCAAATGAAATTGGATTCATACTGATATCCAAAAGACATTCGGTTTAAGTCATTAAAAAATTTATTATTGTATCAATATTTTCGTCATTACCCTCAATTTCATTATTGTTGAGATCAACATAGAGTAGATGATCATCAGTTACCTCATTTAGTCCTTTACAATTTCGTAAACCAGCGCCCTCGACAGACACCACCTTGATGGCGGGATTCTTTTGCACGTTTCTCATTAGATCCGGAAAGTTTTTATCATCTATTTCTTTAGACCAAATCCACCGACTATATAATTTACCAGTAATTATGTGTGCATTTTTGTCATTGATGGCCTCCAATATTGGTTCTTTTCGAATGATCGTTGGTGGTCGACTAAGTATCTTTTCTTTGAAAAACATCTTACCTGCGCTTTCTAACTGTTTCAGTCTACTATCTAATTCTTTTGATGCAATTCTTAACCGTTTAATATCAGCTTGAGACATTGTTTCAAACATTTTTACAAGAGCCGGTTCAGGTAAATCAGCAATTGGATGCCTACCACCGCCACGAATAGTTAACCACGGATGATATAATAAAACTTGAATGATCTGATCTCGAGACATATGATTTGTTTTCAAATCATATTCTCGAGCCAATTGCTGTAAATATTTTGTCTTTAATTGATTCAAAGTTTTTTTAACAACAATGAACCTAACCATGGTTTATATTTTTAAACAATATATTTTCAATGTAGCTGCAAATATATTGTTTATAACAAGATCTATATATCAGTCTGGTTGACAGTTCATGATGCCCTCCCGATAGTAATAAATTAAGGTCATGCGCACGGCATCATCCGATTCCGGTATAAATTTAGTATTAGCGTGAAATTGGTGAGGATCCTTAATTAATAGATCGCCTTGACGAAGATTGACTGCAATACCATATTGTGGATAACCTAAATACGCCCCTAACCATGTGCCCTGTTCCGCCACCATCAAAGCACTATAACCATTACGCAAATCGCCTGCGTCTTGGTGAAGTGCAGTTCGCCAATTTAAATTAACGGTAATAGTGGTAAATATAGTTCCGTCGATACAATAATCGGGGGTTTTTTGACAATACTCTGATTGATATTTATATCCGGCCGGATAAATGCTTTTATATAATTTGTCAACCTGCCGAATTAGGGGCATTACGGCTTGCCATTTTTCAATTTCATTTTTACTAAAAGCCGTTAAACGACACGGTAATTTGTTCTGTCGTAAAACTTCAGATTTATCATGTAATGTCGGTTTATCAAAAAAGCCTGCAATCATACTATGAACTTTATTAGCGACATAGTAATCACTAATCGTGCCATTTTTATAAACCACACGCGATTTATAATTATCAGGACTGACTGCTTCTTTGATGTTCTTAGATAAAGTGCTTAAATCTATTTTGCCTGCAGCTTTGCCGCGAATCGATGAGGTTTTTGACAAATAGTCCTTAAAAGAAGCGATTGGCAGTTCAGCCAATTCTTTAGCAATTATACCTTTTCGAAATTTCAAAAGCAGCTTTTGGGTGCCGTCTGGCATTTTAATCCAAACATCGGCACTTTCATTAATGATTTGCGAATAAGCTTCTTCATCAAAGAATAAACCCTCTTTCTTTTTAATTTCTTGATCGGTCAAAATCGGAGAGACTACAATGGTTTTAATTTTGAGGGGTGGAATCTTAACAGACAACTTGCGAGAGTCTTTTTTCATTTATAATCTTAGTGATACATTTTTTCAACATCGGAACCTTCATTTTTAGTCGAGATACAAATTTAAACAATCTTTTTGGGTAATTGGAATGGTTGGGCGACCGGAATAACTGTTACTGGGACTTTGGTTAAAGTTACTACTGGGATTACATCAGAAATCGTCACTGGAACTTCCGTTAAAGTCGCCATCGGAACTTCGGCTACAGTCGCCGCTGGGACTTCCGTTGAAGTCCCTCGTGCCAACATCATTCGATCTCGGCGTGGGTTGTGTTGACTAGCGTACCAATTGCCATTCGGGGCTGGGAAAATATAATATTTATTGTCTGTGAAATGACCTTGTTCATATTGGGGGTAATGAATGCAAATAATAGCATCGACGGATTGTTCGGGTGAACCCACTAATATTTGAACTTCATAGTTAGCATAGGGATTAACTTTAGCCTTTAATAATTCCTTTTCACGTGGCTCATGATAAGCCACTTGAACTCTCTCAACTGTCTTCGAATCGGCAAAAAAAGCCTGACTAGCTGTTTCTCTTAATTTACGTTCATTGCTTAAATCAGAAAGTTTAGTCTTAGCCGGATACAGTTCATCGAGAGGAACTGATTTGTCCTTTGGACAAACCCGTAGGGGATCCGGAGTATATTTAATAGTTTTTTTAGTGTATTTCATAACTTCATAAGTTAGGTTATTAATGGTCATAAAATTAACGGCTGCTTCTTGGGTTTGAAATTCGACTAATTCGGTACAATCAGCGAATTTAGGATTAACATTGGGGCGAGTCAGTTTATCGCCATTAGTGCCTTTGAATGCAGTGGTCCGTAGCTTATCTTTAACACTCAATGCTTTATTAAAAGGGGTTGTTCTACACATTTCCATAATTTGTTGATTGCGTAAAAAAGCATCACGTGTGCGATTGTAATCTCGATTGGACATAATCAAGACTGCGGCTGGCACGTCAGCCGCACAAATACTATTACATCTGACTTTTTGAATCACACCCTCGTCATGTGGTGAATCACCATGAACAATCATTTGATGACTCAACACTGGTAAGATTTTCAATTTTCGCTCATCCGTAGGTTTGAAGGTTAATCCTTGATCCATGCTGTGACGCCCGATTACCACAATTGGTTTGTCGTCACTCGTTCGATTCAAAAAATCGGCCAATATCTCATCACTGTCTTGATTCATAACAAAAATTTGAAATTGACCTGGAGATTTTTTCGAATCCGGCGAAGCTAAAGCTTCTGGAAAGTTTTGATGAATGTATTCGGCGAGGTCTTTCTGTTCATCATTTAAAGCCGGACCCGTAATGGCTAATTGTTTTTGAAACGGCCAAGGCACATCACGATAATTGTTAAGCATCTGAATAAAAGCTTGTTTCTGGTCATCTGACCACTTAGCGAAACTAATAGGAAACTGAATAATCGGTTGATGTTGGTGAGCCTTGCGACGCTCACCAGTTTCATTCAAAAAACACAATGCAATTAGATTGCGTTCAATATAGAAAGGGACATCGGGGCGCACTTCCTTGACGGCATTAAATTTGTGATTGATTTCGTCATGGAAAAAAATGGCGTGTGGGGTAGCGGTGATACCCACCGTCACGGTCGCTAAATCAAGTAGCTTATTGAACTTGCGAATAATCGGCGTTTGATCAACGCGTGGATCAGTGATCATGGAGTGGGTTTCATCGACAATCAAGGCAACATAACTATTGGTGGTTTCTTTAATTCTAGTCACCAATAGAATCAATTGATCCATACGCGTAGAATTAGCAATAATGCGCGGCACATAACAACATAGTCGAGACGATAAATTGGGTGTGGCCCGACCGCGTAAATTATCTTTGATATATTGGCCTGGATCAATGGGTCTGATTTTGACAATCTCAGAAATAGCTTTACGATCATTCTCAAATTGTGGTGCTCGCTTAATTGCGTAATCTAAGGCCGCGGGTAAAAGTTTTTCATTAAAATCTTCGAGGCGTTTATCAAATTGTTTTAGATTTTCGTTCAATTTATCGGTGATGAACACTGGATTGAGACCATAAATAAATCTTTCAACCCACATGATAATAAGTGCCGCAATGGTTTTACCATATTGTGGTTCGGCTGAGAAAGCTATCGTATTTCGGTAGTTTTTGAGAGATTCTTTATCAAATTCATTAAAGTTAAATTGGTTATATAACCAATCGGCCATTGGCATTAAAATCAAATTATAAAATTCTGAGCTGTAATCAGGACGATGATGATGATCATACTGCCGTTTATGTTTAGCTAAAAACGCATGGGCTTCTTCCGAAATCTCTTTGGAAGCTAGACATTGGTGTTTCTTACAGTAACCATCCGGGGTGTTGGCATTATAACGACACTTATTGCCGTTTTTGAAATAGCCTTTACACTTTAAAGACATTCCCGGGTTGGTTAAAAATAAAAAAAATTGTATCAATTTTGAACTTTTTTGCAAAAAAGTTCGATCAAAAAAGCTGAATTCTAGCCAATATTAATTTTGTTCTCAATTTCAAGTGTTTCACACCTGAAACTAAATTAAAATTGAACCGAAGATGAAACTCAAAACCCCCGTTGTTAAACTAAAGACCATTATCGAAACTACTCAAGCTAAATCCGATTTCGGGCCCCTGAAATTTCGAATCCGACCGAATACCACCGATAGTAAAGTGATAGATGAAGTCATTAATAGGAATACCTATAGTAAACCCAAAATTGGGTTTCTAATTAAACCCGGACAAACTTGGTTGGACTTGGGCGGCAATATCGGAACGTTTGCTGTTTTGGCTCTGGTTTTAGGTGCCGATAAAGTTATCTGTTACGAACCAGAAATCGATAATTTCAATTTGTTAAAGACTAATTTGGACTTAAATTCAAAAATTATCGAAGATAATTTTATTTTTAGCGAAGCTAAAAATTTAAATAAATTACCTGGATGTCGTTATGTGGTTTATAATCAAGCAGTGGGCACTACGGTTGGGCAACAAGAGCTGTATTTGTGTCAGGGAACCTATAACAAATATCGACACTCCTTGATTAAACGGCGTGGTCGAAAGACTGTACCGGTGGAGGTTATTACATTGAGCCAAGTTCGCGCGATTCATCCAGAAATCAATGCTATCAAAATAGATATTGAAGGCGCCGAAATTGCTATTTTAGAAGCTTATGATGATTGGACTGGGATTGATCAATTAGTATTTGAGTATAGTTTCGATGTTGATTCATCGATTCCGCGATTTATGGCCATTATTCATAAATTGGAAAAGGCTTTTCCGATAGTGCATTATTTGAAAGTAAATCCTGATGAATTGCATTATAAACACTTCCCGGCAGCCACTATGGTTTATTGTCTAAAGAAATGAACTTTTTACAAAAAGTTCGACCACGTAGCTTTGCTAGTGTTATAGAAATCGAAGATTTACTATACCAAAAAGCTGAAGCCTAACAAAAATGAAAAAAATCATGAATTTGATTTTTTCCCGTACACCTGTTCATGGATTTTTGTCGCCACCGATCAACTGGCTTTAATTTAAAGCCAGTTGATCGGTAAAATTTCATAATTTTATGTTTTTACGTTTGGTTAAGATTCAGCTTTTGGATTAATCTTTTTGTAAAACGTTGCTATGGACCACACATTCTGTATAGATTTAATAATTTATGGCCCTTTGTAATTTGCTAGCAAATTGTAAACTGAAAATTGCAATTTGCTAGCAATTTTTAAAATAATATTATTTATTACGCAAGAATTGAGAAAAATAGCTTTCATAAAACTTGAAATCTGCTAGAAAATTATACATTATATAATTTGCTAGCAGATTTCACAT
>Ga0209342_10005655_pt1 | contig 12754 bp, 8 predicted proteins | sample RifCSP16_2_FD_184023 | JGI IMG/M metagenome (GOLD analysis project Ga0209342, IMG submission 184023) | Soil microbial communities from Rifle, Colorado - Rifle CSP2_sed 16_2 (SPAdes) (version 2) | ecosystem: Environmental > Terrestrial > Deep subsurface > Rock core/Sediment | place: Rifle... | reverse complement strand
CCGCCGCGAGGGCGCCCGCCTGCACGACAAGCTGGGCGAGATCCTCGCGAGCCGCCTGGACGATCCCGCTGCGGCGGTGCGCGCGTATCAGGCGGTGCTCGACGCCGACCCGCGGAACAAGAAGGCGCTCGAGGCGCTCCGCGATCTGTACGCCAAGCAGGGCGATCTGGACGGGCTCGCCTCGATCTACCGCCGGCTCGTCCCGCTGCAAGAGGACGCCGCGGGGGTGAAGGCGATCCGCATGAAGCTCGCCGAGGTGCTGCTCCAGGCGGGCAAGAAGGGCGAGGCGGTCGAGCAGGGCCGCCGCGCGTTCGAGCTCGAGCCGCACGCGGAGCCAGAGCTGGCGCGGCTCGCCGCCATCTTCGAGGGCGCGGGCGCTCCCCAGGATCGCGTGAAGGCGATCGAGGCGCGCGCCGTCCTCCTGGGCCAGGCCGGGCGCCTCGAGGAGGCCATCGAGGCGTGGACGGCGGCGGCCGACGGCTGGGAGAAGCCGCTCGGCAAGCTCGACGCGACCGCGGCGGCGCTGGAGAAGGTGCTCGAGATCAGGCCCTCTCACCGCGACGCCTGGACGCGCCTGCGCGATCTCTACTCGCGCTCCGGACGCTGGCGCGACTTCGTCCGGGTCTCCGACGTCTTCACGCCTCACCTCGGCGATCGGGCCGAGCGCGTGGCGGTGCTGAAGGAGGTGGCCGACGCCCACGAGCGCCGCCTCGGGCAGAAGGAGATGGCCTTCATCATCTCCTGCCGGACCTTCGCCGAGGACCCGACGGACGCGGTGGTGGCGGCGTCGGTGCAGCGGCTCGCAGGCGAGACGGAGGCCTGGGACGAGCTCGCCGCCGTCTACGAGCAGGTGGCGGAGGACGCCAAGGGCCTGCAGAAGGCGCGGCTCCTGATCGAGCTGGGGCGCATCCGCGACCGGCGCGCCGACGACGCCGATGGCGCGGAGGCCGCCTTCCGGCGCGCGCTCGAGGTCGATCCCGCGAGCCCGGAGGCGCTCGACGCCCTCACCGATCTCTTCACGCGGCGCGGGAGGGTGCGCGATCTCGTCATCGTCCTCGAGCAGAAGCTCGAGGCCGCGGCGGGCCTGGAGGAGAAGAAGGCGACCCTGCGGGAGATGGCCCGCCTCTATGACACCCAGCTCAAGGACCCGGACGAGGCGATCGCGGCGCTGAAGCGCGTGCTCGAGCTCGACGGTGCCGACGCGGCCGCGCTCGAGCTCTTGGCCGGGCTCTACCGGCGCCAGGCGAGCTGGGGCGACCTCGCCGGCATCCTCGCGCGGGCGCGTGATCTGACGACGGAGGACGACAGGCGGATCGCCTACCAGCTTCAGATCGCCGCCCTCCACGAGGGCGAGCTCGCCGACGACGAGTCGGCGGTGGAGGCCTACCGGGCGGTGCTCGGCCTCGACGACCGGAACTCCGAGGCGCTGGCCGGCCTGGAGCGCCTCTACACCAAGCTCGACCGCTTCGCCGAGCTGAACAGGGTCTACGAGAAGGAGGCGGAGATCGCGACCGACCCGCGGGAGCGGGTCCGCATCCTCGGCAAGAGCGCCTCCATCTGGGAGGAGAAGCTCGGCAACCTCCACCAGGCGATCGAGTGCAACGAGGCGGTGCTCGCCATCGACGGCTCGAACCTGCCCGCGCTGAAAAAACTGGAGACGCTCTACCGCAGCGAGGCGCACTGGGAGAAGCTCATCGAGGTCCTCCAGCGACACGCCTCGCTGACGCAGGACAGGCGCGAGCTCGTGGCGCTCGAGGTCCAGATCGGCGACGTATGGTGGAAGGAGCTCAGCCGCCTGGACCGCGCGGAGGAGGTGTACGGCCACGCGCTCCAGGTCGACCCCGACTCGCGCGAGGTCATCTCGTCGCTGGCGCGCCTCCACGAGCGCAGCGGCAACTGGAACCTGGCGCTGGAGATGCTGCAGCGCGAGGCGAAGGTCGCGAGCGACGCGGTGGAGATCCAGTCGCGCATCGGCCGCATCCAGGAGGAGATGCTGGGAGACCGCGGGGCGGCCAAGGCCGCGTACGCGCGCGCCCTCGACGCCGATCCGGGCCACCTGCCCTCCCTCCGGGCGCTGCGCGGGATCGCCGACGCGGAGCGCGACCGGGACGCCTATCTGAAGCTGCTCGTCGCCGAGTCGCGCTACGCCGAGGACGAGGCCACCAAGGCGAGGCTCCTCGACGAGGCCGGCCGCATTCACCAGGAGGAGAAGGACGACCCCGATTCCGCCGTCCGCCTCTACGAGGAGGCGCTGAAGAGGGTCCCCGACCACCTCCCCGCGGCGCGGCCGCTCGCCGACCTCTACGTGGCCCGCACCGACTGGCGGCGCGCCGAGGCCGTGCTCGACGTCATCGTGCGGCGGCTGGCGCAGGACGGCGAGGCGAAGGAGCTGTGCCGCCAGTCCTATCGGCTCGGGTACGTGGCGGAGAAGCTCGGCAACAAGGAGAAGGCGCTCGCGTGCTATCGCCGGGCGTACGAGCTCGACGCGACCTACCTCCCGGCGCTGGAGGGCCTGGGGCACCTGCTCGTCCAGGGCGGCGGCTGGGACGAGGCCCTGCGCATCTTCCAGGCCATCCTCATCCACCACCGCGACGGGCTCACCGATCTCGAGGTGGTCGAGACGTACTGGCAGATCGGGGAGATCCAGGCCAAGCTCGGCCAGAGCGACCGGGCTGCCAAGAGCTACGAGAAGGCCCTGGAGATCGACTCCGGCCACGAGCCCTCGCGCCGCGCGCTGGTGGGCGTGCGCGAGGGGATGGGGGACTACGAGTCCGCGGTCGAGCACAGGCAGAGGCTGCTCGGGACGCTCGAGGGCGCGGAGAAGGTCCGCATGTTGCTCGAGCTGGGCTCGATCTGCCGCGATCGGCTACAGGATCCGTACCAGGCGATCGACGCGTTCATCAGCGCGTCGCGGACGGACCCGGGCAACGTCGAGGCCGCCGAGGCGCTCCTCGGGCTCTACCGCGACACGCGGCAGCACCAGAAGGCGGCGGACGCGCTGGCGCGCCTGCTCGAGCAGCCGGCGGTCCGGTCCGACCCGCCGCGCGCGGCGCGCCTGCACCACGCGCTGGCGACGACCCTGCGCGACGACCTCCACGACGACGACGGCGCCGCGCGCGCTCTCGACGCCGCGCTCGACGCCGATCCCAAGATGGTGCAGGCGTTCGCGGAGCTGGAGACGCTCCTCACTGCCCGCAAGCGCTGGCGCGACCTGGAGGGTGCGTACGTCCGGATGATCCAGCGGCTGCCCAAGGGGCCGGAGGCGGCGGCGGGGCGCATCGCGCTCTGGAAGACCCTGGGCGAGCTCTACCGGCGCGTGCTGAACGACGTCGAGGGCGCGCGCATGGCCTTCGAGGTGGCGGCCAAGGCCGACCCGGGCGACGTGGTCGCGCTGGAGGCGCACGCGGAGCTGGCCGCGAAGTGCCGCGGCCGGGAGCCCGAGGCGATCGAGGCGTACCGGAGGCTCCTCAAGATCGGGAACGCGCCGCAGCCGGCGGTGTCGGCGCTGATCGGGCTTCAGGCGGAGCTGAAGCGCTACGACGAGGCCTACGCGGCGGCGCAGACGCTCGCCTTCATCCTGGGGGGTGGCACGACCGAGGAGGGCCAGGTGGTCGCCCGCCTGCGGCGCTTCGCCCGCGACACCGCGAGCGGACAGCTCGACGACGCGCTGTGGACGGAGAAGCTCCTGCACGAGCGCGCGAGGGGTCCGCTCGTCGCCATCCTCTCGCTCCTCGTGCGCGACGCGTCGGAGGTCTTCATCCAGTCGCCGAAGGACCTCGGGCTCAATCCCAAGAAGGACGAGATCGACGTCGCGGGGTCGATGCTCTTCTTCGCCAACATGTACAAGTACGTGGCGCGCACGCTGGGGCTCACCGTCCCGCGGCTCTTCCGGTCGGCCGAGGCGGGTTCCCGCCTGCAGCTCCTGCCGCTTCAGCCGTGGGCGCTCCTGGCGAGCGAGGAGCTCTTCAAGGAGCGGCCGAAGAAGGAGCTCTGGTTCACCATCGGGAAGAGCATGGCCTTCCTTCGCCCGGAGCTCACGCTGGCGCGGCTCATGCCCCACGACCAGCTCAATGCGGTCTTCCAGGCCGCGGCCAGCCTGGGCACCTCGCGCTACGTGGTCACCGCCGACCTGCACCTCGTCGAGAGGCTGAAGCGGCGGCTGGAGAAGGTGCTGCCCGAGGAGACGCGCACCCAGAAGCTGAAGCTGCTCGCCCGGGCCTACTGCGACGTGCAGCAACCCGGGGACGTGCGGGCCTACATGGACGCCGCGGAGCTCACCTCCAACAGGGTGGGCGCCGTGCTCGCGGGCGATCTCGACGTGGTGAGGAGGATGGTCGTCACCGAGCGGGCGGCCGTCTCGAAGCTGAAGGAGGAGGCTCGGCTGCGAGACCTGGTCCTGTTCTGCACATCGGAGGACCATGCCGCACTCAGGCAGCACCTGGGGTTGTCGGTGGTCGTTCCGACCTGACACCGCGCCTCGCGCGGTGCGGTCATTTGAGGTACGAAAGCGATGAAATTCTCCTGCGACAAGTGCAGCGCGCAGTACATGATCTCGGACGACAAGGTTGGTCCGAACGGGGTCAGGGTCCGCTGCAAGAGATGCGGGAACATCGTCTCCGTCAAGCGCGCGCCGCTCGTCGCGCCCGAGATCGAGCCCGCACCTGACGTGCTGGCGCCGAGCGATCTCGAGCCGGTGGGCGAGCAGAGCGCGGCGGGCGAGACCTCGGGCGAGACATCGCTCGAGAGGGAGCTCGGACAGGCCTTCGACCACGCCTTTGGCGAGACGACGTCCGCTCCCGTCCCCGAAGCCGAGCTCGAGCCCGAGCCGGCGCCCGAGGTCGAGCAGCGCGAGGACCCGCTGGCCTCGGTCATCGCGCTCCCGCCGCCGGCGGAGGAGGCGCCGCAGAGCGCAGACGTCGTGTCCGCGGAGGCCATCGAGGAGTGGTACGTCGCCATCGACGACAACCAGGTCGGCCCGCTGCAGGCGACGCTCGTGAAGGCCCGCTGGGAGGCGGGCGAGATCGGTCCTGACACGCTCGCGTGGCGCCCTGGCATGGGCGACTGGATGCCGCTCTCGTCGATCCCGGAGATGGCCCGGTACCTGGCGCCGGTGCTGCGGGAAGCCCCCGCGGCGGCGGCCGCAGCGCCGGAGGCAGGCGTCGAGGAGCGGGCGGCTGCCGCTCCCTCGGCCAGCGTGCAGGCCGCCGCGCTCGGAGCCACTTCGGCCATGAACGGCGCGGTCTCCGACGGCGCGGAGGACCTCTTCAGGCCCGCGGCGGGGAGCGCGCTCGCCGCGCTCGCCAGCGAGGAGATCTCCTCGTTCGCGAGGCCGGAGCCGAAGATGGTCTCCGCGGCCACCGCGGGCGCGGGCGGTTCACTCGCCGGCTCGCTCGTCGACCGGATGGGGCTCCCCGACGGCGGCGTCGATCCCACGAACATCGTGCCGCTGCCCATCAAGGGGCTCGAGACGACCGGCGAATCGGAGATCAGATCCAAGCCGTCGGCTGCCGCGCAAAGAGCGAAGCGCGGGAAGGCGAAGTCGTCCAGGCTCGTCGTGCTCGCGGTGGCGGGCGCGCTCGTGCTCCTCGTCGCCGGCGGGATCGCGATCGCCCTCTCGTGGACGCGCGTGCAGCCTGGGGGCGAGCAGCACGCCACGGCGCCGGTGGTGCGGTCCGCCGAGCGTCCGCAGTCTCCACAAGTTGTGAATGACGGTGCCAAGGTTGCGAGCTCGACGCCTGGCGCGACCCCGGCCGCCGGGACGCCCGCCGCGCTGGCGCCAGCTTCCCCCCCGAGCACCCCTGCGGCCGCCGCACCGGCTCCCTCCCTGCCCGCGGCGAGCGAGCCTCCCATGAGCCGCGCCGCGATCCGCCGCGAGCGCGCCGCGAAGGCAGCAGCGGAGGCCGCGGCGCGCCAGGCGCAACGCGGACAGCAGCGAGTCGCCCTCGCGCCTCCTCCGCGAGCCGAGCCGCAGGCCGAGCCAGTGGCCAAGAGGTCGTCGGATCCGCTGCTGGACGTGGGAGACGAGGACGTCGAGGCCGAGCTCGCCAGCAAGAAGAACAGGCGGAGCGTCTACGTCCCGCCCGCCATCGGCGGTGACCTGCCGCAGGGTGTCTCGGTCTCGCAGATCAACGAGGCGGTGAGGGGTCAGACCTCGGCGCTGCAGCGGTGTGTCGAGCAGCAGAGGGCAGCCGACCCGGACACCCGCGGCACCCTCAAGGTCCGCTGGACCATCGGTGGCGACGGGTCGGTGCGGGACGTCCGCGTGCTGTCCGAGGAGTTCGGCCAGCAGCCGATCTCCCCCTGCATCGGCGGTGTCGTGAGGAGCTTGCGTTTCCCGCGCTCGCGGACCACGGGCCAGGAAGTCGTCTTCCCGTTCAAGTTCTAGCGAGGGGCGCCTCGGCCAACCCGCCCGCTGCCGCGCGGCCTTGCGGCGCAGCCCCGCCTCGAGCGGCGCAACGCCGCGGAGCGGGCTCCCTGCTTGACCCGTCCCGCCGGGGCAGGTCAATCTGTGGGCCCACTTCCGGACGAGGGGGAGCCCAGCGTGGCGTTCGAGTTCGACAGGACGCGCGGCCCTCGCGCTCTACTCCTCGTGGAGGCGATGGGGCTCGCCGAGCTCGAGACCATCAGGCTCATCCTGCGCGGCTCGTCGGTCATCGACTGGCGCCGGCTCCGCTTCCGCAGCGCCGAGGAGGTCGACCAGTTCCTGGGGTTGAACCTGTTCGACCTGTCCGACCCGCGGGACGAGCGCCGCGTGCGAGCGGTGCTGGCGCAGGCCGTCGAGTACCTGCGCAAGGCCTTCGGGTACCGCGTGGCGGACGCCGTGGCGCAGCCCGCCGACGTGCGTGAGATCTTCCTGCTCGCGAGCGGAGCCGCCCAGCCCGCTAGGTACCGGCGCATCGCCTGCGTCGTCCTGAAGTGCATGAACGTCGTCCACCACCTCGAGGCGCGCGAGCTCCTCTTCCGGACGCCGATCCGTGAGGCCGACCTGGCGGAGCGCGTCGACCGGCGCATCATGGCCGAGGGGCGGCGGATGCAGCAGCTCGGGATGCCGGTGGTCGAGCTCGTCGGGAACATGAAGACGCGCGCCTCTCTCGTCACCAAGCTCCTCGCCAAGCGCGAGTCGCTCGCCGCACAGATCTTCGATCGGGTGCGCTACCGGATCGTGGTGGAGCGGCGCGATCAGATCCCGTCCGTCGTCCATCACCTCACGCAGACGCTGTTCCCGTTCAACTACGTCGTCCCAGGCCAGACGCAGAACACGCTGGTGCGCTTCCGCGAGCTCCTGGGGCGCCCCCCTGCCGCCGCGGCCATCATCCCGCAGCTCCAGGTGCCGCTCGACGTCGAGGTCGGGGATCGGAAGCCGCTGAACGAGTTCAGCGGGAAGGACTATCGGGTCCTGAACTTCGTCGTCGACCTCCCGGTGCGGATCGACGAGCTGCTCCCTGCCGAGGGCCCCCTGGAGGACGACCTGGGGAGGGTCGTCTTCTCGCTGGTCGAGTTCCAGATCATGGATGCTGCCACCGCCCGCCGAAATGAGCAGGGCGACTCGAGCCACGAGCGTTACAAGAGGCGGCAGAACAAGAACGTGCTGCGTAGACTCTCACGCGGACTGGTCGTTCCGAAGAAGAAGCAGGGTGACGAGAAGAAGCAGGGTGGCGGTCGCTCCTGAGAGGAGGCGCCGATGCGTGAGTCCACCAAGTACAGCCCGGCCGATCGCGGCGAGGTCGAGGTCGCGGGCCGTTGCCAGGTGTGCGGAGCGAGCGGGCGCGCGATCGCCCTGCCGTCGGCGCCGCCCCCGAACCAGTTCTGCGAGCGCTGCGCCATCGAGTACGCGCAGATGGTGGGCGGCCCCGAGGAGGACGAGCTGCCGCCGTAGTGGCGTGCCCGAATCCAACACCTGGGGCTAGAATGATGCTGTAAGTTCCACCGGGAGCCGCCATGGCCTTGCCCCAGGTATCCCCTCCCTTCTCGTTCACCGACTACCTCGCCTGGGAAGCGGCTCAGCCAGAGAAGCACGAGTACGTGAGGGGCCAGCGCGCAGGCGCTCGACGCGCGCCGCCGTCTCGCCGATCCGTCAGCGGAAGAGCATCCCCGGCAGCCACAGCGACAGGGGCGGCCAGTAGGTGACGAGGGCGAGGAAGCCCAGCATCACCAGGACCCAGGGCAAGACCACCCTGCTCAGCTCGGTGAGGCCCATCCGGGTGATCCCGCTCGCGACGTAGAGGTTGAGGCCGACCGGCGGGGTCAGCATGCCGACCTCCATGTTCACCGTCATGAGCACGCCCATGTGGACGGGATCGATGCGGAGCGCCTGCGACATGGGGAAGACGATGGGTGCGATGATGAGCATGATCGACGACGGCTCCATCAGGGAGCCGGCGACGAGCAGGAGGAGGTTGACCACGAGGAGGAACGCCGTCGGGCCGAGGTCCTGGCGCGTCATCCACTCCGCCATCCCCTGCGGGATGTTCTCGTGCGTGAGGAGGAAAGAGAAGAGGACGGCGTTGGTGATGATGTAGAGCAGCATCGCGCTCGTGTTGGCGGAGGCGAGCAGGACCCTCGGGACCTCCCTGAGCTTCAGGTCCTTGTAGATGAAGACCGAGACGACGAAGGCCCACACCGCGCTCACGGCGGCCGCCTCGGTGGGCGTGAACACGCCGGCGTAGATGCCGCCGATGACGATGACGATGAGCAATAGCCCCCAGATGCTCTCGCGGAAGGCGCGCCAGCGCTCGAGCCAGCTCGCCCTGGGCAGCCGCGGGTAGCCCCTGCGCCTGGCCACGATCCATGCCAGCAGGGTGAGGAGCGTCGCCAGCACGATCCCGGGGACGACACCGGCGACGAAGAGCTGGCCGATGGAGGCGTTCGTCGAGACGGCGTACATCACCATCACGATCGAGGGCGGGATGAGGATCCCGAGCGCGCCCGAGGTGGTGATGATCCCGGCGCCGAACTGCCTGGGGAAGCCCTGCTGCACCATGGCCGGGAGCACGATCGAGCCGATGGCGACGACGGTGGCCGGGCTCGAGCCGGAGACCGCGGCGAAGAGCGCGCAGGCGATGATGCCGCCCAGGCCGAGCCCGCCGTGCAGGTGGCCGAGGAAGGAGGTGCCGAAGCGGATCAGCCGCTTCGCGACTCCGCCATGGGTGAGGAAGTTGCCCGCCAGGATGAAGAACGGGATGGCCATGATCTCGAACTTCTCGATCCCTGTGAAGAGCTTCAGGGCCACCGACTCGAGCGGCACCTCGGTCATGGTGAAGAGGAAGGTGAGGACGGTGAGGCCGAGGGAGATCGAGATGGGCATGCCCGTCAGCATCAGGACGACGAGCAGGAAGAAGATGAGGAGGGCGGTCACGGCAGGCCCTCCACGCGGGCGGCGTCGTGGTGCGGCAGCTCACCCGTGCGCCAGAAGGAGGCGATCACCTGCAGGAAGCGGAAGCACATGAGGTAGGAGCCGAGCGGGACCGCCAGGTAGACGATCCAGACCGGCACCTCCAGATCGGGCGAGGTCGAGTCGGTGCGCGAGAGCTCCCAGACGAACTTCGCGCCCAAGGTCCCGACGACGCCCGTGAAGAGCGCGCCGCCGCACAGTCCGAGCGTGACGATCGTCCTTCGAAGGCGCGGCGGCAGCCTGTTCACGAGGAGGTCGACGCCCACGTGGACGCCGGTGCGCACGCCATAGGCGGCGCCGAACTTGGCCATCCAGACGAACATGTAGATGCACAGCTCCTGCGCCCAGCCGAGGTTGACGCCGAGGAGGTAGGGCTGCAGGGACGGGATGCCGCACGCGTAGCGGTGGGCGACGGCGGCGAAGGTCACCAGCGTCGCCGCGCCCATGAGGCAGAGGATGACGAGCTCCTCGAGATGGTCGAGGCCGCGGAGGAGGAGGGGTTGCTTCTTCACCGCTGCCATCACGTCTTGTTCGGGTCGAACCCGGTCGCCTCGTAGAAGTCCTCGAGGACCTGCTTCCCGAGCCGGCTCTCCATCTGCCTGTGCACCGGGAGGAGCGCCCTCTTGAGCGCGAGCCGCTCCTCCCTGGTGGGCGTGTAGATCTCGGTCCTGCCGGAGGCCCTCACCTTGGCCAGGTCCTCGTCGTTCTTCTCCTTGGCGATCCTGTTCGCGTACTCGGTCGCCTCCCTCATCGCCTGCTCGAGCTGGCCGCGGACGTCGGGCGGCAGGGCCTCCCAGAACTTCTTGTTCACGATGGTGGCGTAGCCGAGGTAACCGTGGTTGGTGAGCGAGAGGTGCTTCTGCACCTCGTGCATCTTCTGGGTGTAGAGGTTCGAGATCGGGTTCTCGGTGCCGTCCACGACGCCGGTCTGCAGCGCCTGGTAGACCTCGGAGAAGGCGAGGACCTGGGGGAGCGAGCCGAGCGCGCGCATCTGCGCGTCGAGCACCTTCGAGGACTGGATGCGCATCTTCAGGCCGCGGTAGTCCTCGACCCTGCGCAGCGGTCTGTTGGCGGAGAACGACTTGAACCCGTTGTCCCAGTAGGAGAGGCCGAGGATCCCCTTCGACCCGAGCCTGGCGAGCAGGCTCCTGCCTACCGTACCCCCGGTGACCTTTCGCAGCTCGGCGTAGTCGTTGAAGATGAAGGGGAGGTCGAAGGCCTCGAACTCCTTCACTCCCAGAGGGCCGAACTTGGAGAGCGACGGTGCCAGCATCTGCACCGCGCCGAGCTGGAGCGCCTCGATCTCCTCCTTGTCCTTGTAGAGCGTGGAGTTGGCGTAGACCTCCACCTTGACCCGACCCCTGGTGAGCGCCTCCGCACGTCTCTTGAAGAACTCGGCAGCGCGACCCTTGGGCGTGTCCACAGCCACGACGTGGCTGAACTTGATGGTGATGGGCTGCTGCGCCGCCGCGGTGCTGGCGAGGCCCACGGCCAGCGCGGCGCACAGGAATGGCAGTTTCATGCCTGCCTCCGTTGCCGGTAGTATCGACCCACATTAGCCCGCGCGCCCCGCGCGCTGGCAAGCGGCATCTCGTCCCAGTCGCGCCGAAGCTCCTCCGGCGTCATCGAGGGCGGCGCGACCGCGAGACGCAGCACGCCGTCCGACTGGTTCACCCTGCGGCGGCGGCGAAGCTCACCATGTCGATGCCGTCCGTCCACTGGTCGTAGTGGAGGAGACGGGCCCCGCGGCCGCTCGCGCGCATGGCCGCGAAGATGGGGGCGACGCCGCAAAGGCGCCTGCGGGCGTCGTCCGCGCTCCCGTCGCGGTGGAATCCGCTGGCGTCAGCCGTCGCCAGGAACGCGAGCGTGCGGCGATCCTCGACTCCGAGCGTCGCCAGCTCCTGGGCGGTGGGCGGGCACGGGTCGCCGTACATGGGCCCGACGTGCGCCAGGTCGGCGCCCGCGACGCAGCAGAACCTCCTCCCCGCCGTCGCGCGCGCGAGCGCCTCGAGGAAGCGCGACGTCGCCTTCGCCGGTTCCTTCAGGTGCGAGATGGAGGAGCAGAGCACCGGGACCGCCTTGAAGGGGCGATCTCCGAGCACCCACCGCAACCACACCATCTGGAACTCGCAGGAGTGCTCCGCCTTGTGCACGAGCTCGTCCCCGAAGACCTCCTCTTCGCCCAGCTCGCCCGTGACGGCGTCCACGACGGCGCGGTCGGTCGCGACTGGCCCGAGCGGGGTGTCGTAGTCCTGTCTCGTGAGGGTGAAGAGACGCGGAGGGGAAGCGTGGGCGGTGCCGAACACGAGGTAGAGGTCGGCCTCGCAGCCCTCGAGGGCGGCGTAGGCGTGCGCGTACGTGGCTCCACCGCGCCGGAAGTCGATGTGAGGCGCGACGAGGAGGCCTACGCCCCGTCCAGCGGAGCGCGGATCGCGAGCGCCGGGACCCTCCGGCGAGGCGTAGAAGGAGGCGAGCATCTCCCGGAGCTCGCCCTCGTCCGCCGGGTAGGCGCCGCCGGCACAGGCGGGCGGCCGCGGCCTGGCGCGGAACTCCGCCACCGCTGCAGCGCGGGCGGCGTCGTAAGCGGGACCGTGCACGAGCCCGGCAGCGAGCGCCTGCTCCGCGACACGCTCGACGTCGGCCAGGCGGACCGCCAGGCCAGCCAGCTCCAGGACGCGGTGCACCTCCCCCAGCGTGCGGCATCCGTCGAAGTGGGCCAGGACCCAGTACGCCGCGGGTGTGACGAGCGCCAGGCCATCCAGGGCGCCGTAGGGGTCGCGCAGCTCCACCGCCTTCGAGCCGTCCTCGAGATCGACGGTCTTGGGCTCGAGCGGGACCAGCCGCGGGCGTGGGGGAGGCGACATCTCCCAACTCTAATCCGTCGCGCCCGGCGGCAGCGCCTTCGGCGCATTCGCTCGCTTCGCGAGCGGGCCGCCGGCTTCGCCGCCGCCAGCGCCTTCGGCGCATTCGCTCGCTGGCGCGAGCGGGGCGGCGGCTTCGCCAACTTTGACATCGGGGGCTCCGCCCCCGATACCCCCGCGGTCGCGCTTCAGACTCATCTCTTGCTCTTCTTCCGCCCCTTCTTCCTGGCCTGCCGCTCCTGCTTGCGCTTCTTCTTGCGCCGCTCGCGCTCCGCGGCGCTCTCCGCCTTGATGGGCTCCGGGGCGTAGCCCATGAGACGCGCCCGCGCCATGGCGCCCGCGGCCATGGGAGGCGTGTAGCCCTTGGGGAGCCCGGCGGCCTGCGCGGCGAGGCGCGGATCGATGCCGCCGCCGGCCATCGCGCGCTCGACGTCGGCGGCCTCCTCGCCCAGCACGTCCTCCATGCCCTTCCCCTGCAGCTTGCGGAGCTGGAAGAGCTGCT